>Ga0268386_10003983_pt1 | contig 10830 bp, 9 predicted proteins | sample RVTome_15_FD_200260 | JGI IMG/M metagenome (GOLD analysis project Ga0268386, IMG submission 200260) | Soil microbial communities from uranium-contaminated site in the Upper Colorado River Basin, Wyoming, United States - RVT150D86... ... | reverse complement strand
TCCCAGGCGGGGAGTCAGATCGGTGACCACACCATGTGTCCTCGAAGTTGGTGACACCACTGAGCCGGAATTCGGCTCGACCGGGCCATCTGACGGCGTTTGGCCAGTCGCTCCTGAGTCGGTGTCCCCGTCGCCCGGGGCGGGCCTGGTCGTGTCGTCAGTGCGTGACGACGGGACGGTGGTCGATGTCGAGGTCGAGGTCGATGTCGAGGTCGTGGACGAGGACGAAGTCGTCGAGGAGCTGGTCGAGGTGGTGGTGGGGTCAGGAGTTGTGACCAGGATCTCGACGTCGTCGACCGCCGCCGTCGCCCCCAGAGACAAACCCGAAGTGACAAATTGGATCGTCACCACATCCCCGACGGGGAGAGCAACGGTGAACTGGCCGTTGGCGCTCGGGACCGGTGTCAGCGTCTGCGGTCCGCCACTCCCCACCGAGGCCTGGACGAGAAACTGACTGAGCAGCCCTCCAAAGAGGTCGAGGTGATATCTCAAAGTTGCGCTCGTCGCTTCCGTGAGGTCGACGGTCCGGCTGACACCGACGTCTCCCAACCCCATCAACAGCGGCCTGCTCAGCGTCAGACACGGATCGACGACACAGCCTCCATTGTCCTCAACCCGCACCTGGCCGTCGTCTGGGTCATTCGCCGCGCCCGAGTCTCCAATCTCCACCCAATCACGCTCCCAGGTGGCGTTCCCGGTTGATCCTGAGTAATCGCCACTGGAGAAGTCGTCGGCGACTGTATGAGTCGCCGCGATCGCCGTCATTGCCAGGACCACAACGAGCATCCCGGCGGTCACTCCCGCAAGGATCCGGCCCCTCATGTCTCCACCCCGGAGAGAGCCTCTCCATCACTCATTGCCGAGGCGGCCGGGGCAACCGGGAGGCTCAATCCAAAGCATGTCGAATTGCCGGTCCGCTCGTACACCACATCGCCGCCCATGGCTCGCGCCAGCTCCCGAGAGACCCAGGTCCCCAGACCGAGACTGCCGGCCGTGAAGGCGATCGGGCCCTCGTGGACATATCTGGTGAAGAGCCGGCTCTCGATCTCCGGTGGCACACCGTTGCCGTCGTCGGTCACGTTGGCTCGTACCCAGCCATCGTCGTCCTCGAGCCGAACGGAGACGTGACGTCCGCCATGTTGGATGCCGTTCGCCACCAGGTTGGTGAGGATGTGCCTCGCTCGTCCCGGATCGCACATGACCGCCATTGGCTCGCCCACTACCCGAACAGTGATGCCCTTACGTCTGAAGACGTCGGCGACCGACTTCGCTACCTCGAGGAGGTCGATGGGCTTCACCCGAATCTCCAGGTCGCCGCCATAGATGCGTGAGGCGACTATGAAGTCGTCGACCATCCTGGAGAGGTCGGCTGCCTCCGAGTAGATCACGCGGACGTAATCACGGTCCACGGGAGGTCCCGGAGGGCTTTCCAGCAAAACTTCGGCGAAGCCGCGTATCCCCGTGAGCGGAGTGCGAATCTCGTGTGACATCCCAGACACGAAATCATCTTTCGCCCTACTGATCTCCCTCTCGGCTTCGAGTTGGGCCTCCACCTGTATTTGGGCCTCGCGTAGTTGCAGATTGGCTCGGCGCCGATAGGCGAATATGACTATCGCCGGAACAATGAGGATTACCACCAGTCGCACCGCTCCATAGGCGAAGTCGGCGACGCGATCGCTCCTGGCAATCGCTGCTTCCAGGTCGGAGATCTGGTCCTGCAAGGCAGGCGCAACCTCTCTATAGAGGGCGTCGACCTCGTCGATCGGCATTGGACGCTGCTCGAGGGAGTCGATCAAACGCAGCAGGGTCACCCGGATCTCCCCACCGGCCTCATTCGTCAGATCCCGCAGGGCTGCACTCGCCCTCTCCACCTCCAATGTGGCCGTCTCGAGGGCTTCCGTGTCGGCGAATCCAGAGTCGATCAACTCCTCGAACAGGGCAAGCTGGCCTGCACTGGCCCTCGCCAACGCGGCGGTGCCGAGCGTCGCGTTCGACCAATGAAGTTCCTCGGCATTCCTGGCGATTCTCGATGCCGTGGTGGCGTTGGCAAACAGCACCACGGCCACGATCGCGCATAGGGCAAACGCGAGCGACACCAGGAGAAGCCTCGACGATCCAGCCGATCTCCTCACGGCACTCAGATCGGCAAAACTCGGAAAATCCTGTAGTGCACCGCCCGGATGGTTCTTGTCGCCCATCCTTGATACCTTCGACCTGTGAGCGGTCTAGAGGCATTCACCGCGGCTACCAGGACCTGGTTCGAGGCGAGTTTCAGCGCGCCCACGCAAGCTCAAAGTGGGGGGTGGCCCGCCATCGCCGCCGGCGAGCACTCCCTCATCCATGCTCCGACCGGTTCAGGGAAGACTTTGGCCGCTTTCCTGTGGACTCTGGACCGTCTCCTCACCGAGCCCACCCCGCCAAGGGCCGAGCGGTGCCGCGTCCTCTATATCTCCCCGCTGAAGGCATTGGCCCACGATGTCGATCGCAACCTCAAGGCACCGCTGGCCGGCATCCGGCACGCGGCGCAACGTCTCGGCGGTGATCCGCTGCCCGAGTTGACCACTTTCCTCCGCACCGGCGACACCCCACAGGAGGATCGTCGGCGCATGGAGCGAAACCCACCCGACATCCTCATCACCACACCCGAATCGCTCTACTTGATGCTCACCAGTGCCGTCAGGTCGGTACTCAGAAGCGTCCGCTGGGTCATCGTCGACGAGGTGCATGCGGTAGCCGGCACCAAGAGGGGCGCCCACCTCGCACTCAGCCTGGAGCGTCTGGAGGAGCTGACCGATCAGCCGCCGCAACGCATCGGGCTCTCTGCGACCCAACGTCCCCTGGAGACGATCGCTCGCTTCCTCGGCGGGGGGACGGTAGAGGGCGACGAATGGACACCACGCCCGGTAACCACCATCGACGTGCCGCAAGACCGTGACCTCGACCTCGAGATCGTCGTCCCCATCGAAGACATGAACGAGCCCGGCGAGCCAGATCCGCTCGATCCCGACGCGACACCGACACGCTCGATCTGGCCTGCCGTCTATCCGGAGTTGCTCGATCACATCAGGTCGCACAACTCGACGATCGTATTCGCCAACTCCCGACGTCTGGCCGAACGGGTCTGCGCCGAGATCAACAACCTCGCCGGTGGAGAGATAGCACGAGCCCACCACGGCTCGGTAGCGCGTGAGCAGCGTCTCGAGATCGAAGAGGCGCTGAAGCGGGGCGATCTGCGGGCCGTGGTCGCCACCTCCTCACTCGAGCTGGGTATCGACATGGGTGCTGTCGACTTGGTCCTCCAGATCGAGTCCCCCACCTCGGTGGCCTCGGGGCTGCAGCGAGTGGGCCGCGCCGGACATCATGTCGGAGGCACATCACGAGCGAAGATCTTCCCCAAATACCGCGGCGATCTCCTCGTCTCCGCCGTCGTCGCTGCTCAGATGGTGGAGCGCCGGGTCGAGACCACCCGCATCCCCAAGAACCCAATCGACGTCCTCTCCCAACAACTCGTCGCCCAGGTCGTCTCCCACGAGACCACCGCAGATGACTTGTACTCGATCGTCCGGCGGGCAGCTCCTTATGCGGAGCTGAGCCGCAGCGTCTTCGACGAGATACTGGACATGCTCTCCGGTCGCTATCCCTCCGACCTCTTCGCCGAGCTTCGCCCCCGGGTCAACTGGGACCGCGCGACGGGTGAAGTCACACCTCGACCCGGGGCGCGACAGCTCGCCGTGACCAACCCGGGGACCATCCCCGACCGCGGCCTGTACCGGGTGACCCTCCCCGACGGCTCTCGCGTCGGTGAGCTCGACGAGGAGATGGTCTACGAGTCGCGCGAGGGCGACACATTTCTTCTCGGGTCGGCCTCGTGGAGGATCAGCCAGATCACCCACGACAAGGTCGAAGTGGTGCCCGCCCCCGGAGACACGCCGGCGCGCATGCCGTTCTGGCACGGCGACCTGGCGGGCCGTCCGCTGGAGACCGGACGGTCGATCGGCAGGTTCGTGAGGGAGACGTCGGCACTCGACCCGGAGGCGGCCCGCCAGAGCCTGAGAGTGACCTATCACCTCGACGACTTTGCCGCCGGCAACCTGATCAGTTACCTGGCCGAAGAGAGAGAATCCGTCGGAGTGCTCCCTACCGACCAGACGATCGTCGTCGAGCGCTTCCAAGACGAGATCGGAGACTGGCGGGTGGTGCTGTTGTCACCTCTGGGAGCCCGGGTGCATGCACCGTGGGCCATGGCTCTGCGTCACCGATTCCGCAGCCGATTCGGTACCGACGTCGACGTCATCTGGTCTGACGACGGGATCGCCTTCCGTTTTGCCGACTCGGACGATCCACCGGGCGCCGACGACCTGCTGCTCGATCCCGATGAGGTCGAGGGGCTACTGGTCGAACACCTGGTCGATACGGCACTCTTCGCGGCCCGCTTTCGCGAAGCTGCCGGCCGAGCCCTGCTCCTCCCGCGGCGTCGCCCGGGCGAGCGGACCCCGCTTTGGCTGCAACGCCGCCGCTCGGCCGACCTCCTCGGCGTCGCCAAGCAGTTCGGCTCCTTCCCCATCCTCCTCGAGGTCTACCGCGAGATCCTCCAGGACGACTTCGATCTGCCCGCACTCCAGGAGGTGCTGGGTGACATCCGTTCGCGCAAGATCCGTGTGGTGCCCGTAGAGACCCATAGTCCCAGCCCATTCGCCACGTCACTTCTCTTCTCGTTCGTCGCCGCCTATCTGTACGAGGCCGACGCACCTGCTGCCGAGCGACGTGCCGCGGCGCTCACCCTCGATCGTGAGCTGCTTCGAGAGTTGCTGGGCGAAGGCGAGCTGAGAGAGCTGATAGACCCCGAGGTCGTGGCGGCTGTCGAGCTCGAACTCCAGCGGCTCACCGACAATCGACGAGCCCGACATTTCGACGGTGTCCACGACCTGTTACGCGACCTCGGCCCTCTGTCGACAGACGACATCGAGGTTCGAACCGAACGCCTCGATGCGCACGAGGCGGTGACTCACCTGGTGGATTCGAGACGGGTGGTCGAAGTGATCGTCAAGGGTCGCTCTCGCTGGGCAGCGGTCGAGGACATCGCGCGTCTCCGCGACGGACTGGGGATCCAGCCACCCCAAGGCGTCCCTCATGTGTTCCTGGAGCCGGTCGCCGACCCACTGGGTGACGTCGTCGGCCGGTATGCCCGCACCCACGGGCCCTTCATGGCTTCAGAGGTGGCCGAATCTCTGGGGCTCCCCATCGGAGTCGTCGAGACCGCCCTGTCACGTCTCGAACAGGACGGCCGGGTGGTCCATGGAGCCTTCCGCCCCGGTGGCCAGGGCCGTGAGTGGGTCGACGACTCGGTGCTCAAACGTCTGAAACGGCGATCCCTCGCCGTGCTCCGCTCCGAGATCGAGCCAGTCGAGCCCGGTGCCCTGGCCAAATTCGAGATCGCTTGGCAGGGGGTGAGCATCGACCCACCACGTGGACGCAATGCACTGGCCGACGCCATCCGCAAGCTGACGGGGGCCAAGATCCCCGCTTCCACCCTGGAGCGAGATGTCCTCGCCGCCCGGGTGGCCGAGCCCGGCTCCGGCATCGACGAGTTGATGCTGGCAGGCGACCTCGTTTGGGTGGGACACGGTGGAATCGGGACGAGAGACGGGCGGGTTGCCCTCTATCCGCGGGAGTCATTGTCAACGCTCTGGCCCGGCCCCGACTCCACCTACGAGCCCGACGAGTTGAGCAGTTCGATCACCGAGATGTTGCGGGCTCGTGGCGCCAGCTTCTTCCGCGACATCTATGAGGCAACGGGTGGCGGTGATCCGGGTGAGACCCTCGACGCCCTGTGGGAATTGGTCTGGGCCGGTCATGCCACCAACGACACGTTCGGTCCGGTGAGGGCATATGCCTCGAGACGTCGGTCAGCTGCTAGCGGTCGACCCTCGCTCTCCAGCCGCTTCCCCGCGCACGCCCAGGGACGCTGGTCCCTGACGGAGGCCCTCGCCCTCGAGGCATCGTCCGACACGGAACGTCATGCTGCATGGGCGGAACTTCTCCTCGACCGCCATGGCGTGGTCACCCGACAGACGGTCCTCGCCGAGGGGTTCCCGGGAGGGTTCAGCGCTCTCTACCCGGTCTATGGCCATCTCGAGGAGACAGGCAGGATCCGGCGTGGCTACTTCGTTGAAGGGTTGGGTGGCTCCCAATTCGCATTACCTGGTGCCGTCGATCGGCTGAGGTCGGAGTCGCCTGACGAGTTGACGATCCTCGCCGCCACCGACCCTGCCAATCCATACGGTGGGGTGCTCCCCTGGCCCGACATAGAGGGCGTCAGACTGGCCCGCGACGGCGGCGCCTATGTGCTGTTACACGGAGGAGAGCTGATCGGCTACCTCGACAAGGGTCGACGCGGGCTGAGCTTGTTCGATCCGACCCCGGATCGATTCGGCCAGATCTCGCGAGCTCTCGCAGAAGTGGCGCGGCGGTTTCGCCGTCTCACTCTGGTCACGGTGAACGGTGAGCCGGCCCCGGTGTCTCCCCTGGCCGCCCCACTCGGTGAATGGGGCTTCGCCACCGCCCCGCGGGGCCTCACCTACCGCGGCTAACGACTCTTCGTTCGTGAATCGCTGAGCCTTCCGTGGCCTGGCCATCAACTGCTTTCTGATGAACTCCGCCAACCCCAACCGTCTGCGATACCGGCGGTCGGCTCGTAGACATGGAGCTGCTCACAGATCCTTCGTGAACACGTCTCCCGTGCTGCGGCGTCGAGTTCGACGCTGGACGTAGCGGAACGCCATATAGAGCAGGAGGGCCCCGAGGGCTATGGCGCCTCCAATGCCATAGGGGCTGGTGTTCCCGGTCGCCAGAGCCACGAGAGCGATCAGCCCAAAGACTCCGATGACAACGGCAAGGACGAATGAGATCTGCTGCAGCATCCGCGATCCGAAGCCCGAGGAGTCCGCCTCGGCACGGGAGTGACCGGAGCGCGGGTCGGTCGACGCGCCATGACGTTTGAACCGTCCACCGTCGCCAGTCAAGTCTTCTCCTTGCCGAGCCTGAAGCTCAGATTATCGGCTCGAGCTCGCATACTCGATCGCAGACTGACCCCACGCAGGGCCGTCCAGATTCGAGACTGTTAGTTCGGCATGTATGCGTTGCGGCCTGGGTGATTCGATAGCTTCTGGGGAAATCGACAGGAGGTTTTGATTGGGCTCATTGCTAGTACACATAACACACGGCCCGGAAGCACCTTCACGGGCCGCGTTGGGAGTCACGGTTGCCAAGGCGGCGGTCGACGCCGGGCACCGAGTGACTCTTTTCCTCGCCGGAGACGCGGCTTATCTCGTCAAGGACGAAGTGATCGAGAATCTTCAGGGGATTGGCACCGGAGCGCTGCGGGAGACTCTTCCCGCTCTGTCTGACGCTGGAGCTTCGATATTCGTATCCGGGATGTCATCGAAGACTCGGGGGGTCACCGAGGATGACCTCGAAGGCAAGGGTATCGAGTTCGCTGGTCCGCCACAGTTGGTGGCATTGACGTTCGAAGCAGACCGGGTTCTCTGCTACTAGGGCACCCGTCCCGGAACAACAGATCTGCGTCAGCTCAGATTATCGGCTCGAGCTCCTTGATGCCCACAGCCTCCGCGCCCTCGCGGGAGGCTCTGCTCATGACGACGATCGTCGCCGACAGGAAAAGGATCCCCAGCCATTGCGAGGCGTCGGGTGTCGCGTCGAACCGGACCCAATTGACGAAGATCGCGGTGAGCGGGAAAGCCAGCTCGGCCAGCGTCGCACTCGACGCAGGGGTCGTGGACAGTCCCTTGTAGTAGATCATCAGGGCCGCCAGACCCGGCACCAGAGCCAGCAGAATCAGCGCCCAGACGTCAGATAGCGACACGTCCATCGCGATCGAGGTCTCATTGCGGGCGATGAGGATGACCAATGCCGCGGGCAGGCCCACCGCGAACCGGACGGCGGTCAGCTCGTTGGGAGCGATCTTCTGAGTCAGGTGTCGACCAAGGACGGTGCCCATGGCCCACAAGGCGGCAGCGCCCAGGGCAAGAAGCGCAGGCGCCGCTTCGCCGATCGACACGGTCATCGGGTCGCGGAAGGAGATCAGCCAGCCGCCGATCATCGCCGTCAGGAAGTACCACCCGTACCTGGGCAGCAATCGCTCACCGAGCAGGATGTACGCCCCGAGAATCGCAATCACCGGCTGGAGCTTTTGCAGCAGGAGTGGCGTTGTCGGGTCGCCATAGGTGAACGCCTGGGTGAACAGGATCGTGGCCACTGCAGATGCGCCCGCACCGACGAAGAAAATCGCCGCCAGGTCCTTCACGCTCAAACGCGGGCGATTGCGAAGGAACCTGATGAGGAGCGGGGCTGTGACCACGACCAGGATGACGTGCTCCCAAAACACGACCACCGGTGCGGGTAGGTCGAATGCGAGGGCCCATCTGAACAGTGCATCGGTACCCCACAACGCCGCACCGATGGCGACGAGCAGAAACCCGGTTCCCAACCTCTTCATCATTGACTTTCTAGGAGATTCCTGAGGATCCGGCGCCGACTACGCCGCCGTCGATCGGCACCGTAGTCCCCGTCATCCAGCTGGACATATCGGAGGCGAGGAACACGATCAACCGCGCCACGTCCTCGGGCTCGCCCACCCTCCCCAGCGGATGCATCCGCGCGGTTGCTGCCTCATCGGTGAGCAAGGCGCCGGCCAGCCGGGTCTTGACCACCGCGGGGGCAACCGCATTCACCCGGATCTTTGGGGCCAGCTCGAGCGCCAACTGTCGGGTCATGTGGATCAGTCCCGCTTTGGAGATGTTGTAAGCCCCCATCAGCGCGCTCGGCCTAAGCCCAGCGACCGAAGCAACGTTGACGATCACGCCCCCGTTTTGCTCCATCCAACGCAGGTGGGCTGCTCGAACCCAGAGTAGGGGTGCCCTCATGTTGACCTGCCAGGTCTTGTCGAGTGCTCCGAGGTCGACCTCCATGAGGTTGCCCGCGGCGGGGTTGGTGCCCGCGTTGTTCACCAGGATGTCACACGCCCCGAACCTCTCCACTGTTGCCACCACCGCGGAGTCGGCCGCTTCCTCGTCGTCGGCACGGGCGGCGAGGGCCAGGACCAAGTCTGAGTCGATTCCCTGGTCAACCATCTCCTGCTTGGCCGCTTCGATGTTCTCTGGCTTGCGTGAGGTGATGACCACCCCCTTGGCGCCACTCCGAGCAAGCAGAAGCGCCGTTGCCAACCCGATCCCCCGGCTTCCGCCGGTGACGAGCGCGACTTTGCCTTCTATGGATACATCCATGGTCTCTCCTCAGTGACCGCCGCGTTTGACGCCACCGTATTTCATCCTGGTGTCCGAGATGGCAGCCGCCCTGGTGTCGTCGTCGTTCACGCCGGCGTCGACGATCTCGCCGATGAAGAGGGTGTGGGTGCCGAGGTCGTGCGATTGGCGAACTTTGCAATCCATCCAGGCGATCGCCTCCTCGAAGATCGGGGCGCCTGTCTCGGAGAGCCGAACCGCACGCCCATTGAGTGAGTTCCCGTCGCGCTCTGCAGGTTTGGAGAACTTGACGAATGGCCTGGTGTCTTCTGATGACCACAGGTTCACCGTGAAAGACCCGCCCTCGGAGATGAGACGATGAGTGACGGCTTTGTTGTCCACCCCTATCCCGATGAGGACCGGCTCCATGGACAGCTGACTGATCCAGCTCGTGGTCATGGCGTTCCACTCCTCACCAGAGGCAGAGCCCACCAGGGCCAGTGCGTTGGGGATTTTCCATGTGACTTTGTTGACAGTTTCGGGGTCGAGCATCACACCGACGTAACAGGGGCTGCCACCCTAATGTTCCGGCCGTGCGGATCCTCATAGCAACCACTGGTGTGCTGCCCGCTGCCCCCACCGCCGAGTTCTGTCGTCAGCTGATCGGCGACCAGACCTCGGTCAGCGTCATGACCGTCATAAGGGTGCCCCGATCCTTCCTGGAGTCTCTCGACGACGACGTCCGTCGCTCGTTCCTCGACGACGCGCCAAACCAATCATCGTCCGCTGAGGAGAAGGCGGCGGCCTACCTCGAAGAGCGGGGACGCCGCGCCGTCGACCCGATCTGTGCCGCCCTCGCCGCCGACGACATCGAGTGTGACATCCACTTCGTCGATGGCGACGATCCTGCCGAGGCAATCATCCAGACAGCTCAAGAAGTCGGTGCCGAACTGGTGCTGATGGGCGCGACTAGACGTCTCTTCACCGAGGAAGCGTGGCGGAGCGTCTCGGCCCGAGTGATGGTCAACTCGCATCTACCCGTCCTCCTCGTCCCCGGGGCCAAGATCGAGGACACCATGGAGATGCCCGTCCTCGAGCTCTGACCGAATAATCCAGGACCGCTGTGTGTTGGTGGATACATGTCCAACTGGAACGAGGGAGTAATCGAGGAATTCAGGTCGAACGACGGTCGGGTGAGCGGGATGTTCTCCCGGATGCCGTTGCTGCTGCTTCACCACAAGGGGGCCAAGACCGGGACCGAGCGGATCAACCCGCTGGCCTACCAGAAGGTCGCCAGCGGGTATGCAGTCTTCGCCTCCAAGGGCGGCGCCGACACCAACCCGGCCTGGTTCCACAACCTCAAGGCCAACCCCGAGGTCACCATCGAAGTGGGGACCGACACCCTCGAAGTGAAGGCGAGAGTCGTCGACGGCGACGAGTACCAGCTGATCTGGGACCGTCAGAAGCGCGAGTTCCCCCAGTTCGCCGGTTACGAGATGAAGACTTCGCGGGAGCGGATCCCCGTGATCGTCCTCGAGGAGATCTCCGCGTAACGGCGAACCCAGGGTTC
>Ga0268386_10003982_pt1 | contig 10831 bp, 15 predicted proteins | sample RVTome_15_FD_200260 | JGI IMG/M metagenome (GOLD analysis project Ga0268386, IMG submission 200260) | Soil microbial communities from uranium-contaminated site in the Upper Colorado River Basin, Wyoming, United States - RVT150D86... ... | reverse complement strand
AATGTGCGCTCCATGCGGCCTCCCGGCCCGGTTGTGCGGTACAGGCCGGCGGACTCCGCCGTGCCGTGGTTTCGAATCTGAGCGTCCTACACTGGCGGAGTCGATTGGATCGCGCCCGGGCCCTCGCACTCGTGGTTGCGCATGGGGCTCTTCCCGTTAGATTACCGGCGCTCGCTCCGGCGGGTCAGGGATGAAGAACTATTACGCGCCTCCGTCGCACATGGCGGGGGCGATGTTGTCCCTGCCTTCGGCGAAGCGCTGGCTCGGGTGGCGGAATTGGCAGACGCGCAGGATTCAGGATCCTGTGGGAATAAAATCCCGTGGGGGTTCGACTCCCCCCCCGAGCACTGTGGGGCCCAGGTGGCGGAACTGGCAGACGCGCCAGCTTGAGGGGCTGGTGCCCTTTTAGGGCGTGGAGGTTCGAATCCTCTCCTGGGCATGATGAAGGGGCGCCCGTAGCTCAACTGGATAGAGCACCTGACTACGGATCAGGAGGCTGGGGGTTCGAATCCCTCCGGGCGCACTGCAACGACTTACACGAATCGGACCTCTCGATGGGGCCAACGATGGGGCCACCTGTTTCGGATGGGGGTTCGCATCCTGCCTTCCTCCTGCTCGCCAAGTCGATCACGTCCGCCGACTCGAACCGCACCTCCGACAGCCGAACGCGTCGAGCGAGTACATGGCCGTACGTGGATTCGATCTGGGCGGTGCCCGAGTGCCCGAGCTCGCGGGCCACGGTGTAGAGCGCGACGGGCTCACCAGCATCAACTGTCTGTAGGCGAATGGCGGCGTAGCTGTACCTGAGCGTGTAGTGCGTGACGCGCTTCTTGTCGATCTTCATCTTCTCAACCGCTGTTTCCATGGCGTCCCGAACGTCTTGGACTGGCGCTGCTGTCGGGGTCGTCCTCTACCCAGACCACGAGGCTTGCCAAGCGATGCGTATCCATGCCGGCGATGTTCTCCCGAAACGCCGGCCATAGATTCGGATCGCCCCTGTCGAAAGCGGCCTCCATCGCGAGAGGCCGCCTCCGGGCCTCCCAGGCGGCACACTTCTGGGGCTGCGAGTTCATGCTTCCGTTCTCCTCGCTGTGTCATTCCGATGCCCTTCCACCGCCATTGGAAGGGTGCCATGGACCTGCATCGCCGCTTGCCCCATGAGCGTACGGAGGTCGTGACCCCGGGCCGCCCCACCAGGGGCTTGCCGAAAAGCGATATGGACATTATCGTTATTCGATAAACTTTACAGGAGTTCTACGCCATGCCCCGGCAACCTTCTTTCGCGCTGCCAATCGCCTACGGTGCCCTGCGCATCCTGATCGTCCTCAACTGGCTGTTCGGTGTCGGCATTCTTGCGTTGCTCGCCTCTACCCTGATCAACGAGCCATGGACGATGAAGGCGCTCGGCGTTTCGGGATTTGCCGACCCAAGGGCTGTGATGATGGGCATGCGCGCGATCGCGGCGCTCGGTCTCGCCTCCATCCCGCTCGTTCATGTGATTCTCAGGCGATTGCTCGCAATGGTCGTGACGGTGCGCGCCGGCGATCCCTTTGTCCCCGGCAATGCTCACCGCCTGCAGGGCATCGCGTGGGCGCTGCTCGCGTTGCAGTTCCTCAGCCTGGCTATCGCCGGGATCGCCAGGGCGATATCGACGCCCGCCCACCCGTTTCACCTCGACGCTGGCCTTTCGGTCAGCGGGTGGCTGGCGGTGATCCTCACCTTTGTCCTCGCTCGAGTGTTTGCCGAGGGAACATTGATGCGAGAGGACCTGGAGGGGACGATCTGATGGCGATCGTCGTCAAACTCGCCGATGTTCTGCACGACCGGCGCATGACGCTGACCGAGCTCTCCGAGCGAGTCGACATCACCCTCGCCAACCTGTCGATTCTCAAGACTGGCAAGGCGCGCGCGATCCGTTTCTCAACCCTGGAAGCGATCTGCGATACGCTGAAGTGCCAGCCGGGGGACCTTCTGGAGTATCAGCCCGACTCCGCCGCCGCCGAACGAACACGCGTGGCGTGAAAAGAATATGCAATGGCCCGACTAAGGAGATTTGCAATGGCTTCGCCCGCCGCATCCGCTTCCCCCATTCACGAGAGCGCTTCCGCGCCCGAGGTCTCACTCGTCCGGCTGTATGTCCTGCGAGCGATCTACCTCCTGCTGGTGGTCGGGCTTGGCGCGACGATCGTGCCCGAGATCCTCGGCCATACCGTCCTGTCACGCGGTGTGATCCCGAGCCTGCTCGGAGCCCTGTGGGCCCTTGCTTTCCTGGGCCTGCGCTATCCGCTGCAGATGCTTCCGCTGCTGATGTTCGAATTCGCGTGGAAGGTGATCTGGCTGTTCGCCTACGGTCTTCCGCAGCGGGCTGCTGGACAGATGCCGCCGACTTTCGCCGAGGATTTCCCGAACATCGTGTTCGGCGTGATCCTGCTGCCGCTCGTGATCCCGTGGAGCTACGTCTGGCACCACTACGTGAAGCGGCCAGGGGCGCGTTGGCGGTAGGCTCACCGAGTTGCGATCGGTGGCGCGCATGAAGGCGAGGTTGCACTGATCCGGGATCTCGAGGGTGGGTCCGCGCCGTCTTCAACGGCGAAGCCCTGAGTTCGCTGGAGCGCGAGCGGATGACCCTGACATAGGGAGGTGAGGGTGCGGACTACCTGGAGGAACCACACGGACCGGATCGTGGGCCTTTTGTTGCTCGTTCAACTCACCGGACTGATCGTCCCATTCATCATGATGGGAGCCGTCGCGACCCCAGGTTACTTGGGGTTGGCGGCCGGCAAAGCCCCCCAGATCCGATGGGCCCTTCTCCTGCTCCTGACGAACGGCGTCCTCACAACGATCATTGCCATCGCCCTCTATCCCCGCTTTCGGACGGCCAGTCCCATTCTGGCGGTCTGGCTCGTCGTACTCGGCGCCGGCATGGTCGCGCTGCAAGCGGTCGACAACGTGCAGGTGATGGGGATGCTCGCTCTGAGCCAGGCGTACGTCGCCGACACACTGAGCGGTCCGCTCCTGGAGGTGCTGGGAGCTTGGGCCGCTGCAACACGGCGGACGTCGCACTACCTGCTGCTGCTCACGGTCGGCGCCTGGATGCTCCTGTTCTACGCTGCGTGCTGGCGGACGCGGGTAGTGCCCCGGCTCCTTTCGGGCTTCGGCATGGCGGCCGCGGTGCTCCACCTCACGGGCGTCTCCCTGCCCGTGCTCCTGGGTTTCGGGAGCATCCCGCCAATGGCGATGGCCCTGGCCTTGAGCCATCCCGCCCTGGCGGGGCGGCTCCTCGCTCATGGATTCGACGAGCGGCGAGGAGGTCACCTCTGAGGGCACGCTCACTCCCGGGCGGGCGCCCCCATGCCCCGGAGCAGCAGCTCGGTCGCTTCTTCCGTCAGCGCTTCGATACCGCGGCCGGTGACGGCCGTCTGGCCGTCGAGGGACAGCATGGACAATCCATGGAGGGTGGCCCACGCGGCGATCGCCATCGTGCCCGCATCGCCTTCGCCGAGGAGCCCGCGCTGCTGCAGGCGCGCGATTCCGCCGCGCAGGATGTCGAAGACGCCGAGGGCGGCGCCTTCGAGCTCCGGCAAGCCGTCCCGCCCCGCGACCTCGGGTCCGAACATGACGCGGTACTCGGCCGGATGCGCCTCGGCGAAGGCTATGTAAGCGGCCAACCCGCGGCGTAAAGCCGGCAGCCCGGGGCTTCCTTCCTGGACGGCCTGGCCGATCGCCCGGCCCATCCGCCCGAACGCGGCCGCCGCCACCGCGGCCACCAGTTCACGGCGGTCCTGGAAGTGCCGGTAGGGTGCGGTGCGACTCACGCCCGCCGCGCGCGCCACACCCCGCAAAGTGAGCCCTGCCGGCCCCCGCGCGCGGAGGAGGTCGAGGGCGGTGGCGAGGAGCGCCGCACGCAGATCGCCATGATGGTAGGGCCGGGTATCCGTGTTCTCGGGCACCATACCGGAAATGTATGTTGACGGTGTCAACCACACCAGCTATACTCCGCCGTCTATGTTAGCGCCGTCAACATGTCTTCAGCGCTTCCCATGAAGATCGGAGTTACGATGAACGTTCCCCTCGCGGATCAGCCGGTGAGCCCCGTCACCGGCGCCGCCGATACCGGGTGGGGCCACCGGATCATTCCTCTTGCCGCCGCAGCCGGGCTGTTCCTGGGAAGTGCGCTCTTCCTCGCCGGCGGCCGAGCGCACCCCGGAATCCAGGTTCTCGCAGGCGCGGCCCCCGAGGCGTTCTTCCGGACGTTCGCCGAGACCGTGCACCACACGGAGGGGTGGCACGGCATGCACATGATGATTCTGGTCGGGCCGCTCCTCTGGGCGGTGGCCGCGCCGGCGCTGTTAGAGGCGTTGCGCCCGCAGGCCCGGACCACCGGCTCGACCGCCCGCGCGCTGCTGGTTGTGGCCGGATGCCTCTGGGCGACGGCATTCGTGCTGGATGGCTTCGGGGCCCCGGTTTACGCGCAGGCGCTGACCGCCACCCCGGCGGATGCCAGTAACGTAGGGTTGCTGACGGCGTTCGCCGCGAACGCGGTGATGATGTCGCGATTGGGACTGGTGGGCTGGGTTGTCGGGGGCTTGGGCATTGCCGTGCTTGGCGTCTCGCTGCTGCCCACCGGCGTGCGCACGAGGTGGCGCGCGGTCGTCGGAGTCAGCGGGATCCTGCTGGGACTGTGGCCGCTCATGGCCGCGCTCGAGGGGGAGTATGCGGGGGGGCCGTTCACCAGCCGCTTCTGGATTTACAACGCATTGCTGGTGGGCCTCTGGTACGTCGCCCTCGCGACATGCGCCTTCGGACGGCCAGCGAGCCGCGACGTTGGCAGGACAGTTCGGCCAGCACACCGAATCTGAATCTGGGGATTCTGTGGCGTCCTTGTCGGCCGCGGGACTGAGCGAGGCCCTACGCCTGCCGCGTACGGCATCCGGTATGCGAGATTGGCTGCGAACAAAGCCCCGAACGAGGGGTGACGGCCTTCACCACGCAACGATTGAGCTCAGCGGCGCAAGATACTTTGAAACCCGAATGGGCGCACTTCGCCTGGTTGACGAGACTCCAGGAGCAGACGAAGATCAACCCGATATTTGGAGCATTCGTCGGATCTGCGGGGGTGGCGGTGTCTTCATGCACTGATCGGGCCTTGATCGACTGCAACGAACACCGGCGGAACCGGAAGGCGGCGGACGCAAGCACGAAGGGGCGAGGACGGACGATCGCTCTGCTTTCCGTCCTTGCGTGGTCCGTACCGTTCCTCGCCTGCAGCGGGCCGCTTGGGCGGGACGCTGTGTATCGACTTCCAGCCAGCTACAACTTCGCCTTCTACGACACCTATCCCGAGGCGGCGCGCTCGTTCTACGCCGCGCATTTCGCGCATTTCGGAGTGTACGAGGTGCTGCTTCGCCACGGTCCCGCGGCGGACGTCGAGCTGGAGCGCCTGCGGGGTGAGATCCTCCGCTACGTCACCGATCCGCCGAAGTTCGAGCCGCCGGCCGAGATCATCGCGCCGAACTGGGCGAAGCTGGCGTGGGAGACGGGCCAGTCGATGGACTGGACCCACATGCTGCACTCGCAGCTGTATGACATTCTCACGGACGACGGAGTAACCGGGAAGCGGCGGGTGGGCGAGCGGGCGATCGCCTATTACCTGAGTGAGCCGGAGTCGGCGTTCTCGACCCGGGGCTACGGGCATCGCTGGATGGAGGGCGGCGGTGCCTGGGCGGGAGCGTTCCGGGAGCGCTACCCCGAGATCAACGGGATTCTGTGGGCCTATCACTGGCATCATGCCGCCATCTACGAGGCCCTGATGGAAGAGGATGCGGGGGCGCGGCGCCTCGCCCTGGCCCGCGTGATCCGGGTGTTCGAGGACTCGGTCCTCGTGAATCCGCCGCGGGTGATGCCGCTGACCGCGGAAGTCGCGCCCCGCTTCTCGCGCATGTTCCCGGCGGCGGCCCACATCTTCGACAACCTGCACATGATGCACGATGTCGCCAACGACGTCATGGCGGACCCGGACCTGTCGCGGGCCGAGCGGGCGGCGGAGATCGAGCGCCTGCGGCGCCGCATGGCGTTCGGGGGCCAGGACACGACAGCCGCCCCCGCCATGCCGATGGGTGACGGGCACGAGATGAGCGAGGGATCGGCCCGCGTCCCGACGCGGCTGCCCGACGGTTCGTGGCTTCCCCAGGGGCACCCCGACGCACGCGTGGCCTCGATGGACGAGCTGATGGCGCCGCTGCGGCCGAGCGGGGTCGACTACGAGCCCGCCGACGACAACGCGGCAGGCGATGACTCCCACGAGGGCCACCCGTGAGTGGACGGCAGTACGGCTTCTCGACCTGCCTGTTCGCGACGGCGCTGTGGGCCGGGGCGCCGCTTCCGCTGGCCGCGCAGGAGGACTTCCGGAACACCGATCGCGGCCGTCCGCTCCTCGTCGAGGACGCGTACCCGATCGAGCTTCGCGAATGGGAGTTCGAGCTCGGCGGCCGGGGTCGCCTCGTCGAGGGCGGCGGGCGAAGCGCTGCGGGAGTGCAGGCGGGTTTGAAGACCGGGCTGCTGCCCAACACGCAAGTCGGCCTCGAGTTCGAGACGACGCTCGAGCCGACCGGCCGGGGGACGGAGCTCGGGTTCGGCGGCGTCGGCGCTCATGTTCTGCACAACCTCAACCGTGAAACCTGGAGCTGGCCGGCGTTCGCCCTGCGCGCCGAAGTCCACGGTCCCGGGAGCGCGAACATCGGCCGGGACGACTGGTCGCTCGAGCTTACGGGACTCGCGACGCGTTCGATCGGGCGGCTTCGCCTGCATGCGAACGGTGGCCGCAGGTTCGGGACGGAGGGCACCGGCCGCGACGCCTGGCGGGCGGGACTCGCGGCCGACTACCCGATCGGTCTGTTCAGCCGCCTCGTGATGGCGGACGTGTTCGTCGAGGTTCCCGAGGAAGCGGGGCGTACGCGCATGTGGCTCGAGCTCGGCTCCCGCTGGCAGTTGACCAATTCGTCGGTCCTCGACCTCGGTCTTGCCACCCGCCTGGACGAATGGGAGGCGGGAAGGGCGAACGCGGAGCTGACGCTCGGCGTCTCCCTGGCTTTCGGCATCCCGGGCCTCACGCCCGTCCCCCCCTACCCGGATCCCGCACTCGACTGAGACTGTCTTTCGGACGGGCGGCGATCGGGGCTAGAATTGCACCCATGGCCGCGCCGCCCGGCGCGCCGTCGCCGCCGATCCAGGGAGGAACGCATGGTCCCGGTCGCATCTCTGTGGCTTCCGATTCTCATCGCCGCTGTGCTCGTGTTCATCGTGAGCTCGATCATCCACACGGTGCTCGCCTACCACCAGAACGACTACGGTCCGGTGCCCGACGAGGCAGCGGTCCGGGCTGGACTGCGCGGCGTGCCGGCGGGAGACTACGTCGTCCCCCACGCGGCCTCGAAGGAGGAGCGTAAGAGCGAGGCCTTCCAGGCGAGGATGAAGGAAGGCCCGATCGCCTTCATGACCGTCTTCCCGGCCGGCGAGTTCAGCATGGGGGCCACCCTCGTGCAGTGGTTCGTCTACTGCCTGCTGGTCGGGCTGTTCGCCGCCTACGTGGCTGGCGTCGCGCTCGCGCCCGGCGCGGACTACCTGAGCGTGTTCCAGGTTGCCGGCACGGTAGCCTTTGCCGGGTATGGACTCGCGCTGGCGCAGAACTCGATCTGGTTTCGCCGCAACTGGTCGTCGACCCTGAAGTCCATGTTCGACGCGCTGGTCTATGCGTCGCTCACGGCCGGTACGCTCGGCTGGCTGTGGCCGGGCTGAGCTAACGCCCAGTGGTGTGACGGTCCCCCGCAAAGCCTTCCGGATCTCGGTCCGCAGTTATTGACAAATTATTCTGTCAATAGTATCATGGGCGCATGGAAACGAACCTCGCCCCCGAACTCGACGTGGCCCTCGTGGCCGACGACGACGGACTGACCGCGATCGGCAACCCGGTGCGGCGGCGCATCCTGGCCGCCCTGGCGCGGACGCCCGACTCGGCGTCGGGCCTGGCCGAGCGCCTGAACGACACGCGGCAGCGCGTGAATTACCACGTGCGGGGGCTCGAGCGGGCGGGCCTGATCGAGCTGGCCGAGGAGAGGCCGCGGCGCGGCCTGACGGAGAGGGTCTATCGGGCGGTCGGGCGCGGCTTCGCCGTCGATCCGGCGGTGCTCGGGTCGCTCGATGCCGGCGAGGGGCTGGTAGGGGGAGATCGCTGGGCGGCGGGCTACGCGATCGCCCTGGCGAGCCGGGCCACGCGGGAGATCGCGTCGCTGCGCCGCCGGGCGGGTCGTGAGCGAAAGCGCCTGGCCGTCGCCTCGCTCGACACGACGGTGCGGCTCCGGACTCCGAACGCGATGGAGGGGTTCGTCGGCGATCTCGCCCGGGCGGTCGCCGAAGTCGTCGCGCGCCACGACGACGCGGCTCCGGCCGCCCGTCCGTTCCGACTCGTGTGCTGTGCGCATCCGGCTCCCGATCCCGCTCCGGTCGGGTCCGACAACCTGGAGGAGTGATCCAATGGACACCGATGCCGCGACGAACACCCGATCCGCCACCGGCCGCGTCGAGGTCGACGCCTCACCCGAGCGCGTCTGGAAGGCGCTGACCGACGCGGCGGAACTCGTCCGCTGGTTCCCGCTCGAGGCGCGGGTCGAGCCCGGCGAAGGAGGCTCGATCTTCATGTCGTGGAAGAACGAGTATGCCGGCGAGTCGGAGATCCTCGCCTGGGAGCCGCCTCGACGGCTGGTCATATCGTGGGGCTGGGACGACTCGGGCGAGCATCCGCCGCAGGTGACGGAGTACCGGATCGAGTCGGAGGCGGGTCGGACGGTGGTCGACGTCGTCACCTCGGGCTTCCCGGACGATCCTTCGTGGGACGCGTTCGTCGAGGGGACGAACCACGGCTGGAAGTTCGAGCTGGCGTCGCTCCAGCAGTACCTGGAGCGCCACGCCGGCGAAGACCGCGACGTCGTCTACCTGCGCCGCCGGACGCCCATCGACGCCGCCGAGGCCTGGGCGCGCCTGTTCGGCTCGGACGGGCTCGGCGAATGCCCTTACGGCGGAGACGTGTTCGACGACACCGAGTACCGCCAGTACGCAGCGATCCTCGAGGATCTCGACGGCGCGTTGCTGCGCGTGTCGATGGAGCCGAGCATGGCGGGTCCGGATGTACGGGACGTCACGCTGTGGCTACAGGCCTGGGGCGACGCGCGCGAGCGCCTGCCAGAGTTCGAGGCGAAGTGGCGGCCGCTGCTGGAGCGACTGTTTCCTGAAGGGGAGACTCCCTAACCGGGGGAGACAACGGCCGGACGCTCCGGGGGGAAACGCGCTGCGCCCCTACGCCTGGCGGTACAGCTCGAATCCCATCGCCGCACCCGCCTCGAGCATCCGACCGTCGTAGGTGGCGAGCGATACGTTCGCCCCGTGCTCGCGAAGGTGAGCGGCCGAAGCGAGATGCAGGGCGTCGAGCGTGCGCACCGGGGCGGGAAACGGCTGGAGCGCCCGCGCGAGCACCGCACGGCTCATCTCGACGAACGCGATGCGGGCCAGCAGGAGGCGCAGAGCGTCGCCATGGCTCCGTACCAGGTCGCGGGCGTGAAGGCGGTTCCACATCTCGTACTCGAGCAGTCGGCTGGCGACCAGCGTTTCCTCCCAGATCTCGGCCGGCGGCCGCCGATCCTCGGCGAGGAGTTGGGCGAGCGCGACGGAGGTGTCGAGGTAGATCAACGGCCGCCGCGATCCTGCTCGAGCTCGTCGAGGAGCTGCTCGAGGGGCGCCACCGGCAGGGAGGGGGGTGGAGTACCGGGAGCGAGCGAGGCCGGAGTCAGCCAGTCATCCGACGTTCGACCGTGCGGGCTCGCGCCACCCGGGATCGCGCCGGCCGGATCGCCGATCGCCTGCAGGCCGCGGCGGAGAACTTCCGATCGAGAAACACCCAGCTCGGCGGCACACCGATCGAGCACGTCCCGCTCGGCGGGCGTCAGGTAGACCTGGATCGGCTCTCTAACGGACTTCGACATGAAGTGAATTTACCAACTTCAGTTCCAAAGTCAAACGGCCGACGGAGCCCGATACCCCACTCACGGCGCGGCGGCTTCGTCGCCTCGCCGCAGTATGGTGGGGACCTCATGCCGATCCGGTGGCGTCCTGCGCACGGTGGCGTCACCGAGGTCGATCCGCTCCATGTAGTCGCGAACTGCCGGATGCGAGCGGATCGGATCGAGGAGTGGGAGCCAGAGCCAGTACAGGTTCTGCATCGTCAGGCCGCCTGGCCCGGCCATTCCCCCGCCTCGGGTCAGAGCCACAGCCGCGCTGTCCGGTTCGCCGAGGAGCATGAAGTCCAGGGCGTGCAGGTCTTGCCGGACGGTATCCGGGAGGGCATCGAGCTCGCCCCCGCGCATCCATGACACCCACTCCGACGACAGCGCGTCGAATTCCTCCGGCGACATGTCCGGCGGCGGGTCCCACATCTCCGCGGCCTCCGCGAAGCGGCCCTGTTTGTAGAGCAGCGTTCCGTATCCCCGGCGCAATATGTCCGAATCGGCGTAGCCACGCTCGTATACTCCTTCGGCGTCCACCGTCCGATCGTCCAGCGTCAGGAGGGTAGCCAGCACGTTGAGCCGGACCGGCGCGGGATCGAGCGCCGCGGCCCGGTTCGCCTCGACGACGGCCTCGTCGATGCGGCCGAGCGCCATGAGGAGCTCGGCGTACTGCTGGTGCACCTCGGCGTCGTCGGGATCGAGCGCCATGGCGCGGCGGTACGCGGACTCGGCCTCCGTCCACTCGAAGCGGTCCCGCAGCACGCTCCCGAGCGCCACGA
>Ga0268386_10003981_pt1 | contig 10833 bp, 11 predicted proteins | sample RVTome_15_FD_200260 | JGI IMG/M metagenome (GOLD analysis project Ga0268386, IMG submission 200260) | Soil microbial communities from uranium-contaminated site in the Upper Colorado River Basin, Wyoming, United States - RVT150D86... ... | reverse complement strand
AATGGACGGCTAAGGGCTTCCGGTTGCTCTGCTGACCTGCAGCTCGATCAGGCGGCGCTCGTGCTCGGTCCTGGCCCGCGCGAGCGCCGCTTCGAGATGACCCCGCGCCCTTTCGGGTTGTCCGGCGCGTGCATACAGGTGCGCAAGCGACGCGGCGACCACGTGGCTGTGCGGCACGACGCCCGCCGAGTCGAGGCCCTCGATCAGATCGATGCCCGCTTGCGGGCCGCTCCGATACGAGATCGCCACCGCACGGTTCAGGCTCGTCAGCGGAGTCGGGGCGATCTCGAGCAGGCGATCGTAAAGGTTGCAGATCGACGGCCAGTCCGTATCGCCGAACGTGGCAGCGGAGCAGTGGCGCGACGCGATGGCGGCCTCCAAGTGATATGGCCCCGCCCAGAGGGCCTCCATCTGCGACGACTGCTGCAGGTAGGAGAACCCGCGGTCGATCAGAGTGCGGTCCCAGAGCGACCGGTCCTGCTGATCGAGCGGCACGAGCCGCCCCGAGTCGTCGATCCGGGAGTCGAGGCGCGCTGCAGCGAAGCACATCAGCGCGAGCAGCGCCACGGTGCTGCTGTTGGAGACCGACGGCTGGTCGAGAAACACCGCCAAGTCGGGAGCGAACCTTCGCCGGGTGCGCTCCCGGCGGATCAGGTCGATGGCTCGTCGCCGGGCCGTCGTGAGGAGCCACGCCGGCGCGTTGTCGGGAATGCCCCCGGCGGACCAGTGGTCCAGCGCAGCGATGAAGGACTCCTGAACCACGTCCTCCGCGAGCGACAGGTTGTGCGGACCCAAGATGCGGGTGAGCACCGCGGTCAAACGGCCCGACTCCCGACGGAACAGCAGCTCGATCTCGGTCCTGATGGTGCCGGCGTTCATCCGGGTGGAATCATGGTGACGGGCACCCGAAGGCGCACCCACCCCAAGGCGATCCTCGCGCCGCTCCCGGGCCTGAGAAAGTAGTCTTGCGCACCGTGACCGACGGCATTTATTGGTACTCTCGTGATACGACTCGTGTTGGCGCCCCCATCGCCGCGCTCGGACGGTCCCCGACCATCCCGCTGGCGCCGTCGTTCTAGTCCGTTCCCCGCACGCTGAACGTGGTGGTGCGCACCGGCGGCACCCGCGAGCCGCGGGCGCCCGCGCGCCCCGCTTCCTCACCATCTCCTCGGCCTCGTGCACCGCAATGGCGCACCTGTGACGTGATTCGCGGCGGTCCCGGCGGCGCCAGGCCGCAAGGACGGGGCTCGCTCCGGCCCGAAGCGCTTTCGCTTACCGCGGCCAGAACAGCCCTCCCGAGTACCCTTCGAGATCCCCGAGCCCCCGGGCGAGGCGGATGTCCGGAATGCCACGGACGTGCAAATCGACACCGAGCCCGAGGGTGAGCAGGGCGTCGCTCGCGAAGATGATGGTCGGTTGCGCATAGGGAGTCAGGTGCAGGGCCTGACCGTCCAGCACCAGCCTGCGGCCGAGTGCGAGCCCGATCGGGACGATCGTCTGTCCGCCTCCCGACACAAACGTTCGACCAACCCCCAGGATGAGTGCGCCGTCCAGGGGGAATGTCGGGCTTCGCCCCAGCACGGGGACTCGCACCTCGATTCCAGCGACGAAGTCGCCGTCTGCGCTTCCTCCGGGGTCGACATATCCCCGTAGCGCGAGGTCGGCACGGTCGAGAGATGCCCCGAAGCGGAACCTCCAGACGGGTCGCGTCCCCTCCCGGCCGACTCAGCGTGACACCCGCCTCCGACGACCCGAAGCCGCGCGAGGGCGCAAAAGAACGTCGGAGTGCCCGTGGCTTGCGCCGACACGGCCCCGGCTGCCACGGTCGCCACGACGACTGCGGTGGCGGCGGTCCTGTCGAGCCGCATTCTGTCGCTCCAGGTCCAAAGCGCTCCAGGCATGTTGCTCCGGTTGGACGAGACACGTGCCGAGGGGGATGGCGAAGGTCCTCCGGTGCTTTGGCGTGTTCAGCCTAGGCGTCAGCACCCACCGGCGGGCGTCGGGATGGGTGCCATGCCGGCATTGCCCAACGCCGTCAGCCCACTGCCCGAAACCGTGACCGTCCCGCAGAACGCGTTGTTGAGCAGGATGGCCCCGCTTCCGTCGATCTCCACGTCACCCGCGACGCGGCTGAACGAGACGCCGACGCCGCTTCCGGGAACGGAGAGACTGCCCGTGATCCGCGCCCCCCGGATCCGATTGAAGCTGCCGTCCACCGTGACGTTGCCGTCGAGGGTGACCGTGCCGCCCGTGGGCCCTTCGCCGAACAGGGTCACGTTGCTCCCGGAGAACTGGAGATCGCCGCTGTAGGACCCCGCCCGGAAGAAGACGATCGTATTGCTCTGGGACAGGGCGTCGTTGACCTCGGCGAGGGACATCGAGGGGGTGATCTCCACCACCTCGCCGCCGAACGCATATCGGACCTCGGCCATCACGCTCGCCGCACTCCCGTCGCGCGCGATCGCCACCTCGCGCAGGTCCTGCTCCACGATGCTCACGGTGACGTCGCTGCCGTCCGCCGAGAGCGTCTTGGTCCCCGGCTCGACCGGGCTCAGCACGACGACGCCACTCACGTTGGTGGACCCCGAAGGGCCTCCGGCGACCGACACGCTGACGCCGGACTGGTCACTCCCGGGCGCGGGCACCGACACCGCGTTGTCGTCGTTCACGATGGGATTGACCAGCACCACGAAGGTGGTCTCGCCGAGTGTGACCTCGAGCTCGGTGGGCGAGTCGCCCGAGCACGCCAATGCCGCGGCCAGAGAAGCAGCCAGCGCGACGCTACGGCGCGGCAGATTTTCGATGAAGGACATACCGAAACCCCCACTCGTTGAAAGACCGGAAGCCGCCGGAGTCGACCCTTACGCCGTCAGCCGCTCGCCACGACCTCGAAGTCGACATCCGGTACGGTCTCGGCCGCGCCCACATCGACCTCGACACTCTCGGGCGCCGTGGTGAGGCCCTCCGACGTCGTCACCGTCACAACATACGTGCCCGGCACCAGGAAGTGCAGCGCGTACGTGCCGTCCGCGTTGGTCGTCGTCGTGGCCGTCTCGGTCTGGAATTCCTCCACTTCACCCTCGTCGGCGCGCTCGGCCATGACGGCAAGTCCCTCGACGCTCACGCTCTCGAGCGACGTGGACACGGTGCCCGTGATCGTGCCCGCCGCGCTGGGGAGGGCCACCCGGATCGTGGGGGTGAACAGCACGCTGTTGATCCCCGCCGGGGTCTCCGGGTCGCCCTGGATCACGAAGCTCTGACCGACGTCGAAGTCGAGGACCAGCTCCATCTCGCCTGGGGCGATGATCAGCGGACCCTGCTCATCGGCGTCGGCAACGCCCAGGAGGAGCTTGATGCCCGTTTCGGCACCGCTCGGCACGATGAGATCCATCTCCGTCGAGCCGTCGTTGAACTCGTATCCGTCGGCCAGGCTCACGTGAGCCGCCTCGACGATCAGCCGGAGCTGCGCGTAGCTGCCCGCCGCGAACGTGGCCTCGGCGAGAACCATGGTGGCGGCGTTCTGGAGCTCGAACAGGTTCGTGAGCCCATCCGTCCCGTCTTCGGTCAGGAGCACCGGGGCCCCCTGCTCCGCCGGGATCAGCTCGACCGCGCCGATGTCGACCGATGCCGTGCCGATGTACTCCGCGGCGGCGTCGGTGAGAAGGACCCGGAGGTGAGCGTCGCCGTCGACGCCCGCGGAGTCGCCACAAGCCGACAAGGTGATGCCGGCGAGCGTGGCCAACGTAATCGATCTGAGCTTGCTGGGTTGCATGGTCCGTCGCTCCTAGCGTGAACGTATCTGCTCGGCGAGGGGGGGTGCGCTCCGCCCGTGAACACCCGCCTTGCGGGAAAGCGGTCACATGGGGTGGCCCACCAGGGAAAGGTTCAGGCCGCGTTGCGTCTCCCGAAGGGTTACTCCGAGACCGAGCGACGAACGACCGTGGCGCATCCCGCCACCGGCGCGCGCGCTTCCGGGTGCCTGAGCGGTCGCTCAGCGCGCCTTGCGTGTCGAGTCCACCTAGGGCGCCATCACCGTGTGACGCGCTCCAGCGCGCGAATGGCCTGGATCAGGCTCGTCTGGTACCGCTCCCATCCCTCGTAGACCTTCCCGACCGACGTCATGCGCCGGACTCCACGGTGTACCCCAACCAGACGACGCCGCTCGGATAGACGCGATGACTCGTCAGCCTCAATCGGGTCGTCACGGCCGGGGCGAGGAGGAAGGGGCGCCCCTGGCCCAACAGGACCGGGATGACCGCGGGCTCGACCGTGTCCACGCACCCGAGCTCGAGGAGGCTACGGAAGAGGTCTCCTCCGCCGAACAGCCAGATGTCCTTGCCCGGCGCCGCACGCAACTCCTCCAGCGTCTCCCGGACCTCGTCGGCCACGACGCGCACCGCCGGATGATCCGCCTGCCGCAGCGTACGCGAAAAGACGAGGACCTTCTTGCCCCAGAAATCCTTGGTACGGCTCCCGGCGATGTCCTCGTAGGTGCGGCGACCCATCAGCAGCGTATCGAACTGATCGAAGAGCTCGCCGAAGTCGATGGCCGGTTCGTGGACGATCCAGTCCGCCTCGCCCTCGGGTCCGGCTATGTACCCGTCCAGGCTGCACGCGACCTGATAGCGGATCCTACGCATCTCAACCCGTCAACCCGGAGTCGCCTCGAACCCCTGCTCCACGAAGCGCGGATCGAACGTGAACGCGGTTCGATGGTCTTCCTCGCGGGCCTCGGCCATGGAGATGCCGAGGCGATCCGCCCAGCGCTTCAACTGCACGTGCTGCTCCCGCGTCAGCTGCACCTGCGTGCGTATCATGATGGCATGATGACGCCTCCATGCCATCACGACAACGGCGTTCGATCGGTCACGCCCCCGACGCCCGGTCGTACAGGAGGGTGATCCATCCGGGTGACTTCCTGTCCCGTCCGCTCGACGCCCGTGAAGCGGCCGCGCTCCGCGCCGCCGCGCACGGGCGCGACGATTGGGCGCGGTGGATCCGCACGGGCGCGCGTAGGCGCCGCGAGCTCACCGCTCTGGACTCCGACGAGGCTACCGCCACGGCTTGCACATCGCAGACCTCCTCCTCCCGCTAGACGAGGCGAGCGGCGTCCCGCTCTATCGGCAGGTCTACACCGGCCTGCGGGACGCCATCCTCGGGGGGCGCCTCCCGCCGGGCGCCCGCATCCCTTCCACACGCCGGCTGGCCGCGTACCTCGCGGTGTCCCGGACCACCGTGCTGACGGCGTTCGATCAGCTCGCGGCCGAGGGATTCCTCATCGCTACGGTCGGCTCGGGGAGCCGCATATCGGAGCACCTGCCGCTGCGCCCGCCGGCCCCCGACGGCAACGGACCGGCCGGGGCCGGGACGCCAGCCCGGGCGGGGACGCCGGACGAGGACGGGAGGCCGCACGAGGAGGGAACGCCCCGCGAGATCCTCTCGGCGTGCGGCCGAAGCCTGATCGACCTGCCGCGGCCGTCGCGTCCGCTCTCGCCGGGGCCGAGGCCCTTCCGCACGGGACAGCCGCCGGTGGACGCGTTCCCGCTGGAGGTCTGGCGCCGGCTCGCCGCGCGCTGCCATCGCGCCCTCTCGACGGCCGACCTCTACCACGGCTCGCCGGGGGGGCTCCAAAGGCTTCGCGAAGCCATCGTGACCATCGCGGTGGCGCGTGGCATCCGCTGCGAGCCGCGACAGGTGCTGGTCCTGTCCTCCGCGCAGGAGGCCATGCAGCTTGTTTGCCAGATGCTCCTGGACCCCGGGGACCGGGCGTGGCTCGAGGATCCGGCGTGGTCCGGTGGGCACGCGGCGCTCCTCGCCGCAGGCGCTCGCGTGGCGCCGATCCCGGTCGACGACGCGGGCATGCGCGTCGAGGTCGGCATCGCGTCGGCGCCCGAGGCGCGGCTCGCGTACGTGACGCCATCGCACCAGTATCCGATGGGCGTGACCATGAGCCTCGAGCGACGCACGCTGCTCCTGAGCTGGGCGAGGGAGCACGGCGCGTGGATCCTCGAGGACGACTACGACAGCGAGTTCCGGTACTCGGACCGCCCCCTGCTCGCGCTCCAGGGCCTCGACCGGTCGGGTCGGGTCATCTACGTCGGCACGTTCAACAAGACGCTCTTCCCGGCCATCCGACTGGCGTATCTGATCCTCCCGGACGGGTTGATCGACGGCTTCCGTCGCGCGCGCGGGATCGGGGGGCAGCATTCGCCACCCATCGATCAAGCCGTGCTCAGCGACTTCATCACGGAGGGTCATTACGCGCGGCACATCGGCCACGTGCGCACGATCGGCCGCGAGCGGAGGGACAGGCTCGTCTCGGCGGTACGGGAACGGCTCGACTGCTTGGAGCTCACGCACACCGACACCGGGCTCCACGCGGTGGCGTGGCTTCCGCCGGGCACGGACGACCGGCGCGTGAGCGGGGCGGCGCTCAGGCAGGGCGTGGAGGCGGCCGCGCTGTCGGCCTTCTACGTCGGACCCTGTCCAAGGCCCGGACTCGTGCTCGGGTACGGATCGCTGACGACGGCCCAGATCACGGATGGCGTTGCGCGCCTGGCCTCGGTGTTCAGCGAGGCGGCGCGGCCCGCGAGCCCGTAGTGGTATGGCGCGCCCCACCACAAATGGATCTTTACGGGCCAGGGGGTCCGCCTCGATCGTAAGCGGATCCAACTGACCGACCCCGTACGGCCGCCTGGCAGGCGCGGCCAACGTGCGCGGACCACCGCGGCGCGGGGCAGTCCCCGAGGAGCATCCGATGCAGCACGACCGCAAGATCACGAACCGATTCATCCGGCGCGTCTTCGGTGCCGCCGCCGTCGTCCTGGGCGCGGCGTGCGCCGGCGCGCCCGCGAACGAGAGCGCCCCTTCCGACGCGATGGGCTCCATGGAGGCCCCGATGGCGGGCGCCGGCCCGGAGCTCGAGGGAGAGGTCGCGCGCATCCGCGCCGCGACCGAGCAGTTCGCCTCACTCGACGAGGCCGTCGCCGCCGGGTATGCGCGCGACGCCGGTGGGTGCCTGGAGAACCCGCCGCACGGCGGCATGGGCTTCCATCACCAGAACGCGTCGTTGCTCGATGACCAGCTCGAGCTCGAGCGCCCGGAGATCCTGGTGTACGAGCGCCTGCCGAACGGGGACTACAGGTTCAACGGGGTGGAGTACATCGTACCGTTCACGTCGCGGGCGATGGACGAGGAGCCTCCCGCCATCATGGGACAGCAGCTCAAGCCGGCCCCCTCGCTGGGGATCTGGTACCTCCACGTGTGGGTCTGGCACGAGAACCCCACGGGCCTGTTCGCCGACTGGAATCCGCGCGTAAACTGCTGAGGCGTGCGGGTCGCGCGACGCACGATGCGGTCGTAACGTACGATCGACGCTCCGGGTGCGTCCGGAACGGGCTGCGCCCGGCGCGGACCGCGACCTTCGAGCGGACCGCGACCTGCGAAGGGAGCGCCACGACACCCGAACCACGCACGATGGAAGCCGCAATGCGCCCTCAACCCCTGATCGCGGTGACCGACGTCGAAGCCAGCAGCCGTTGGTATCAGCGGCTCCTGGGCTGTGAGAGCGGGCACGGTGGACCGAACTACGAGCGGCTGCTCTCCGGCGGCGCGCTGATCATGCAGCTGCACAGCTTCGAGGTCGAGCATCATCACGGCCCCATCGGCGACCGCGGCGACAGGCCGTACGGCAACGGCGTCTTGTTGTGGTTCGAGACGGACGACTTCGACGGGGCGCTCGCGCGGGTCGAAGAGCTGGGAGCGGACGTCGTCCTGCCGCGCCATCGCAACCCACCCTCCGGCGACGGCGGTCCGAACCACTGGGAGTGCTGGCTGCGCGATCCCGACGGCTATACCGGTGGTGCTCGCCAGCCCGGACGGTTCGGCGGGACCAGCCCCCGACGGATCGGCGCCCGCCGCCTGAGGGAGCGAGGCCGCGACTCCAACCCCGGTCGATGAGCGAGAGGATCCCGAGCAGGCCTCCGGTTACGGCGCCGCGTGCGCGGCTCGCGGCAGCGATCCGTCGGGCAGCGGTCGCGACCCTCCTCTCATCGCTCACGGCCCTCGCCGCTTGCGCCGAAGCGCCCTCCGGTATCGTGCTCGACGTCTACAAGTACCGGGAGCAGACGTTCGAGCGGGTAGTCGAGCGGTGCAACGCGGAGGCGGACGGCCGCTACACGATCGTGCTGCACGTCCTGCCGCGCGACGCGGACGGGCAGCGGGAGCAGCTCGTCCGCCGGCTCGCCGCCCGCGACGACGCCATGGACATCCTGGGCCTCGACGTGACCTGGACGGCCGAGTTCGCGGAGGCGGGCTGGATCCTGGAGTGGACGGGCGACGACCTGCGCGCGGCCCGAGAGGGCGTGCTGCCGGGTCCGCTCGCGACCACCACGTGGGAGGGCCGGACCTACGCGGCCACGGCCAACACCAACGTGCAGCTCCTGTGGTACCGGACCGATCTCGTGCCGGAGCCGCCCGCGACCTGGGACGAGATGATCGCCGTGGCCGAGGATCTCCGGGCGGCGGGCGAGCCGCACGTCATCGCCTTCACCGGCGCGCAGTACGAGGGCCTCGTGGTGGGCTTCAACACCCTGCTGGCCTCCTACGGCGGGCGGCTGGTGAGCGAGGACGGCGCCACGGCCGTGGTGGACGAGCGCACCGTACGCGCGCTCGAAATGCTGCGGCGCTTCGCCACCTCGGCGGGCGCGAGCGCGGCGCTGAGCAACGCGCGCGAGGCCGAGGCCCAGGCGCAGATGGAGAGCGGCTTCGCCGCCTTCGAGCTGAACTGGCCCTACGTCTGGGCGGCCATGCGGCAGAACAACCCGGAGATGGCCGAGCACTTTGCGTTCGCGCGATACCCGAGCGTGGTCCCCGGGCAGCCGGCGCGCGTGACGCCGGGCGGGCTGAACTACGCGGTGAGCGCGTACTCGAGGTACCCGGACGAGGCCAGGGAGGCGATCCTCTGCCTGCGCGACGCGGAGAGCCAGGAGTTCCTGGCGCTGAACGCGGGCACCCCGCCGAGCATCGAGTCGCTCTACGGCGACCCCGAGTTGCGCGAGGCGTACCCCATGCTCGACGTGATTCGTGACGAGCTCGAGAACGCGGTGCCGCGGCCGAAGACGCCGTTCTATCAGAACATCTCGACGATCGTGGCGGCGGCGCTCTCACCGCCCGCGGAGATCGAGCCACGCGAGGTGGCGGAGGAGCTACGGCGGCAGGTCCAGGCGGCGCTGGAGTCGCGGGGGGTGCTGCCGTGAGGGGCATCCCTGCCTCCGCCGTCCTTATCTCACCACCACCCGATCCGCCTTCCCCTGTCCGTACGTCTCGGGATACTCCGTCTCCTCCACACGCGTGGGCGGCACCAGGAACGTGCCCGGCGTCGTGGCCCTCACGAGGTAGGTCGTCTGATACGTCCCGGCGAGCATGAACGGCGTGTATGCTTCCATGCGGTCGTCTCGCCGCTCCTCGTGCGTGGCCCAGCGGCCGATGGAGCTCCTCCACCGGAAGTACATCTCGGTGAGATCCCACCCGTAGGGACCGTTCCAGATCGTCGCCGCCAGCGGTGCGGAGACGACACCGGCAGGCGGGAAGGCGACCGGCGGTGGCGAGGGATCGTCCGTGAACCCCGTCCCCCTCAGACGCGCGTTCAGCGCCTCGAACCCGCCGGGAATCGGATCGCGAAGCTGGACCTGATAGCGGCGGGCGAGCGCCGAAAAGGTCAGCCGGACGCGCACGCGGGCTCCGGCACGGATCCGCCAGGTCCCGTCGGGATCCAGCCGGACGTCCGCGCTGTCGTCCACGGCCTCGAAGCGCCGGCTCACCAGGAAGCCCCGCTCCTCGGCGGGCGTCTCCCTCGTGACGAGCGGCGCATAGCGGACACCCGCCCGAACGTAGAGCGATCCCGTGCCTTCGGTGTCGATCTCCAGCGACGCCCGACCGCCCGGAGCGGGCGTCGGCCCCTCGAGCACGGCCGTCACGCGCTCCGAGCCCAGGACGACCTCGTCCGAGAGCGGCGCGCCGCCGAGCGTCGCGCGGACCGTCAGCTCCGCCGCTTCCGCCTCGTGCACCGAGGCGTACCTTCCGAGCGCGAGCAGCACCCACGCGTTCTCGTGCGAGCGGCCTTCCCGAGTCCCGTCCCGGCCGGCGAGGAGGCCGCGCACGAGCCCCGGAATCAGCGGGTGCTCGGGCTCCTGCTCGAGCAGGGCGAGCAGGACCGCTGCGTCGCTCCGCCGGCCGGAGGCCAGCACGAGACGCCGCAGCTCCGAATCGGCCGCCTGGGCCACCGCGCGATCACCCTGGCGCAGCGTGACCGTCGCGCCCGTTGTCAGCGCCCGGTTGGACAGCTCTGTGAGGAACGCATCGCGGGCCGACGCCAGCGCCGGCACCCCGGCGGCGGGCTCGAGCAGCCACGCCAGCATCTCGACCGGGAGGTCGGCGGGCTCCAGGGTCGCGATCCACTCGATCCACTCCTCGCCGATCCCGACGTAGTCCAGGCGCGAGGCCAGGTACAGCGCGTAGGCCGCGGTGGCGAGCCGGAACCCGCGGACCGGCTCCCGCCGGCTGGAGATGACCGACCACTCGGCTTCCCAGATCTCCCGGACGCGCCGGGCGAAGAGCCATCGCCGGAAGTCGGAGGTGTAGCCCGCCTCCTCGGCAACGGTCATGGCGTGGATCGCGTTCAGGATGCTGAACCTGGAAAGGAACGCCCTCTGTGCGCCGGCCTCGCCATACTGAGCCAGCCACGCCCCGAGGCGCTCGACGTCGACGGCCGTCCGCTTCCTGATCTCGTCGGCCTCGGGGAGGTCGGCCGCCCGAAGCGACTCCAGCGCCGCG
>Ga0268386_10003980_pt1 | contig 10834 bp, 9 predicted proteins | sample RVTome_15_FD_200260 | JGI IMG/M metagenome (GOLD analysis project Ga0268386, IMG submission 200260) | Soil microbial communities from uranium-contaminated site in the Upper Colorado River Basin, Wyoming, United States - RVT150D86... ... | reverse complement strand
CGGCGACGTCGTTCCCACCGATCGAGCCGCTGCGGCCGCCGGAGGGCGCGCCCAACGTGCTCGTCGTGCTGCTCGACGACGTCGGCTTCGGCGCGTCGAGCGCCTTCGGCGGCCCGGTCTCAACTCCTACCGCGGAGCGGCTGGCGGCGAACGGCCTCAAGTACAACCGCTTCCACACGACCGCGCTCTGCTCGCCCACCCGCCAGGCCCTGCTCACCGGACGCAACCACCACGCGGTCGGGATGGGCGGCATCACCGAGATCGCGACCTCCGCCCCTGGCTACAACTCGATCCGCCCGAACACGTGTGCCCCGCTCGCCGAGACGCTGAAGCTGAACGGCTACTCGACCGCGCAGTTCGGCAAGTGCCACGAGGTACCGGTGTGGGAGACGAGCCCGATGGGGCCATTCCACGCCTGGCCGACCGGCTCGGGCTTCGAGCACTTCTACGGCTTCATCGGCGGCGAGACGAACCAGTACGCCCCCGCGATCTACCGCGACACGGTGCCCGTCGAGCAAGACCGAACGGTGGAGGAGGGCTACCACTTCACCGAGGATATGACCGACCAGGCGATCGACTGGGTCAAGCAGCAGAAGGCGCTCATGCCGGACAAGCCCTTCTTCGTCTACTTCGCGCCCGGCGCCACCCACGCTCCCCATCACGTGCGACCCGAGTGGTCGGACAAGTACAAGGGCACGTTCGACGAGGGCTGGGACGCGCTCCGCGAGCGAACGCTTGCTCGCCAGAAGGAGCTGGGCGTCGTTCCCGCTGACGCGGAGCTCACCGAGCGCCCCGAGGAGATTCCCGCCTGGGACGACATGCCGAACGACCTGAAGCCGGTGCTCGCGCGCCAGATGGAGGTCTACGCCGGCTTCCTCGAGCACACCGACCACCACGTGGGTCGGCTCATCGATGCGCTGAGCGAGCTCGAGATCCTCGAGAACACACTCGTCTACTACATCGTCGGCGACAACGGGGCCTCGGCCGAAGGCACGCCGAACGGCTGCTTCAACGAGCTCGTCGTTCTCAATGGTGCTCTAGGGCTGGAGACGACCGAGTTCATGGTTTCGCGGATCGACGACTTCGGGACGCCGGACGCCTACAACCACTACGCCGTCGGCTGGGCGCACGCGATGGACACGCCCTACCAGTGGACGAAGCAGGTCGCGTCGCACTGGGGCGGCACGCGCAACGGCACGATCGTGCACTGGCCGCGCGACATCAAGTCGAGAGGCGAGGTCCGCTCGCAGTTCCACCACGTGATCGACCTCGCCCCGACGGTGCTCGACGCCGCCGGGCTCCCGGAGCCCCTGAGCGTCAACGGCGTCCAGCAGGAGCCGCTGCACGGAGTGTCGATGACGTATTCCTTCGACGACGCGGGAGCCGACGAACGGCGAACGACGCAGTACTTCGAGATGTTTTGCAACCGCGGGATCTACCACCTGGGCTGGACCGCGGTAACCCGTCACAGCACGCCGTGGGTCCTGGCCGAGGCGCCACCTCTCGACGACGACGTGTGGGAGCTCTACGGCCCCGACGACTGGTCGCAGGCGTACGACCTGGCGGCGGACAACCCCGACAAACTGGTCGAGTTGCAACGCCTGTTCCTGATCGAGGCGTCGAAGTACAACGTGCTGCCCCTCGACGACCGACGCGCCGAGCGGTTCAACGCCGATCTCGCGGGCAGGCCGCAGCTCGTCCGCGGCACGTCTCAGCTCCTCTTCGGCCGCATGGGACGGCTCTCCGAGAGCTCGGTCGTCGTGATGAAGAACAAGTCGCACTCGATCACGGCGCAGATCGACATCCCCGAGGGCGGCGCGAACGGCGTGATCATCGCCCAGGGCGGAGCGTTCGGCGGCTTCGCGCTGTACGTGAAGGACCGGAAGCCGGCCTACTGTTACAACCTCTTCGGCCTCCAGCAGTTCAAGGTGTACGGCGAGGATCCCATCCCCGCGGACGAGCACCAGGTGCGGATGGAATTCACGTACGACGGCGGAGGGCTCGGCAAGGGCGGCGATGTCAAGCTCTACGTGGACGGCGAGGTGGTCGGCGAGGGACGTGTCGATGCCACTGTTCCGATGCTGTTCTCGGCCGACGAGACGACGGACGTCGGATCGGACAGCGCGACGCCCGTCAGCGACGACTACGGCCCCAGGGACAGCGCATTCACGGGGAAGGTCGTCTGGGTCCAGCTGGACCTCGACGCCGCCGCCGAGGACACGGATCACCTGATCAGCCCCGAGGAGCGACTGCGCGTCGCGATGGCCCGGCAGTGATCTGGATCGTCCTGGCCGCGGTGGGCGTGCCGCTCTGGCTGTGTGCGATCGCGATCTTCGTGCTGGTCAAGCGAAACAGCTGGCTGCGGAACCGGCCGGGGAACGTCCCCGTGCGGATCCGTCCGCGCGGAAAGAAGCGGTGGCTGCCGGGCCACGGCGTCTGGGTGCACGACGTCTTCGCGTTCCGCGGCAGCCCGGCGGCCTGGAAGGAGGCCCTCCTCTGGGTGACGGGCGTCACAGCGCGGCCGGCGACCGAGGAGGAGCGGAAGAAGCTCCGGCGCATCGGCGGCGAGCCGGTCGGGGCCACCTTCGCGCTCGCCGGCGGAGGCGAGATCGAGCTCGCGGCGCGCGCCGAGGACCGAGCTCGACTCCTCGGCCCGTTTGCGGACGGCTCGTCCGAAGTCCCGACCGCTGCGGCGCCGGTCTCGGCGTGAGCGTGGTCACCTCATCGAGAAGGAGGACCAACGCGTGTGCTGTCTAGTCCTGCTCGCGTCCGGCCTCGGGCCGCGGATCGTGCTCGCCGGCTGGTGGATCTTCGGCGACAAGGTCGACGCCGTGTGGAGCACCTGGATCTGGCCGCTGCTCGGCCTACTCTTGCTGCCGTGGACGACGCTCTTCTACGTAATCGTCTGGTCGGCGGTGGGCGGTGTGAGCGGTGCGGAGTGGCTGCTCGTCGCCCTCGGCGTCGTGCTCGACATCGGCACCTACGGCGCTCGGACCGCCAAGGGCCGCTACGCCTGATGCGGCTTCTGTCCCCCGTCTGAAGCTCGAAAAGGAGGAGTGAATGGCTCAGTACGAATCCGACACCCCGACCGTGTCGGGGTGGGCCGTCGGTGGAGTCACGTTCGCCGGGACGATGATGATCCTCGTCGGCGTGTTCCAGACGATCGCGGGCCTGGCGGCGATCCTCGAGGACGAGTTCTTCGTGGTCACGCAGAACTACGTCTTCGACCTCGACGTCACCGCGTGGGGCTGGATCCACCTCGTCATCGGCATCGTCGCCATCCTCGCCGGCTACTTCCTCTTCGTGGGGAGAGCGTGGGCGGCGGCACTCGCGATCCTGCTCGCGATGCTGAGTGCGATCTCGAACTTCTTCTTCATCCCCTACTACCCGTTCTGGTCGCTACTCATGATCGCCATCGCGATCTGGGTCATCTGGTCGGTCACCCGGCCGGGCGTCGTCCGCTAGCTCAGGGCAAGCCGTCCGCCCCGTCGATCCGGCCGGGCGGGCGGCTCAGGCCGCTCCGGCGGACGCGGGCAACGGGGCTCGGTCCTCCGGGTTCGGAAGCGCTATCGCGACGATCCAGCCCACCGCCGCCGCGAGCACGGCGATCGGCGCCACATCCGCGGCGGACGCGCCCACGAGGAGGGTCCCGAGCAGGACGGCAGTGAACGGCACGCGCAGGACGGCCGCGGTGGAGGCTGCGATCGCGGCCGCGATCGCGGGTGTGGTCTCGAGGCCGGGCAGCAGGTCGGCTGCGACGACGCCGAGCGCGACTCCAACCGCGATGGCCGGGAACACCGGCCCGCCGCGGAAACCGGCACCGAGTGAGAGCGCGTAGGCGAGGCCCTTCGCGAGGACGAGCAGCGCGAGGACTCCCGCCGAGCCTTCCGCGACGACGAGCGGTAGCTCCTGCTGACCCGAGAAGAGCACGAGGTCGACCGGCCGGTCGACGAGCGCGCGGAACGTCACGGCCAGCACCCCGACCAGAAGCCCGGCGACGACGAGCGCAGCCTCCGGCCTCGACGACGAGCGCGCCGCGATGCCGTGCGCGAGATGGCGGATGGCGACGACGACGAGGGCGACAGCAACCGCAAGCACGAGGCACCAGGCGAGATCGACGAGCCGCACGGTCTCGTACGCGTCGAGAGCCGGCAACGAGAGGGAAGCCTGGTGCAAGCCCGGCCAGTCGCCGATGCCCGTGAAGACGAGCGCCCCCGTTCCCGCGGCGACGAATCCCGGAAGCAGCGCGCGGCCCAGCTCCCGGGGCGGGATCTGACCGCTGGCGGCGGCGAGCTCGAAGATGAGGAAGGCGGCGACGAGCGGGCCGCCGAAGAGCGCCGCGACCGCCGCGAAGGCTCCGGCGAGGACGAGCAGCTGCGACTCGGTGTGGCCGGCCCTCACCAGCCGCGCCGCGACCACGCCGAGCCCGAGGCCGAGCGCGATGAGCGGCGCCTCCGGCCCGAGCACGACCCCCAGCCCGAGCGACGCCAGCGCGGCGAGCAGGATGCTCGGAAGGTCGCGCAGCGCGAGAGGCTCCATTCCCAGCCCCTCGAGCGGCGAGTGCCCGCCGTGGCCCGGGAGTCGTACTGCGATTGCGACGAGGATGCCCGCGAGCGCGGGCACGAGGACGACGTACCAGGCGGCCGGCTCGCTCCATCCGAGCCAGTCCGGCACGACCTCCCACACGAAGTGGATGACGTCGTGGAGCGCGGTCTGGAACAGGACTGCCGCGACCGCCGCCGGGATGCCGAGCAGAGCGGCGTAGACGAGCGTGCGCAGGTACGTCAGAGCGCGCTCGTCCACGCGAGCACCCTACTGCGCCAGCGCGGCGCCCTCGGCGAGCTCGTCGATCGGCCTGGGCTTCGTTCGGGTTTCGGCCCGGAAGCCGTCCTCAGCGGCCGGAGGCGATCGCCGCCTCCAGCTTCGCCTGCACCTGGTCGATCGTGAAGCTGGCCGCCTCCATCCGCGGCGGGAAGTCGATGAACGTGTTCAGGAACTCGGCCACGATGGCCTGCGCGGGGACGAGCAGGAAAACCCGGTCGATGTACCAGTCCCAGTACGTGTTGGAGGTGATGTCGGCACGCTCGAACGGGTCGGTCCGGAGGTTGTAGAGCATCGGGATTCGCGTGGCCACGAACGGCTCCCCCCAGATCGCGAGCGTCCCCGGCATGCGCTGTTGCATGAAGACGATCTTCCAGTTGTCGTATCGGAAGGCGACGAGGTCGCCGTCGTCCGAGAAGTAGAAGAACTCCGTCCGCGGGCTCGCGTCCGTCTCGCCGGTGAGGTAGGGCAGCAGGTTGTAGCCGTCGAGGTGCACCTTGAACGTCTCGGCTCCGGTCTGGTGCCCGTCCAGAAGCTTCTGCTTGATCTCCGGCTCGCCTGCTGCGGCGAGGAGAGTCGGAAGCCAGTCGAGATGGCTGACGATCTCGTTGGTGACCGCGCCTGCGGGAATTCGCCCCGGCCAGCGGATCACGAAGGGGACTCGGAAGGCGCCCTCCCAGTTCGTGTTCTTCTCGGACCGGAACGGCGTCATGCCGGCGTCCGGCCACGAGTTCATGTGCACGCCGTTGTCGGTCGAGTAGATGACGATCGTGTCGTCGGCGATCCCGAGCTCGTCGAGCTTGTCGAGCACTCGGCCGACGTGCTTGTCGTGGTCGATCATCGTGTCGTGGTAGGAGGACTGCCAGCGTCCCGCCTGCCCCAGGCTCCGACGCTTCGTGTGCGTCCGGAAGTGCATGTGCGTCGTGTTGATCCAGACGAGGAACGGCGTTCGTGCGTTGCGCTTGCGCTGGATGAAGTCGATCGCGCCGTCGACGATCTCATCGTCGATCGTCTGCATCCGCTTCCTCGTCAGCGGCCCGGTGTCCTTGACGGTGTGCTTGCCGCCACGGGTCATCTTCGAGTGGATCACGCCGCGCGGGCCGAAGCGCTCGCGGAACTGAGGGAAGTCCTCCTGATCAGGGTAGTCGGGGTGCTCCGGCTCCTCCTCCGCGTTCAGGTGGTAGAGGTTGCCGAAGAACTCGTCGAAGCCGTGTGCCGTCGGCAGGTGCTCGTCCCGGTCGCCGAGGTGGTTCTTCCCGAACTGGCCGGTCGCGTACCCGAGCGGCTTCAGGAGCTCGGCGATGGTCGGGTCTTCAGCGTGTAACCCCAGCTCGGCTCCCGGCATCCCCACCTTGCTGAGCCCGGTGCGGTACACGCTCTGCCCGGTGATGAATGCCGACCGCCCGGCAGTGCAGCTCTGCTCGCCGTACGCGTCCGTGAACCGCATCCCCTCGTTTGCGAGCCGGTCGATGTTCGGTGTCCGGTAGCCCATCAGCCCGTCGCTGTAGCAGCTGAGATTCGTGATCCCGATGTCGTCGCCCCAGAAGACGACGATGTTCGGCTTGTCGGCCATCAGGCGCTTCCTCCCTTGTCGTCGGGCCCGGTTGCGCGCACGACGCAGCGGAAGCCGAGATGCGCCATGGAGGTGTCGATCATCTGCGGCTGCCTCGCCGCAGGGCGGTAGCGGAGGCAGTAGTTGGGCGCGCACAGGTGCGAGCCTCCCTTGATCACGCGACGCGGGATGTGCTCGCCGGGCTGGCCCGGGTCGTAGCTCTCGTCGGGTGACGCCACGCGCGGGTTGGTCGGGACGCAGCACGGGCTCGCTACCTCGTCGGGGTGCCGCGGGACGTACCAGTCCGACGTCCACTCCCAGACGTTCCCGGTCATGTCGAAGAGGCCGTAGCCGTTCGGCGGGAAGCTCCCGACCGGCGACGTGCCCTCGTGGCCGTCGAGTTTCAGGTTCTGCCACGGGAACTCGCCCTGCCAGGTGTTCGCCATCGGCTCCTCGCCCGGAAAGTGCTCGTTCCCCCAGGCGAACGCGGCGCCGTCGATCCCGCCCCGCGCGGCGAACTCCCACTCGGCCTCGGTCGGGAGCTCTTTCCCCGCCCAGGTGGCGTACGCCTCGGAGTCCTCGTAGGCGACCTGGACGACGGGATGGTGGTCGCGGCCGTTGATCGTCGTGCCCTTCCCGCCCGGCCTCTTCCAGAACGCCCCGGGCACGTACTCCCACCAGTTGCGGTAGTCGTCGAGGTCGACCGCGCCCCGCGTCTTGCGGAAGACGAGCGATCCCGGCACGAGCAGGTCGGGATCGGCGTCCGGGTACTGCTCCGGGTCGAGCGGACGCTCGGCGAGGGTGACGTACTTCGTCTCGCGCACGAAGTGCCGGAATTCCGCTGCCGTCACGGGCTTCTCGTCCATCCAGAACCCGTCGACGGAGACCGTGTGCACTGGGCGCTCCTCGGGGTAGAAGTCCTCGGAGCCCATCCGGAACGTCCCACCCGGAACCCACCGCATGCCTTCAGGGCCCGGCGGTGCGGTCGTGCCGAGCTCGATCTCGCCCGTCAACGGCTTGGCCATGCCCACCCCGATATCTCGGTGACGACAGCCTCCGGAATCTACTCGTCACGCGTTCTCCAGGCTCTGAAATCATCCGGGTGAAGACCCACCTGCGGGGTTGTCCGCGCAGGCTGACGCTGCCAGGGTCACAGTCGTGAGCTTTGGGCGGGGACGATGAACGTCGCGCTCGGCGCGCTCGTCACGATCGCCGTGACCGCGGCGGCGGTCGCGGTCATGCTGCTCGTCCGCCGGCGCGCGCCCGAGGGGAGCTACTTCTCGGACGGCGATCGCGCGTCCGGCGTCTTCGGCGTCCTCGCGACCGGGTTCTCGGTCCTCCTCGGCTTCATCATCTTCCTCGCCTTCTCGAGCTACGACCTCTCGCGGAGCGGCGCCGAGACCGAGGCGCTCGTCGTCGCCCAGCAGTTCCAGACGGCGCAGTTCTTCCCGGCCGACTCGCGTAGCGAGCTCTCCGGCGAGCTCGTCTGCTACGCCCGCTCGATCGTCTTCGACGAGTGGGACCGGATGGAGGCCGGCACGATCGGGGACAGCGTCAACCCGTGGGGCGTCGAGCTGTTCCGGACGCTCCAGGGCGTGTCGCCCGCGGGTGCGACCCAGGAGTCCGCCTACGACAAGTGGCTCGAGCAGACGTCGGCGCGCGAGGAGGCGCGCCTCGACCGCATCCACGGTGCCGAGGGCGTGATCCCGACACCGCTCTGGATCGTCCTCTTCGTGATCTCGGGCGTCGTCTTCGTCTACATGCTCTTCTTCGCCGACAGCGCCGAGCGCGCGATCACCCAGGGCCTGCTAATGGGCTGCGTGGCGGCCGTCATCACGACGATGCTGCTCCTGCTGAGCTTCCTCGACAGCCCGTTCCAGAGCGGGGTCGGCGGAGTCCAACCGGTGGCGATGGAGCGCACGCTCCGGATCATCGACGAAGCGGCGGCCCTCGCCGGAGTCGAGATCAGCGCACCGTGCGACGAGGAAGGGGCCGCGCGCTGAGCGACGAGAAGACCGACCGGCTCGAGCTCGTCGCCGCGGCGCTGCTCGCACTCGCGACCGTTGCGACGGCCTGGAGCGGTTACCAGGCGAGCCGCTGGAACGGCGAGCAGGCGAAGGCATTCAGCCGCGGGAACGCGGCGCGGATCGAGTCGACGCGCGCCTCCGGCCTCGCGGACGCGCAGACGCAGGTCGACGTCGCGACGTTCACGCAGTGGGTCAACGCGTACGCGCTCGACCAGAAGCAGCTGTCGAGCTTCTACTTCCGACGCTTCCGCGCCGAGTTCAGGCCCGCGGTGCGGGCCTGGATCGCGACGAGACCGCTCCGAAACCGGGACGCGCCGCTGACGCCGTTCGCGATGCCGCAGTACCAGCTGGCGGCGCGGGCGGAGGCCGACCGGCTCGAAGCCGAGGCCGAGGCGTTCGCCGCGCAGGCGCGCACGAACGTGCAGCGTGCGACCAACTACGTGCTCGGCGTCGTGCTCTTCGCGACCGCACTCTTCTTCGCGGGGATGAGCACCCGGCTCAGGACGCAGCGGCTCCGGGTCGTGCTCCTCACGTTCGGCGTCGTCGTATTCCTGGGCACCCTCGTCTGGATCGCGACCTCGCCGGTCAGCGTCTCGATCTAGCTGCTCGCGATACCAGGGACGTCGCGTGTCGGACGTCGAGCTCGAGCCTCACGCTCGAGGTGACGCCACACGAGCGCGCCGAGTGCCCGTCGGGCCGCTCAAGCCGTGACCGGCTGCTCCAGCTCCTTGCTCCACTCCCCGGCCACCGCGAGCGCGTTCAAGCGCGCGCGGTGGGCGAACGCCGCCTGCGCCGCCTCGGCGTTCGACGGATCGCCCGCCCACGCGGCGAGCGCGGACTGCTGGAGCGCACGCCCGTAGGAGAACGAGAGCACCCACGGACCGCCGATCTTGTTGATCGCATTCAGGTTCTCCGTCGCCTGGACCTCGGACTGCCCGCCCGAGAGGAAGACGATGCCCGGGACCGCCGCCGGGACGACGCCGAGGAACGTGTCGTTGGTCGCCCGGGCGATCCTGTCGGACGACGCCTGGTCGGCCGCGCCCTTGCCGGGGATGACCATGTTCGGCTTGAGGAGCGTGCCCTGGAGGTCGACCGCCGCCTCGTACAGCTCGTCGAACGTCGCGTGCAGCGTCCGGGTGGTCACCTCCTGGCAGACCTCCAGCGAGTTGTCGCCGTCCATCAGGACCTCGGGCTCCACGATCGGGACGAGCCCGGCCTCCTGACAGAGGGCTGCGTAACGCGCCAGGGCGTGAGCGTTCGCTCGGATGTTGCCGTCGGTCGGGATCCCCTCTCCGATGGTGATCACCGCGCGCCACTTCGCGAAGCGGGCGCCGAGCTCGCTGTACTCCTCGAGCCGCCCGCGCAAGCCGTCGAGGCCCTCCGTGATCTTCTCGCCGGGGAAGAGGGCGTGGTCGTGCGCGCCCGTGTCGACCTTGATCCCTGGGATCACCCCCTTCGCCGAGAGCACCTCCGCGAACGGCGTGCCATCGTCGGCACTCTGGCGGATGGTCTCGTCGTAGAGGATCACGCCGCCGATGGGGTCCTCCATGCCGGGCGCGGCGAACAGCAGCTGGCGGTAGAAGCGGCGGTTCTCCTCGGTCGACTCGACGCCGATCGCGTCGAAGCGCTTCTTGATCGTCCCCGTGCTCTCGTCCGCCGCGAGGATGCCCTTGTGGTCGGCGACGATCGCGCGGGCGGTCTCATGGAGATCGTGGGACGGCATCAGCGTGCTCCTTTCATCCTCATCAAACTCTGAACTTTCGTGAGTGGGTGCTGGGCGATGACCCTGCGCACGGTTCCCGAGCGGGAGCGCATGACGATCGACTCGGTCTCGACGTGGTCGCCGACGACGCGCACTCCGCGGAGGAGCGCGCCGCTCGTGACCCCGGTCGCGGCGACGAAGACGTTCTCGCCGGCGACGAGGTCGTCCGCGGTGAGCACGGCGTCGATCTCGTAACCCGCGTCGAGGAGGCTCTGGCGCTCGTCCTCGTTGCGCGGCCAGAGCTTGCCCTGCATCGCGCCGCCGAGGCACTTGATCGCGGCCGCGGAGATCACGCCTTCCGGCGTACCCCCCACGCCCATCAGCAAATCGACGCCGATCCGGCCCTGGGCAGCGGCGATCGCCGGCGCGACGTCGCCGTCGCGAATGAGGTTCACGCGCGCTCCCGCGTCGCGGATCTCGGCGATCAGGTCGTCGTGGCGGTCGCGCTCGAGGACGACGACGGTGAGGTCGTTCAGCTCCACGCCCTTCGTCTCTGCGACGCCCTCGAGGTTCTCGGTCGGAGTCGCGTCGATGTCGATCGCGTCGGCCGCCTCCGGCCCGACAGCGATCTTGTCCATGTACAGCGCGGCGCCGGGGAAGAACATCGTCCCGCGCTCCGCGACCGCGATCACGGAGATCGCGTTCGGCATGCCGAGCGCAGTCAGGCGCGTT
>Ga0268386_10003979_pt1 | contig 10835 bp, 6 predicted proteins | sample RVTome_15_FD_200260 | JGI IMG/M metagenome (GOLD analysis project Ga0268386, IMG submission 200260) | Soil microbial communities from uranium-contaminated site in the Upper Colorado River Basin, Wyoming, United States - RVT150D86... ... | reverse complement strand
GGCGTCGCCAGCACCAGCGCGCAGGGGCAGGCGACGATGAGCGCCGCCACCGTGCGCAGCATCTCGCCGGTGACGAGGTAGATCGCGCCGCTCGCGACCAGCGCCGACGGCAGGAAGAAGCGGGCCATGCGGTCGGCCACGCGGACGATCGGCGCGCGCCGCCGCTGCGCCTCGTCGATGAGGCGCACGATGCGCGCCACCGTGGTCTCGCGGCCCACGCGCACCGCCTCGATCTCGAGCGCGCCGTACTCGTTGACGCTGCCGCTCCAGATCTCGTCGCCGGCCCGCTTCTCGGCGGGCATCGGCTCGCCGGTGATGCGGCTCTGGTCCACCGTCGAGGCGCCGGCGCGCACCCTGCCGTCGACCGGCACCGTCTCGCCCGGCCGCACCACGACGGTCTCGCCCGGAACGACCGCCTCGGGGTCCACCTCGATCTCGGCGCCGTCGCGGCGGACGCGCGCGCGGCGCGGCTGCATCGCCACGAAGCCCGCGATGGCGCGGCGCGCGCGACCGACGGTGAAGTGCTCGAGCCCCTCGCCGAGGAGCATGATGAACATCACCTCGGCGGCGGCGAAGTACTCCCCGATCGCCACCGCGGCAACGGCGGCGATCGCGATCGTCAGGTGCGAGGAGAGGTGACCGCGCAGGAGGTCGTCGAGAGCATGGCGCAGGAGCGGAAACCCGGCGATCAGGGTCAGGAGGAGCGCGACGTCGACCCCCCCGACCGCGGTGAAGACCCCGGTGACGTAGAGGACGAGGAGGAGGCCTACCGCGACGCAGAAGAGCGCGTAGCCCCAACCCGGAGCGCCGTGGCTGTGGCCGTGGCCGCCGTGACTGTGGCCCTGGCCGCCGTGACTGTGGCCACGGCTGCCGTGACTGTGGCCGTGGCCGTGGTCCTCGCCGAGGCCGTGCCCGTGATCCTGGCCGGGGCCGGCGCCCGCGCCGCCACCGCTTCCCGGCCCGGAGCCGGGGTCACGGTCGTGCTCGTGAAGGGAATCGGAACGAGGCGAGCGGCGGGGGCGGTCTGGCTCGTGATCGTCGAAGAAGCGTTGACCCATGCCGGCGAGATTCCGCGAAGACCCAGGATCTTAGCTCACGGCGGCGGCCGCCGCGGCGCCACCGGTGACAGCGGCGCCGAGGCCGGCGCGGCAGGTGCCGCACGCACTCGCTGCGCCCGCCTACCCTTGGGCGCCGAGAACGGCGCCGCAAGTCATGCGGTTCGTGTCGACTCGGCGGCGGCCGCGATCGAATCGCGCAGCTCGCGGAACCGGATCAGCTTCTTCCGCTGCTCGTCCCACAGCTTGAGCCTGGCGCAGCGCAGGCTCGACCACAGGGTCAGCCGCGGCGCGTCGGCGAGCGCCGGGTGGGCGCGGAAGCACTCGGGCAGCCGGTAGTTCGGGATGTGGCTCGACAGGTGATGGATGTGGTGGAAGCCGATGTTGCCGCTCCACCAGTGCAGGATGCGCGGCAGGTCGTAGAACGAGCTGCCGTGCACCGCCGCCTGCTGGAAGCTCCATTCCGGACGATCGCGCCAGTAGGTGTCCTCGAACTGGTGCTGCACGTAGAACAGCCACACCCCCGCCGCGCCGGCGATGAGCACGATCGGCAGGTGCACCAGGAAGAACGCGCCGAGGCCGATGGTGAAGTGCGCCGCGCCCAACACGCCGAGGAGCGCGAGGTTGGTGCGGTGCACGCTCGCCCATTCGCGCTTCCAGGCGCGGGGAGTGCCGAGCGGCAGTCGGTGCTTGAGCACGAACTGGTAGAACGGCCCGATCCCGAGCAGCACGACGGGGTTGCGGCTGACGCGATAGGCCACGCGGCCTCCCTTCGAGAGCGCCAGGTACTCGCGTACGGTGAGCGTCTCGACGTCGCCGAAGCCGCGCCGGCTCAGATCGCCGGAGGTGGCATGGTGCATCGCATGCGTCTTCTTCCAGTAGGCGTAGGGCACCAGCGTGAGCACGCCGAGCACGCCGCCCAGCCGGTCGTTCCACACCCGCGAGCGGAAGAAGGATCCGTGCCCGCAGTCGTGCTGGATGATGAAGAGGCGGATCAGGAAGCCCGAGGCGGGAATCGAGAGCGCCAGGGTCAGCCAGTAGGTGACGTCCAGGCTCCACACCATGAGCACCCAGACGGCGGCGTAGGGGAGCGCCGTATTGGCGAGTTGGAGCAGGCTGCGGCGATGGCTGGGGCGCGCGTAGGCCTCCAGCTCCTGAATCGATGGAAGAGCGGAGGGTTCGGGTGGTGACGAGGTACGGGCGGAGGTGTCGGATGAAGTCGCCAAGCTCGCTGCACTCCTTGGAGGGTGACCGGAAACGGAGCCGGCGTTCATGAGCCGGCGGGCGGCACGTTGCGAAGCGCCGACAGCGCACCCACGCGGCCCGCCCGGCACCACCATGATACTCGCACGGCGACCCCCGCCTCTGCAAGGCGCTGCGGCGCACCCAGCTTGCCGCCCGGCGGCTTCCAGCGCGCTGCTACACTGTCGCGGCTCGCGGACCCGAGGTGTCGATGGCCGAAGAGATCCTGCGCTCACTGTATCGGATCGTGGTGCCGCTCCCGGGCAGCCCGCTCAAGGAGCTCAACTCGTACGTCCTCACCGGTCCCGACCGGGACCTGGTGATCGACACCGGCATGAACCGGCCCGAGTGCCTGGACGCTCTCCAGTCCGGGCTCGCCGAGATCGGAATCGACCTCGACCGCACGGATTTCCTGGCGACCCACCTCCACGCCGACCACCACGGCCTGATCCCGACGCTGCTCAAGCCGGGACGCCGCGCGTACATGGGTGCCGTCGACGCCGGCCACATGCGGCACGGCTTCGGCTGGTCGACCGACAGCCCGATGGGCCGGTACATGGCGCGCAGCGGCTTCCCCGCCGACGACCTGGTCGCCTCGTTCCAGAACCATCCTGGTTTCAAGTTCCGCCCCCACCGCATCGTCGAGTACGAGCACCTCTACGAGGGCGACGTGGTCGAGATCGGCGACTACCGCCTGCGGGTGATCGACACCCCCGGCCACACGCACGGCCACATCTCGCTCTACGACCCCGATCAACGGCTGTTCATCGCCGGCGACCACGTGCTTGGCGACATCACGCCGAACATCCAGGCGTGGTCGGACGACGACGATCCGCTGGCCGACTATCTGGCGAGCCTCGGCAAGGTCGAGGCGCTCGACGTCGAGCTCTGCCTGCCCGGCCACCGCCGCTTGATCCACCAGTTCCACCGGCGGACCCGTGAGCTGGCCGAGCATCACCACGAGCGCGCCGCCGAGATCGTCGAGGTGTTGACCGCCGACGGGCCGCGCAACGCCTACGACACCGCGGCGCGGATGACGTGGGACATCGTCGCCCGCTCCTGGGAGGAGTTCCCGATCCTGCAGCGGTGGTTCGCGACCGGAGAGGCGATCGCCCACCTGCGCTTCCTCGAAGAGCAGGGCCGGGTGGAGCGCCGCGACGTCGGCCAGCACATCGTGTACTCGGCTGAAGGCCCCGGGGGAAACGCGTCATGCGATCGATGAGGCTCCTTCTTCTCCTCGCGCTGGGACCGCTCGCCGCGGCCGCTGCGGCGCAGCGAGACGCACCGTGCCGCGATCGGGAGACGACCGAGTCGATCGTCGTGATCAACGCCAAGGACGAGCCCGGCGAGCGCCTGGTGCTCGCGGGTCGCGTCGTGGTGGGAGAAGCTCAGGAGCCCGCTTACGGCGCCCGCGTCGTGGTGTACCACACCGATGCCCGCGGCTACTATTCGGAAGACGGCATGGACGAGGGGAGCGCACGGCTGTGCGGTGTCGTGGTCGCGGACGTCTTCGGCCGCTTCCGCATCGAGACCATCCGACCGGCGCACTACGCCACCGGCGGCCCGCCGGCGCACGTGCACTTCGAGGTGACCGTGCCGGGACGTCCGATGCAGCACTTCGAGCTGCAGTTCGAGGGCGACCCGAAGCTCGAAGGTCGGACCGGCCCCCAGCGCTGGGACACGATCCGCCCGGTGCGAGACGATCCACGCGGCTTCCTCCGCGTCGAGCGCGATCTCTGGGTCCGCTAGGCGCCCTGCTGGGACGCACTCCTGGCGCGAGCGCGGTCAGAACCTGCTCAGCGCGGCGTCCCAGATCGCGCGCACGCGCCGCGAGGTCCGCTCGAACACCTCGAGCAGGCTCTCCGCGGGCGAGTCGCCGAGCCCCATCCTCCTGCCGACCGCCGCGAGCCGATCGGGATCGGTGGGCAGCGCGTTGAGGTTCGCGTCCGCGTCCATGCGAGCGTAGAGCTCGAGCCGGCGCAGAAACGAGTACGCCTCCTTGAGGTCGAGGAGCTCACCGGCGTCGAGCCAGGGCGTGGCAGGCAGCCGCTCGAGCAGCTCGCGCGTGCCCGCCACCCGGAGCTCCGCGTGGTCGCGACCTTCCCGGATCTGGATCATCTGGAGCGCGAAATCGATGTCGACGAGGCCGCCGCGCCCGACCTTGAACTCGAGGTGGCGCGCGCCCGGCTGCGCCAGCTCGCGCTCCATGCGGCGGCGGATGTCGCTCATCACGCTCGGGATGCGCTCGTCCCAGGTCCCGAAGACGAAGCTGCGCACGGCGGCCTCGATGCGCGCGACGACCGACGGCGAACCCGCGATCCAGCGGCTGCGCGACCACGCCAGGCGTTCCCAGATCTCGGCCCGCTCCTCGAGGTAGCGCTCGAAGGCGACTACCGGCATCGCCAGGGCGCCCTTCTTGCCCTCGGGGCGCAGGCGCGTGTCGACGTGGTACGCGACACCGTCGGCGGTCGGCTCCTCGAGACGCCGCTCGAGCCCGGCGACCAGCTCCTGCCTCGCCATGAAGGTCTTCGAGTCCGCGGGATCGCCGTCGTAGACGACGACGAGATCGAGGTCCGAATGCACGGTGAGCTCGCGTCCGCCGAGCTTCCCCAGCGCGAAGATCGCCCAGTCGGGCGCGCCGGCGCCACCGGTCGAGTCGGAGCTCCACGCCCAGTCGGCGGCGGCGGCCACCGAGCACTCGGCGAGCAGGGAGAGGCGCTGGTGGAGGAGGTCGCGCGCTGCGCCGCCTCGATCGCCGTGGGCCACCCAGTCGACCAGGACCTTGAGCTCCTCGACGCTCTTCATGCGCCGGATCTGCCGCATGCGCTCGGCGGGCTCGGCCGCGGAGAGCGTCTCGCGGTAGCGCGCCCGCAGCGACTCGAGCGCGGGCAGCGGCTCGAGCAGCGAATCGAGCAGCTCCGGATGCAGGATCAACCGCGACGCCGCGAGGTCGCCCAGATCCATCGTCGAGAGCAGGACGTCGAGCAGGGGCTCGTTCTCGAGCAGCGTCCGATAGAAGGACGCCGCCGCTCCGGTGCGCTCGGTCAACTGTTCGAAACGGATGAGGACCTGGCCGGGGCGGGCGCAGCGCGCGACCCGCGCGAGGAGCCCGGGCAGCAGGTTGGCGAGCACGTTGCGCGCCATCGACCGCGACGGCGCCATAGCCGTCGCCTGATCCAGCGCGCGAATGGCGTCGAGGGCGGCGTCCGGGTCGGGCAGGCCCTGATCGGCGAGGAGCTCCGCCGCCGCCTGTCGCGAAGCTTCCTCCGAGAGCACGCGAAACCACTGCCGGCTGCGGAAGTCCTCCGCCCCGGGCCGGCGCTCGAAGAGCGCGCGGAAGATCTCGTGCACGCGGAGCCGGCGCTCCTCGAGCGCCGCCTCGAGAGCGGCGCCGTCGGCTAGTCCGAGACGGCGCGCGCAGACGTCGAGCTCGCGCTCCACCCGCGACAGTGCGTGGGTCTGCTGCTCCTGCACGATCTGCAGCCGGTGCTCGAGCGTGCGCAGGAACACGTACGCCGAGGCCAGCGCCGCGCTCGCGTCCCGCCCGACCAGGCCGGCACGCTCGAGGGCGGCGAGCGCCTGGAGCGTATTGGCGTGACGGATCCCGCGGTGCTGCGCGCCGTAGGTGAGCTGCAGGACCTGGGCGAACACCTCGATCTCGCGGATGCCGCCGCGCCCGATCTTGACGTCGCGGTCGGCGTCGCCCTGCTGGTGCTCGGCGCGCAGCTTGTGGCGGAAGATCTCCTCGAGCGCGGCGTGGTCTAGGTAACGGCGGTAGACGAACGGCTCGACCAGATCGAGGAAGCGCGCACCCAGGTCACGATCGCCGGCTACGGCTCTCGCCTTGAGCAGCGCGAAGCGCTCGAACGTCTCGCCCCAGGTGTCGTAGTACTGCGCGTGCTGGCGCAGCGAATACGCGACGTTGCCGCGGCGCCCCATCGGCCGCAGCCGCAGGTCGACGCGGTAGAGGTAGCTCTCGTCGGTGAACTCGGTCATCACCTTGACCAATGCGCGCCCGAGCTTGTGGAAGAGCTGGTGCGCGTCGCCGTCCTCCTCGTCGTCCGGCTCGTAGACGAACAGGAGATCGACGTCGGAGCTGTAGTTGAGCTCGCGCCCCCCCAGCTTCCCCATGCCGATGACTGCGAAGCGGCCGGGCAGGCGATCGACGCCCGCCGAGACCGCCACCAGCCGCCGCGCCACGCGCAACGCGCGCTCGGTGATGACGTCCGCGAGATCGGAGATCTGCTCGGTGGCCGACTCCAGGGTCTCGTGGCCCAGGATGTCGCGCGCCGCGATGCGCAGGATCTCGCGCCGTTTGAAACGCCGCAGCGCGTCGGCGTGCCCGCTCTCGCTCTCGACGCGCTCGAGGAGAAGGTCGGCCTCCTCCTCGAGGTCGGCCGCCTCGGGCGGCGCGCGCTCGACCTGGGATACCAGCCAGTGGAAGTACTCGGGATTGCGGATCAGGATCTCGGACAGGAACGGCGACGTCCCCATCACCTCGATGAGGACGCCGAGGGCGCGCGGGTCGTCGACCAGGTAGCGCAGGAACGCGGCGCGCGGCAGGCGCGTGGTGAGGTAGCGCGAGAAGGCGACCAGCGCGGCGTCCGGATCGGGAGCGCGCGACAGGGCGTCGAGCAGCGTCTCGGCCAGCGCGCCGAGGGCTTCGCGCGCGGGCAGCTCGTCGGCCATCGCCTGCAGGTGCTCGTCGGCGGCCGCCGGGTCGGCGAGCCCGAACGTCCGCAGGTACTCGCGCGCCTCGTCCTCGCCGAGCGTCGGCGAGAGGAACAGGTCCGAAGGAGCGATGGGAGGCAAGGCGGGACCGATCGTCGATCGACCGGCCGTCCGGCGCACGGGTCGGAGGGCCGGCTCGAGACCCGGCGCCGCGGGCTCGCGCCCCGGCGCCGGATCCCGGAAGGTGTGGGGATCAGATGTCGAAGTAGAGCGCGTACTCCCAGGGGTGCGGCCGCAGGCGGATGGCGTCGATCTCCTTCGAACGCTTGTAGTCGAGCCAGACGTCGATCACGTCCTGCGTGAACACGTCCCCCTTGAGCAGGAACTCGTGGTCTTTCTCCAGCGCGTCGAGCACGACGTCGAGGCTGCCGGGGGCCTTCGCCACCTTGGCCAGGTCCTCGGGCTCGAGGTCGTAGAGGTCCTTATCCATCGGCGCCGGCGGCATGATCTTGTTCTGGATGCCGTCGAGGCCGGCCATCAGGAGCGCGCTGAACGCGAGGTAGCCGTTGGCCGCCGGATCAGGGAACCGCACCTCGATGCGCTTCGCCTTCTCGCTGCGCGAGTAGGCGGGGATGCGCACCGCCGCCGACCGGTTGCGCTGCGAGTAGATGAGGTTGATCGGCGCCTCGTAGCCGGGGACCAGCCGGCGGTAGGAGTTGGTGGTCGGCGCGCAGAACGCCAGCAGCGCCGCCGCGTGCTTGAGCACGCCGCCGATGTAGTAGAGCGCGGTCTTCGACAGGTCGGCGTAGGTACCGCCCTCGAAGAACAGGTTCTTCTTGCCCTTCCACAGGCTCTGATGGACGTGCATGCCCGAGCCGTTGTCCATGAACAGCGGCTTCGGCATCAAGGTCACGGTCTTGCCGTGGCGGCGCGCGACATTCTTGATCACGTACTTGAACTTGAGCAGCTTGTCGCCCATGTTCTTTAGCGAGTCGAACCGCATGTCGATCTCGGCCTGACCCGCGGTCGCCACCTCGTGGTGGTGAACCTCGACGTGGACGCCGATCGACTCCAGGGTCAGCATCATCTCGGTGCGCAGGTCCTGGTGGCTGTCGGTCGGCGGCACCGGGAAGTAGCCCTCCTTGTACCGCGGCTTGTAGGCCAGATTGGGCTTCTCTTCCTTACCGCTGTTCCAGAAGCCCTCGGCGGCGTCCAGGTAGTAGTAGCCGTAGTTGTAGGACTGGTCGAAGCGCGCGTCGTCGAGGATGAAGAACTCCGGCTCGGGCCCGAAGTACGCCGTGTCGGCGATACCGGTCGACTTGAGGTAGCTCTCGGCCTTGGTCGCGATGTAGCGCGGATCCCTCGAATAGGCCTCGCCGGTGACCGGGTCCCTGACGTCGCAGATGATGACCACCGTCGGCTGCGCCGTGAAGGGATCGAGGAAAGCCGACGCCGGGTCCGGGAACAGGAGCATGTCGCTCTCCTGGATCGCCTGGAACCCGCGGATGGAGGAGCCGTCGAAGCCGATGCCCTCGTCGAACACGTCGGCCGAGAACTCCTTGGTCGAGACCGTGAAGTGCTGCCACGTACCGGGCAGATCGACGAAGCGCAGATCGACCGCCTTGACCGACTTCTCCTTGATGAGAGACATCACTTCCTGGGGCTTCATCGAACCTTCTCTCCTTTCATCCCTGCGTTTGCATGCCTTCCGCCGCGTCCGCGCTCCCGGCCTGCCCAGGCACCGAGCGGGCGCAGCACCCTGCAGCGCGGCGACTACGCGCGTCCTGCGACCTGTGGATCCTGACCGGCAGTGTCCCCGATGACCGCGCCGTCAAGGCTGGTCAGACGATATCCCGTTCGCCGGTGCGGATATTGTAGCCATGCTCCACCGGAATCACAAAGACGCGACCGTCGCCGATCTCCCCGGTGCGCGCCGCCCCCATGATGGCGCGGATCGCGGGCTCGACCATGTCGTCGGGCACCACCACCTCGATCTCCATCTTGGGCAGCAGGTTGACGACGTACTCCTTGCCCCGGTAGATCGCGGTATGCCCCTTCTGGCGGCCGTGGCCCCGCACCTCGGTGACCGTCATGCCGGAGATGCTGAGCTTCGACAACGCGTCCTTGATGTCGTCGACCTTGTTGGGGCGGACGATGGCCTTAACGAGTTTCATGAGTCCCCTCCAGCATACGTTCCACATCCTCCTTGAGCGCAGTTTGAGCGGCCTCCGTCAACTTGCCTCCCGCTTCGGTGAGGTGGAAGACGTCGATCGCGCGATCGCCTTCCGTCGAGATCAGGACCAGGTCGACGTCGCAGCCGTGGCGCGAGATCACCAGGCTGATGCGATGCAGGAGCCCGGGCGCGTTCTGCGCCACGATCTCGAGCACGGTGTAGCGCCGCGAGTGCTCCTGGTCGAAGCGCACCAGCGGCGCCACCCGGCGCGGCGGCGGCCGGCGCAGCAGGCTCGACTCGCGCCGCGCCAGGAGCTCCGCCACCTGCCGCCGACCCGCCACCACGTCGCGCAGCAGGGCCTCGAACTGCTCGATCCCACCGGTGTTGCGGCGGAAGAAGCCCTCGGCGTCGGTGAACTGCAGGATGTCGAGCACCAGCCCCGCCGGGCTCGTCATCGCGCTGCCGCGCAGGATGTCCATCCCGAAGTAGGACACCACGCCGCAGAGGTTCGAGAACAGGTACGGACGATCGAGGGTGACCACCGCGAGCTCCCACACCTCCCCCTTCTGCTCGAGAAAGAGGTGCACCTGGTCGGGATGGATGTCGCGTGAGAGGCGGGCGTGGCGGTAGATGTGCTCGGGGTCGAACAGGGCCAGGTAGCGCTGCGGGAACCCCTCGAGGAACCGCGCCAGCTCGCCCTCGGTGAGGTCGGCCGGGCGGCGGGCCTGGAGCGCCGCCACCGCGGCGTGACCGTGCTCGATCACCTCGTCGCCGTAGCCCAGGGTGAGCTGGTTGTAGGCGTCGACGTAGAGACGCCAGAGCAGCTCCTCGCGCCACGGCGTCAGGGTTTCGGTCGACACCGCCTCCACGTCGGCCAGCGTCATCAGGCAGAGCATCTTGAGATGCTCCTCGGTCACGACCAACGCCGCGAACCGGCGCACCACCTCGGGATCCTCGGTGTCGCGGCGAAAGGCCACGGTCGACATCTGCAGGTGCTGCGCGATCAGGAACTCGACCGTGTGGCGAGCGTCGCCGGCGACGTCCAGCCGATCGAGCATCGCCTGCGCCATGCGCGCGCTCTCCACGGCATGGTCGTCCTCCTTCCACTTGCCGACGTCGTGATACAGGAGCGCCAGGACCAGCAGCTCCGGCCGCTCGAGCTCGGCGAGGAGGGAGCCGAAGCGTTGACGCGAGGCCTGTTCGGGATCGAGTAGGCGCTCGACGCCGCGGATGGTGAGCAGCGTGTGCTCGTCGACCGTGTACTTGTGGAAGAAGTCGCGGATCACCCGGCACGAGATCGCCCGGAGCTCCGGGAAGAGCCGTTCCAGGAGACCCGCGTCGTGGAGCTCGGACAGCCGCGCGTAGAGCCCCGGTCGCGGCTCGAGCGACCGCACCAGACGTGCCCGCGCCCCGGCATCCGGCAGCAGGTCGGCCACGCCGACACCGGCGCCGCGGCGCTCGAACAGCCCGAGCAGGGCGGGCGCGAGCGCCGCGCCGTGCTCCAGCGCGGCCTCGATCGCGCCCAGCCACGACGCCGGCTCGTCGGCGGCCCGCCGCTCGTCGACGAACCGTACGCCTTCCGCGCCGAGCTCGAGGTTCCCTCCGAGCTCGACGCGCTCCGTTCCCGTCCGTGGCGGCCGCGCCCGGCGGCGCGCGCGCTCGAGCCGTCGCGCCACCGCGCGCGCGTGGCGGAA
>Ga0268386_10003978_pt1 | contig 10835 bp, 9 predicted proteins | sample RVTome_15_FD_200260 | JGI IMG/M metagenome (GOLD analysis project Ga0268386, IMG submission 200260) | Soil microbial communities from uranium-contaminated site in the Upper Colorado River Basin, Wyoming, United States - RVT150D86... ... | reverse complement strand
GCCAACGCTGCGTGCTCGGTGCGATCCTGCACGAGGCCGACCCGTCCACGGTGCTCCGGAACTTCACCGCGCTGGCCGAGGCGTCCACATCGGTCATCACGACAGACATCCCCCAGGCGGAGCTGCCTGAGCTCATCGACATGGCCTGGCGGGCCAAGGACCTACCCGTCACGTCGCTACAACTCGTTCCGCCGCTGATCGAGCCGGCCGACCCCGATCTTGGAGTCATCGCCGAACAGCTCGACGTTGCGATGGAGGTGTCCCTGGACGCCGGCAGCGACGACGTCACTGTCACCACCGCGACGGCGGATCCGCATGGCGCCCCGGCCGCCGAGGAGCCTGCCGACGCCGAGCCGTCGGTCGATGCCACGGCAGCGGACCCACGGCCGCCAGCCGTCGATCTGTCGTCGGTCTGCTCCTACGAATGACCTCCACGGGCGTCCCGGTAAGGTGCTCGCCGTCATGGGTGCTCCGCCGCGCGACTGGCCGCCGGTCTCGGTGATCATGCCGGTGCTCAACGAGGAGCGGCACCTGGCCAAGGCCGTTGCCGGTGTCCTCGGCCAGGACTACCCAGGCGAGCTGGAACTCGTGCTGGCGCTCGCCCCCTCGCACGACCGCACCCAGGAGGTCGCCGCCAGCCTGGCTGCCGCCGACCCTCGTGTGCGTCTGGTGGACAATCCTGCCGGGCGCACCCCTGACGGGCTCAACGCGGCAATCAGGGCGGCCCGGTACGGCGTCGTCGTCCGGGTGGACGGTCACGGTGTGCTCTCGTCGGGTTACGTCCGGGTGGCCGTGGAGGCTCTCGATCGGACGGGGGCGGCCAACGTCGGCGGCATCATGCGGGCCGAGGGCGAGACCGACTTCGAGCGCGCGGTCGCCCGGGCTATGACATCTCCGCTGGGCATCGGTGGAGCCCGCTTCCACCTAGGCGGCGAGGCCGGCCCCGCCGACACGGTCTACCTGGGGGTGTTCCGCCGCGATGTCCTCGAACGGCTCGGCGGATACGACGAACACTTCACCCGGGCGCAGGACTGGGAGCTCAACCACCGGATCCGACAGACCGGGGAGACAGTGTGGTTCACGCCCGATCTCGTGGTCACGTACCGGCCGCGGTCCAGCCTGCGCGCGCTGGCGGGGCAGTTCTTCCGGACCGGCCAGTGGCGCCGTGAGGTCGTCCGCCGCTACACCGACACCGCGACCTTTCGGTACCTGGCCGCACCGGTCGTGACGGCGGCCGTCGTGGTCGGCGCCCTCGCCGGCCTGGTGAGCACGCTCGGCGGACCGCGCTGGCTCGCCCTTGGTTGGCTCGCCCCGGCGGTCTACCTGGCGGGGGTGTTCGTGGCGGGTCTGGTGGAGGGACGGGGCCTGCCGTGGCGGGTCCGGGCGTGGTTGCCCGCCGTCCTGGCCACCATGCACCTCACCTGGGGCGCCGGATTTATCGTTGGGGCCTCCACGGCCTCGGGCGACGGCCCGCTTGGTCGCGCATGACATGACGAGCCGCAGTGCGAATGAGGGTGCCGCGAAGTGTTTCGTCTACCCTTGGTCCGACTCTGGCGGCGTGGCTTGCTGCCGCACGCCGCCAATGCGACGAGGACCGCGGAAAGGCACGCTCAGATGACCGCTACCCGGCTCGACGAGGACTTCACCTCGTCGGTGCACGTCTACGAACCCCACCGGGCGGGCCTACCCAGGCTCGGGCCATACCTGCGTGAGCTGTGGCGGCGGCGCGCGTTCGCTAGTGAGCTCTCGCGGACGACGATGCGTGCTGCCAACACGACCACGGTGTTCGGTCAGCTTTGGCTCGTGATCAACCCGCTCCTTCTCGCAGCGGTCTACTTCGTGCTCGTCACGATCCTTCGCGGGGGCGATTCGGACGGCGACTTCTTTGCCTACCTCGTCGCAGGCCTGTTCGCCTTCTACTTCGTCTCGGGTGCGATCAGCACGGGCGCCGCCAGCGTGGTCGGCGGCGGAAAGCTCCTGCTCAACACGTCGTTCCCACGCCTGCTGCTGCCGCTCTCGGCCGTGCGGACAGCCTTCGGCAGGTTCCTGCCCACACTGGTCATCTACATGCCCATCCACCTGGCTCTAGGGCTGCCGTGGCGGTGGACCATGCTGCTGGCGGTCGGATTCCTCGCCATGATGGTGGTCTTTGCCACCGGCATGGCGATGATTTTCGCCACCGCACAGGTGTACTTCCGCGACACAGCGAGCTTTCTGCCGTACTTCATCCGGATCTGGCTCTATCTGTCGCCCATCCTCTGGTACCCGGTGCAGGTTCCGGACGAGATCAAGGACTTCATGATCCTCAACCCGCTGTACCCCATGATCGGCGGCTGGAGTGAGCTCCTCAGAGGCGACGAGATTCCACAGGTGTCGTGGTGGGTTGCGGGCACGCTATGGGCCGTCGCCGCTTTCGTCGCGGGGAGTCTGTTCTTCATGTCGAGGGAGCGCGAGTTTGCCGTCCGTCTCTGAAACCGCACCGGTGCTCGCCAAAGAAACGGGTGGTCCGGCCGTTCGTGTCGAGCACGTCTCCGTTACCTACCGGACGACCTTCGAGCGCATGCCAACGTTCAAGAACGCACTCGTCCGGTTCGGCCGTGGCGAGCGTGCCGTGAAGGAAGTGCACGCAGTCAGGGATGTCTCCTTCGAGATTGACCACGGCACCACGATCGGCATCATCGGGGCCAACGGCGCCGGCAAGTCCACCTTGATGCGGACGATCGCCGGGATCCTGCCTCCGACGAGCGGCCGGATCGAGGTCCATGGCCGTGTCAGTACGCTGCTGGCGCTCGGGGTCGGGTTCAACCCTGCTCTGTCGGGGCGTGAGAACGTCGTTCTGGGTGGCCTGGCCGCCGGTCTGACTCGCAAGGAGATCCAGCAGCGCTACGAGCAGATCGCGGAGTTCGCTGAACTCGGCGAATTCATCGACATGCCGATGCGGACCTACTCGTCGGGCATGTACAGCAGGCTGGCTTTCTCCGTTGCCGTGCACATGGATCCGGACATCCTGCTCGTCGACGAGGCGCTGTCAGCCGGTGATGCGCACTTCAAGCAGAAGGCGGCAGCGAAGATGCACGAGCTCGTCGGGCAGGCCCGCACGATGTTCCTCGTCAGCCACGCGTTGGCGAGCATCAAGGACCTCTGTACCGACGCGATCTGGCTACACAACGGCCAGCTGATGATGCGCGGCAAGCCGGGCGACGTCGTCGACGCCTACAACAGGTTCCTCAAGGTTGGCGAGGGCGCCTTCACGCTCGAGGATCTCTGAGTAGCGTTCACGCACCGAGACTGTCGTGGAGACCCGGCTTGCTCGCAGCAACGACGACAGACGAACCGAACGGCAGGTTCCTGCGGCGAAGCAGCAGGCGGTCGAGTCGCGAGAGGCACAGCAACACCCGCTCAACCGTCGGAGAGACCTGCGGGAGGCTCACCACGCCGGTGTCAGGACTCGTGGGCGTGCTCCGGGTGACCCTCTCACGCGTCCGGGCGCGTAGCCGGTCCACTGCAAAGATCGGGAACACGGACATGAATGCGTACGTCGCCCTGTCCACTGACAGGCCGGCGGTCTGGACCGCGCGCACCGCTCGCCGCCGCGTATACCGACGGCGATGGCCATTGATGTCATCGAAGTGCGTCCATGCCCATTCATAGGCTGGAACCGACAACAGCATGCGTCCGCCTGGAGCGAGTACGCGGGCAATCTCCCCCAGCACGTTTGCCTCCGGCTCGCAGTGCTCGACGACGTCGAATGCCGCGACCAGGTCGAAGCACTCGTCGGCGAAAGGTAGCGCCATGGCCGATCCGCAGACACCGCCGGCGGTCAGGCCTCGTGGATCGATGTCGAGGGACACTTGTTTGCCTCGGCCCCGCAGCCAGCCCACGCTCGGCCCGTCGGCGCTCCCCACGTCGAGAAGGCGCCGAGGCTCGCCGACGAAGCGTTCCAGGGCGACCCGCAAGAGGTCAGCCCGCACGCGGTACCACCAGTAGTCCGGCTGTTCGATCGACGCCGATCCTGCGCCTGTCGGGGCAGTCATCGGCACACTGTATCCGGCTGTGGGCATGGACATCTCATCGGTGAAGCGCTGCACGGGCTTTCAGCGGCTCCCACCAGTTCCGGTTGTCCCTGTACCACTGCACGGTGTCGGCGAGGCCCTGCTCGAGGGGAACCGACGGTGTGTAGCCGAGCTCTTCGATGATCTTCGTGATGTCGACCGAGTACCGCCGGTCGTGTCCCTTCCTGTCCTCGACGAGATCGACCCGATCCCAGTCCGCGCCGCAGGCGGCGAGCAGCCGTTCGGTCAACACGCGGTTGGACATCTCGGTTCCGCCACCGATGTTGTAGATCTCGCCAGCCCGGCCCTTCTCCAACACGAGCGCGATGCCACGGCAATGGTCGTCGACGTGTAGCCAATCGCGCACATTAAGGCCGTCGCCGTAGAGCGGCACGCGTAACCCGTCGATCAGGTTGGTGACGAAGAGGGGAATGACCTTCTCGGGGAACTGGTAGGGGCCGTAGTTGTTCGAGCAGCGGGTGATCACGACATCGAGCCCGTGGGTGTGGGCGTACGAGCGGGCGATAAGATCGCTCGATGCTTTGGACGCCGAATATGGAGAGTTCGGCCCGAGCGGATGTGTTTCCGGCCACGATCCCTGTTCGATCGAGCCGTAGACCTCATCGGTCGACACGTGCACGAACCGTTCGAGGCCGTGTCGTAGCGATGCGTCGAGCAAGGTCTGGGTGCCGACGACATTGGTCATGACGAAGTCGGATGCACCCCGGATCGACCGGTCGACATGCGATTCGGCTGCGAAGTGGACGATGGCGTCAACCTCGGGCAGTAGCTCGTCGACGAGACGGAGGTCGAGGATGTCGCCTTCGACAAAGCTCAGCCGTGGGTTGTCACGTACCGGGTCGAGGTTGGCAAGGTTGCCCGCATAGGTCAGCTTGTCGAGGACCACGACACCCGAATGGGGGAGTGCTTTGTAGCCGCCGGTCAGAAGAGTTCGAACGAAGTGGGAGCCGATGAAGCCGGCACCGCCGGTGACGAGGATCTTCATGAGTAGTCAGTCTGTTGGGGGCGAGGTGTGCGAAGCCTAGCCGCCGCTGCTGCGAGCATGCTCACCTGGTCCTCTACCCTAGAGTCCCATGCGCGGAATCATCCTGGCCGGTGGATCGGGCACAAGGCTCTACCCGATCACCCGGGCGGTGAGCAAGCAGCTGATGCCTATTTACGACAAGCCCATGATCTACTACCCGCTGTCCACGCTGATGATCGCCGGGATCCAGGAGATCTTGGTCATCACGACGCCCGAGGACCAGGACCAGTTCCGCCGCCTGCTCGGAGATGGCACCGACCTCGGTCTCTCCTTGTCCTATGCGACGCAGCCCCGCCCCGAAGGCCTGGCGCAGGCGTTCCTCATCGGTGCGAATTTCATCGAGGACGAGAGTGTGGCTCTCGTCCTCGGTGACAACATCATCTACGGCAGAGGCCTAGGTACCACGCTACGCAAGTGTGTTGACCCGCAAGGCGGTCACATCTTCGCCTACCATGTCGCCGACCCCAGCGCCTATGGCGTCGTGGAGTTCGACGCCGACGGGCGGGTCCGATCGATCGAGGAGAAGCCTGCACAACCCAAGAGCCGCTACGCCGTACCCGGGCTCTACTTCTACGACAACACTGTGGTCGAGGTGGCCAGGATGATCAGGCCGAGCCAGCGAGGCGAGCTCGAGATAACCACGGTCAACGAGGCTTACCTGCGTGAGGGCAGGCTCCAGGTAACGGTGCTCGAGCGGGGCACAGCGTGGCTGGACACCGGTACGTTCTCCTCGCTGGTTCAGGCTGCCGAGTTCGTCAGGGTGGTCGAGGAACGCCAGGGACTCAAGATCGGATGTCTCGAGGAGATCGCCTACCGCTACGGCTTCATCGGCGGGGATCAGCTGCGAGCTCTGGCCGAGCCCCTTCGCAAGGGTGGCTACGGTAACTACCTGATCGATCTGTTGGACGTGCAGGAGTGACCACCGACGCCGTGAGGTCTGACATCACCCCACCCGTCGCCGAATTCGCACCGATCGCCGAGGCGACGCGTGCCGACTCCGGTGGTGAGGGCTTCGGCGTCGTCGCCAGGTCGCTCCCGTGGGTCGTCACGGCCGGCTTCGTCGTGCTCGCCCTGCTGGCCAGCGAAACACCGATCGAGGACGTCGGCCGTTACGGGGCTTACCTCATCTTCGGTGTAGCGGTGCCTGGCGTTCTGATGTGGCGCGCGCTCGTGGGCAGCCGTGGCAACTTGCCCGAGGACGTCGCGGTCGGCGCCGTGACGGGCCTCGGTCTCGAGCTGGGGGCGTGGGCGCTGGCCACTGGCCTCGGGGTACAGCAATGGCTCTGGGTGTGGCCTGCTGCCGTGGTGGTCACATTCCTTCTGGTGCCGAGACTACGTCGCCACTGGCGCACCGCCGACTGCCGACCTCTGCCGCTCATGTGGTCATGGGGGGTGGCTGTCGCCGTCGTCCTGGTGGCGAGCTTCATCTGGTACGCCTACTTCACGCCCTGGCTCCTGCCGCCCCATGGCGCCACCTACTACAACGACCTGCTGTGGCACCTGGGCATCGTGCACGAGCTCGCTCGCGCCCTTCCTCCGGAAATTCCGCAAGTCGCAGGAGAGCCGTTCCGCTACCACTGGTTCTCACACGCCCATATGGCCGCTGCACATTTGATCTCCGGCGCGCCGGAGGCGACTGTGCTCCTGCGGCTGTGGATTCTCCCTGTGGTCGCCATGATGGCGATGGCGGCGGCCGTGCTCGCTCGAGAGGTGTCTCGAGTCTGGTGGTCGGGGCCGGTGGCGGCGTGGGCCGTCGTTGCACTCCACGGTGTCAACCTGCTGCCAGTACAGGCCATCTCCGTCTACACCGTTGTGCCGCTGAGCCCGTCTCACCTTTACATCGCGCCGATCGTTCTGGTCGCGGCGGTCCTGATCGTCAAGCTGCTGCGCGGTGAACGCCTGCGCGGCGCGTGGGTTGTGTTGATCATTCTTGTTGCGGCTGCATCAGGCGCCAAACCCACTGGCCTGCCGATGATGCTTGCCGCCACGCTGCTGGCCGGCCTGGCGTTGGTGTGTCTTCGCCAGCGTGCATGGCGCATGGCGGCGCTGCTTGCGCTGATCATGGCGGCTGCGCTACCCGCCTCCCACGCATTCGTTGCCGGAAGCGACAACCCTGGCTGGTCTCGGTTCAGCCTGTTCGATTTCGTCGAATGGTTTCCGCTCTATGGTGACCTGACCGGTGGGCCGGGCGCAGCCGTGGCTGGTCCACTTCTGCCCGAAGGGGTCGTCGACCTGTCCGCGCGTTCGGTCGCAGTGCTCGTTCTCATGCTCCTCGTCATGGTCGGTGGTCATCTCGGTAGGCTGCTCCCCCTGTTGGCGCTCGGCTCGCGACGCTTCCGCCGAGACCCTGCCGCATGGTGGTTGGCCGGGATGGTGGCGGCCGCTTGGGGCGCGTTCCTCTTGTTCTCGCACGTTGCGCTTGCCCAGGCATATTTCCTGAGTCTGGGTGTCCCGTTCGCCGGCGTGCTCGCCGCGTGGGTGCTGGCGTCGGCCGTCCCGCGCACGATCCCGCGTTCGACCGCAGTCGTGTCGATGGTCGTCGGCGTTGCAATGGGCGCATTCGTCGTGTGGCTCGCCCGCCAGGTCACGCCTGCTGTACCAGACGCCGATGCGACCAGTCTGACCGCCAGGGCGGTGTCGTTTGCTGTGCCGATCGGCGTGGTCGCAGCCGCCCTCCTGCTCGGATTGTTGTCGTGGGCGGCGGCTCGCCGGATCGCGCCATCGATTCGTGGGATGGGCGTGGCCGTCCTGATTGCCGCAGTGGCCGTGGGAGGTCCACTGGAGGGTTCGGCGGTTGTTGGCAAGTCGGCAGCCGAACGCGCGATCGCCGGAGAGATCCCTATCCCCGCAGGCCCGCGCGTCGGCGCAGGGGCACCGGCCGCCCTGGCCTGGATCGAAGCCAACACTGCAGCCGATGACGTCGTGGCCACCAACCTCCATTGCGTCGGAGTCGAGACCGTGCCCAACTGCCCGGCGATGTCGTTCTGGGTCAGCGGACTGGGCGGACGGCGAACGGTGATCGAGGGCTGGGGCTATACCGGCGAGGTGGTTGCGAGAGACTCCCCGCCACCATGGCCGGAGCGCTTTGACCTGAACGAACAGGCCTTCACCGCTCCAACACCGGAGGTGCTCGACCGCCTGCGCGATGAGTACGGGGCACGGTGGCTGTTCGCCGATTCCGAAGCGGGGCCCGTATCGCCGAACCTCGGCCGGTTGGCCACCGAACGGTTCACCAGCGGTGAGGTCACCATCTACGAGCTCCGGTGAGTTTGCGCCCAATGCCGCTGAAGCATCCGGACGCGCGGGCAACCGGTGCCCGGCGAGGACTGAATCACCCTGAGTATTAGACTCCGCTGCCGTGGCTGATGGCGCGGAGAGAGCCGACGCGGGCTACGTGCACACGGTGTCGATCGTGATACCCGTCTACCAAGGCGAGCGAACGCTGCCCACGCTGATCAAGGACATCGCGCCACTGACGAGCGCCATGTCGACACCGATCGGGCACACGACGCGGGTCACCGAGGTGATCCTCGCCTACGACGACGGTCCCGACCAGTCGGCCGAGACGATCCGTGGGCTCGCGGACGAGTTCGGCTTCGTCCGGCCTGTGTGGCTGAGCCGCAATTACGGCCAGCACGCCGCGACGCTCGCCGGCATGGCTTCAGCGGAGGGTGACTGGATCGTCACCATGGACGAGGACGGTCAGCACGACCCGGCCGACATAGCCCGATTCATCGACGTTGCAATCGCCGAACAGGTCCGCGTCGTCTACGCCGACCCGACCAACGCCGCACCACACGGCGCCTTCCGCAACGCCGCATCGCGCAGCACGAAATGGCTATTTTCACGTCTGATCTCGTCGGGCGAGATCGTGTCGTTCCAAAGCTTCAGGTTGGTTCTCGGTGAGATCGGGCGCAGTCTCGCGGCCTATGCCGGCTCCGGCGTGTTCCTTGACGTCGCATTGAGCTGGGTCAACGGTCGGGCGGCTTCATGCCCCGTACGCCTGCGCACGGGCCATGAACGCCTCTCGGGCTACTCGTTACGCAGGCTGCTGTCGCACTGGTGGCGAATGGTGATCACCTCCGGCACGCGGGCCCTTCGCCTGGTCAGTGCACTCGGTGCCGGTCTCGCTGTCCTGGGCCTGGTGCTCGCGGCCGGTCTAGTCGTCATCCGCCTAACCAGCGAAACACAGGTGGCCGGATGGACTTCTGTGATGGTCGTGGTCCTGTTCGGGACCGGCGTGATCCTGTTCGCGCTGGGGGTCATCGCGGAGTACGTCGGCGTAGCGGTCAACATGGCCATGGGGAAGCCTCTCTACCTCATCGTGGCTGATCCTGCGGATGGGCCGCTCGGCGATCGGCCGCCGAAGATGCCCGAATGACTCTTCCGCTCACCTGGGTGATCGGCTCGGGCGGTCTTCTCGGTTCCAACGTCGAGATGGCGCTGTCTCGCCGCGGTTCGGTCTGGCGACCGGCGCGGAAGATTCCCTGGGCCACTCCGGAGGCACGTAACGAGCTCGAGGCCGCGGTGTCGGATTTTGCCGCGGCCGTTAAAGACGGGCCGTGGCGCGTCGCGTGGTGCGCCGGTACAGGTGTGACAGCGACGAGAGTGGACGCGCTGTCTATCGAGTCAGCCATCTGCGAAGCGGTGTTCGACGCACTGTCGCAGAAGATGCCGCAGGGCAGCGACGGTGGAGCATTCCTGGCCTCGTCGGCGGGTGGTGTGTATGCCGGCTCCGACGCACCGCCGTTCACGGAGGACACTCTCGTTCGTCCCGTATCGCCCTACGGCGATGCCAAGCTGCGTCTGGAGCAGTTGGTAGCCGCTTGGGCCTCAGCGACCGGTTGGCCGGTCGTGATCGGCCGCATTGCGAACCTGTACGGCTCGGGACAGAACCTGTCCAAACCACAAGGACTCATCTCGCAGATCTGTCGGGCCCAGCTGCTGCGGCAGCCGATCTCGATCTTCGTCCCACTCGATACGATCCGTGATTACGTGTTTGCGCCCGACTGCGGTGAGCTCGTGGCAGACGGCTTGGCGCGACTAGATGTCGAGACCCGAGCCACCGGCCCGGCCGCTCACGTGAAGATCCTCGCATCGCAGCGTGGGGTGACCATCGCGACAGTTCTAGGCGAGTTCCGCCGGATCTTCAAACGCTCGCCCAACATCGTTCACAGCATGTCGTCGACGGCAAGGTTCCAGGCCAGAGACCTGCGTTTGCGGTCGGTGGTCTGGCCGGAGATCGATCAACGGACGCTCACTCCGTTGTCAGCCGGCATTCGTTCCACCGTCGAGGACTTGTCTCGCCGGCTGCAGGCCGGGCGACTGTGAGCGAGCCCGGCGGTCGCGTGCCGTTCTTGGCAGGTCAAGCCAAGAGTGCCGGATTCGTTCGTGTTATCGACCCAGTAGCCACATGAGTCACAGACGTATGGGTGTGTCTGTCGATAGGAGGTTGTCCCGCGAGTCGTGGAAGTTGAGGTGGCGGTCCCCCGCTCGATGCCTGCCGGGTGGTAGGTGTCGGGCGACCGCCAAGTCACACCGACGAGGAGGGGACCGCCGTGACCAACAAGTATCAGAGTGGGCTGCTCGATTCGAGTGCCGCGACGCGCCTGGCGCTGCCGGTGACGGTGAGGGTGGCGATGGACGAGATCGCCGCCGACATGCGGGAGGGATTGCTCGCCCTCGCTGTCGGCACCGGGCTGCAGGTGATGGCGCAGTTGATGGAGGCCGACGTGGCC
>Ga0268386_10003977_pt1 | contig 10836 bp, 6 predicted proteins | sample RVTome_15_FD_200260 | JGI IMG/M metagenome (GOLD analysis project Ga0268386, IMG submission 200260) | Soil microbial communities from uranium-contaminated site in the Upper Colorado River Basin, Wyoming, United States - RVT150D86... ... | reverse complement strand
CCCCGGCTCGATCAGCGCCGGCAGCACCGGCGCGCCTGCCGCGGTGTCCATCTCCGCCGCGGCAGCCGCTTCGTTGGGGACGGTCGCATCGAAGCCGCCTGACGGCACCGGCAGCTGCAGTTGCGGCACCCCCGTGAACGACACCTGGCCGCTCGCTCCCAACAACAGAGCGGTGAGCGCGCCCAGCGCCAGCGAGAGCAGCGCGAACACCCCCCAGATCGAGCGCGGTACTCTCAGCCGCCGGGCCCCCGCCAGCACCCCCGACCCCCGCCCTCCCTGCATGCCGGCAGGAAAGGCGCTCGAACGGGATCCGCGGTCGCTCAACGCCTATTGAATGCTGCGGGCGCCGAACATGGCCACGCCGCGCAACAGGTCGAGCGCACGGTCGAGCTGATAGTCTTCGGCTTCCGCCGCCTCGTCGCCGCCCGAACCGTCGGCGCTGATGCCCTCTTCGTCCTGGCCCCCCTGCTGATCGTTCTCGAGCCGGCCGCGGAGATCGGCCTCCCGCCGCCCGGCGCCGCCCTGGTCGATCACCTCGACGCGCGACTGCTGGACCTCGATGTCGGGCAGGATGCCCTTGGCCTGGATCGAGGTTCCGGCGGGCGTGTAGTAGCGCGCAGTCGTCAGGCGGATCGCGCCATGCCCGGGCAGCGGCATGATGGTCTGCACCGAGCCCTTGCCGAAGGACTGGGTCCCCATCACGATCGCCCGGTCGTGATCCTGCAGCGCGCCCGCGACGATCTCCGAGGCGGACGCCGAGCCGCCGTTGATCAGGACGACCATCGGCCGGCCGTCGATCAGGTCGCCACGGCGCGCGTTGAAGCGCTGGATGTTGTCGGTGCGGCGACCACGGGTCGACACGATCTCGCCGCGGTCGAGGAAGATGTCGGCGACCGCGACCGCCTGCTCGAGCAGGCCGCCGGGATTGTTGCGCAGGTCGACCACCACGCCTTTGAGGCTCGGGCCGAGGTTGGCCTCCAGCTGATCGATCGCGTCGCGCAGGCTGGCCTCGGTCTGCTCGTTGAAGGCCGTCACGCGGAAGTAGCCGATGTCGCCTTCCGCCCGCCAGCGCACCGGCGAGATCGTGATCACGGCCCGCGCCATGCTGACGTCGAGCGGATCGTCACGACCCGCCCGACGCAGGGTCAGGGCGATCGAGGTGTCGACCGGCCCCCGCATCCGCTCGACCGCCTCGGCGAGGCTCATGCCGAGGACCGGCTCGCTGTTGATGTGGGTGATCACGTCGCCGGCCTGGATGCCGGCGCGATAAGCCGGGGTGTCGTCGATCGGCGATACCACCTTGACGAGGCCATCCTCCATCGTGACCTCGATGCCCAGACCGCCGAACTCGCCCTTGGTCTGGACCTGCATGTCGCGATATTTCTTCGCGTCGAGATAGCCCGAATGCGGATCGAGCGCGGTCAACATGCCGTTGATCGCCGATTCGATCAGCATCTCGTCGGTCACCTCCTCGACGTATTCCGCTCGCACCCGCTCGAACACGTCGCCGAACAGCTTCAGCTGCCGGAACGTGTCGGAGGATTCGGCCTGCGGCACCCCCACCGTGGCGAGGGATGTCGCCACGACCAGGACACCCAGGGCGAACAGGCTAGTCACACTTTTCCGCATCAACCTCGGACCTTGTTGCTACTGGCGGCCAACCACGGCAACGGGTTGACCGGCCGACCATTGCGCCTCAGCTCGACGTGAAGTTCCGGAGAGCGCTCCGTACCGTCCGCCATCACGCCGACGATCTGGCCGGTCCGCACTCGATCCCCCTTCGCGACCCCAAGCTCGGAGAAGCCCCAGAGCAGCGTATGATATTCGCGCTCATGCTCAATGATCAAGAGCTTGCCGTAACTCCTGAACGCGCCGGCGAACACCACCAGGCCCGCCTCGGGCGCCGCCACCGCCTGACCGGGGGCTGCCGCGATCGCCAGAGCCGGCTGCACCTCGCCGCCGGCCTGATCGCTGAACGGGTTCACGGCCTCCTCCGGCGTCGGCATCAGCGGCCGCGGTGGGGGTTGCAGCCGGTCCGGCGAGACGACGCTCGGACCGGCATGCGCGAGCGGCGCCGGCTCCCGGAACACGACGTCCAGCGCCGTGGCCGGCGGCGCGTCGCCGAGCGCCGCGGGAGCGGCGACCAGATCGCTCGTGCGTGCGACATCGAGCGGCTTGGCGGGCGGTGGCGGCAACGCCGGCATCGCCACCTGAGCGCTGGTCAGCGCGTGCGGCAGAGCGAGTGACTCCGGCGCCAGCGCCACCAGCTGCGGCGCCACCGGCTGACGTGCCGCAGCTGCAAACCCGACCCGCGACCGCAGCTCCCCCTTGACCTTCGCATCGACCAGCAACTCGGCGACCGCCGATCGCGGCGCAGAGCCGGACAACGCCGGCTCGTCCGCCCTCGGCCCGGCGCGCGCGACATGCGCCGCTTCCCTGGTCAGGAGCTGTCGGCTCAGCGCGCGCTGCTCGGCGTCGAGCCTCGCCACCTCGGCCTTGACCGCCTCGACCTGCGCCAGAGTTGCCTGACGCCTGCGCGCCTGCTGCTCGCGCTGCGATCGCAGGCGCCATGCCTCGGCGTCCAGGGCGGGCGCCCGTCGCTCGATCTCCTGCTGCCGCTCCAGCGCCGGATCCGGCTGCCGCTCGATCGCCGCAAGGCGCGCTTCGGCGTCCTGCAGACGCCGCAGCATCAGCGGGCTGATCGCCAGCAGCCGCGCCCGGACGGTCTGGTCGAGCTCGACCCGGCGACTGCTGCTCGCCAGCCCGGCGAGCAGCCGCCCGACCTGCTCGCGGCGCTCGCGCACGGCCGCGTTGCGCGCCATGATGCGCGGCACCAGATGGTCCAGCCGGCGCTCGATCATCGCCGCCTCGCGCTGCTCGCCACCCCGGGCGGTCGAGACCTGCGCGCGCCGCGTCTCGAGCGCCTGCAGCTCGCCATCGAGCACCTCGATGCGCTTCTCCAGGGCATGCTGCAGGGCACGCCGCCGCGCCAGCTGCTCGCGCACCGCTTGCAGGCGGTCGAGCTCGCGCTCCAGCCCGAGGCTCGCCGCCAGTTCGGATGACGAGACCGTGGCCAGCAGCGCGTCGGGCGCGATCGTGATGGCGACCACCAGCCCGATCACCGCGGCGGAGGCTGCGCCGGCGACCCTGCGCCCCGTCGGCAAGCTCCGCGGACGCCGTTCGTCCCTCAGTCCGGGAAGGCGCTGCTTGTGACTGGCGTACTGTGGCCCAAAAGACACGGTGGTCGCCGCAACGGGCTCCTCGCGCGCGCAGCTCATGCGCGCCGACGGCATCACCGGTCCCCGCGTTTGTAGATTTCCAGACACACTCAGCGCTCTTTCAAGTTTCGTGACAGCATAGCAAGTCGACCCGGAGGGCGAAAGCGCGAACCTGCGCAAAATGAGAAATTCGTTTCCGCAAAAGATGTTAGATGTTCCTCAGATTCTGGATCAGGAATTCCGCGTAGATGCTTCACCGGTGCTGCATCCGCGCCACGACCGAGGCCTCGTCGCCACAGAGGCGCGCGCCGCCGCAAGCTCCAGGAACGGCCGAGGTGATGGCTCGCCTCCATCTCTTTCGCCGGTCGGGACCCGCCGGCAGGTTCCGGTCAGGGTTACGGAAGCCTTTGTCTCGCGGCATCACGGCCCCCGCGGTCAAGCCTGGAGCCAACGGTGCGGCGGACCGACCCAGGTCCTTAACCCTCTCTCCGCGTGATCCGTTCCAACGTGTTCGCCAGAGATGATGCGCCGTCGCATCCGGCCGCCCCGCCTGCGCGGCCGTCAACCTCGTGGATTGGAAAGTGGCGCAGGATTAACCACGATCTGGTGAAACGATGGTTAACGCGGCCGCCTGATCGGAGACGCGGCCGGGAAGCGCCGGCGCGCCGCGGGCCTGCCGCGGCGCTCAGCCGGCGTCGTCGTCGAGCGAGGGCAACGGCTCGTGGATCGGCTCGATCCGCTCGCGGTGGATGCTGATCGATTCCTTGGGTCGATCGACATCGAGGGTCATCAGCAGATCGCCGATCACCGTCAGCACGCGATACACGCCGAAGATCTCGGTGAACTCCGCGGTGACGAGGTTGGAGCGCGCGATGAACAGCTCGTTCTGGGCGTCCAGCAGGTCGAGCAGGCTGCGCTGGCCGAGATCGAACTGCTGCGCATAGACGTCGCGGGTGGCACGCTGCGCCTCGACGGCGGCACGCAGCGCTTCGACCCGGGCGTTGGCGGTGACGAGCGCGTTGTAGGCGATCCGCGCTTCCTCGGCGGCGCTGCGCTGGGCCTGGCGCAGCGCCTCGCGCGCTTCCCTGACGCGGGCGAAGGCTTCGCGCTCGCGCGCGATGTCGGCGCCGCCGCGGAACAGATTGTAACGCAGCACGAGCAGCGCTTGCGCTTCGATGTCCCTGCCGCGGACCCCGTCGAGATTGTCGTTCGCGGCGGCCCCGGCCTCGAGGTCGAGGCGCGGGTAGTAGCCGGCGCGCGAGCCGCGCAACTCGGCCTTGGCGACGTCGATGTCGGCATGCGCGATCAGCACGGTGGGGCTGTCCACGACCGCTAGGGCGGCAGCCGCCTCCTGACTCTCCGGCACCGCCGGATAGGGTACCACGGGATCCTCGAGAGTCTCGGGCGCGAAGCCGACCACGCTGATGTACAGGGCCTCGGCGTCCAGCAGATTGCCCCGTGCGGTCGCGAGCGCGTTCTGCGCAGCGGCCACTCTGGCTTCGGTCTGGCGCACGTCGGCGATCGAGCTCGCGCCCTCGCCCTCGAGGTCGCGGACCAGCCCCAGGATCCGCAGGTGCTCGGCGAGGTTCTCGTCGGCCAGCTCGACCAGGACCTGATTGCGCAGCACCTCGAGATGGGCCTCGATCGCATCGAGGGCGATGAACTCCGCCGCCTCCTGCACCCGGTGGGCAGCCGAGTCGATCCGCGAGAGCTGGCGCTCGACCTCGCTTCGAGTGGCAAATCCGTCGAACAGCATCTGCGAGAGCGTGATCTGCGACTCCCAGCGCATCAGCGTGGTGCCGTCATCGCCACCGGGCGGCCGGGTGACCCGGTTGCGGGTCGACGGGTTGTCGCTGTATTCCGGTCCGGCGGCGCCGCGCAGATCGATCGAAGGGAGGTATTCCGCCCGAGCCTGGCGCAATTCCTGGTCGATGGCCTCGCGATCCGCCTGCACCACGCCGACCTCGGGGTTGGTCAGCAGGGTCGCCTCCACGCTCTCCTCCAACGTGACCGCGGCGACATCGACGGCGCCGCACAGCAGGCAGAGCGGCGTCAGCGAGATGACAAGCTTCCGGGCGATGATCGACAATCGAGGCGCTCCCAGCGGTCCGACAAAGCCTTAAGTTGATTGGCTGAGCTCCGAAACTGATAGATCTTGACCAGGATGCCGTCAATTGATTACCCCCGGGCGCCACGGCGCCGCTACAGCGCCATCCGGCCCTCGGCCGCGCGCTGCGCCCCGATGGCTGCCACCGGACCCCTGAGCGGGCCGGCGGACCGTCGTCGCAGTGCTCGGTTAACAGACGCCAAACGATTTGCCCTCTATGAGTCGGCGGGCAGCGAAGGAATCGACTGAGATGGCGCATCCGATCCGCCGGGGGTCGCACCACCTGGCCACAGGTGACCAGCGGCAACCGCAGCCCCCGCCGCCGCAGGCCGATGCAGCGGGCGCTGGCGGCGCGGGACAGCCCGGGCCGTCGGATAGGGCGCTGTCCTCGCCGCTCGACACGCCGCGCGCTGCGGTCCCGGTCGAGCAGGAGCGCGTTGCCGCCGCCGATGCCGAGACCACCGGCTGGAGCATTGTCGCCAAAACCGCCACCCACGACGACCCTCTGCTGTTCTGCCTGGTTGCCTTGACCCAGCTGCTCGAGCGGCCGGTCTCGCCCGAGGCGCTCAAGGCCGGCCTGCCCCTGGAGGACGGTCGCCTGACCCCGGATCTGGCGCTGCGGGCGGCCGCCCGCGCCGGCCTCAGCGCGCGCCTGGTGCGCCGCGATCTGGCCCGCATCAGCGACGTCACGCTGCCCTGCATCCTGCTGCTGGAAGGCCGCGGTGCCTGCGTGCTGGTCGAGCGCGTCGCCGGCGAGCGGGCCGCGCTGGTGCTGCCGGAAACCGGCCGCGGCGCGCGCGAGATGCCGCTCGCCGAACTCGCCGAGCGCTACACCGGCTATGCCCTGTTCGCCCGCCCCGAGATGCGCTTCGACCGCCGCGCCGAGCAGGTCGAGACCACCAGCCCGCACAGCTGGTTCTGGGGCACGCTGGCGCAGAACTGGTCGATTTACGCCGAGGTCGTGCTGGCGGCGGTGCTGATCAACGTGTTCGCCCTGGCGAGCCCGCTGTTCATCATGAACGTCTACGATCGGGTGGTGCCCAACAACGCCATCGAGACCCTGTGGGTGCTGGCCGCCGGCGCGCTGACCGTGTTCCTGTTCGATTTTCTGCTGCGGACGCTGCGCGGCTACTTCGTCGATGCCGCCGGCAAGATCGCCGACATCAAGCTCGCCGGGCGCATCTTCGAGCAGGTGCTGGGCATCCGCATGGCGGCGCGGCCGACCTCGGCCGGAGCCTTCGCCAACAACCTGCGCGAGTTCGAGAGCCTGCGCGACTTCTTCACCTCGGCCAGCTTGGTCACGCTGGTCGATCTGCCGTTCGTGCTGTTCTTCATCCTGATCGTGTGGCTGATCGGCGGCCCGCTCGCGCTGGTGCCGGCGGTCGCCGTTCCGCTGGTGATCGGGGTCGGCCTGCTGCTGCAGATCCCGCTCAACCGCGTGGTGCGACAAAGCTTCAAGGAGACGGCGCAGAAGCACGGCGTGCTGGTCGAGAGCATCAACGGCCTCGAGACGATCAAGAGCATCGGCGCCGAAGGCCGGATGCAGCGCAACTGGGAGCAGTTCGTCACCTCGACCGCCCACGCCGGCATGCGGGCGCGCTTCCTGTCGGCATTCGGCGTGAACTTCTCGGCGCTGGCGCAGAACCTGGTCACGGTCGGGGTGGTGATCTTCGGCGTCTATCGGATCGGCGAGGGGCTGCTGACGGTCGGCGCTCTGGTGGCCTGCACCATCATCACCGGCCGCGCGATGGCGCCGCTCGCGCAGGTCGCCGGGATCCTCACCCGCTACCATCAGGCGCGCGCATCTTACGACGCGCTCAACCACGTGATGGCGCTGCCGGTCGAGCGGCCACCGCAGGCGCGCTTCCTGCATCGACCGGAGTTCGGCGGCGCGGTCGAGTTCAAGAACGTCACCTTCAGCTATCCGGGCCAGAAGTTCCCCGCGCTCGACCGCGTGTCCTTCATCATCAGGCCGGGCGAGCGGGTCGGGCTGATCGGCCGTATCGGCTCCGGCAAGACGACCATCGAGAAGCTGGTGCTCGGGCTGTACGAGCCCGACCAGGGCGGGGTGCTGCTGGACGGCACGGACCTGCGCCAGATCGATCCGGCCGAGCTGCGCCGCAACATCGGCTGCGTGCTGCAGGACGTCTTCCTGTTCCATGGCTCGGTGCGCGACAACATCACGCTCGGGGCGCCGTTCGCCGATGACCAGGCGGTGCTGCGGGCGGCCCGCGTCGCCGGCGTCGAGGATTTCGTCGCGCGCCACCCGGCCGGCTTCGATCTGAACGTTGGCGAGCGCGGCGAGAGCCTCTCCGGCGGTCAGCGCCAGGCGGTCGCGGTGGCCCGCGCGCTGCTGCTGGACCCGCCGATCCTGGTGCTCGACGAGCCGACCAGCGCGATGGACAACGGCGCGGAGAACCGTTTCAAGCACCGTCTCGGCGAGACCCTCGACGGCAAGACCCTGATCCTGGTCACGCACCGGGCCTCGGTGCTCTCGCTCGTCGAGCGGCTGATCGTGCTGGATGGCGGCCGGGTGGTCGCCGACGGCCCCAAGGACGACGTCCTCAAGGCGCTCGCCGCCGGGCGCATCCGGGCGCAGACCTGAGGGCAGCAGGATGGCGGGCGCGAAGAGCATGACCGCCACCGGCACCGCGCTGGTGCCGCGTCGGCGCACCGAGCTGGTTCCGCCGCGCAAGGCCGATGCCGATTTCGTCGTCGGTCGGGCCGGCGCCGGCCTGCAGGGCCCGCGCGGCTTCACTCATCTGCTGCTGGTCATCATCGTGGCCTTCTTCGGCATCTTCCTCGCCTGGGCGAGCTGGGCCGAGCTCGACGAGGTCACGCGCGGCGACGGCAAGGTGATCCCGTCGAGCCAGGTCCAGGTGGTGCAGAACCTCGAAGGCGGCATCGTCGCCGCGATCCCGGTGCGCGAGGGCGCGGTGGTCGAGCCGGGTCAGGTGTTGTTGCGGATCGACAACGTGCGCGCGGCGAGCGACCTGCGCGAGAGCCGGCAGCGCTACCTCGCGCTGTTGGGCGCGCTCGGCCGCCTGCGCGCCGAGGTCGACAGCACGGCGATCTCGCTCGCGCCCGAGGTGTTGACCGACGCGCCCGAGGTCGCCGCCAACGAGCGCGCCCTGTACTACGCGCGCGCCGAGGCCCTGCAGAGCGAGACCGACATCCTGCGCAGCCAGGCCACGCAGCGGCGCCAGGAGCTCGCCGAGCTCCGCACCCGGCTCGACCAGCTCGAGCGCTCGCTGGCGCTCGCCGCCGAGGAGCTCGAGATCAAGCGGCCGCTGGCCGCGCGCCGGGTGGTCTCCAGGATCGAGCTGCTGCAGCTCGAGCGCCAGGTCAACGACCTCGCCGGCGAGCTCGAGACGACTCGCCTGGCGGTGCCGCGGATCGAGTCCGCGCTGCAGGAGGCCGAGCGCCGCATCGAGGACCGCAGGCTGAGCTTCCGCGCCGAGGCGCAGCGCGAGCTGACGGCGGTCCAGGCCGAGGCGACGGCGCTCGCCGAGGCGATCACCGCGACCGCCGATCAGGTCAGGCGCACCGACGTCCGCTCGCCGGTCCTGGGCACCATCAAGCGCCTGCTGGTGACCACGGTCGGCGGCGTGGTCCAGCCCGGCCAGGACCTGGTTGAGATCGTGCCGCTGGAGGACACGCTCTTGGTCGAGGCCCAGGTGCGGCCGGCCGACATCGCCTTCCTGCACCCCGGCCAGCCGGCCAAGGTCAAGGTCACCGCCTACGACTTCTCGATCTATGGCGGGCTCGACGGGGTGGTCGAGGACATCAGCGCCGATACCATCACCGACGACCGTGGCGAAAGCTTCTACCGGGTCCGGGTGCGGACCGCCGAGAATGCTCTCGAGCACGCCGGCGAGATCCTGCCGATCATTCCCGGCATGACCACCCAGGTCGACATCCTGACCGGCGAGAAGACGGTCATGGACTATCTGCTCAAGCCGATCCTCAAGGCCAAGGAGCGCGCGCTGCGCGAGCGGTGAGGCCCGCCCGCGCCGGGTCAGCGCTGCGCCGCCGGGACCGACGGCAGGCGCGCCGGGGCGGTCGCGACCAGCGGCTCGGCCGGCGCGACATGCGCCCACCGCATCGTCTCGTTGATCGAGTAGTACGGCACGTACTGGCTGACCTGCTCCTGCGGCAGCACCGCCCGGCTCAGATTGTCGAGGATGTAGACCTGCTGGTCGAGGTAGACCGCGAGCACCGCGTGCGCGAGGCCGCGCGAGACGTCGTTGAGGACCACCATCCGCAGCTGGTCGGCGCCGAAGCCGAGCTGGCGCAGGCTGACGTACTTGATGATCGCGTAGTCCTCGCAGTCGCCGGAGCGCAGCAGGAACTCGAGCGGGCTCGCCCAGTAGTCGCGCCGGCCGTAGTTCTGCTGGTCGGCGCGATATTGCCAGTCGTTGAGGAAGCGGTTGACCGCCTGGATCTGATGGAACTGCGGCCGGCCGACCTGGGCCTTGAGCATGGCCTGCCAGGCGAGCGCGCCGCGCGAGGGGCAGCTCGGGTCGGTGCGCCAGCAGCTGCGATAGCTCGCGCGCTCCGCCTCGATCTGCGTGAGCGCGCGCTGCCATTGGGGCAGCGCTGCCAGGGATTCGGCGCGGAACTCCACGGTGCCGAACAGCTGTGGGGCGGGGGCCGCAGCTGCCGGCATGGTGCCGAGCAGGCCGCCCAGCACGGTGAGCGCCATCAAGGCGATTTTCACGGGTTTCAACTCCCTACCGGACTTCTGATCGGCGGACTTGAGGCGTTGTGCTTGGGTCCGAGGGTAGGGAAGTGCGGTGAACGAACGGTTGCCCGGGAGCGCGAGCGGCTCGTTGTGCGTACCTCGATAGGTCAGCGGCTCGCGCGGCGCTGCAGCACGAACCCGATCACCTCGGCGACCGCGCGGTAGTGCGCCGGCGGCACCTCGGCGTCGAGCTCGACCGCGGCGTGCAGGGCGCGGGCGAGCGGCGGGTTCTCGACCAGCGGCACGCCATGCGCCCGGGCGATCTCGCGGATGCGCTCGGCGAGCGGCCCGACGCCTTTGGCGACCAGTTTCGGTGCCGCCATGGCCGGCGGCTCGTAGCGCAGCGCCACGGCGATGTGGGTCGGGTTGGTGACCACCACGGTGGCGCTCGGCACCTCGGCCATCATGCGGCGCCGCGCGCGCTCCATGCGCAGGCTCCGAAGGCGCGCCTTGACGATCGGATCGCCCTCGGTCTGCTTGAACTCGTCCTGCAGGTCGCGGCGCGACATGCGCAGCCGCTTGCGATGCTCGAAGCGCTGATAGAGGCTGTCGAGCAGGGCGATCAGCCCGACCAGCAGCGCGATGCCGGCCATCAGCCGCAACGCCAGACCGTGCAGCACGGCGAGCAGCGCCCCGGCCTCGAGCCCGGCCGCGGTGACGATGGTCGCCGCCGCCGGCCACAGCAGGGCGACGCCGGCCGCGGCCACCAGCGCGATCTTGAGCACGCCCTTGCCGAACTCGACCAGGGAGCGCAGCGAGAACAGCCG
>Ga0268386_10003976_pt1 | contig 10837 bp, 8 predicted proteins | sample RVTome_15_FD_200260 | JGI IMG/M metagenome (GOLD analysis project Ga0268386, IMG submission 200260) | Soil microbial communities from uranium-contaminated site in the Upper Colorado River Basin, Wyoming, United States - RVT150D86... ... | reverse complement strand
CACTGATGCGGTGCAAGCATGTCAAACCCGCCGTGCCTTTCTCGAACGTTATTGTGAGACCGATGTGCTGATCTGTGGATCGCATTTTCCCGCCCCATCCATGGGCCGTATCGTGGCCCGTGAACAGGCGTTCTGGTTCCAATTCACGGGTGCTGCGGAGTAGCAGATTAGCTAAACTTGCCCATTGAGAAGTCCTTCTGCACCATCAGACTGGCCTCCTTCGGACTGACATGCCTGCATACGCCGATGCCACAGGCCCCGCGAATGCGGATTGAGATGGTGCGATTCTTGCTGATGCTTCAGAGGAACTAGGCGTTGCTGACGGCATGCCTACGTTTTCAGCAAGGCCTCACGGAGGCTTTCGATGAGAAAAGGGCTGAAGGAAGCCGGTCACATCGTCGCCGCGACCTTCTCGGAGTTCCTCGAAGACGACTGCATGAGCATGGCAGCGGCGCTGGCATTTTACACTATGTTTTCACTGCCGCCGCTACTGCTGATCGCCGTGACGCTGGTCAGTACGATCTTTCCATTCTCTCGCGAACAAGTGTCCGCAGAGGCTATTGACCAGATCAACTCGATGATCGGCGAGCAAATCGGCGAGCAGATCGTGGCGATGCTGCAATACGCGAATCAGACTGGCCCAACCCCTGCAACCACGGTGTTGAGCATCGCGATACTTATCTTTGCCGCGACCAGCGTGCTGGCGCAGCTTCAGTATTCGCTGAATATTGCCTGGCAAGTGGAGCCAGATCCGGACCAAGGCGGCTTGAAAAATTTCGTTCTCAAGCGCTTCCTATCGTTGGCGATGCTGGTAGCCATCGCGTTCCTGCTGCTGGTGTCGCTTGTGGTCAGTACGGCCTTGGAAGCATTTAAAGAGGTGATCCAGCAATGGTTTGTTAGCGCGGTCGCCGCCTATCTGATCCGGGCTGCCAATATCGTCGTTTCCTTTGTCGTGATCACCTTCCTCTTCGGCGCGCTCTACAAAGTGCTGCCCGACGTGAAGATCACCTGGAGAGATGTCTCGGTGGGGGCTGTTGTCTCGGCGCTGTTGTTCGTGGCTGGCAAGTTCCTGATCAGCTTCTATCTGGGCAGGAGCAATATCAGCTCGACCTACGGCGCCGCCAGTGCCCTGGCGGTCATTCTCATCTGGGTCTATTACGCTTCGCTCATTGTGTTCATCGGGGCTGAGTTTACGCAAGTCTGGGCGCGCCGGCACGGCACGAGTTTGCGCCCTATCCGCGGCGCCGTCCGTTCCGTGCGCCGCAGGGAGCGCGTCCGTCCCGGTCAGGAGTTGCCTCCGGAATCCAAGGCGCGCCGAGAGGGCAAAGTCATCGAGGAGAACGAGGATTAGCCACCGAGACGGCATCGCGTTGGCCCGCATTGACGCAACAACCTCAGGTCAGCCCAGAGAACCCACAGAAGTCAAGGAGCCTCGACATGCAAAGCAAAGCCATTATGCTTCAGCGGATTCTCGGACACCGTTTCATCCGGACGCGATGGATGCCATGGGCCCTTCATGTCATTGTCACAGGGATGATGATCCTTTTCTCCAGCGAAGTGTGCGGACAGATGTCGGCGGAACGCGAGCGCGATGAGTCGCCAGCTGAGTGGCTGGCGGGCGTGCCCGAAGAGACGTCCCCGGAGCTCTCGCCTGCCGAGAAGATGATCTTGAGCCAGACGAACGCATTCCGCAAGCAGCAGCAGCTCGACGCTCTCAAACCAAACCCGAAGCTGAACGAGACAGCGCAGGATTTCGCTGACTTCATGGCACGAACGGGCAAGTATGGCCACACGGCTGACGGCAAACGGCCTTCAGAGCGGGTGAGCAACCACGGCTATGACTATTGCCTTGTGGCCGAGAATATCGCGAACCAGGTCCGCTCAACCGGCTTCACCGCTGACGATCTCGCCAAGACGTTTGTCTCCGGCTGGAAGAACTCTCCGGAACACCGCAAGAACATGCTTGATCCCGACGTGACGGACATCGGAGTAGCCGTTGCCCGTAGAAGCGACTCTCCGACCTACCTCGCCGTGCAGATGTTCGGCCGGCCGCAATCGCAAGCGATTTCGTTCCAGGTGAGCAATCAATCGGACGCCAAAGTCGAATACACGCTCAGCCACCGCGGTTCGGACAAGACCTTTCCACTGCCACCGCAGCTCCGGCAAATCCACCAACAGTGCCGCCCCACCCAGATTGCGTTCAGCACACCCGACACAAGGCTGGAGGTGGAAGATGGGGCGGAATACGTTGTCCAGCGATCGCCTGACGGAAAGCTGGACGTGAGTCGACGGTAGGGGGCCGCCGCTGTCACGAACACTTGTCGCGCAGAGCTTGGGCCACTTCGGGGCCGGTGAGGCCCGGCATCATCCAGTCCCGGACCAACTCTGGTGACATCCCCATGCCCTCGTCGGCGATCCAGACGCATACTGCGGTGCCCTGCTGCCCCTGGCCAATGGTCACCACCCCGCCCTCAAGCGAATATTTCATGGCATTGGAGAGCAAGTCGGCAAGGACCTGATAGATACGGTCCACATCGGCATGGGCACAGGCAAATATCTTTTCGGAATAGGTTCCCCGATGAATCGGCAGAATTTTGTTCGTGAGGCCGCTTGCTCTGACTGCCGGAGTGCAGCTCGCGCTTTTGCAAACGGCCCTGATAATAGCGTACTATTGGAACGATAGCCCCTGGCTCTCACCGCACCACCATACAGCCAGCATGCCTCCACGTCACGCCAGGAGACGGCGACCGACGCATGGATGGCAAGGGCAGGGCCGTTCCAAGGTAGCAACCCCATCCCGATCCTGGTGCTCCGTAGTTGGAGAAGACAACTGGAGGGGACAGTATGGAGTCATTAGACCGCGTCACGACCTCGATCACTCACCTCGCGTTACCTTGGGAGCGTGATCGCTTCCTGCGCAGTCTGGTCCGGGAAATAGCAGGTGTGCTGGAAGAGGTCGTGGGATTGGAAGAAGCCTCAGGCTTCATCAGTGTGGTAGGTCAACGGATTGGTCTAGAGTTCAATCGCGATTATACCACTGCCTTGGGCGTCTCCCAGCTGACGCGGGAGCAGATGGCCGCAGTGCTCGTCGATCTCAAACGGCGCATTCAGGGCGATTTTTTTGTCATCGCGCACGACGCCGAGAAGATTGTGCTAGGGAACCGAGCCTGTCCCTTCGCGGAAAAGGTTACCGGCCGACCGTCGATGTGCATGATGACCTCGAATGTCTTCGGCGCTATTGCGGCTGAAAATCTGGGCTATGCCAAAGTGGTCTTGCAGGAGACGATCGCGCAGGGCCACCCTGGTTGCCGAGTGATCATCTACCTCCAACCAACGTCCGAAGCGGAGGCACAATCGGGGCGCGAATATGTTAAGGGCGACGAAGAGCCATGACACCTGAGGAATTTCTGGGCTGGGCGCGGCTCTTCCCCGAGCCCTTGTTCCTGGTCAGCGGGCCGGGCACGATTCTGGCCGGCAATGGGCCAGCCGGTATGCTGGCGGGACTGAGCAGTGCCGCCCTCGCCGGGCGCTCGTTATTCGACCTGGTCACCACGTCTCCTGCGCAGGTGGGCGCCTACCTCCGTGCCTGTACGCGGACTCGAGTGCTGCTGCCCGGCGGGCTCACCTTTGGTGGCCACGGCGGCCGCCAGATCATATGTCGAGCCGAAGGTGCCGTGCTTCGTCCCCGGACTGACCAGGCTGCCGCCGTCCTCCTTCTGCGCTGCCGGCCCAAGGTCGAGACCGTGCAGCCTTTTATCCAGCTCAACGAGCGCCTCCAGGCTCTAAGCACAGCGCACCGTCAGCTCCAGCGCGCCCATGCGACTCTGCACGAGCAACGCGAGTGGTTTGAGCAAACCCTCATCAGCATCGGTGATGCGGTCATTGCCACGGACGTCCAGGGCCGCGTGATCACGATGAACGCGGTTGCAGAAGCACTCACGGGGTGGACGGAAGGCGAAGCCCGGGGAAAAGAGATCACGGCCATCTTCCCTATTGTGAACATGTACACCCGAGAGGTGGTCGACAATCCCGTCACCCGCGTCCTGCGCGAGGGCACGGTCATGGGCCTCGCCAACCATACGTTGCTGATTGCCCGCGACGGCACCGAACGGCCCATCGACGACAGCGGGGCGCCGATTTCCGCCCCGGACGGGCGCCTGCTCGGGGCGGTCCTCGTCTTTCGCGACGTCACCGCGCGTCAGGAGGCCGCCGCAACTCAGGCGCAATTGGCAGCCATTGTGGACTCCTCTCAGGAGGCCATTATTGGCAAGACGCTCGAGGGGACCATTACCAGTTGGAACGCCGGAGCCGAGCGCCTCTACGGGTACGCAGCCGCCGATATCGTGGGACGCTCGATTGCCCTCCTCATCCCGGCGGACCACCCCGATGAGCTCGCCGACATTCTCATGAAAATCCGCCAGGGAGACCGGGTCGAGTCGTTTGAGACCCAGCGCCTCACCCAGGACGGCCGGCGACGCGACATCGCCCTCACCATTTCCCCGATTAAAGATGCCCAGGGACGCATTGTGGGGGCTTCGTCGATCGCCCGGGATATCACCGAGCGGAAACGCGCCGATGCAGCCTTGCGGCACATGTCTGAGCAGGCGCAGCAAGCAGCGGCGGCAGAGCGCCAGAGAACCCAAGAGTTGGCCCAGGCTCTCAACGACTTGCAGCAAGTCCAAGCCCAACTGCTCCAGTCCGAGAAACTGGCTGCCCTGGGACGTCTCAGTGCCGGCATTGCACATGAGCTCAACAGCCCCTTGCAAGGCCTGCTCGGGTTGCTGACGGTGTATCTCGGCCGGGTACCACCTACGAGCCGGGAGGCTGACCAACTCGCCAAGATGCGCGCGGCCTGCGAGCATATGGCTACGATTGTGGCTGACCTGACGGCCTTTGCCCGCCCGGCCAGCGAGGACCGAGTGGCGCTGGACCTGCGGGAGGTGGTGCAGACCACCCTCGGGTTCAGTGCCGTGCACCTGCGGCACCAGGACATCCGCGTCACCACCCACTTTGCCGAGCCCTTACCGCCCATCGACGGCAACAAAAGTCAACTCCAACAGGTGCTGCTCAATTTACTCCAGAACGCCAGTGACGCCATTCAGGGCACGGGTGAGATTGTCATCCGCGTGGCGGCCGTCCCGCCTGAGGTCCTGGTGCAGGTCAGCGATACCGGCGTGGGCATGTCGCCGGAGCACCTGGCGCACATCTTTGAACCCTTCTTTACCACCAAACTACCTGGCCAAGGGACCGGCCTCGGCCTGGCCGTCACCCTGGGGATTATCGAAGCCCACAACGGCACGATCCGCGTCGAGAGCACGCCCAGGGCAGGCACTACGGTGACCGTCCGCTTGCCCATTGCGCCGCCGGCAGCCGCTGCAGAAGGAGCGCTTATATGTCCGACCCCGCCCGGATCCTGATTGTGGATGATAACGAGCTCATCGGCATCGCCTTTGCGGAAGCGCTAAGGGATGCTGGCTACCAGGCCCACGCGGAGCAGAGCGCACTCGAGGCGGTGCAGATGGCTGCGCAGTGCCCGTTTGACGTGGTGTTTACGGATCTGCTGATGCCCGAGATGAGTGGGGTGGAGGTGTGTCAGGCGATCAAGCGGGCCTGTCCGCAGACGCAGGTGGTGTTAATTTCTGGGCATCCGGAGGCAGCGCGGGCCCAGAGAGCCGCGTTTCTGAGCGCTGGCGGCCACGCCGAGATCTTACACAAACCCATCGGGATCGATACCTTGCTCGACGTGACGCAGCGGCTCGTGCCACCGGCACACCCCGTAGACGACGCCTCCGCAGAGGATGGTGGCCTCTAGTTTTGGGGCGCCGCACTGAGGACTACTTTGTCGCCGCCTTCCGTCTAACCCTTTCGGATCATTCGCATGATCTCAATGCCAGTCCACGTCTTTTGCCCCGTATCGAAAGACCGAAGTCCCATCGAGCGGGCGCACCGGGACATCCACGCGGTCATGCAACACGTGGTCTTTGCGCCCATGTGGCTGGAGGCCGCTGGGCGGGTCAGGCTCGGCCTCCCACCGCAGAATCCGCTCTTCTGAGGCACACACTGCGGAGCCTGTATGATAAAAGGAGGGTAAGCCATAGCCGCAGGAACAATAGATGATGCAATTCGTGATCAGATGGGCGCTTTCCCCCAGATCTGCTGTTCATGTTCGGTTTTAAACCGCAACTTACTGACTGCAGGTAGACCGAAACCTTAGCGGCCGACAGGCTGGGGACTGATACGAAACCTGGAATACCGTTTGCGCGTTGTTGTGCATCAGGCCGGTTTTCCGCAAGAAAGGCCGTAATCAGGGCGGAATCGGGACGAACGCCCTCTGGCCGCGGTCTTGACTCCTCTGACGACACGCGGTACAACACTCACCATCGTCGGTGGATTGCATGAGGTTGACGACAGGTGGCCACGCCGTAAGTGCACGGAGGACGAAGCATGGCAGACGAAAGCAACCTGGAGAGTTTGAGTCATGATAGAGACGTGATTGCGCCTCCGGCCGCGTTACGGCAAGCGGCGTATCTCCAGGATTTGGATGCGACGCGACAACAGTCGCTCGACGATAACGAGGGGTTTTGGGCTGATGTGGCGCAGGAGCTGGAGTGGTTTCGGCCCTGGGACAAAGTCTTTGAGTGGGATTATCCCCGCTTTCAGTGGTTCGTCGGGGGCCAGTGCAATATTACGGTGAATGCCCTGGATCGCCATGTCAATTCCTGGCGCCGCAATAAGGTGGCATTTATTTGGATCGGTGAGGATGGCCGTGAGGAGACCGTTTCTTATGGCCAGTTGTTGCGCCGGGTGAATCGCGTCGCCAATGGTCTGAAATCCCTGGGAGTCGGCAAGGGCGATCGCGTCGTGATCTACATGCCGCTGACCATGGAAGGGGTGACGACGATGCTGGCGTGCGCCCGCATTGGTGCCGTGCATAGCGTGGTCTACGCCGGCTTTAGCGCCGGGGCGCTGCGCAGCCGTATCGAAGATGCACAGGCCAAGATAGTAATGGCCTCGGATGTGACCTATCGCCGGGGCCGCGCGGTTGATTTGAAATCGATTACCGACGAGGCAGTTGGTGGTCTGGAGTTTGTAGAGAAAGTGGTGGTGCACCGCCGTCAAGAGCCGCAGTGCGAACTGCGCTCGGAGCAGGAAATCGATTTTTATGATCTCGTGGCCGAGCAGAGTGTGGAGTGTGAGCCGGAGGTAATGGATGCCGAAGATCCGCTCTATATTCTCTACACCAGCGGCACGACCGGCAGCCCCAAGGGAGTGGTGCACGTGCACGGCGGCTACATGGTGGGGACGTATTATCACTTTAAATCGTTCTGGGATATCCGGGATGAGGATGTGTTTTACTGCATGTCGGATATCGGCTGGGTGGTGGGTCACAGCTATATTGTATACGGGCCGCTCGTGGCCGGCGGCACTACCGTGTGTCGTGAAGGGGCGCCGGATTATCCCGATCCCGGCGTGGTGTGGCGCATTGTCGAGCGCCACGGTGTCTCGGTCATGTTTACGGCGCCCACGGCGGTGCGGATGTTTATGCGCTTTGGCGAGGCATATCCGAATAAATACAATATTAAGAGTTTGCGTTATCTGACCTGTGCCGGTGAGCCGCTCAACCCGGAGGCCTGGCGCTGGGCGCACCAGCATCTGGTGGGCAGTGGTGCATGGGGGTATGTGGTGGATAATTGGTGGCAGACGGAGACCGGCGGTCCCTGTCTGGGCACGCCGATCTGTCTGGATTCTCGCCCTGGAAAAGTGGGCAAGCCCTTGCCCGGCGTGGTGGCGGATGTGGTGGATCTGGAGGGCCATCCGGTGGAGCCCGGCAGGGGCGGGTTTCTGGTGTTAAAGCGGCCGTTCCCGCACTTTTTCCGCACTGTCTATGGCGCTCCGGAGCGCTACGAGCGCGATTGGGGCCAGATCGATGGCTGTTACTTGACCGGCGATGTTGCGATTAAGGATGCGGATGGCTATTTCATGGTAGTAGGCCGGGCCGATGATGTGATGAATGTAGCCGGACACCGCATCGGCACGGCCGAGGTGGAAAGTTCGTTGGTGAGTCATCCGGCGGTGGCGGAGGCGGCGGTGATCGGCAAACCCGATGCGTTGCGAGGCGAAGCGATCAAGGCGTTTGTGACGCTGAGGGTGGGGTATGACACGTCGCCGGAGATGGTGCAAACTCTGCGCCATCACGTGCGCGGCGACCTCGGGCCGATCGCGCAGCCGAGCGAGATCGATTTTGTAGAGAAATTGCCCAAAACGCGCAGCGGTAAGATCATGCGCCGTCTCCTCAAAGCCAATGAATTGGGGCTGGATCCGGGAGACATCACGACGCTAGAAGATTAAGTGCGTGAGGGCGTGATCATCATTGGTCGTCCTATCGTTGACACATGAGCCGTTGTGAGCCAGAGCAGGATCCCCGGGGGATCCTGCTCTCAAGATAGTTGTTTGCCTATTCGTAGCTGCGCAACACCCGGCCCGGTGTCGCACCGGTATGCGTGCCCCGCTCGTACACTTGCGTACCCGCCACGAACGTCGCTTCAATGCCCTCGGCTTCGCAGATCAGACGCCGGCCATTGCGCGGGAAATCATGCACGTAGTACGGCGTTTTGGGCGCTACCGTATCTGGATCGAACAGCACCAGGTCGGCGACTTTACCCGCTGCCAGATGACCGCGATTGGGAATGCCAAACAACTTTGCTGGAACGGCCGTCAGTTTGTGTACCGCTTTTTCCAGCGTGAGCGCTTGATGCTGGCGCACCCAAATATCCAGCACTGCAGTGGAATAACCCGCGTCACAGATGAAATCCACATGAGCGCCGCCGTCCGATAGGCCGATTAAACAGCGGTCATCGGTCACCAAGCGTTTCACGCCTTCCGGATCGGTGTTAAACAGAGCGGTCTGGAATTGGGTTTGCAACTCGTCCGCAATCCCGAGATCCAGGTAGACATCAACCGGCCGTTTGCCCTGCTCGTTGGCCAGATCGAGAATCGTTCGGCCCACGTAGGCTTGCAGTTCCGGCTTGCCCACTTCCAAAATCCGCATGTGCTCCCACATATGGCTGCGTTTACGGCTGTCCAGCTCCTCCACGAAGGCTTGGCGGAACTCCGGTTTCCGGTAGTGGGCGATTTTTTCTGCTGGCGTGTCCATCTTCAGCACCGGCTGCCAACTGAGGAAGGAGCCATATACAGAAGGGGTTAGCAAATTGCTGCGGCTGACGATGGGCCGTGGCGTCACCTGGGGCACGGCGCGATGGATAAGATCCCCCATTTTCGCCATATTTTGCTCGTAAAACTCTGGCTCTCCGGGGCGGGCAAAAAGGGTGAGCCAGGTGAGAGAACGGCCGCTTTCGGTTGTCAGTGTCCGCAGGAGTTCGACGTCCGAGTCGTCGATCAAATTCAGACCGGCAGACCCCACGATGATTTCAATCGTGCCCCGCCCGACGTCGCGTAGCGCATGACACAGCCCGATGAGTTCATCCATGCCGGCATTGCGGCAGGCTAATGGCCGCCCGCCGTAGCCGACATGCGTGCGAGACGTAGTGGTCGTAAAGCCAAACGCGCCGGCTTCCATGGCTTCGCGCAGCAAGCGGCGCATGGTGGCGATTTCATCTTCGGTCGCCTGGCGCTCGAAGGATGCCTCGCCCATGACGTAGTGTCGCAGCGGCGTAAACGCAACGAGACCGGCGACGTTGAGGCCAAGGCCGTTGTGGCCGATGGCATCGAGATATTCGCCGTAGCTTTCCCATTGCCAGTCGATGCCCGCTTGCATCACGTCGTACGGAATTGCTTCGACATTGACGAGGTCGTGCATGAGGATGTCGCGCATGGCTGGTTTGACGGGCGCTACGCCGACGCCACAGTTACCCATGATCACGGTGGTGACGCCGTGCCAGGGGGAACTGGTGAGCATATTATCCCAGGCGATCTGGGCATCGTAGTGGGTATGCGGATCGATGAATCCTGGAGCGAGCACGAGACCTTCGGCGTCGATTGTGCGTGCGGCGGCTAGGCCAGTTTCCTGGCCGACGTGGGTAATCAGGCCGTCGTTCACGCCGAGCGTCCCTATAAAACCGGGTTGTCCGGTGCCGTCGCAAATGTAGGCATTTTGAATGACCAGATCGAACATGAGCTTTCCCTTTGCTGGTGTTGTGGGTATCGTCGGATTGCATTGATTTGGGTGTGGGCGATTCCCAGTTTACCGGAACTGCTTAGCGGGGGTCAAACCCCAATGGGTTTACCATTGCCCTGGGCCGGAGCCGGTGATAGCATCACCAGTGTCATATGGAGGTGCACCGTTTATGGCATGAGGAATCGGGCATGATTCATTTGGATACCGGGCTGGGAACGCATTTTAGTGAGTTGGGGCAGGTGGCGCAAGTGGCGCAGGAGGCGGAGGCCACGGGCTTTGGCGCCATGTGGTCCGCGGAAACGCGGCACGATCCCTTTATGCCGTTGGCCCTGGCGGCAGAGCACACGTCCAGCATCCGCTTGGGAACGGCGGTGGCTATTGCCTTTCCGCGCAGCCCCATGGTCTTTGCCAATATCGGTTGGGATTTGGCCAAATTTTCCGGCGGACGTTTTATCTTGGGATTGGGCACGCAAGTGAAGGGCCATAACGAACGGCGCTTCAGCACGCCCTGGGTACCGCCTGGACCTCGCTTGCGCGATATGATCCTGGCGATTCGGGCCATCTGGGACAGTTGGCAAAATGGCACGCGCCTCAATTTTCACAGTGAGCATTACACGCATACGCTGATGACGCCGTTTTTTAATCCGGGGCCGATTGAGCACCCCGACGTGCCGATTTATATTGGAGGCGTCAATCCCTACA
>Ga0268386_10003975_pt1 | contig 10838 bp, 8 predicted proteins | sample RVTome_15_FD_200260 | JGI IMG/M metagenome (GOLD analysis project Ga0268386, IMG submission 200260) | Soil microbial communities from uranium-contaminated site in the Upper Colorado River Basin, Wyoming, United States - RVT150D86... ... | reverse complement strand
TGACCGGCAGGGCCCGGATCGATCGTCTCTCGGAGCTGAACGTTGTCGAGCAAGCCTTCCATGTGTGCCGCACGACCATTGTCGAAGGCGCGTGGCGCAGAGGGCAGGCGCTCGCCGTGCACGGGTGGATCTACGACATCCGGGACGGGCTGCTGCGAGACCTCGGCTGCACGGCCACCGGCGCCGCGGAGGTCGAAGGGGCGTACGCGCAGGCGATCGGTGCGTAGCGCAGACCTTCCGCCTTCGTGAAGCTTCGGCGAGACCGTTCTCATTCGCGAAGCCGCCACGCTCCCGCCAGGCACAGGAGGAGGCCGAGGCCTCGCGTCGGCGAGAGCCGTTCGCCGGACAGCACGAGGCCGACGGGGATCAGGAGCGCGGCAATGACGCCGTTGACCAGCACCGAAGTGAGGCTGACCGGAAGGCCGGTGCGGTAGGCGGTGACGTAGCCGATCTCGATCAGCGAAGCCCCGAGCCCCAATGCCAGGACCGCGGGATGCGCGAGCCGAGCCATCGCGGCCGGCGTCGCGGCGCCTGGGAGCAGCGTGTAGGTGCCGAGGCTCACGAGCAACGCGACCGTGTACGCCCCTACGAGAACGAGGCTACAGCGCACATGATGCCCGACGTCAACGACGAGGTGTGGGCGTTGCGGCCGGACTTCGCCGCCCTGAGCGTGGTCGTGCGGAACGGCCGGAACGCCCCCGGCACAGGCGGCGACGTCACGTTCGACAGGGCCATCCACCGGCCGGAGTGGGCGGAAGGGCACTTCGAGGCCTGGCGCGAAGCCTACCGGGCCTTCGGCGCGAGGCCGCAGCGCACGCCGTGCTCCGCCGAGGCGCTCTGGCGTCGGATGGCGCGGGACGGCGCAATCGCCAGTGTCAACGCGGTCGTGGATCTCTACAACGAGGTGAGCCTGCGTTATGCGGTCCCTGTCGGGGGCGAGGACCTGTCGGCTTATGCGGGCACGCCGCGTCTGGTGCGGGCGGCGGGCAACGAACCCTTCCACACGATTCGCGACGGCGTGCCGACCGTCGAGACCGCCGATCCCGGCGAAGTGATCTGGTGCGACGACGGCGGCGTGACGTGCCGCCGCTGGAACTGGCGGCAGACGTCACGGACGCGGCTCGAGCCGGAGACGACGGAAATGTGGTTCATCCTCGAACGCCTCGCACCGCTTCCCATGGAGGCGCTGCTCGAGGCCGGCGCCACGCTGGTCGCCGGCCTGCGGCACCTCGCCCCGGGCGCCGAGATCGCGACGGCGGTGCTGAAACGTTCCGCGCGGGACACCGGTTGCAGTACGTAGCGCACACCTTCCGGCTTCGCCGCTTACCCTCCCGAGACGGCCTGCAGGATCGTGATGCAGTCACCGTCGCCGAGCGGGCGATCGAGGTCCTCGAACCACCGGCTGTTGACGTCGTTCAGGAAGCACAGGACGTGCGGCCTGAACGTTCCCGACTCGTCGAACAGGTGGCCGCGAAGCGCGGGAGCTTCGGCAAACGCCCGGTCGAGCGCCTCACGGAGCGTGTCGGCGTCGACCGTCAGCGTCTCTTCCCCCGTGACGGTGGTCAGCAGCGACGGCAGCTCGATCGTGACACGGGGCATCGGTTCACTCCTCGACGTAGGTCTCGACCGTCAAGACACGCGGGAGCCGGCAGGGGAGCCGCTGCCAGGCCGCCCCGCCATCGGCGCTCACGAAGACGTCGCCCTGGGTGGAACCGACCGCGACTCCCGCCGGGTCCAGCGTGTCAACCGCCAGCGCGCCACGCAACACGCCCGCATAGTTCCGCTCCTGCGGCAGGCCGTCGGTGAGCGGTTCCCACGAATCGCCGCCGTTCCGGCTGCAATAGACGGCGAATCGTCCGTCCACGGGCATCCGGTACTCGTCGCTCTCCATCGGCACCGAGAAGAGGGTCTTCGTCCGGCGATCGATGGCAATCGGAAAGCCGAACCACGACGGCAACCCGTCCTCGATCTTCTCCCAGGTGTCGCCCGCATTCCGCGATCGGTACATCCCGGCGTGGTCCTGCCGATATATCACGTCGGCGTCGTCGGGATCCTGCACGAGGCCGTGCACGCAGTAGCCGATCTCGGGAATCTTCTCGTCCTCGATCACGCATCGCACGCCCTGGTTCTTCGCCTGCCACGTCGCGCCACCGTCGTCGGATCGCCAGACGCCGACCGCTGAGATCCCGCACCAGATCCGTTCGGGCTTCCGTGGATCGACGAGGACGACGTGCGCGCAGAGACCGCCGCCGCCAGGGAACCAGGACTCGCGCGTCGGATGGTCGTTCAAACCCGGCACGGGCTCCCACGACTCGCCATCGTCGGCGCTCGCGAAGAGGCCGGCCACGTCCACGCCGGCGTAATGGCGCTCGGGTGTGCACGTGAGCGTCCAGATCTGGTTGAGCTTGCGATCGCTGCCTTCAGGATAGGCGGGTCCGCGCTCGATCTGCTTCCAGTTCTCGAGGTCGGTGCTGACGTGCAGAGCCGGTCCGTAGACCTGACTCGCGGTAGCCAGGAGGTAGCGGCCGCCCGGAGTCCGCGCGCTGGCCGTTACGCGCCATCCCTTGAAGATCGGCCCTTCGATGGTCCAGTTTCGCCGATCGCCATTGGACCTGCAGAGAAAGGCCCCCTTCTCCGTCCCGATGAGCGTCACCACTCGCATGATCTAGCCTCCTGTACGCCTATTCGCAAGGGCCGGCAGATTGTCTCAGAATTTCTTCGCAGGCTGCAGCGACGTCCTCGAAGAAGGCCGCAGATACGGAGACAAGGCAGCCACCTCGCGCTCGATCGCTTCGCGGGACCGGCAGGTCAGGACGATTTCACGGCGGACGAGGGCGACGAGCTTGCGGCGGGCAATCCAGAGCTTGTTCCGGTCCGGCTTCTCCCCCGCGAGGTGAGCGTGGACGACCTCGTACGCGCCCGGGCTCGACCTCTTCAACGCCCGCAACGCTCGTTCGGTGAGGTACAGGACCCAACCACGGTCGAAGTCGGGTACAGGAGCTGCGGGATCGACGTCCTCGGCGGGCACATCCTTGTGACGCCGGCACCAGTCCTGAATGACCCGGATCGTCACCGTGCACAGCAGGCTCCGGAACGAGCCCCGCCGAGCATCGGCCTTGGCCAGGACGCCGCCGGTGATCAGACGGACGAAGACGTCCTGGCACAGGTCCTCGGCGACGTCAGCGGCAAAGCCGCGACGCCGGATGAACGCCAGCACGGGTGCGCGGTACTCGCGGGCGAACTCGTCGAGCGCACCGGGATCGCGGGCTCCGGCGGCGTGCACGACGTCCCAGACCGTCGTCGGGAACACCCGGCCAGTGTAACCCGCCGGCATGCTACGATCTGGTGTTCCCCAATCAGCTTTTCTCTCGATGCAGGACGACCGGGCGCTGGCGGAGACGGCAATCTCGCTGGACCTCTTCGGACCAGACGGGTTGGACGACGAAGGCCTGCCGCCTGCACCCGAGAAGTTCGCCATCGTGCGACGGCTGGGCCGGGGCGGCGGCGGCGCCGTCTACCTGGCGGAGGATACGACGCTGGGACGACTCGTCGCGCTCAAGTATCTGAGCCTGGCGAGGCCGGCCGAGACAGAGCGGTTCCTCCGCGAGGCCCGCTTCGCCGCGCGGCTCAGGCACCCGGCCATCGTGCAGGTGTTCGAGGCCGGGGAGGTCGAGAAGATCCCGTTCATCGCGATGCAGTACATCCCCGGCGAGCACCTCGCCGCGGCGACGCTGGATCTGGCGGGGACGCTGCACGTGATGCGACAGGTGGCCGGGGCGCTCGCGCACGCCCACGAGCAGGGCATCGTCCATCGCGACGTCAAGCCGGAGAACATCCTGGTGGACGTCGAGCGCCGCGCCTACGTGACGGATTTCGGCATCGCGCGCGACCTCACGGCCGAGATGGGGGGGACCATCAGCCACGAGGGGCACATCCTGGGCACGCCAGGGTTGATGTCACCCGAGCAGGCACGCGGGGAGGTGCGGGCGATCGACGGGCGCTCGGACGTCTACGCGCTCGGCGCGACGCTGTACTTCGCGCTCACGCGGCGCCTGCCCTTCAGCGGCGGAAACTTCGTCGATCTCCTGCACGCGGTGATCCACGACGAGCCGCCCTTCCCGCGCACGTTTCGGGCCGATATCCCGAGGGATCTCGAGGCCCTGGTGCTCCGCTGCCTCCGGAAGCGGCGCCAGGACCGATACGGATCGATGCGTGAGGTGATCGACGCGATGGATCGCCTCGGTCCGGGTGGCGGCGCGGGCACCCTTTCGCCGGCCTGGTTCACGACGTACGTCCGGCACACCGTCGAGGACGCGCCGGCTGTGTCCCGGGCGCCGGCGACCGAGCACGACTGGTCGGCGGCGCTCGATGCCGCCGGCGAGATCGCCGCCTGGGACACGCACCTTTACCGTATCCGCAGCGACCTGCAGCGCCACTTTCCCCGGCTCGACAATCTCATCGCGCGGCTGACGAGCGTCCTGGAGGGCCGTCCGTCCACCGGATGGGCGCGGTTCTACCGGGGCGTGGCGTGGTTCCGGCGCGGCGACCTGCGGCGCGCGCTCGACGACATGGAGCGCTCGATCGATCGCGTGAGCGACCTCGCCGGCGCCTACTTCGAGCTGGGCCGGCTCTACCTGGCCATCTTCCTGGACGAGCACCACGAAGCGCACAAGCATCTGAGCCGGGTGGGAAGGGACGACCAGGTGCGGACGGCCCGGACCCGACTCGACCAGGCGAGCATCGCCTTCGCCGAGGCGAAGCGCCTGAAGCACGACGTGCCCGAATGGCAGCTCGGGTATGCCACCGCTGTCAAGCGACTCGCCGAATCCGACTTCGACGGCTGTCTGGCCGAGTGCGATCGGATCCTTGCGGCCGACCCCGACCTGGACGAGGTCTGGAAGCTGAAGGGCGATGCGCTCCGGCGATCGAAGCGCGACGCGTTGCCGGCGTACACGCGCGCGCTCGAGGTGCGTCGGAGCTCCTACGAGGCCCTGCTCGCGATGGCGGACGTGCACCTCGAGACGGGCACTGTCGCCGAGGCGCGCACGTGTCTGGAACGGGCGCTCGGCGTTCACGGGGAGCTGGGTGCGGCGCGCGTGCTGCTGGCCCGAACACATCTCGCCGAGGCGCGCGCGACAGGGCAAGACAGCAGCCTCGACGCCGCGCTGGCGGAGGCGAACCGGGCCATGGAGGCCAGCCCGGAGCGCTACGACGCGATCGTCACGGTGGCCGAGATTCAGATCGAGAGGGCCCGGCGTTCCGGGGACCTGGCGTGGATCGATCGAGTGTTCGACGCCCTCGCCCGCGCCAGGAGCCTCGAGGGATGCGGCAATCGCATCGAGTATCTCGAAGCGCAGGCCCGGCTGGCCCGCGCCCGGCTGGCCCTGGCCGCAGGCCTCGACCCGCGGGACGATCTCGAGGCCGTACTCGCGCACCGCGATCACGAAGCGACACAGGTGCCCGATCACCAGCCCTGGACGACGCTGATCGCCGAGGCGGAGCAGGTGCTGGCCCGATTCGGATCGACAAACCCGTAGTGTTGGTGACTCCAGGGCACGCAGAGCGCCACCTTCTAATATCTTGATCTGATATCAGGTTCGGATAATATATCCGCCCAGCGTGCTCAGCACCCGCGTCGACTTCATCGAGCTCCACATCCTGCATCACGCTAACGAGGAACCACTCTATGGACTCTGGATGATCGAGGAACTGGCCCGGCACGGCTATCGCCTAGGCTCCAGTCAGCTCTATCCGCGTTTCCATCGCCTCGAGAAGCTGGGCTACCTGCGCCGTCAGGCGCGCGTGGTCGAGGGGAGGCGGCGCAAGTACTACAGGACGACGCCAGCGGGCCGCCGGTACCTGAACGAGCAGAAACGGCGCGTGATCGAGCTGATGAAGGAGGCCTTCTCACCAGCCGAGCTGGTCCGCGACCTCGATCCCAAGGCCCGCCGGCGGACGCGGTCGACACCGACGACGAATCCGACTCGACGGTCGGCCTCGTAGGTTCGCTGTGCGCGGTCAAGGATGAACAGCGTTCCTCGATTCGCCGTGTGTCTCGGGTGCTCGGGGATCGTCACCGACATGACCTCCATCGCGCAGGTGCCTTGAGCGCTGCGGGGCCGATCGGACCGGTCACGTGGCAGGAGGCTGCCGTCGCCGCGACGGCGAGGTCGCGGTGCACGATCGCCCCGCCGGGCGGCAAGCGGGCGCGGCGAGAATGCCCCCTGACCCCCTGGACCTGTTGAGCCCCTCCAGATCTCAGACGCCGAATGGGGTGCGCACCAAAGGAAGGAGTGAGCAGTCTTGGTTAGTCCGACTCATCCGCGCTGTCGACCGATATGGTTGGTGGGCCTGTGCGGCGTCCTGGCCGTGGCGACGAGTCATACCGTCGCGCAGGAACAGGTGCCCTCGACGTTGGACCTGCTAGGCGCTGTGGAGCTGGCCCTGAACCGACATCCGTCCGTTCGAGAAAGCCGGGCCAGAGAGGAGGCGGCCGGCGAGGGGCGTGCCGCGGCGCGCCTGGCCTACGTGCCGCATCTGGATCTGATGTGGCAGCAGAATCGGGCCACGCGGGCGAACCTCTTCGGGATGATGCTGCCGCAAGGGGGCGTGCCCGGAATCTCAGGGCCCGTCCTCGATGGTGAGGAGCTGTCGCCCTCCAGCGTGTGGGGCAGCGCGGGCGGCCTCCTGATGACCTGGGAGATCGCCGACTTCGGGCAGCGCGCCGCCGGCGTCGACCTCGCCTCGGCGGGAGTCGCGGCCGCGCTTGCGCGGGGCGTGCTCACGCAGCTCGATATCGCCGCCGCGGCCGCCGACGCCTTCGTCGTTACGCTGGCGGCCGACGAGCGCGTCCGTGCCGCGATGGCCAACGTCCAGCGCGTCGAGGTCTTCCGGCAGTCCGTCGCGATCCTGGTCGAGAATCAGCTTCGGCCGGGCGCCGACCTCGCGCGCGCCGATGCGGAGCTGGCCGCTGCGCGCATCCAGTTGATCCAGGCAGAACAGGCTGCCGAGCTTGGGCGGATCGCGCTGGCGGAAGCCCTGGGGATCGACGGCAGCGTGCCGCCGCTGGATCCCGGTCGCCTGCTCGATCCGGCACCACCGCCGGCAGGCACGGTGCCTCCACCGGAGCAGCATCCCTCGGCCCGTGCGCAGGAGGCGGCGATCGAGGTCGTCCGCGCGCGCGAGACGTTGGCCGCCAGGAGCTACCTGCCCCAGATCACCTTCCAGTCCACTGTCTTCGCGCGCGGCTCGGGAGCCACCGTCGACGGGGTGAACCGGGACGGCAACGGGCTTCTGCCGCAGGTGTCCAACTGGGCGGCCGGGCTCTCGGTGACGTTTCCACTGATGGACATCTTCTCCGCGACCACGCGCCAGCGCCTGGAGGCGGCGAACGCCCGGGCAGAGGAGGCGCGCTACGACGAAACCCTCCAGCGTCTGCGAGCCGAGGAAGCCAGCGCGCAGGCGCTCGTGCGGGCGGCCGAGCAGATTGCCGTGCAGACGCCAGTGCAGCTCCAGGCGGCGCGACTGGCGGAACTCCAGGCAGCGGGTCGCTACAACGCCGGCCTGGGCACGATGGTCGAGGTGGCCGACGCCCAGCGAGTGCTGGCGCAGGCCGAAGCCGACCAGGCGCTCGCCCGGCTTGGCATCTGGCGTGCCCGGCTCGCCGAAGCCCACGCGGGCGGCGACCTGACCGGGTTCTTGAGCCGCGTCTCGCCCTGAGCGCAGGCGACTCCGTCTGGCACCGAGCGGCGTGTGGGCCGGAGCCCCCGCGCAGAGAACGGAAGCAGCACCATGGGACTGATTCACGCCGCGATGCGTCGGCCCATCACGATTCTCATGCTGATCCTGGGCGTGGCGCTCTCCTCCATCCTCGCCATCAACCGGATGCGCGCGGACATCTTTCCCGAACTGGGCACGCCGGTCATTTACGTCGCGCAGCCGTACGGGGGCATGGATCCGGCACAGATGGAAGGCTATCTCGTCAACTACTACGAGTATCACTTCCTCTACGTCCGCGGGATCGATTACGTCGAGTCACGGTCGATCCAGGGTGCGGCCCTCATGGCGCTGCACTTCCACGAAGGGACCGACATGGCACAGGCGATGGCCGAGACCGTGGCCCAGGTCAATCGCTCGCGCTCCTTCATGCCGCCCGGTACGGTGCCGCCGTTCGTCATGCGGTTCGATGCGGGCAGTGTCCCGGTGGGCTACCTCGTGCTGTCGAGCGACACACGCACCGTCAACGAAATCTCGGATCTGGCGCTGTTTCGCGTTCGACCGATGTTCTCCTCCGTCCCAGGCGTATCGGCGCCTCCGCCCTTTGGCGGCACCGCCCGGAGTCTGGTGGTCCACGTCGATCCCGATCGCCTGCGCTCATACAACATGTCGGCCGACGAGGTCGTTCAGGCGATCGCACGCACCAACACGATCACGCCGTCTGGTATCACACGCGTGGGCGACCTGAGCTACATGACGCCGGTCAACGCGACCGTCCGGGACCCGACGGAGCTCAACGACGTACCTATCCGGACCGGGCAGGGGCCGACCGTGTATCTCCGGGACATCGGCTATGCGGAGGATGGCGCCGATATCCTGACCAGCTACGCGCTGGTGGACGGGCGCCGGGCCGTGTATATCGCGGTCACCAAGCGGGCCGATGCCTCGACGCTCGACGTCGTGCGGCTCGTCCGCGCGACCCTTCCCGCGTTCCAGTCCGTCATTCCCGAGGACATCAACGTCTCGTTCGAGTTCGACCAGTCCTTCTACGTGACCGACGCCCTCGAGGCGCTCAGCGTCGAAGGACTGCTCGGCGCCGTGCTGACGGGCGTGGTGGTCTTGCTCATGCTCGGCAGTCTGCGGAGTGCCGTGGTCGTCGTCCTGACCATTCCGCTGTCGCTCTTGTCGGCCGTTGTGGCCCTGTGGGCGTCCGGCCAGACGCTCAACCTCATGACCCTCGGGGGGTTGACGCTCGCCATCGGGATCCTCGTCGACGAATCGGTCATCGTCATCGAGAACATCCACCGCCATTTGAGCGAGGGCAAGCCCGTCGCGCGAGCGGTGCTCGACGCTGGTCGGGAGGTCGTGGTCCCGTGCCTGCTGATCATGCTGTGTATGTTGGCCGTCTTCGGGCCGTCGTTCTTCATGGTCGGCGTCGCGCGGGCCATGTTCGTGCCGCTGGCGCTCGCCGTGGCCTTCGCCATGGCCGCGGCGTATTTCCTGGCCTTCACCTTCGTGCCAATCCTGGAGACGTGGCTGAACCGGAGGGCGACGGCAGCCGCGGACGCGCACGAGGGAGGCACGTGGTTCGACCGCGTGCAGATCCCGTACGGACGCCTCTCCGGGAGGCTCGTCCAGGCGCGCTGGCTGGTCGCGGGCGTCTACGTCACCGTGACGGCCGTGATCCTGGTGACCGCCGGCCGAAGCATCGGCACCGACATCTTTCCGCAAGTGGATCCCGGCTTGCTGCAGCTGCGACTGCGGGCGCCGACCGGCACGCGCGTCGAGCGGACCGAAGTCATCGCGCAGGACGTCCTGAGGGCCATCGAGGACGAAGTGGGACCCGAGAACGTGCTACGGTCGCTGGCGTTCGTGGGCGTGCAGCCGTCGAGCTTCCCGGTAAACCTCATCTACCTGTGGACGGGCGGCCCGCATGAAGCGGTCATGCTGGTCGACCTCAACGAGGACGCCGGGATCTCGACGGCTGCCGTTCAGGAGCGCTTGCGGGAGCGCCTCCCCGAGATCGCTCCTGGCAGCCGCGTCAGCTTTGAAGCGGCAGACCTCGTCAGCCAGGTCATGAGCTTCGGGGCCCCGACGCCGATCGAGATCGCCGTGACCAGTCCCGACCTCGACACGAATCGAGCGTATGCCAGCTCGATCGTCACGGCACTGCAGGGCATCGGGTCGTTGCGCGACGTGCAGCTCGGAGAGTTGCTCGACTACCCGACGTTGCAGGTGCAGGTGGACCGCGAACGCGCGGCGCAGCTGGGCGTGACCGTGGCAGACGTCGGACGGGCTCTGGCGCCGGCCACCTGGTCCAGCCGGTTCACGACGCCCGTGTACTGGGCGGATCCGGCGAGCGGCATCGCGTACCAGGTGCAGGTCGAGATCCCGCAGGCGGGCCTTGCCTCGATTGAAGACGTCAGCACGCTGCCGGTGAAATCGACCCATGCGTCGCCGACGCTTCTTCGCGACGTCGCGACGGTCATCGAGGGCGAGGCGTATGGCGAGTACCACCGGCGCAATCAGCAGCGCATGATCACGGTGAACGGCAATGTCGTCGGGACCGACCTCGGGACGGCCGCAGCCGAGATCGGTGCGGCCTTGGAGGGCCTCCCGGCGCCGCCGCGGGGCGTCACGGTATCGGTTCGGGGACAGGCGGCCCCGTTGACGGCGCTGATCGAGAACCTCGAGCTCGGCCTGCTGCTGGCGATCGCCGCGGTCTTCCTCCTGCTGGCGGCATACTTCCAGTCGCTGCGCGTCGCCTTCGCCATCATGATGGCGATTCCTGCCGTGCTGGCAGGTGTCGGCGTCGCCTTGCTCGCAACGGGAACGACGTTGAACATTCAGTCCTTCATGGGTGCGATGATGGCCATCGGCATCTCGGTGGCGAACTCCATTCTGCTCTGCACGTTTGCCGAGCGGTATCGACACGAGGGGCAGTCTCCAGTGGATGCCGCCGTGGAAGCCTCGCGATCGCGGCTCCGGCCAATCCTGATGACGACGAGCGTCATGACCACGGCGATGGTCCCCATGGCACTGGGGGCGGGGCTGACGGCGCCGCTCGCGATCGCGGTCATCGGGGGGTTGCTCGCCTCGACGGTGGCGACCCTGCTGGTCAT
>Ga0268386_10003974_pt1 | contig 10839 bp, 7 predicted proteins | sample RVTome_15_FD_200260 | JGI IMG/M metagenome (GOLD analysis project Ga0268386, IMG submission 200260) | Soil microbial communities from uranium-contaminated site in the Upper Colorado River Basin, Wyoming, United States - RVT150D86... ... | reverse complement strand
CCCGACAATCAAACGCTGTTCTACACGGTCGAAGACGAGGCCAAACGGCAGTTCCAGTGCTGGCGGCTCACGCTGCGCGGCGAGCGAGCGCTGGTCTATCAGGAGGACGATCAGCGGTTCCGGGTCCAGATCGAGCGTTCGCGAAGCGGCCGTCACCTCCTGCTCGGTGTCGAGAGCCATACCACGACCGAGGTGCGCTGGCTTCCCGCCGATACTCCCCTGGGGGAATGGCGGAGCATTGCGGGACGGGTCCACGACCGGGAATACGAGGTCGATCACCTCGACGACGGCTGGCTCATCCGGGTGAACGACACCGGACCGAATTTCCGGGTGGTTCGCGCGGAAGAGAACCGCCCAGGGCCCGAGCACTGGACCGAGCTCCTGGCCCATCGCGACGAGGTGATGGTGGAAGGCGTGGAGGCGTTCGCAGGGCACTGGGTAGCGTGGGAGCGCCGGGAAGGGCTATCGGAAATCCGGGTCACGCCCCGCGACGGTCGTGAGACCCGCTCCGTATCGTTCCCCGAGCCGGTCTACGACGCGTACCCCGGCGCCAATCCCGAGTGGGACGCAACCGCCTTCCGCTACGGGTATGAATCGCCGGTCACTCCGTCGTCGGTGTACGACTACGAGGTCGAGTCCGGCGGCAGCGTGCTGCTCAAGCGCCGGGAGATCCCCGGCGGGTACGACGCGACGGCCTACGGCTGCGAGCGGCGCTCGGTCACCGCGCCGGACGGAACCCGGATCCCGGTGTCCCTCGTGTTCAGCCGCCGCCCCGCCGCGGCGCGGCCGGCGCCGCTCCTGCTGACCGGCTACGGCGCCTATGGGATCTCCTTCCCGGTGAGCTTCTCGTCGAATCGGCTTTCGCTGCTCGACCGCGGCATGGTGGTCGCGATCGCGCACGTGCGGGGCGGCGGCGAAATGGGCCGGCGCTGGCACGACGGCGGCCGGATGGGGAGGAAGGAGAACACGTTCACGGATTTCATCAGCGTGGCCGAGGCGCTGATCGCCGAGGGCTGGACCGCGCGCGACCGGCTGGTGATCGAAGGCGGCAGCGCGGGCGGCCTGCTCGTGGCCGCCGTCGTCAATCGCCGGCCGGAGCTGTTCCGCGCGATGGTGGCGCAGGTGCCGTTCGTCGACGTGGTGAACACGATGCTGGATCCGACCCTTCCGCTCACCATCGGCGAGTACGAGGAATGGGGCAATCCCGGGATCGCCGAGCAGTACGCCTGGCTCCGCCGATACTGTCCCTATACCAATCTCGCGGAGCGCCGCTACCCCGCGATGCTGGTGCGGACCTCGCTCAACGACAGTCAGGTGATGTACTGGGAGCCCGCCAAGTACGTGGCGCGGCTGCGAACCCTGAAGGGCGACCCTAACCCGCTGCTCTTCATGACCAACCTCGGCGCGGGGCACGGGGGCGCGTCGGGACGATATGACCGGCTGCGCGAGGTGGCGCTGGATTATGCGTTCGTGCTGTGGCAGAGCGGCGCCTGGCAGCCGGAGATCCCGCCGGATTAGCGCAGTTCGCAGTTCGCAGTCCGCAGTCCGCAGTCCGCAGTCCGCAGTGCTCAGTCCTCAGTCCTCAGGCGGCAGCGGGAATCCCTGAGGACTGAGGACTGCGGACTGAGTACTGAGTACTGAGGACTGAGGACTGAGGACTGAGGACGGAGGACTGAGGACCGAGGACTGAGGACCGAGGACATATTGCAGTCGGCTGGACCTGATCCCCGTGACCCGATCGAGAGTGCCGATGACAGGCAAGACGCTTCCCGATGCGGTGTACCTCGAGCACGACGGTCTCGGGCTCGCCGAGCTGGTCCGGAAGGGCAGCGTCTCGCCGCTGGAGCTGGTGGAGACCGCGCTCGGGCGGATCGACCGGCTCAACCCGGGCATCAATGCCGTCATCCACCGAATGGACGCGCAGGCCCGCGCCGCCGCCACGGGAGCCCTCCCCGACGGCCCGTTTCGCGGCGTGCCGATGCTCCTCAAGGATCTGGTGTCCGTCGTGGCGGGAGAGCCGATGCGAAGCGGCTCGAGCTTCTTCAGGGACTTCGTGCCGACGCGGGACAGCGAGCTGGTGCGCCGGTATCGCGCCGCGGGGTTCGTGCTGGCGGGCAAGACCAATACTCCGGAGTTCGGCCTGACCCCGACGACGGAGCCGGACCTGTTCGGCCCGACGCGGAATCCCTGGGACGTAACCCGCACGGCGGGTGGGTCGAGCGGCGGCTCCGCGGCCGCGGTGGCGACCGGCCTGGTTCCCATCGCGGGCGGTGGCGACGGCGGCGGGTCGATCCGGATTCCCGCCGCGTGCTGCGGGCTCTTCGGCATGAAGCCCACGCGCGGGCGCACGCCGACCGGGCCGGACTTCAGTGAGATCTGGCACGGGGCGGTCGTCGAGCATGTCCTCACCCGATCGGTGCGCGACAGCGCGGCGGTGCTCGACGCCACCCACGGCCCGGACCCCGGCGCGCCCTACGCGGCCCCGCTACCGGCACGTCCGTTCCTCGAGGAAGTGGGGCGCGAGCCCGGCCGGCTCCGCATCGCCTTCACCGACGTGCCGTTCCTCACCGGCGTCGTGGACGCCGAGGTGAGCGCCGCCCTGCGGGACACGGCGCGCCTGCTCGAGGGCCTCGGCCATCGCGTCGAGGAAGCCGCGCCGGCCATCGATGGACCGGCCTTCGCGCGCGCGTTCCTCACCCTGATCTGCGGCGAGCTTCGCGCCGACATCGAGGAGGGCGAAGCGCTGGTCGGCCGGCCGGCCCGCCGGCGCGACTTCGAGCCGGCCACCTGGGCGCTCTCGCTCCTGGGCCGCTCGATTCCCGCGCCGGAATTCTCCCGCGCGATCCGCTCGCTCGGCCGGGTCGCGAGAGGGATCGGCGCCTTCACGGAGCGATGGGACGTGCTCCTGACCCCGACGGTGAGCACCCCGCCGCCTCCGCTCGGCGCCCTGCTGCCGACACCCGAGGAACGCCGGAAGCTCGAGATCATGGGTGCGGTCGGGTCACCCGGCTTCGTCCGGGTCGCGGGGCTGCTCGAGCAGCTGGCGGCCAAGGTGTACGCGTGGATTCCGTGGACCCCGGTGGCGAACGTCACCGGACAGCCCGCCATGTCGGTGCCGCTCGCGGTCAGCGCGGGCGGCCTGCCGATCGGCATGCACTTCGTCGGGCGCTTCGGCGATGAAGCAACGCTCTACCGCCTCGCGGCACAGCTCGAGGCCATCCGCCCCTGGAAGGATCGCTGGCCGCCGCTGGCGCTCGGGTAAGGCGCCTGCGGGGCCGGCAAAACCGAAGGGGCCGGAAACGTCCGGCCCCCCTGGTGAAAACCGACTGCTGAAGGACTACTTCAGGTGCTTGTTCACCAGCTTGGTCATCTCGAACATGTTCACCGACGCCCGCCCCCCGAACACCGGCTTGAGGTTGGCGTCCGCGTTGATCATCCGGCGATTCTTCTTGTCCTGCAGGCCCTTCCGCTTGATGTACGCCCACAGCTTCTTGGTGACCTCGGTGCGCGGGATGGCCTTCGAGCCGACCACTTCCGAGAGCGCCGCACTCGGCGTCATCGGCTTCATGAATGCCGCGCTGGGCTTCCGCTTGCCGGCCTTCTTGGTGCGCTTCGCGGACTTCTTCGCGGCCTTCTTCTTCTTCTTCGCCATCGAGACATCTCCTTGACGGGGGTCGGGGTGAGTACGCCTGCGTGGACGGAAGAGAGCTGCCGGGATTCAAAATTACGGAAGTCGCCCCGCAACACAAGAGGGAAAATGGCTGTTTTCCCTCGGAAAACGACTTTCCCGCCCGAATTCTCCCTCGGAAGACGGCATTTTTCCCCGCTGACGCTGCTGATTCTCCTCGGAGCCGGCCCGCTTCCGCTCCTCGGACAGGTCCCGCCGGCCGCCGTGCGGGAGCGGATTCTCCTCGTGGAAGACCGTCGGGCCCGCGCGCCGGGCGACATGGATTTCCTGCTCCGCTTCGCGCAGCGCGGCCTGTCGGTCGAGCGACCGTCCGCGATTCGTGCCCTGGGACGACTCGAAGACCGGCGCCAGGTCCGGGCCCTGTCCGGCTTCCTCGATGACCCCGAGCCCGGAGTCCGTGCCGAGGCGATCCAGGCCCTCGCGCAGGCGCTCCAGGCGTACCGCAGAGACACGATCGCCGCTCGAGGCGACAGCATCTGGCCCGGCGCACTCGAGGCGCTGGGGAGGCGCGTCATCGCGGAATCCGACCCGGCCGTGTCCGGGATCCTGGCCATCTCCCTCGGAAGAGTGCCCTACCGGCGCGATGCCGAGCGCCTGGAGGGCGAGCGACGAATCCGGATGCTGCTGGAGCGGGTCGTGGCGGATGCCGCGGCCGCGACCCTGGCCGCGCGCGCCGCCGAGACGATTCGGCGTGCCCGTGCCCGCGGCCCCGCGGTGGACGATTCCCTCACGGGTCTCCTCCGGACCCTCGTGGCGCGTGACGGGGGGCCCGAATGGGATTCCGCACGTCGCCGTGCGCTCGGCGCGCTCCTGCTCCTGGGCCCGCCCGACATCGGTCTCCTCGAACCTGCACTCCGCGCGACCGATGCGGAGCTCCGGCGCCTCGCGGTCTCGGGGCTGGATCCCGCCGGGCCGAGCCTGGGCGCGCTGCTGCGCGCGCGGGACGATCCGGCGGTGATCGTGCGCCGGGAGGCGATGCGCTCCCTCGGGCGGCGACCCGGAGTCGCTCCGTGCGAAACGATCCGGGATGGGCTCGGCGACCGCGACGAGGGCACCCGGCTCCTCGCGATCGACCTGATCGGCACCGCGTGCACGGACACGGCCGCCGCCCTCGCGATGCTTCGAGCGGTCACCGCGCCCCGACCGGCGGGATGGCGGATCTTCGCGCATGCCCTGGTATCCATCGCCCGGCTCGATCCTGCAGGTGAGTCCGTCCTCCTCACGCAGGGCGCCACGGCCAGGGAATGGCAGGTGCGGATGTACGCGGCGCGGGCCGCGCGGCACGTCCGGGACGCGTCGCTGCTCGGTCGCCTGGCCGACGATGCCCATCCCAACGTGCGCGAAGCCGCCATCGGGGGGCTGCGCGCCCTGTCGGCGCGGGGAGCCGACGCCGCCGCCCTCCAGGCCCTCCGCGCGCGCGACTATCAGCTTGTGCTCACCGCGGCCGGCGCGCTCGAGGGAACCGACCGGCGCGAGGAGGCGGCCCGCGCCCTCGTGGAGGCCCTAGACCGGATCAGCGCCGAGGGCGCCGAAACGTCCCGTGATACCCGGCTCGCGCTCCTGGTGCGATTGCGTGAAGTCGGCGCGCCCCCGCTCGGAGATCGCCTCCGGCCGAGACTTCACGATTTCGATCCGGTCGTGGCGGAGTCGGCGGCCGCCCTGCTCACGGTCTGGACCGGCCGCACTGTCCGGGCGGACGCGCGGCCGTCCATCCCCGCGGCGATTCCGCTTCGGGAGATCGAGGCATTGCGCGGGGCAACGATGCGCCTCGTCATGGCCGGCGGCGACACCCTCGACGCCGAGCTGCTCACCGACGAGGCGCCGCTCACGGTGGCCCGGATCGCGCGGCTGGCCCGGCGCGGCTACTACGACGGGCTCACGTTTCATCGGGTGGTCCCCAACTTCGTCATCCAGGGCGGCAGCCCGGGAGCCAACGAATACGCGGGAGACGGGGCCTACATGCGCGACGAGCTCACCGCGCGCTCGCACGAGCGGGGCACCTTCGGAATCTCGACGCGGGGACGCGACACGGGCGACGCGCAGCTCTTCGTGAACCTGGTGGACAACGCGCGGCTCGATTACGACTACACCGTCTGGGCGCGGGTGGTACGGGGGCTGGAAGTCCTCGACCGGATCGGCGAAGGCGATGTCATCCGGCGGCTCGAGGTCCGCGCACGTTGACACGCTCCGTGAGCCCCGTCGACCTTGCGAAGGCCGTGGGGACAAGCCTCAGGGCCGAGAGGTCATTCTTCCGGGCTTGCCTGTGACGAACCGTCTGCTCCGCGCCTGCCGTCCGGGCGTGCTGTCGCTCACCGGCCTCCTGGGCTTCACTTCGGCGGCTGCGCAGGCGATTCCGCCGGCGGACACGGCGGCCCTCATGCGCACCGTGCGGGTGCTCGCCGCCGATTCCATGGAGGGACGGGCCGCCGGCACCGCGGGCGGCGCTCGAGCGCGGGCCTGGCTGCTCGAACGTCTGCGGACGCTTGGCGTCGTCCCACTGGGCGGCGCCCTGACGCAGCCTTTTCCCCTCGCCCGGGGCGGCGAAGGCGTGAACCTGATCGGCGTGGTGCGCGGCACCGCCACGCCGGAGCGTTATTTCGTCCTCTCCGCCCATTACGATCACGTCGGGGTGCGGGACGGGCGGATCTACAACGGCGCCGACGACAATGCTTCGGGCGTGGCGGCCGTGCTTGCCATCGCGGAACGGCTTCGGGCCCGTCCTCTTGGCCACTCGGTGATCCTCGCGCTGTTCGATGCGGAGGAAGGCGGTTTGCGCGGAGCCCGCGCGTTCGTGGCGAGCCCGCCGGTGCCGAAAGCGTCCCTGCTGCTCAACGTCAACCTGGACATGGTCGGCCACAGCGACGCGGGGGAGCTCTACGTGGCCGGCACCGCGCACACCCCGGGCTTCCGGCCGCCGCTCGACTCGATCGCCGCGCGGGCGCCCATCCGGCTCCGGTTCGGCCACGACCAGGGCGGCGGGTCCGACGACTGGACCACCCAATCGGATCACGGGGCCTTTCATGCCGCCGGAATTCCGTTCCTGTATTTCGGGGTCGAGGATCACCAGGACTACCACAAGCCGACGGACGATCCGGAGACACTCACCCCGGCGTTCTTCGGCGGCGCCGTCGCCACGATCGAGGCGGCGATCCGGATCCTGGATCGGGTGGTGGCTCACCGGTCCGACCGCCTCCGCTAGCCCGGGCCGGGATCACGGAGTCGCCGTCATCGTCGCAGCCGGACCTGCTCGACCCTGTGGTCCGGCCCTTTCTCGAGCACCAGTGACGCCCGATCCCGCGTGGGCAGGATGTTCGCCCGCAGGTTCGCCCCGTTGATCTCGTCCCAGACCCGGCTCGCGAACCCGATCGCCTCGTCCTCCGAGAGGTGCGCGTACTTCCGGAAATACGACTTCGGATCGCGGAAAGCCGTTTCCCGCAGCCGGCGGAACCGCGCCAGGAACCACTCCTTGATATGGATCTCGTCCGCGTCGACGTAGATCGAAAAATCGAAATAGTCCGAGACGAAGAGGCGCGGCTCGCCGTCGGCGATCCGATCGCCGCCTTGCAGCACGTTGAGCCCCTCCAGGATCAGGATATCCGGCTGCCGGACCCGCTGGGTCTCCTGGGGGACGATGTCGTACACCAGGTGTGAATAGATCGGCGCCTCCACCTCCGCGAGGCCCGCCTTCACGTCCGCCACGAAGCGCGCCAGACGGCGAACGTCGTAGCTCTCCGGGAATCCCTTTCGGGCCATGAGCCCGCGGGCTTCCAGGATGCGGTTGGCATGGAGGAACCCGTCGGTGGTGACCAGGTCGACCTGAGGGTGGTCGGGCCAGCGGGCGAGCAGCGCCTGAAGCACCCGCGCCGTGGTGCTCTTGCCGACCGCCACGCTTCCCGCGATGCCGATCACGTACGGCACCCGGCCCGCGGACTTGCCCAGGAAGGTGTCGGTCACCCGCGCCAGGTCTCGCGTCGCCGCGATGTGCAGATTGAGCAGCCGGGAGAGCGGGAGGTACACCTCCACCACCTCCTGGAGCGAGAGCTGCTCGTTGAGCCCCTGCAGCTCGGCCAGGTCCGCTTCCGACAGGGTGAGCGGCGTCGTGTTGCGTAGGGGGGCCCACTCGCTGCGCGAGAACGTCGTGTACGACGAATAGGTCATCCAGATTCCGGGCCGGGAATGGCGGAATCAATCATGAGCCTTCTAGCTTGTCATCCCCATGACCGAGCCTGCCCCCTCGCTCGACCCGGAACCGGGACTCCTTCCCGGCGCCGAGCCGCCGCCTCCGTCCGTCTGGGCGGCGGTGAAGGAAGCGGTCAAGGGCGCCCATCATCACGACTATACCGCCGGGCCCATCGGGCGCGCGCTCATGCTCCTCGCCGTGCCGATGGTGCTCGAGGTGGCCCTCGAGTCCGTGTTCGCCGTGGTCAACGTGTTCTGGGTCGGGCGACTCGGCCCGGACGCGGTCGCGACGGTCGGCCTCACCGAAGCGATGTTCAGCCTGATCTACGCCCTGGGGATGGGGCTCGGGATCGGCGCGACGGCGATGGTCGCACGGCGGATCGGCGAAAAGAACCCGGAGGGCGCCGCGCGCGCCGCGGTCCAGTCGATCGCGCTCGGCATTATGGTGGCCGTACCGATCGCCGTGGCCGGAGGGATCTTCGCGCCGGACCTGCTCCGGCTCATGGGCGGGAGTCCCGAGCTCGTGGCCACCGGCAGCGGCTACACCCGCGTTATGTTCGCCGGGAATTTCGTCATCCTGCTCCTGTTCCTGATCAACGCGATTTTCCGGGGAGCCGGCGACGCGGCGATCGCCATGCGCTCCCTCTGGATCGCCAACATCTGCAACCTGATACTGGATCCGCTCCTGATCTTCGGGATCGGGCCGTTTCCGGAGATGGGGGTGACCGGTGCCGCCGTCGCCACCACGTGCGGACGCGGCATGGGCGTGGTGTATCAGTTCTGGCGCCTGTCCGGAGCCCATCGGTTCCCGATTCACCGGCAGCACGTCCGGCTGGAGCGCCCGCTCCTGGCCGCCCTGCTGCGCCTGTCCGGCTCGGGGATCCTGCAGATTCTGATCGCCACGACGAGCTGGGTCGGCCTGGTGCGGATCATCGCCACTTTCGGGAGTCCGGTGCTTGCGGGTTACACCGTGGCGATGCGGGTGATCCTCTTCGCGCTCTTTCCCTCGTGGGGCATGGCGAACGCCGCGGCCACGATGGTCGGGCAGGCGCTCGGCGCGCGAAAACCTGAACGCGCCGAGCAGGCGGTCTGGCGGGCCGGGTATTACAACTTCTGGTTTCTGGGCGCGATCGGGTTGCTGTTCGTGATCGCAGCACCGTGGCTCGTGCGACTCTTCACCAGCGACCCGGAGGTGATTCGCTCGGGGGTCGCGTGCCTGCGGATCGTCAGCGCCGGGTTCCCCTTCTACGCCTACGGGATGGTGCTCACCAACTCGTTCAACGGCGCCGGCGACACCTGGACGCCGACCTGGATCAACCTCTGCTGCTTCTGGCTCTGGGAGATCCCCCTCGCGTGGCTGCTGTCGAAACCGCTGGGCCTGGGGCCGGAGGGTGGGTATATCGCGATCGCCGTGGCGTTCTCCACGCTGGCCGTCGTGAGTGCAATCCTGTTCCGGCGCGGGCGGTGGAAGGCGCGGCGGCTCTAGTGACGGGCGTCACCGCGGAAATCCGGCCGGAACGCGATCGTTGCAGGAGGGGCCCCGCCGGCATCGGAGCGGCGGGGCATCATTTCCACTCTTGCGGAGGTCCTCATGTCTCGTCGAGCCGGTCTCACCCTTTTCCTGGCCGGTGCCGTGGCCGCCTGCGGCGGTGACACGGTCGCTCCGGCCGAGCCCAGCGCACAGGTCGCGATCCAGGCTGTGGAAGTCACCGCGGAGCACGCCCGAACCGAAGCGGAACGGCACCCGAGGTGTGAGCGTCCCCCGTTGACCGAAGAGCAGATCCAGCAGATCCGGGCGCTCCAGCAGGCGTTCTGGGAAGCGGTAGCGGACGATATCCGGCTGATTCATGCCGTCGTGAAGGAAGCGCGCGAGGCCTACGCGGCTGGCGCGACGCGGGAGGAGATCGCCGCGATTCTCGCCCGGGCGGACGAGGCGAAGGCCAACGTGCGCCAGGCCCGGATCAGGCTCCAGGAGGCGATTGCCGAGATCCTGACGCCAGATCAGCGGCGCCACCGGTGCGTGCCGGTGCCGGCGTCGTTGCCGTAGGCCGTCGGGTGGTCACCGGCTTGAAGATTTCCGGGCCCAGCTCGAGACTCGCGGTTCCCGTCGCGTGGGCCCGGAGCACGATCCCCAGGCGGCCGGCGTAGATCCCGACCGGCTCGACACCGGTGATGACGGTGCCGAGCCGGACGCCGGGCGCCAGATTCAGGTTGCTTTCTTTTTCGGCCATCGCCGCGAGGTCCTTGAGCAGGCTGTCGGCGGGGACGCGGGCTTCCTTGCGCAGGAAAGCCATGATCTCGGGGCCTTTGAGCCAGGCGAACCCGCGCACCAGCAGGCCGGCGGATGAGGCGTCCAGCTCGAGGTCCGGGACGCTGATGTGCCTGCTCTCGGGGTCATACGCCGGGGATCCGACCAGCCAGATGATTCCCGCAGCCGAGCCGCTGAAGGTGAGTCCGAGCCCGACCCGGCCGCGGCCCAGCCCGATCACCTGCAGACGATCGACCCGGATCGCCCCGCCGGGGGTCTTCACCATCGTCCCCGCCAGCGCCTGGGTCAGCATCTCGGCGATCACCGGATAGTCGAAGCGCCCCTCGACCTGCATCATGAACCCATCCTCGGAGACTCCGCGTCCGAGCGCGGGGAGAGGCACGTGCTTCGGGTCCGGCCGGGAGCCGGTCACGAAGCCGGGCCGTGCGCGCACTCCGATGCGGGAGGTCAGCCGATCTCCCACGGCCGACAGCGGGCCCACGCTCACCGCCTCGGGCCGCAACAGCAGCCAGAGGCTGTCGCCGACCTTGATCGGCTCGAGCAGGTCTTTCCAGATGGTCTCCAGCGGCGAGCGCAGGTCGAGTCCCAGCAGCTGGCGGTCGAGGACCGGCAGCGCTTTTCGAATCGCGTCCTCCGCGCCCGCGAGCACCTTGCCGGTGACGTTGAACTTGAGGAGGCTCACCTCGCACTGGTCGCGCTCCTC
>Ga0268386_10003972_pt1 | contig 10845 bp, 5 predicted proteins | sample RVTome_15_FD_200260 | JGI IMG/M metagenome (GOLD analysis project Ga0268386, IMG submission 200260) | Soil microbial communities from uranium-contaminated site in the Upper Colorado River Basin, Wyoming, United States - RVT150D86... ... | reverse complement strand
GGCCGCGCGATCGCAACGGCTCCAGCCACGTGAAAACGCTGGTGTGCATCAATGCGGACAGGAATCGAGCGGGGACGAATCCCCGGCCGGCGGACCATCTCGAAGGGATCTCCGCCGCGAGCCGGACCCCACACTTCATTCTAAGAGTAACACGGGCAGTTGCAAGAGGCTGTTTGGAAACGACTTGCAAGTTCGAGTTCAGTCTTCAGGCTGACCGTTGTGCGTTCTTCGCACAACGGGACATCGACGCAGTTTTTGAAACAGAACCGGGATGAACGGGCTCGAAAGAAGGCTTGCCTCTTTTGTTACGGATCAGAGTCCATCCGCTTTCATCAGCGTCGGGTACAGACGAATACACTCCGCCATTTTGAAATCAGTTTTTTACCCCTCAATTTATAACCCGCCCTTTGATCGTGAAGGGCGGGTTATAAATTGAGGGGTGAAAAATTTTGAAACAGAACCGTGATGGATCTCGCATTGGGACGGGAGACGTTTTCATCTGGCCACACCTGGCCCACCTGGCCCCTGACCTTCCCGGCGATTCTCGAAAATTCTCCCTCCCGAAACTCACAGTCGCGTTTTGAGTTTCGTATGATCGGGATCGCCAATCCATTTCGTTTGACATCGTTCGGCCCGCCGAGGTCCGGACGGGCCGTCCGGACCTGCTTCTGCCAATGCCGCTGTTCATGTTCCACCGGTTCCGGGAACTACCCGCTTTCGTTTTCCGCGGCATACTGCCCGGTCTGACGCTGATCGCGGCGGTTTTGTCGAATTCCCCTGCCCCCGCGGCGGAAGTAACGCCGATCACCGTTCGCGCCGGTCTGCTGGGATGCGTCAAAGTGGGCCGCTGGGCGCCGGTGAGAGTCGAATTCGCCGTCGAAGGCGTCAAATCGGTCGTGCTCGAAGCCATCGATCCGCACGGGAATGCGGCACGCTTCCCGCTCGAAAGCCGTCGGTCGCCGGCCGGGACGGCAAGCGCCGGGGGCGGATCGACCTTCGAGGGGCTGTTTCAGGCCGGTCGGCTCGATTCGGTGCCGGTCGTCATCGTCGAGTTCGCGGACGGTCGCATCGAGCGGCGGCGGATGCGCACGACCGGGTCGGAATCCGTGCCTCCGGAGTTGGTCGGCCCGCTGCGGCAATCGGTCGTATTGGTGGCCACGATCGGGCGGCCGGCGGGATTCAAGTCTCTGGGCCGGACCGATGCCGAAGCCGAACGCGCCGCGGCGCGAAGTGCCGCCCGGAAGGAAGTCGACCGCGTCCGTCTGCTGGAATACGACGACGCCGGCCGCATCCCCTCCGACGTGCGCGGGTTCGACGCGCTCGACGTGCTGGTGATTTCCGGCGAGTACCGGCTCGATGCCGCGCAGGACGCCGCGCTGCAACAGTGGGTCCGCGAGGGGGGCCATCTCGTCGTGTGCCGGGGAAGCCGACTGGATGCGTTCGAGGCCGCCGCCCGAGGGAAATCCGAAACCCGAAATCCGAAATCCGAAATCCGAAATCCGAAATCTCACCGCGACGGGCTGCTGGCGCGGTGGCTTCCCGTAACGATTTCGGGACAGGACTGGCTTCGCGACCTGAGCGGGCTGGAATCGTTCGCGGGAAGAAAGTCGCCGATCTTCTTCGGCGGTCAGATCCGGGCGGCAAAGATCGCCGACCCGCATTCGCGACCGGACGCCGCCGGTATCGTGCTGGCCCGCAGCCGCAATGGGCCGCTGATCGTCCGCGTCGCCTGCGGTTTCGGCCTGGTGACGTTCTGCGGCCTCGATTTCCACGAACCCCCCGTCTCGACCTGGGACGAAGTCGACGCGCTGGGAGAGAGGATTCTCGAGCAGACGGTGGCGACGATCCGCTCCCGCGAAACGCTGGGGACGGCCCAGTTGTCGCAGTCAGGCGTGTCCGACGTGGGGACGCAACTGCATGCGATTGTCGAGTCCTTCCCGGGCGTGCGGCGCATGACCGCCATCCGCACGATCGGCCTGCTGATCGTCTACATCCTGCTGATCGGTCCCCTCGACTACCTGCTGGTCCATCGCCTGCTCAAGCGGCCGCGGCTGACGTGGGTCACGTTTCCGCTGCTGGTCGTCGGCGCGACCTGGCTGTCGATCCGCACCGCCGGCGAACGAAACGGGGAAGAGCTGCGGCTGAACCAGTTCGAACTGCTCGACGTCGACGCCACGCATTCGCACCCGTCCGCCGCGACCGTCGACCGGCAGACCGTGCACGGGTTCGCGTGGTTTACGGCGTACAGCGCCGATTCGATGCATTACGACCTGCAGGTGCGGCCCCACATCCCAGGGTTCTCCAAAGAACCCTGGGATGTTAACAAGGTGAAGGACTCAACTTCCGCCGCCGGCCCGGCTCTGTGCTGGAGCGGCGTGAACGAAACCGTTTACGGCGGCATGTACCGCAGAAGCGGACTGGCGATCGGCCAGTTGGATTACGCCGTGCGCCCCGCGGACTCCGCGATCGACCGGCTCCCGATTCCCATCTGGTCGACCAAGACCTTCAAGGCGGAATGGCGGGAGCCGGCCTCGAGGCTGATCGAAAGCCGGCTGTCGCTGACGGAAGGGGGCCGCGTGAGGGGCACGTTCAAGCATCGCTTCGCCGGGCCGATTGAAGACTGGATTCTCGTGTACGGCGGAATGCTGTACCGCTACGTCGGCCCCGAATCGGGCAAGGCGGGTGCGGCGATTCCCCCCAACGCGGACTACGAAATCTCGGCCGCGACCGTGCAATCGAGCGGGCTGATGGACCACCTCACCGGCGTGCGGTTCCGACAGGAAAGCCGCGACGAAGACCGCCTGCGAACGACCCGCTTCGAGCAGGAGCCTTACGATCCCAACGGCAAAGACCCGCTGAAACTGCTGCGGACGATCACGTTCTATCAGGCGATCGGCGGCCGGAAGTACACGGGCTTGAACAACGCGAACCTGGAACGGCTCGACCTGAGCCGGCTGCTCACACTGAACCGGGCGGTGCTCGTCGGCCGCCTCCGCGGCCCCACGGCCCGCGTCGCGCTCTCTCCGGAAGGCGCCGACAGCCCGCGGAACGTCGCCCCGACCCGGTCGGACACGTTCGTGCGGGTGCTGTTGCCGGTCAGGCGGGAAAAGGAGATGAAGGATGAAAAATGAAGGATGAGAGCGGCGAAGCGCCGCGATGAGGGATGAAAGATGAAGGATGAAAGATAAACTCTCTCAAACTGCAAACGGAAGAGTCGAGGGAACACTAATCTCCACTAATCCCCGCTAATCGCCAGTCACCAAAACCGAGGGGTGGTTTGGCGTAACCGTTTTCACTACAAAGTGTTACAGCAGGACACCGCACCTCGATTCTTCGTGCCACGGAAAGTCGATCCGACCGAAATGACTTGTTGGGTTTTGGACTTCCTGAAGGAAAAATCAGTGGAGATTAGCGGAGATTAGTGTTCCCTTTCAGACTCCGTTTTCAGTTTGAGTAAACTATCCTCATCCTTCATCCTTCATCCTTCTTCCTTCATCCCTCTTCCTTCATCCCTCTTCCTTCATCCTTCATCCTTTATCCCTCATCCTTTATCCTTCATCCCTCATCCTTCATCCCTGAGGCCCCTGCGTGATTGAGACTCGGCAGTTAACGAAACGCTACGGCGACCTGATCGCCGCCAACGAGATTACCCTCAAGCTCGAACGGGGGGACGTCTTCGGGTTCATCGGCCCCAACGGGTCGGGCAAGACCACGACGATGCGGATGATCGCCACGCTGCTCAACCCCGACTACGGCGAAGCCTACGTCTGCGGGAAGTCGATCTACAACGAGCCGGAGGAAATCCGCCGGCTCGTCGGTTACATGCCCGACTTCTTCGGCGTCTACGACGACATGACGGTGCTCGAGTACCTGGAGTTCTTCGCCGCCGCCTATCGCATCAACGGGGCGGCTCGGCGGAAGGTGTGCGAAGAGAAGCTCGACCTGGTCGACATGGCCTTCAAGCGCGACGCGATGGTCAACCAGCTCTCCCGCGGCCAGACGCAGCGCATCGGGCTGGCCCGCACGCTGCTGCACGAGCCGGAAGTCCTGCTGCTCGACGAGCCGGCCAGCGGCCTCGACCCGCGGGCGCGAATCGAGATCCGCAACCTGCTCAAGCGGCTGGGCGAGCTGCACAAGACGGTGATCGTCTCCAGCCACATCCTCCCCGAGCTGGCCGACGTCTGCACCCGCGTGGGGATGATCGAAAAAGGGGTGATGATCGTCGACGGCTACGTCGACGAGGTGATGCGCAAGGCCCGGCAGTCGATCGTGCTGCACATCAAGGTGCAGCAGAATCCGGAGCAAGCCGCCGCATTGATTGAACAGCGCGACGAGATCGACGAAGTGCACATGCAGAAGGACATGATCGTCGCGAAGCTGGGCCGCGACGTCGACTACGGCTTCCTCCCCCGCCTGCTGATGGACGCCGGCTTCGACCTGAAACTGTTCCGCGAGGAAGACGTCAACCTGGAGACGGCGTTCATGGAGCTGACGAAGGGAACGCAACAGTAGGTCCGAGCGCGTAGGACGGATTGCCAATCCGTCGGTTGCCAGTTCGTGCGTCTCTCTCACCGTGGCGGACGCTGCCAGCGTCCGCGCGGATGCTGGCAGCATCCGCCACGTTGTCGCGCCAACCAGTAATCTTCCGGACGGGTTGAAAACCCGTCCTACGAAGCAGGCGCGGCGTCATCCAGCAATTCGCCCAGGTTCTGCACGTTTTTCGTGTGCAAGGCGATGTCCGCCTGCAGCCGCGCCGTCTCGTTGCCGTAACCCAGCCGGCGGGCGAGGAACTGGAATTCTTCGTCGTCCTGCGGCGGCACCGTCAAATCGCGGGCGTTGCCGCGGACCATCCGCAAGGCGTCGATCAGCCGCCGTAGAAACATGTAGGCGTCGAGCAGCCGGCGATGCTGGTCGTCGTTGAGGATGCCGTGCGCATGCAGCGCGGCGATCGCGTCGCGGGTGCGGCCGGAACGCAGCGCGGGGTCGCGGTGGCCGTGCGTGATCTGCAGGCCCTGCACGAGGTATTCGCAGTCGACGAGGCCGCCGGGGCTGAGCTTGGCGTTGAACGTCCCGGCCTTGACGAGTTGCCGGATCTGTTTCTCGCGCATGGCCCGCATCGCGACCGCATCGAATGTCTCTCCCGTGAACAACAGCTCGTCTCGCAGCGCGACAATCCGGGCGCCGAACTCGGTATCGCCGGCGACGGGCCGCAGCTTCACCAGCGCCTGCCGTTCGTAGGGCCACGCCGCGCCGTCCTTCGCGAAGTACGACTGGAACGCATCCAGCGAGACGGCGAGACTCCCCGCCTTGCCGTAGGGTCGCAGCCGCAGGTCGATCTGGAAGATCCCTTCCTGCCGCGCCCGGATCGTCTGCGTAAACGACTCGACGAGCTTCAGGAAGTATTCGGTCGTGGTGATGACTTCCGGCCCGGTGGTGCGGCCGCTTCCCTCGTAGATGAACATCAGCTCGACGTCCGACGCGAACCCCATCTCGCGGCCGCCGCATTTGCCCAGAGCGCACACGCTCAGAGCGCACTCGTGGCGGACGCTGCCAGCGTCCGTGCGGATGCTGGCAGCATCCACCACGGGGCGATCGAACAGCGGCGTGCCGTAGCGGCGGCGGAGTTCCGCGTCGCACAGCCGCACCGCCGCGGCCACGACGACGTCCGCCAGGTCGCTCAGCTCCGAAGCGAACTCGCCGAACTCCGGGACGTGCCCCAGAATGTGCCGCATGTCGATGCGGAACATCTCCCGGTCCTTGAACGCATTGAGCACGTCGGTTTGTTCTTCGACGTTCGCGGCTTCCCGCAGCTCGGCGTCCAGCTCGGCCGCCAGATCGGCCTTGGTTTTTTCCTTTCGCAGGCCCTCGACGTCCTTGACGACCGGGAAGAGGTTGTCGTGCTGCAGGCGGAGGAAGTCTTCCCACAGGAAGTTGCTGACCCCCAGCAGCCTGGCCAGCGCGTGCAGGACGTCGGGGCGTTCGAGCGACGAAAGGTCGTCGATCCAGTCGTCGGTCTGGAAGAGCCGCTCGATGAACTCCCGGAAGTGCAGCAGCGCCTTCTCGGGGTTCGGCGAGCGGGGGAGCAGGTGCGTGAAGTGCTTGATGAGCACGACCGCCGCCCGCAGCTCGCGGAGCCGGTCGTCGTCGGTGATCTTCTCGCCCGCCGCGTCGGTGACGAACAGCGTGTCGGCGACGCGGTTTCCCACGGACCGCACGACGACCCGTTCGATCTCGATGCCGCTCATCGCCAGCGCGTTCGTCAGCTCGTACAGGAAGCCGATCGTGTCGTCGGCGCGGATGTGCAGCACCGTCATCCGCTCGGCCGAGTCGTTGTCGATCTCGACGGAGACGGGCAACAGCACTGGCGCGTCGCCCGGACCGTGGCGGAAGCTGCCAGCTTCCGCACCGACGCTGGCAGCGTCGGCCACCGGCACGTCGCGGAGCGCCGCCGCGACCCGCTTCGCCAGTTTGCCGTGCGCCTGCGCCGTACCCCCCTCGCGGACGAACTGCACCAGGTCGACCAGGTCGGCCTTGTACCTGTCCCACACGTCCGGATCGACGCCCTCTGCCGGCGGGCGGACGCTGAAGACGTTGACGAACTTGCGGGCCGTCTCCAGCGACGCGTCGCGGCGGGCGGCCCGCTGATCGCGGAACGCACGGCCGCCGGCCACGTGCTCGGCGGTGAAGATGTTCCCCTCGACGATGTCGAACCCGTAGACGAACAGCAGCCCGCACATCAGCGACAGTTCGCCGATGTGGTCGTAGCCGACAACCGTCACATCCCAGGGATTTTCGGAAATCCCTGGGATGTGAGCGGCGCGGGCCGCGTCGACTTCGACGAGATTGTCGGCCGAGAGCCGGTCCAGCAGCCGGGCGTGATGGGCAATCTCCTCTTCGGAGAACGTGTCGGCGTAGGTCGGTTCCATCAGCGTGCGATGGTCGGGAAGCGAATCGACGCCCGGCCAGACACCCGGTGTTTCCGGAATACCGGGTGTCTGAAGGATGTACTTGGCGAAGATGCGGCGGATCGCTTCGCAATGCCGCTCGTAATGCGCGACGAACTGTTCCGCGCTGGCGAAGTCGAGCCGCCGCGCGAGGTACGCCAGCTCCCGCGGGCGGGCGGGGAGCGTGTGCGTCTGCTTGTGGTGCATCAGTTGCAAGGAGTGCTCGACCGTCCGCAGAAATGAGTAGCCGTTCGAGAGGTGCCGGTATTCGTCGGCGTGCAGGAAGCCGAAGTCCGCCAGCCGCACCAGCCCGTCCATCGTGTTGAAGCTCCGCACGTGGGGGTTGTCGCGGCCGTGGATGAGCTGCAGGCACTGCGTGACGAACTCGACGTCGCGGATCGATCCTTCCCCGGCTTTCACTTCCCCCCACACACGCCCCTGCTTCTCGAGTTCGGCCTCGATGCGGGACTTCATCTCGCGGATGCTCTCTCGGACGGCATCCGGCGGCGTCGAGAAAATCAGCGGCTCGGCCCGCTTCAGAAACTCTTCGCCGACGGCGTAATCCCCCGCGATCGGCCGCGCCTTCAGCAGGGCCTGCTTCTCCCACGCCCGGCCGTGCTTCGCGAGATAGTCGATGTGGGCCTTGACCGTGTTGACCAGCGCCCCCGACCGCCCCCACGGCCGCAGCCGCATGTCGACCCGGTACAGAAACCCCTCGCCCGTCGAGTCGAGCAGGGCCTGAATCAGCCGCTGGCCGAGCTTCCAGAAGCGGCTGGAATCGGCCGGCGTGAGGAACACCAGATCGATGTCGGAACTGTAATTCAACTCTTCCCCGCCCAGCTTGCCGAACGCCAGCACGACGAACCCCGCGGGATCGACGCCCGGCCAGACACCCGGTGTTTCCAAAACACCCGGTGTCTGAAGGATGAGGTTCAGGCACGACTGCACGAGGCTGTCGGCCAGCAGCGAAAGTTGCACGGTCACCGATTTCAGGTCCAGCAGCCCGAACGAATCGCAGGCCCCGATCCGCAGCAGCTCCCAATGCTGGAATCGCCGCAATGCGTCGAGCTTCTCGTCCAGAGTGCGGTGTTCGGCCACGGCCGCGGCCGCCTCGGCGATGATCTGCGGCCGGCTTTTGAATTCCGCCAGCCGCTTGTGGTTGGTCAGCTCTTGCAGCGCGCCGGGCCGCCGCAGCAGGATTTCCGTCAGGAACTGGCTCCCCACGAACAGCTTGATCAGAATCTCCACCGCCCGCGGATGCCGCGCGAGATACCGGAACAGCTCCCCCCGGTCGTCGACGCTCTGCACGTACCGCTCGAAGTTGACCAGCGACCCGTCCGGCGTGGCCGCGTCTGAGAGGGCGACGAGCAGCATCGGAAAGCAGGCCGCCAGTTCCGCCCGCTCTTTGTCGTTCCGCGCCAGCTCGAGCAGCCGCCGGCGGGCGGTCTCGCTGTCGTCGAAGCCGACTGAGCGCAATAACGCGGCCGCGTCTTCATCCGGCATTCCCCCCGGCCGCAACAACCGCGCGGCTTGCGGTTCGGTGAGGAGTGCCTGATCGGTTAGGTCATTCATGGAAGCATCATAGTCGATCAGCTTTGAGCCGCGACTCGGAGGTTCTGCGCAGAGGAGCGCGGCTTCGACGACAATTAACGTGGCGGACGCTGCCAGCGTCCGCGCGGATGCTGGCAGCATCCGCCACGGAGTGCCACCGTCCGTCATTTCAGCACGCCCATCCGCGCGGCGATTTCGCGCAGGATTTCTACGTCGCTTTCCGGCCGGCGCGGATTCGCGGGGTGCGGTTCGTCGGAATCGATCCACCCGCGGAGCTTCAGAAATTGCGCCGCCGAGTGCTTGTACGCCGGAGCGGGCGTGCGGAAGGCGAACATCCCCAGGTACTGCAAAACGTCGTTCAGCTCATAGAACCGCGGATCGCCGGCTTCCCAGTACGCATCACGGCGGGCGAACTCGTCGGGGGCGAACGTGCTCAGGCCCAGCAGGTAATCGCTGCCGTACATCACCATGTCGATCGCGAAATCGTTCCCCGTGTAAACGACGAACTCCGGCCGCACGCGATCGCGCAGCCGCAGCCGGTCCCACTCCGGTTCGCGATGAAACGAGGAATGCTTCGCCCCGACGCACTGCGGGATCGCCAGCAACCCCTCATACGTATCGAGGTCGTACACCGCGCCGAACGGCGCCAGCTCGGTCGTCAGCTCGAACCCGATGAACCGGTCGCACTCCGCGGCGATCTGCCGGTACGACTCGACAATCTCCGCACCCCCCTGCCCGACCAGCCCGTGCGACTGAAAAATCACGGGCGTCGCGCCCGCCATTTGAATCTCGTCGATCCGCCGCCGGTAACCGTCCCGGTCGAACGCATCCCCCGGACGATCCCCGACGAACGCCCCGGCAACGAACGCCCGGTTTCCCAACACCTCCCGCGTCCGCTGCAACACCGCCAGCCGCGTCGTATCGTCCAGCAGGTTCACGTAGCCGGTGTCCATGTTGACGGCGGGCGTGAGACCGGCGTCGGCCGTTCGCAGCAGATGGGCGTCGAAACCGGCCCAGTCGACGGTATTTTCCGCGGTGAACGGCAGCAGGATCGCGGAGATGCCGGAGATCCTGCGTCGCGCCTTGAGTTTGGCAATCGGGTCGGTTGTCATAGGTGGACGATACCTGTTCGTAACGGCAGAACGCAAACGATGAAAAAGGTGTCCGATGAAAAAGGTGTCAGGGACCTTTTTTGAGTCCGGTAGGGTGCGTCAAGGCTTTGCGCCGACGCACCGCTTTCGCCGCTTGATTCTCAATCTCACGGGAATCGCCGGACCGTCATTGGCGGCGGTTGACATTGATGCCGCCTGGGGACACGCTGGGGTGGATCCGACGTCGTCTGGACAATCGCGGTGCGTCCGCGCAAAGCCTTGACGCACCCTACGGGCTGCCAGACCGCGATTGCCGAGAAGATCGTTGAAGGGGGCGGCGACTACTGCCTGGCCGCCAAAGACAACCAGCCGACGTTGTGTCAGGGACTCGCGGACTTCTTCACCGATCACTTGGACGACGACTTCGCCCGCACGAAAGTCCGCCGTCATGAAACTCACGAGCGGGGACACGGCCGGGAGGAAGACCGCTATTACTCCATCTGCCCTGTTCCCGACAACTTGCCGGACCGCTGCCGCTGGAAGAAACTCAAGGCGATCGGCATCGCCATCAGCAATACCCGGCGCAACGGCAAGGAGTGCGGTCAAGTTCGATACTATATCCTCAGCAAGTATGTTTCGGGAAAGCGTTTTGCGGCAGCCGTGCGGAGCCACTGGGGAATCGAGAACAATTTGCATTGGCAACTTGATGTCACATTCCAGGAAGACCAGAGCCGCATTCGAAAAGGCCACGCCGACGCCAACTTCAGCAGCCTGCGCCGCACGGCGCTGAGCCTGCTGAAGCGCGAGCCGACCGCCAAGGTCGGCATCAAAAACAAACGCCTCACCGCCGGCTGGGACGAAAGCTACCTGGAAAAAGTGCTGCTTGGAAACTGACTTATGGTGCAATCGCCCTGCAGCACCGGGTCAGGTTGAGCGCTTTGTTCGGCGCACGCTACGGGAAAAGAGCTGCCTCCCCTTTCCCGTCCTCTTTTCCGTCCTGTTTCCACGCGACATAGACCGCCCGAACGATTCCCCAGCCGACAAATGCCGGTGTGGCGCCGAGGACGGGCGGAAGTGTGAAATTGGCTTGGCACCCCGCGAACAAACCGATCACCCCGAGGACCAAGAAGATGGTAACCGTTCACACCCCATACTGAAAATTGCTCTTCGCGCCGTCGGCGGTTTGTGCGACATGTTACCGCATGTCGCAGGGATGGACGATTCCGCCGGAACTGGAAGCCGAGATGACGCCCGGGGTG
>Ga0268386_10003971_pt1 | contig 10846 bp, 14 predicted proteins | sample RVTome_15_FD_200260 | JGI IMG/M metagenome (GOLD analysis project Ga0268386, IMG submission 200260) | Soil microbial communities from uranium-contaminated site in the Upper Colorado River Basin, Wyoming, United States - RVT150D86... ... | reverse complement strand
ATCCACGAGGGCGGCGAGACGGGGACGTTCACTCAGGGCGGCATGACAATCTCGTGGAGCGGAACGACGGTCACCATCACGGGACCGGGAACGGTGACGTTCTGCGTCAAGGGCGGCACGTCGGGCAACTCCGGTGTCCAGACGCTCGGGGCGGGGACCTACAGCACGGCCATGCTCGGGCTCGTCGGGCCGAACGGACAGGCACAGGGGATCTCGCACCTCGTCGTCTACGGCACCACCACCACCACGACGACGACGACGACGACCACGACCTCACCGCCGCCGACGACGACGACGACGACCACGCCGCCGCCGACGACGACGACGACGACCACGCCGCCGCCGACGACAACGACCACGTCGACGAGCGTTGCACCGACGACGGTCACCCCACCGGACGACGACACCACGCCACCGGGGACCTCGGTCGCGCCGACGACGGTCACACCGGGTGGAACGGCCTTTACCGGCCCAGAGAATGTGATCCCCCTCGGAGTCATTGCGTTGACGCTGATGACCGCGGGGTCCGGTCTCCTGTGGGCGGGCAGCCGACGCGGAAGGCGAGAGGAAGATCTGGATTCCTGACCCTAGGTCGGGAGGGTTGACAGGAACGGCCCCGGGATCGCCGGGGCCGTTCCTTTTTCCGCGGAGCTCTCGTTGTTAGCCGTAGAAGATGACGGTCAACCAGGTCCGCCCGTCCTGGCGCACGATGCCGAACGCGGCGTGCTGGTACACCCTCCGCAACAGGTTCTGCCGGTGGGGCGGACTCGCCATGAAGGCATCCTCGAGGCCCTCGAGGGACCCGCCCACGCCGATGTTCTCCCCGCCGAGCTCCCAGTCGTACCCGTCGAGCGCTGCCCGCAATTGATCGCCGGTCGAGTGGAACAGGTAACCCCGGTCCGCCATCGCCTGGCTGTGCGCCTTCGCATAGCGCGAGAGCCGTTCGGCGAATGAGAGCGCCCTCCGATCGTGGTTCGCGCGGTCCGCATTGGTCAGCGACAGCATGTGCCGTCGCGGCCGGACGCGCTCCTCCCCCACGGCCGTGCCGCCGGCCAGCCCCGCAACCAGGAGGCACGAGATGATCCCCACGACGACCGCGCGGGATCTCGTCCCCCTGCCGCTCGGAACCGACATCTCCGGCCTCCCGGTTGCCTTGCCACCTGGGTATCGGTTCCTCCGTCGGCCGACTTGAGGGCGAGGTAGTCATGAGGGACTAGTCGTCTCGAACCGCCTGCGATGCCTGATCGCTGGTCACGGATGCGGCGACCCGCCGCCCCGGCGCAGACCGCTGCGATCCGCCGATGGATGTCGGCTACCAGCGAAGCTTGAGGTGCCGGGCTGCCCGCGCCTCATCCAGGCGCCGCACGGGCGTCGTGACCGGCGCCTCATGGAGGATGTCCGGATCCCGGTGCGCCTCTTGGTGGGCCCGGAGCAACGCTTCGGCGAACGCGTCGAGCGACTCCATGGTCTCGGTCTCGGTCGGCTCGACCATCATGGCCTCCTCGACGACGAGCGGGAAGTAGACCGTCGAGGGGTGGTACCCGAGGTCGATCACGCGCTTGGCCACGTCCATCGCGCGGATCCCCGTCTCCTCCTTCAGGCGGCGCGCCGTGGCGACGAACTCGTGCATCGGCCGCCCGTCGGGATGCTCGAGCGGGAACGCGCCCTTGACCCGCTCGGCGAGGTAGTTCGCATTCAGAACGGCGCGCTCGGCGACTTCCTTCAGCCCGTCGCGCCCGTGCAGGAACACGTAGGCGTACGCGCGCACGAGCACGCCGAAGTTGCCGAGGAACCCGTGCATGCGCCCGATCGAATCGGGGAAGCCGCTTTCGAGACGGAAGGCGCCGTCCTCTCGCCGCTCGACGCGCGGGACCGGCAGGTACGGGACGAGGGTCTCGGTGACCCCGACAGGACCCGCGCCCGGCCCTCCCCCACCGTGCGGCGTGGCGAACGTCTTGTGCGTGTTGATGTGCACGATGTCGAACCCCATGTCGCCGGGGCGGCAGCGGCCGAGGATCGCGTTCAGGTTCGCGCCGTCGTAGTACACGAGGCCGCCGATCTCGTGGACGACCTCGGTGATCCGCTGGATCTCCTCCTCGAACAGCCCGAGCGTGTTCGGGTTCGTCAGCATCAGTCCGGCGACGTCCTCGTCGACGAGCTTCTCGAGGGCGCCGACGTCGACGAGCCCCCGGGCGTCGGAGGGCACCTTCATCGCCTCGTATCCGGCGAGGCGAACGCTCGCCGGGTTCGTGCCGTGGGCCGAGTCCGGGATCGCGACGCGCCGCCGCTGGCGCCCCTGGCGCTCGTGGTGGGCGCGCATGATCAGCAGCCCCGTGAGCTCGCCGCAGGCTCCGGCGGGCGGCTGGAGCGTCGCCCTCGTCATCCCCGTGATCTCGCAGAGGGCGTGTTCGAGGCGCCAGAGCAGCTCGAGGGAGCCCTGGACGGTGTGATCCGGCTGGTTCGGGTGCACGCGCTGGAACCCGGCCAGCTGCGCCGCGTTCTCGGCGATCTTCGGGTTGTACTTCATCGAGCACGAGCCGAGCGGGTAGAAGCCGGTGTCCACGCCATAGTTCCGCTGCGACAAGCGCGTGTAATGGCTCACCAGGTCGCGTTCGGCCACCTCCGGCAGGCCCGCCCGTTCCGAGCGCGCGTGCTCGGCCGCCACCGGCGCCTCGGGCACGTCGAGTGGGGGCAGGCTGTAGGCGCGGCGACCGGGCCGAGAGCGGTCCCGGAGCGTCGCCGAGTCGCCCACGGGGCCCTGGGTCCGGACGGGCGCCCCGACGCGACCCAGAGGTGCTCCTACGTCCGGGTCGCTCACGCCAGCACCTCCTTCAGCGCCATCGCGAGGCCGTCGATCTCCTCGCGCGTGCGCCGCTCGGTCACCGCGACCAGCAGCGCATGACCGTCCGCGTCCGGCAGCGCGATCCCCGGCAGGAACCCGCGGTCGATCAGCGCGTCGCGCACCTGTTCGGCGGGTTTCGACAGCCGGAGCGGGAACTCCTTGAAGAACGGCGCATCGCCGAAGAGCAGTTCCACCCCCTCCACCTCGGTGAGGCGGTCGGCCGCGTACGCGGCCTTCGAGGCGCACCGCCGCCCCAGCTCCTCGAGCCCCTCGGGCCCGAGCCATCCGAGGTAGACGGTCGCCGCGATCGCCATCAGCGTCTGGTTCGTGCAGATGTTCGAGGTCGCCTTCTCGCGGCGGATGTGCTGCTCTCGGGCCTGCAGCGTGAGCACATAGCCGGTCCGCCCGTCGACGTCGACGGTCTCCCCCACGATCCTGCCCGGCAGCCGGCGCACGTCGTCGAGACGCGTCGCGATCACCCCGAGGTACGGGCCGCCGTGGTTCAGGTGGTTGCCGAGCACCTGGCCCTCGGCGACGGCGATGTCGGCGCGGAGGTCGCCCGGCGGCGCGAGCATCCCGAGCGACAGCGGATCGAACACCTGGATCGCGCGCGCTCCTCCCGCGTGGGCCGCGCCGAACAGCTCCCGCGCGGGCTCCAGGAGCCCGTACACGTTCGGGTGCTGCACGACCAGGCACGCCACGTCCTCGCCGACCTGGGGCTCGCCGCCTCGGCCGTCGACGACCTCGAAGGTCTCGGGCTCGTATCCCGCTCCCCTGCCGTAGGTCACGAGCGTCTCGACGTAGCGCGGGTCGACGCCCCCGCTCACGAGCACCCGGTCGCGTCCCGGCGCCGAGCGCGCGAGGTTCACCGCCTCTGCGAGCGCCGTCGCGCCGTCGTACAGCGACGCGTTCGAGACCTCGAGCCCGGTGAGCTCACAGATCATCGACTGGTACTCGAACAGCGCCTGCAGGACGCCCTGCGAAAGCTCGGGCTGGTAGGGCGTGTACGAGGTATAGAACTCGGACCGGCCAGCGAGCGCCCACACCACCGCCGGCACGTAGTGGTCGTAGGCGCCACCCCCGGCGAAGCACACGAGGTCCTCGGCGCTGCGATTGCGGCCGGCGAGCCCCTCCAGGTCTGTAAGGATCTCCATCTCGGAGACGCCCTCGGGCAGGTCGAGCTCCCCGTGCAGGCGAACGGTTTGGGGGATCTGCTCGAAGAGCCGGTCCACGCTCGGAAGGCCGATGGCCTCGAGCATGCGTGCGACGTCGTCGTTCGTATGTGGGGCGAACCTCATGGTCCGGGTGCTGAGTCTACCCGGAGACGTCCTCGAGGCCGTACTTGGAGACCAGCGACAGGTAGTCGCGCTGGTAGAAGATCTTGCAGTTCACGCCCGGGTACATCTCGCGGAGCCGCCTCACTTTCCTGTTCTTCCGGGTCACGAGCTTCTGGTTCAGCGTCGTGATCTCGATGTACAGGTCGTACTGGGGCAGGAAGAAGTCCGGGGTGAACCGCTGCACGACGTTGCCGTCCCGGTCCCACTCGAGGTCGAAGGAGGTCGGCTCGTACTCCCAGTCGATCTGGTAGAAGTCGAGCAGCTGGGCGAATTGACGCTCGCTCGCATGAGCGAAGGAGACGGAATCGCTCTTGAGGGCGGGTGAAGCGGTGTTCCTGCTCACTCGCCTCCGGCCGCGCGGGCCTGGCGCCCCCGCTTCCCGGTCGTCTTCGCCACGGACCCCTCGAGTTCCGTCCATACCTTGTCCAACGCGATCGCGAAGACCGCCTGCCCGCCCTTGACGAGGTCCACCACGGCCTCGGGGGACTCCACGGAATAGATACGGTTGCCGTCCACCACCAGGGTCGCCCCCAGCGCGGGTTCGTCCAGGCCCTTCAGGGTCTTCATGGCCTTGCGGACCTGCTGCAGGTTGACGCCGCCGTCGAGCATCCGCTTGATGAGCTTGAGCAGCGCGAGGTCCTGGAACGAGTACAGGCGCTGCGAGCCGGACCCCTTCGCGTCCTTCACGGAGGGCCTGACCAGACCCGTTCGTGCCCAATAGTCGAGCTGCCGGTACGTGATCCCCACGATCCCGCAGACCTCGGGGACGCGGTATCCCTGCTCAGCCATCACAACTCCGTAATTACGCGGGCGTCGGGAGCCTAGGCCCCCCCTCGGGCCGTGTCAATCATCCCGATCCGGATGAGCGGATCGATGCCGATATCCCACCCCGGGTCATCGTTTCGCCCTAGGTTGACCAGGCGACATGGCGGATGGGTTGATCGTGCGACATGACGACCGGTATCCGGACGTCTAGCGTTCGACGCTCCCACCGATCAGGAGGGCTTGCCGATGCCCGAACGCCAAGGGAAGCGGCACGCGACGGCGGTCATCGCAATAACGACGATCCTCACGCTCGCTCTGGGGACCGCCCTCGCGCCGTCGGCGACGGCGCTCGGCTACCGCGGCAAGCTGCTCAAGATGATCAACAACGCCCGCGAACGCCACGACCTCCGAGAACTGAAGATCGATCGCTCGTTCTCCCGCGACGCGATGCGCCACACGCGCCGGATGGTGAAGCGGGACCGCGTGTTCGATCCCCGGAACCTCGACACGTTCCTCTCCGACGAGCCCTGGGAGGAGCTCGGCGCCAGCGTCTCCGGATGCGCGGACTCCCTTCGAGGCGTGCATCGCGCCTGGATGCAGCACGCGGCGCACCGCGTGATCATGCTCGAGCCGAAGCTACGACGGATCGGCATCGGCGTGATCGAGAATCGCGCCGAGAACATCTGTGGGAAGGGCTCGTTCTGGGCAACGGAGTTGTTCTACGGGTAGCGGCTACTCGAAGTCGTCCGGCGTCACGTTCTCCAGGAACTCGCGGAACTCCTGAACCTGCTTCTCCTCCTCCTGCTCGCCCTCGCCATCCGGCGGGATGAGGATCGACGCCTCCTCGAGCACATCCTCGTTCGCGAAGATCTTGCAGCCGAGCCGCACCGCGAGCGCGATCGCGTCCGAGGGACGTGATGAGACCTCATACGAGGAACCGTTGCGCTGCAAGCCGATCACGGCGTGGAACACGCCGTCGCGCAGCTCGGTGATCGTGATGCTGGTGACCTGCACCGACATCTCCTCGAGGATGTTCTTGAGCAGGTCGTGCGTCATCGGACGCGGCGTGGCGAGTCCCTGCTGCCCGATCGCGATGGCCTGCGCCTCGGACTGGCCGATCCAGATCGGGAGGAACCGCTCCCCCTCCGCCTCGCGGAGCAGCACGATCGGCGAGTTGGAGGGGAACTCGATGCGGACGCCCGCCACCGTCATCTCGATCATGGTTCCTTCCGACGCTACACCCGGCCCTCCGGTCGGGCAACCTAGGCCGACCCGTCGACGCCGGCACCTTCGTGCAGGAACGGGAGCAGGACGTCGGGATCCCGCCGCAGCGCCTCGAGATCGTGCACGGCGACGATGTCGCGGAGGTTGCGGAACCGCTCCTCGAAGTCGAGCCCGTACCCCACGACGAACTGGTCCGGACATTCGAATCCCCGGTACCGGATCTCGAGGGGGACGATGCGCCGGATGCTCTTGTCGAGCAGCGCGCAGACGGCCACCGACGCCGGCGCGCGGGACTCGAGCGTGGAGATCAGGTAGGAGAGCGTGAGCCCCGTGTCCACGATGTCCTCGACCACGATGACGTCGCGGCCGCCGATGTCGTTGTCGAGGTCCTTCACGATGCGGACGCGCCCTCGCGACTCCGTGGCGCCCCCGTACCGAGAGATGGACATGTAGTCGATCGCGAGCGGGAGCGGGATCTCACGGATCAGGTCTGCGAGGAACACCGAGCCGCCCTTCAGGACCGAGATCAAGACGGGCTCGCGCCCCTCATAGTCCCCGGTGATGGTGCGGCCGAGCTCCTCGATCCGCCGGCGGATGTCCTCGCGCCCGAACTCGACGCTGGCGACGTCCGACACCGCGCTGATGGTACGGGCTATCCGAAGAGGTCGTCCACGACGGCTCCGACCGACTCGAACACCGATCCGACGGCCCGGGACCACCACGAACCCGCCTCGGGCTCGGGCGGCGGCGGGACCCCGGCGACCAGCAGCGGCAGCGTCCCGACCACCAGGTCCCCCACGGAGACGCGCAGGACGCCGATCGACGAGCCACGGGGAGGCGGGTACCGTACGCGGTCGTCGAGGACCACGGTCCGCGAGACCGGGGCATCCACGGGGACGAGTCGCTCGAGCGAGCCGGCCACCGTCACGGCCACCTCACGACCCGCCACCTCCACCGCGTCGAGCGAGGTGCCGCTCCGGACGAGCACGCGCCGCTCGAAGCCCTCGAACCCGTAGTTGAGGAGCGCGGCCGCATCGGAGAACGGCTCTCCGGGCAGGCCCAGGACCACGGCGACGAGCCGGCGGTCGTCTCGCTCGGCGGACGCGACGATGCAGAAGCCCGCCGGCGTCGTGAATCCCGTCTTGACCCCGGTCGCGTCCGGGTACAGCCAGAGCAGCGCGTTGCGGTTCTGGACCACCCGGGGCTCGTGGTCGATCGACCGGACCGTGTGGAAGCGCGTGGCTACCACGCTGGCGAATCCCGTCGCCTCGAACGCTCGCCGGGAGAGGCGCGCGAGGTCCCTCGCCGACGAATACCCGGCGTCGTCGAGGCCGTTCGGCGAGGCGAATCGCGTCCGATCCATGCCGAGGTCCCGTGCGCGGTCGTTCATCCGCCGGACGAACGCGTCGACCGACCCGGCGACGTGCTCGGCGAGCGTAACCGCTGCGTCGTTCGCCGACTGGAGCATCAGCGCGTACAGGAGCTCCTGGACGCGGATCCGCTCCCCCGCAACGAGTCCGAGGCCGGAGATCCCGAACCCACCCCCCGCCGCCGCGTTCGCGCTCGTCGTGACGATCTCGGTCGCCGTCGTCTCTTCGATCACGAGCAACGCCGTCATGATCTTCGTGATGCTGGCGATCGGTCGCCGCTCGTTGCCGTTCAGGTCGAACAGGACCCGCCCGGTATCGAGGTCGGCAAGGACCGCGGCTGCCGCATCGATCCGGGGCGGTACCGCCGACGGCGCGGGGGTCCGCAGCGTCTGGGGGAACGGCGACGGCGAGAGCTGCCCGTTCGGCTGGAGGACGGGCGTCGGCGGGGGCGGCTCGGGCGCCAGCGAGGTCGTCTGGGCCCCCGCCGGCAGGAACGCCGCGAGGAGCGTCGCGCCGAGGGCGCAGAGAGCGACGAAGGCCCGGCGCACGCCGCTAGAGGTGGCGGCGGAGGTTCGTCCGCAGGAGCGCCTGTTTCAGCTTGCGTGAGGCCCTCGCGAGCTCGGTGAGCGAGCTCGTAGCCGTGCGGCGGGCGTCGGGGTTCCGTTGCCGCAACTGCGGCAGGACGATCGACTCGAAGAACGCGGCCTCCCGCTCCTCGAAGTGCTTGTACATCGTGAGGTGGCGCGGTTCGACTCCGAACCGGAAGAAATCCTTGAGGATCGACAGGACGATGTAGTCGTCGCCGTCGTAGTACGTGGCGCCCTCGGGCCCGTGCGAACACACGAGGCCGAACGACTCGAGGTCGAGGATCCGGTCCCGTTCGATCCCCGTCGCGGCGCTCATCTCCTCGATCGACATCTGCAGGCCGGTCGGCGGCTCGGCGAGCTCCTCCTCGACCTCCGGAACCTCCACGGGCGCCGCCCCGTCGCCGTCGGGCGACTCCTGATGCAGGAGGCGCTCCTTGATCACCTTGAGGGGCAGGTACTCGTCACGCTGCATCCGCAGGATCGAGCGCAGGCGGTCGACATCCTTGTCGTAGAACTTTCGATACCCCGAGGGGGTGCGTTCCGGATCGATGAGCCCCTCGGACTCGAGGAACCGGATCTTGCTGATCGTGATGTCGGGGAACTCGGTCTTGACGGACACGAGCACCTCCCCGATCGACTGGTAGTTGCGCGTGGGCACCCCCCTCACTCCCTCACGAAGAACACGAGTCGGAACTTCCCGATCTGCACCTCGTCGCCGGCCGCGAGCTTCGTCACGTCCACGCGCTCGCGATTCACGTAGGTCCCGTTCATGCTGCCGAGGTCGTGGATGTAGAAGCCGTCCTCGTGTCGGCGGATCTCGGCGTGCTTTCGGCTGACAGTGATGTCGTCGAGGAACACGTCGCTCTCGGGATTGCGACCGGCGCTCGTGGCGTCGCTCTCGATCATGAAGGTCGACCCCGCGTTCGGGCCGTGCTTCACGAGAAGGAGCGCCTGGCCGGGCTCGAGCTCGTCCTTCGGGAACGGAAACTCATCCCCGGCCTCACCCTCGACCTCGATCGGCGTGATGCCGATGGTGGTCTCTTCCTGGAGGGCAGCCCCGCAGTTCGCGCAGTAGCGGGCCTCGTCCTTGTTGGGATGTCCACAGCGGGTGCAGTACACGGTCGACCCCTCGGTTCGGCGATCTCGGCTCGAGGGTGAGGGATCAAGCCTCAACCTCGACTCGACACACCGAAGGAACCTACCGCTCAGGCGCCCGAAGGGTCAACCGATGGCCGAGGCGCGGCATCGGTCGAGGGAGGGCTCGAGCGCGAGGGCAGGGTCGACCTCGGGGCGTCGAGTCGGCCTTCGAGCGGTCTCGGCGTTCGGGTCAGTCGGACAGTTGTTCGACGAACGCTCGATAGGCCGCGGCTTCCATCAGACCCTCGAGCTGGGCGGGCTCGCTCATCTCGATCACCACGAACCACCCGTCGCCGTAGGGCTGCTCGTTCACGAGCTCGGAACGATCCTCGAGCTGCGGATTCCGGTCGACGACCGTCCCGCTCACCGGGGCGTACACGTCGGAGACGGACTTCGTCGACTCGACCTCACTGAACGGCTGGTTGGCCGTGACCTCGGTCCCCGTCTGCGGGACGTCCACGTAGACGACGTCGCCGAGCGCGTCCTGCGCGTAGTCCGTGATACCGACGCGGGCGCGGCCCGAGCCCTCGTCGCGCACCCACTCGTGCTCCTTCGTGTACCGGAGGTCGTCGGGGAACTCCATGGCAGGCTGAACCCTATACCCAAGCGCGCCGCACGTCGCCGACGTAGTACGCCGTGGCCACGTAGTACTCCACGATGCCCACGCCGTAGGAGGCCCACCCGCACGCGAGCGCCGCCTCGGCGAGCGGGTACCCGAGCGTCCCCCACGCGATGAAGCCGATCGCCGTCACGAGCGTGAACGTCGCCACCTTGCCCAGGTATCGAACCTCGATCCGGATGCGGCGGGTCCAAAGGAGCACGAGGCCGGCGATCAGGATCGCGACGTCGCGGGCGAGGATCAGCAGGGCCGCCCAGAGCGGGAACGCGTCTCGCGCCACCAGCGCGATCAGGCCCGCCGCGATCGCCAGTCGGTCGGCGACGGGATCGAGCACCTTGCCAAGCTCCGATACCTGGCCCGTGGCGCGCGCGACGACGCCGTCCACCCAGTCGGTCGCAACCACCGCGCCGAACAGGACCAGCCCGGCGAACGTCGTGTCGTGGTCGACGATCAGGACCACGAAGACCGGGATCAGGGCGATGCGGAGGAACGAGATGACGTTGGGGACGGTGAGGATGCGATCGCTCGCGCCCTGGCTCATCGCCCCCGCACAGTACCGCCCAGGTCGGGCGTTACGGGGAGCCGGGTTCGGTCACCCGGCGCTCAGTCGGCGAAGCAGACGACCCCCTGGACCTCCACGCTCGAGACGCTGTCGCCGGCGTCCGCGTCGCCGATGTCCCTGCCCGGGCCGCCCTTGATCGTGTCGTCGCCGACCCCGTCCTGCGTGGCCAGGCATCGGTCTCCACCGCCGCCTCCGAAGACGTGGTCGGCACCCCGAAAGTCGGTCAGGTGGTCGGCGCCCGGACCGCCGTGCCAGGTGTCCGGACCCGCCGACTGCACGCTGCTGAAGTCCTGGCCAGGGCCGCCACGGGAGAGGTCTCGTCCGCGGCCGGGGATCATGAAGTCGCTCCCGGCTCCCCCGACCATCGCGTCCGCACCGGCGTTGCCGAACAGGTCGTCGTTTC
>Ga0268386_10003970_pt1 | contig 10846 bp, 7 predicted proteins | sample RVTome_15_FD_200260 | JGI IMG/M metagenome (GOLD analysis project Ga0268386, IMG submission 200260) | Soil microbial communities from uranium-contaminated site in the Upper Colorado River Basin, Wyoming, United States - RVT150D86... ... | reverse complement strand
CTCGCCCACCACCACCGAGGGGCACAAGACGAAGAGCACCCCCCGGGGGAACGTCGAGCGGCCCGTCCAGCCCCTCGCCCTCGCCCTCGTCACCGGGGCGACCTTCGTGGCCCGGGGCTTCTCCGGAGAGCCGAAGCACCTCACGAAGCTCACCGCGGCCGCGATCGCCCACCGCGGCTTCTCGCTCATCGACGTCTTCAGCCCCTGCGTCACCTTCAACAAGCTCAACACCTACCCCTTCTTCCGCGAGCGGGTCTACAAGCTCGAGGACGAGAAGGGCTACGACCCCACCGACCTCAAGGCCGCCCTCGGCAAGTCGATGGAGTTCGGCTCCCGGATCCCGATCGGCCTCCTCTACCGGGACGAGCGGCCGACCTACGAGGACACCGACCCCGTCCTCGCGAAGGAGCCCCTGGTCGAGCAGCGGATCGGCCTCGACCGGAAGACGCTCGACGAGATCCTCGCCGAGACGATGTAGGGGGCCCCGGGAAAACGTCGGGGGCCCCCGGCGCGGCTGGAGCGGCCGCGCCGGGAGCCCCCGCCCGACCCGGAGAGTCCTAGAACTTCACCTTGACGGAGAGCTGGAGCTGCCGCTCCGTCGTCCCGCACAGCGCGCACGCCGGGTTCGGCAGCATCGAGGTGATCCGGCCCACCGACGCGTTGCCGATCTGGCTGTTGGGCCGGGGGGCGAACTGCGGGTGGTTCAGCACGTTGAAGGCCTCGACCCGGAACTCGGTGTCGAAGCGGCCGAACCGGGTGTTCTTGATGAGCCCCATGTCGATGTTGAACTGGCCCGGGCCCCGCAGGGTGTTGCGGCCCACGTCGCCGAAGGTCCCGGTGGTGTCGGCCGGGGGCTGGTAGGCCGCCGCGTTGAACCACTGGTCGATCGTGGGGTCGGCGAGCTTGGGGTCGCCGACGATGTTCGGCCGGTTGCCCGTCCCGGTCGAGAGCACGCCCTGGGTCTGGGTGACCGTGAAGGGGAAGCCGGTGCGCCAGTAGAGGATCCCGCTCAACTGCCAGCCGCCGAGGGCGGACTGCCTCGCGAACGGCAGCTCGTAGATCCAGCTCGAGCTGAGGGTGTGGGTGATGTCGTAGTCGGCCGGCCCCCGGTTGTATCCCCTCGCGTTGTAGACGTCCAGCACGGTGACTCCCCCGTCGTTGTCCGAGTTGAGGTCGATCGCCTTGCCGAAGGTGTAGGAGTTGAGGAAGGAGAAGCCGTTGGCGAACCGCCGCTGGAACTTCACGAGCAGCGCGTGGTAGTCCAGCTCGCCGTCGCTCTGGACCTGGCCGATGCTGCGGAGGGCGGGGGCGATCTGGGCGTAGGGCCGGTTCACGTTCTGGTCGGTCACCCCCACCACCGCCGCGGCCTCGTTGGGGTCGTCCTTGAGGACGAACTGCCGGCCCCGCGACCCGACGTAGGCCACCTCCACCATGTAGTCGCGGCCGAGCTGTCGCTGGACGTTGACGTTCCAGTTGACGGTGTAGCCGTCGCGGAAGTCGACGTCGAAGATCGAGCGCGTGGTTCCCTCGGCGGGCCGGTTCGGATCGACGCCGGGAGGGGGTGGGAAGCCCTCGGAGAGCACGAGGTTCGTGTCGAGGTTCGTGCTGAGGGTCGTGATCTGGTTGAACGGAGGGTTCTGGGCCTTCGACGAGGAGGTGCCGCCGGGGGTGTAGTTCCAGAAGACCCCCAACCCGCCACGGAGGATCGTCTTGCCGTTGCCGTTGAGGTCGTAGGCGAAGCCGAACCGGGGACCGAAGTCGGCCTTCGAGTAGGTTTGGAGGTAGCGTCCGACCTCGACGCCGTCGATCACCGCGTCGGGGGAAGCTACGACGAACGTGCCGGTGGCCTCGTCGAAGTTCGACTGGCGGTCGTCCACCTCGACCCAGGGGACGAACACGTCCCAGCGCAGGCCCAGGTTCAGGGTCAGCTTGCTGCTCACCCGGAAGTCGTCCTGTACGTAGAGCGAGTACTCGGGCCGCTTCTCGGTGTAGGTCTGGTCGTCGAAGAGCCGCCGGTCCTTCAGGTTCGCGTACCCGAGGAGGAAGCTCGCGACGTCGAAGCCGGTGCTCGGGTCGAGCGTGCAGGGGGCGGGCTGGTTCGCGCAGTTCGAGGTCTGGTTCTGGTTGAAGCGGAACTGGCCGACGATCAGGTCGGCGTTCAGGATCTCCCGGGACCGGAAGGTCACGGCCCCCCCGAACTTGAAGGTGTGACGCCCCCGGATGTGGGTCACGTTGTTGAAGATCTGGAAGTCGTTCTGGTTGGTGATGAGCGGCTGGTTGCCGTTGGCCCCCAGGTTCCGGGCCCCTCCGTTCTGGAAGTTGATCTGGCTCATCGCCGAGGTGACCTCGCTGATGTTGACCCCGGGGATGCCCATCTGCTCCGCGAGGTTCTCGCCGTAGTCGATGGAGGTCATGAAGAACTTGATCGAGTTCCAGCCGAAGCGGAACTCGTTCAGCCAGCGGGGGCCGAAGGTGTGGGTGTCGTTGAAGGCGAGGCCCTGGGCCTTGATGTCGCCCTCCCCGGCCCCGAAGGTCGCCCCCGCGTCGCCGTGGGGGAGGGTGGCGGGGAGGTCGCGGTAGGTCTTCTGGTAGCTGTAGCGGACGAACGCCCGGTTGTTGCCGCTCACCACGTGGTCGAGCTTCACGTCGAACTGGTCGTCCTGCCGGGAGAGGGTGGGGTTGATGAGGTAGTTCTCGATCTGCTGGCCGTTGGCGCCCGTCCGTCCGGGGTCGTTGGGCTCGGGGATGAGCTGGTTGAGGACGTTGCGGGCCGCGGGGTCCCAGCGGTCCTGGGGGATGACGTTGCCGGGGAAGGGCTGCCCGGTCAGGGGGTCGTGGATGACGCGGTTCAGCTCGGAGAAGTCGCCCTGGCGCATCCTCGCCGAGGGGACGGTGGAGAGGTAGGTCAGGCCGGAGTTGATCCGCAGGCCCTGGTAATCGGCGAAGAAGAAGGTCCGGTCGCGGACGATCGGACCGCCCAGGGTGGCCCCGAACTGGTTCTGGCGGAAGGCCGGCTTGGGGCGACCGTTCCGGTTGTTGAAGAAGTTGTTGGCGTCCATCGAGTCGTCGCGGAAGAACTCGAAGGCGCTGCCGTGGAACTGGTTGCTCCCCGACTTGATCTGGAGGTTGACCACCCCTCCCATCGAGCGGCCGAACTCCGCCGAGTAGGTGCTCGTCTGGAGCTTGAACTCGTCGATGGCGTCCACGCTCGGGAAGATCACCACCGTCTGCAGCCAGGTCTCGTTGTTGTCCACCCCGTCGAGGAGGAAGTTGTTGTCGCGGGCGCGCTGGCCGTTCGCGGAGAAGGAGGCCGAGGCCCGCCAGGCCAGGCTCCCCGCCCCGTCGATGTTGGAGCCGGGGTTGCCCCGGAGGACGCCGGGGACGGTGCGGGTGAGCACGTTGAAGTTGCGGCCGTTCAGGGGGAGGGTCTTGATCTCCTCCTCCTGGACGGTGTTCGAGAGGTCGGAGGACGAGGTCTGGACGAGGGGGGTCTCGGCCTGGATCTCGATCGCCTCCGTCATGTCGCCCAGCTCGAGCTTGAGGTCCATGCGGACCTTCTGGTCGACCCCGACGTGGATGTTGGCGAGGGTGACCTTCTTGAAGCCGCTCATCTCGCCGGTGACGGTCCAGGCCCCGGTCGGGATCGACGGGGCGATGTACTCGCCGCTCCCGTCCGACACCAGGGTGCGCGAGTACCCGGTCCCGGTGTGAGCGAGGGTGATGGTGACGCCGGGGACGGCCGCGCCGGTGGCGTCCTTGACCTGGCCGAGGATCGTGCCGGTCACCGCCTGGGCGGCCGCGGATACCGGCATCAGCAACAACAGGGCGGCCAGGGCCGGCAGGGCGAGGCCCAGCGACCTGGACGCCAGGGGGGGCAACCTTCTCTCCATCATGACCTCCGCTGCGCCGGACGGCCGGGGGCTGCCGCCCTCCGGTCGCCGGGAACCGGCGCCTGACACACTGGGCTCCGGGTGGTTCGGTAGTGACACGCGACGGCCCGGGTCGCGCGACTCAGGCCCGCTCACGACGACGTCCTCTGCACGACGCACGGTGCGGCTCGGCTCTCGAACGGTCGAGGCCCTCCGGGAGGGCCATCCGGTGGTGAGGGTGATGCCCCGGGAGCCGAAAGGTCCCGAGGCCGGGGCTGACCGGTCGCCCTCCGTTCCGGATGGCGGAACAGCCAAGGTCGATCTGTCGTGTCGATCGGTCCCCGCGGCGCCGAGGCGCGGGGACTGGCTCAAGGGCGCCCCGGGTTGGAGGCGCGCACCTCGGGCTCGGCGGCGACGGCCGCGATCGCCTCGGAGGCCCGCCCGGGGGGATGGGCGCCGGTCAGCACGAGGTGGGCCTCGTACTCCCCGGAGATGGCCTGGGAGGTGTGGACGCGCGTGCGGACGACGACCTGGTAGGCGGGGGGGGAGTCCGTGCCCTGCTCGAGGCGGAACCGCTCCCGGAGCGCCCGCATCTCGGCCGGGGAGGCGAAGTACTCCATCGCGGCCTGGCAGCCCGCGCTGTTGGTGCACGAGATGAGGACGGTCCGGGCCGGGCGGCGGCCCAGGGCGCCGTCGCTGGGCAGGACGGTGATCAGGCCGAACACCTCGGAGAGGAAGGCGTTCGAGTCGCGCACGGGGACGAAGGCGGCCGGAGAGGCGCCGTCCGACCGCGCCTGGACGATGCGCTCGCGCTTCGACGGGTCGTAGGTGATGGACCACACCGCGCGCTCGAGGAGCTTCGAGGCCGCGAAGCTGTACTCGGGGTTTCCCACGAGCAGCACGTTCCGGCCCCGCAGGGCGGGGAAGGCGACGTTCTTCTCGGCGGCGATCTGGTAGTCGACGCCCATGCGGTCGAGGGTCCGGGTGAGGGTCACGAGCCCCATCACCTCCCCGAGCCGGACGGGACCGGTCGCGCGATGGGCGGCCAGGCGCTCCTCGGGCAGCAGGGGATAGCGCAGGCGGTACCAGTGGACGAAGTCGGACTCGAGGGGGATCAGCGAGACGTGCGGGGGGAGGGGACCCTCGGGATAGGGGAGCAGGCCCAGGTGCACGGGGGTGGACAGGCAGAGCAGGACGTTGGCTCCCGGCTCGGCGAGGGGCCCCCAGCCGGCGACGAGGTCGGGGTCCGCCGACACCGCGGAGCGGCCCCGCGCCCAGAAGGGCGTGGCGGCCAGGACCCCGGCCGCGAACGCGGCGGCCATCCACAGCGTGGCCGGACGCCCCAGGCGGCGGGGAGCCGCCCCCTCCCCGGGAGCGGGTAGGGCGACGGGATCGGGCTGGTCCGAGGGCGCGGCCGCGAACCGGGGGACGTAGCTGCCCTTCGGCAGCTCGATCCTGACCCGGGCGCCGGCGAGCTCGCCGTTGTAGACCTCCTCCAGCTTCTGCCGCAGCGCGTGGGCCCGGCGGCGGACGCTCGAGTCGTCGGCGGTCGAGTAGCCGGCGGGCCGCCCGAGGGCCTCCACGCCGACGAGGTACTCGCTGAGCTCACCCGCCCGCCCCGACAGCTCCATCTCGCAGATGTAGCGAAGGAAGTTGCGGAGCTGCTCGCCCCGCACGAAGGTCGCGCTCTGGAGGATCTGCTCGAGCGCGGTTCGCTTCTCCGCGAGGCCGAGGACCACGGGAGGGGCCGGGGCCGGCCCTCGGCCGCTGGCCCCGCCGTCGGGGCGGCCGCTCCGACCCGCCGGGCCGTGGTGGCCGTCGGCCGGGTGGCCGTGGCCGTTGGCGTGCCCGCCGTGGCCGTTGCCGTTGGAGCCGAGGGTCCGCCGGGGGTCGTCGCAACGTCCCACGTGACCAGGGGCGTGCGAGCCGTGCTCCTTCTCCCCGGGAAGGTGGTCGGCGCCCGGAACGTGACCGCGCTGGTCGTGCACTATTGAGGACCTCAGCCGCGGCCATGAGCCGCGTTTGTCATCCAGATGAAGGAGGCTTCTTGCCCGGAGACTAGCGCCAGTCTTCCGCTCTTGTCAAGCGGTCATATATGATATATGACGTCGCCGGGGGTCAACTCGTTCCAGGTCAAGCGCTTACGGTGCCGATATTTGTCCGGCGAAGCCGCGGACGCGGGGCGCCGGGAGGGGATGCGTCGCGCGGCCGTGCCGGATAGACTGGGCCTCGCACTTCCCGGAGGGACGAAACATGAAGCCGAGTCACCTCGCAGCCGTGCTCGTGGCCGGGCTCGCCGCCACCGGATCACCGGCTGCCGGGCAGGAAGGGGACCGAGCCATGACCGAGATCCTCCGCTTCATGACCCTCGACCCCGGCCACTTCCACGCGGCCCTCGTGCAGAAGGAGATGTACCCGGGAGTGGCGAGGCGAGTGGACGTCTACGCTCCCCTCGGAGGCGACCTCCTCGAGCACCTGGCCCGGATCGTCCGCTTCAACCATCGCCGCCACGACCCCACGGCGTGGGTGCTCGAGGTGCACGCGGGCCCCGACTTCCTCGATCGGCTCGTCGTGGAGAAGCCGGGCAACGCGGTGGTCATCTCGGGCAGGAACCGCGGCAAGATCGGGCGGATCCAGGCCGTGCTCGACGCGGGCCTCCACGCCCTGGTGGACAAGCCCTGGATCCTCGAGGCGGACGACCTGCCGAAGCTCGAGGCCGCGCTCGCCACCGCGGACCGCCAGGGGCGGGTCGCCCTCGACATCATGACCGAGCGCCACGAGGTCACCTCCGAGCTGCAGCGAGAGCTCGTGGGCGACCGCGAGGCCTTCGGCGCGCCCCTGCCGGGGAGCGTGGGGGAGCCCGCGGTGTACATGGAGAGCGTGCACCACCTGATGAAGACGGTCGCGGGCGTCCCCAACATCCGCCCCCCCTGGTTCTTCGAGCCCGAGGAGCAGGGGGAGGGGCTCAACGACATCGGCACCCACCTCGTGGACCTCGTCCAGTGGACGCTCTTCCCGGACCAGGCCCTCGACTACCGCGCGGACGCGGCGGTGCTCCACGCCCAGCGCTGGCCGACCATGATCCCCCGCGCCGAGCTCAAGCGGGTGACCGGCCAGGAGGTGCCCGAGGGCTGGAGCTCCCGGATGAAGGGAGATGCTCTCGAGTACTTCTGCAACACCCTGGTGTCCTACACCCTTCGCGGGATCCACGTCACCCTCAACGTGATCTGGGACTGGGAGGCCCCGGCCGGCTCGGGGGACACCCACTTCGCCAGCTACCGGGGCAGCCGCTCCCGGGTCGAGGTGAGGCAGGGCGCGGCCGAGCGCTTCCGGCCCGAGCTCTACGTGGTGCCGAACCGTCCCGCCGAGAAGGCGGGGGTGCTCGCGGCGGTCCGGGCGAGGATCCGGGGCCTCCAGGACCGCTACCCGGGGACCTCGGTGGAGGACCTGGGCCCGGAGCTCCGGATCGGGATCCCGGAGGGGCTGCGGGTCGGCCACGAGGAGCACTTTGCGCAGGTGACCCAGCGCTTCCTCCGGTACGTGCGGGACCGGGGGGAGACTCCCGCGTGGGAGCGACCGAACATGGTCGCGAAGTACTACGTGACCACCGCGGGGACCTCCCTCGCCCGCCGCGGGCCGGTCCGGGTGGCGGAGCGGCGGGCGCCGAGGTGAGGGCTCTGGGGGGGAGTGTGCGGACGGCCGGGCGTACGACTGCGGGACTGCGGGACGAGCGACGCGGGAACGGCTCGGGAACGGCTGAAGAGCTGACTCGGAAACGCTCCCGCGGTGCTTGTGCACCGCGGTGGGTCACACCTCCAATATCTCCGCCTCCTTCTTCTTCAGGGAGGCGTTGATCTCGTCGACGTGCTGGTCGGTCAGCTTCTGGACCTCGGCCACCGCGTGCTTCTCGTCGTCCTCGCTCACCTCGTGGTCCTTGAGGAGCCTCTTCAGGTGGTCGTTGACGTCCCGGCGGACGTTGCGGATGGCGACCCGCCCCTCCTCGGCGTGGCGATGGGCGTTCTTGACCAGGCCCTTGCGCCGCTCCTCGGTGAGGGGGGGGATCGGGATGCGGATGATCTTCCCGTCGTTCTGGGGGTTGAGGTCGAGGTCGGAGGACCGGATCGCCTTCTCGATCACGGAGAGGAGCGACGGGTCCCAGGGCTGGAGGGTGATGAGGGTGGGATCGGGGGTCGCCAGGTTGCCCACCTGGCTGAGGGGGGTGGGGGTGCCGTAGTAGTCGACCCTCACCCCGTCCAGCATCGCGAGGGACGCCCGGCCGGTGCGCATCGTGGCCAGCTCCCGATGCACGGCCTCCAACGTGGCCTTCATCCTCGTGCGGGCGTCGGCGACGAGCTCCTTGATCCCCATGGCTACTCCTTGACCAGGGTCCCCACCCTCTCGCCGAGGGCGAGCCGGCGCAGGTTCCCCGGGCGCTTCAGGTCGTAGACGACGATCGGGAGATGGTTGTCCATGCAGAGGGAGATCGCGGTGGTGTCCATCACCTTCAGCCCCTTCTGCAGGACCTCCAGGTAGGTGAGGCGGTCGAACTTGCGGGCCTTCGGGTTCCGCAGGGGATCGGCCTCGTAGATACCGTCCACCTTCGTCGCCTTCAGGATGATCTCGGCCTTCACCTCCATGGCCCGGAGGGCGGCCGCGGTGTCGGTGGAGAAGTACGGGTTCCCGGTCCCCGCCGCGAAGATGACGACCCGCCCCTTCTCCATGTGACGCATGGCCCGGCGCCGGATGAAGGGCTCGGCGACCTCTCGCATCTCGATCGCGGAGAGGACCCGGGTGAAGCAGCCGACCCGCTCGAGGGAGTCCTGGAGGGCGAGGGCGTTGATCACGGTGGCGAGCATGCCCATGTGGTCGGCGGAGACCCGGTCCATCCCCTGGGCGCTGTCCGAGACCCCCCGGAAGATGTTCCCCCCGCCCACCACGACCGCGACCTCGAGGCCGAGGGACTGGACCCCGTGGATCTCCGAGGCCAGGTAGTCCCCGAAGGCCCGGTCGATGCCGAACGTCTTCTCGCCGAGGAGGGCCTCGCCCGACAGCTTGAGGAGGATCCGCTTGTAGGCGAGGGCCTTCCTGGTCCCTGGCATGCCTCGAACGCTCCCGGGAGGGCCGCACCCCCCCCTGGGGGCGCGGCCGGACCAATACTACCCCGCCGCCGGCCGGGGGGCGGCCGCCTCCTCGCCCACCCGGAAGCGGGCGAAGCGCCGGACGACGATGTTTTCCTTGATGACGGCGATCCTCTCCTGGATGAGCTGGCCCACCGTGAGCTTGGGCTCCCTGATGTAGGGCTGCTCGAGGAGGCAGTACGTGGCGTAGTACTCGTTGAGCTTTCCCTCGGCGATCTTCTCGACGACGGCGGGCGGCTTGCCCTGGGCGGCCGCCTGGGCCCGGTAGATCTCCTTCTCCTTCTCGAGGGCCTCCGCGGGGACCTCCTCCTTCGCGATGTAGAGGGGGACGGCCGGGGAAGCCGCCGCCACGTGCATGGCCACGTCCTTCACGAGCGCCTTGAACTCGGGGGTCTTGGCCACGAAGTCGGTCTCGCAGTTCACCTCGACGAGCACCCCCACCTTGTCCCCGGCATGGATGTAGGACGCGACGACGCCTTCCTGGGCCGCCCGCCCCGCCTTCTTCGCCGCCGCGGCGAGCCCCTTCTTGCGCAGGACCTGCCGGGCGTTCTCCATGTCGCCCTTGGCCTCGACGAGGGCCGACTTGCAGTCCATCATCCCCGCGCCGGTCTCCTCCCGGAGCTGGCGCACCATCTCCGCCGAAATGCTCATGACATCCTCGAGTCCAAGAAAGTGCGTTCGTGGAAGGCCCCGGGCGCCCCGGGGCGGCGGCGACGACGACGGCCCGGCGCCTAGGCGGTCGGGGTGGGGGAGGCGGCCCGGGGCCGCGTCCGCGGAGCTTCCCCGGCGGGCGGGGTCCCCTTGTCGGGGGGAGCCTCGCCTCGCGCCTCCCGGAGGCCCCGGCCGGCCAGGACCGCGTCCGCCACCCGTCCCGCGAAGAGGCGGATCGCCCGGAGCGCGTCGTCGTTCCCCGGGATGGCCACGTCCACCTCGTCGGGGTCGCAGTTCGTGTCGACCACCCCGACGACCGGGATCTTGAGCTTGCGCGCCTCGGCCACCGCGATGGCCTCCTTGCGGGTGTCGATCACGAAGACCGCGTCGGGGACGCTCTTCATCCCCTTGATGCCCACGAGGTTCTTCTCGAGCTTCCCCCGCTCCTTGTCGAGCTTGGCAAGCTCCTTCTTGGTGAGCTTGTCGCGCTGCGACTCGGTGTTGAGGACGAGCTCCAGCTCCTTGAGCCGGTCGAGGCTCTTGCGGACGGTGACGAAGTTCGTGAGGAGGCCCCCGAGCCAGCGCTCGGTCACGTAGGGCATGCCGCACCGCTGGGCTTCCTCGGCGATCGCGTCCTGGGCCTGGCGCTTGGTGCCGATGAACAGCAGGGCCTTCCCCTGGCCCGCGAGGTCCTGCACGTACTGCAGGGCCTCCTGGAGCATCCGGTGGGTCTTCTGGAGGTCGATGATGTAGATGCCGTTGCGCTCCCCGAAGATGAAGTCCTTCATCTTCGGGTTCCAGCGCTTGGTCTGGTGGCCGAAGTGGACCCCCGCCTCGAGCAGCTCCTTGATGGTGACGGTGGCCGCGGGGGGAGTGGTCGAAGTGGTGGGATTGGTGGGGCTGGTGATGGTCGCCAAGAAAACAGCCTCCTCGCTGCTTCAGCCCCGGAGCTTTCGGACCGTCCCGGGGCTTTCCGGCCCCTCGTCGAGGAGGGGCTCGTGGTTTACCGCTTGCTGAACTGGAACCGCCCGCGGGCGCCCTTCTGGCCGTACTTCTTCCGCTCCTTCGCCCGGGCGTCCCGGGTGAGGAAGCCGGCCTTCTTGAGCTTGCCCCTGAGCTCGGCGTTGAACACGCAGAGGGCCCGGGAGATCCCGTGGCGGAGCGCCCCCGCCTGGGCGGCGACCCCGC
>Ga0268386_10003969_pt1 | contig 10846 bp, 11 predicted proteins | sample RVTome_15_FD_200260 | JGI IMG/M metagenome (GOLD analysis project Ga0268386, IMG submission 200260) | Soil microbial communities from uranium-contaminated site in the Upper Colorado River Basin, Wyoming, United States - RVT150D86... ... | reverse complement strand
GTGATAGTGAATATCGGAGAAAGCATCGCGCAGGAACGTTATGAACAGATCTACAACGAGTCGTCGAATCTTTGGAAACAAGACGCCACGCCCGAAGAGTCAAACGAAGTGTTCAAGACTTTGCGAACAAAGCTCGGAAAGGTTGAAACCCGTTCACTGCATTCTGCGACGGAGCAACAGAATTCGGGTGGCGTACTGAAAGGGCATGTTTTCATATTGTCGTATCAAACGCGGTTTGAACGCGGCGAAGGCATGGAGACTTTTACGCTGATAGAGGAAAATGGGCGTTGGCTGTTGGCGCGTTATTTTGTGAACTCGACGGCTTTAAAGTAGCCACAAAAAGGCCAGATAAGTAACAAATGATCGATCGTTACACTCTGCCCGAAATGGGCGCGCTCTGGTCGGAGCAGAATAAGTTTCAGAAATGGCTGGAAGTGGAGCTCGCTGTGTGCGAGGTCCACGCCGAGATGGGCACGATTCCACGCGCTGCGCTGGAACAGATCAAGTCGCGCGCAATGTTTTCCGTTCAGCGGATCAACGAGATCGAAAAGACTACTAACCACGACGTCATCGCGTTTACTACAAACCTTGCGGAGTCGATCGGTGAAGCGAGTCGTTTCGTTCACTATGGTCTGACTTCATCTGATGTCGTCGACACAGCTAATGCGCTCCTGTTGCGTGATTCCGTTGACATCTTATTGAAAAAAGTAGACGCATTGATGGAAGTATTTAAGCGTCGCGCGCTGGAGTTCAAGGGCACTCCGCAGGTTGGGCGCACGCACGGTATTCACGCTGAACCCACTTCGTTTGGTTTAACTTTCGCACTCTGGTTCGACGAAATGCGGCGCAATCGAGAGCGCCTGATGCGAGCCCGGGACGCCGTTGCGGTGGGAAAGATAAGCGGTGCCGTTGGAGCGTTCGCGCATCTCGATCCTTCGGTCGAGGAAAGTGTTTGTGCTCGGCTCGGGTTGAAGGCGGCCCCAGTCTCGACGCAGGTAATCCAGCGCGATGTTTACGCCGAGTACTTAACTACCCTTGCGATCGTTGCTTCATCGTTGGAGAAGTTTGCACTGAATGTTCGTCACTGGCAGCGGACTGAGGTTCGCGAGGCGCAGGAGCGTTTTACAAAGGGTCAAAAGGGTTCCAGCGCGATGCCACATAAACGCAATCCGATCATTTCTGAACGTATCTGTGGAATCGCTCGAGTGGTTCGAGCAAACAGCATCGTTGGACTCGAGAATGTTGCGCTGTGGCATGAGCGCGATATCTCGCATTCGTCAGCGGAACGCGTGGTCCTGCCCGATTCGAGCACTGCGCTCGACTACATCCTGCAAAAAGCGATTGGTTTGATTGAAGGCCTTGTAGTTTACCCCGATCGGATGCTCGAGAATCTCAACGCGACAAAGGGACTGATCTTCAGCGGTCAATTGTTGCTGGCACTAACCAACAAGGGCCTGTCACGCGAAACTGCCTACGACCTGGTGCAGCGCAATGCGATGAGAGTTTGGGATGAGGATCGAGATTTTCAGGAACTGGTGAAGGCTGACGACGACATCAGGTCACAGTTGTCTATTGAGGAGATAGATCGAGTCTTTTCGCTGGACCACTATATCCGCAATGTCGACTCAATCTATCGCAGAGTAGGAATTGTATAGGTCCTATTATTTCGCAGAGAACTTCTCAGCAAAGTTCCCAAGGACCGGCAGCTTGAAAAACTGCTTCTGGTAAGCCTTGATCAAGCACATTACAACTGCGATCAAGATGCCGAGATAAAAAACGAATATCAACAAGCCGACAAGGACGCTTACCAACCCGGCGAGGGCTTCCGAAACCATTGCGAAAATGATCGCCAGGACAATCCATGCAACCCAGAGGACGATGCCCAAGACAAGCGCAGCGGCACTCAACAGGATCGATTGCATTGCATGAAATCGAACCAGGCGACTATCTTTCTCAATCAGGAAAAAAATCAACCCCGAAACCCAGCCAAAAACGTAGGACAGCAACGCTGCAATGTTTTCATCGAGCCCCGTACTGGATTTGGTGGTTTGAACAGGCGGCGGGTTTTGCATTATAAGTTTCTCCTGTTTGGAAAAGTTATCTCTGTGCAATCTCTGTGCACTCTGTGTCTCTGTGGTGAACTTAGCCTCGAAAAACCAACTACCACAGAGACACAGAGTACACAGAGATTGCACAGAGAATCAAAATTAGGTCACTATCGGAAGCCTCGGGCTACAAGTCGGAGATATTATTCCAACAACTGCTTCTTAAGCAATGCTTTGTTGATCTTAGCGCGGCAGGTAAGAAATGAAAGCCAAAGTTTACGTAAACCTGAAGTCCGGAGTTCTCGACCCACAAGGAAAAGCAATTCAGCATTCAGTCGAACTGCTTGGGTTTTCGGGCATTTCGGATGTTCGGCAGGGTAAGTACTTCGAAATCTCGCTCGACGGCTCGCTCGACAACCAACAGGCTCTTGAATCGGTCGAGAAGATGGCGCGCGAAGTCCTTTCCAACCCGATAATCGAAGACTACCGCGTGGAGATTGAAGCGTGAAATTCGGAGTTATTGTTTTCCCCGGGTCAAATTGCGATCACGACGCCTATCACGTGATTTCAAAACATGTAGGCCAGCCGGTCGATTTCATCTGGCACCGGGAGACTGATTTGTCGAGTTACGACGCTGTGATACTTCCCGGTGGTTTCTCCTACGGGGATTATCTCCGTGCCGGGGCCCTCGCGCGCTTTTCCCCAGTGATGAATTCAGTCAAGAAGTTTGCTGAAAGCGGCCGGTTTGTACTCGGAATATGCAACGGCTTCCAGATCCTCTGCGAAGCTGGTCTCCTGCCGGGCGCTCTGATCCGCAATCGGGATCTGCACTTTATTTGCGAACATGTTTACCTGCGCGTCGAAACGTCTGACACTCCTTTTACTAATGAACTAAAGGAAGGAACAGTGCTGCGTATTCCGATTGCGCACGCCGAAGGCAACTACATCTGCGACGATAGCACTCTTGCCGAACTTCAAAGCGAGAACCGCATCGTATTTCGTTACTGCGAGAAAGACGGGACCGTCACTGACGCAGCTAACCCAAACGGCTCGCGTGATAACATCGCAGGGATTTGTAACCGGGAACGCAACGTCCTCGGTTTAATGCCGCATCCCGAACGCGCTTGCGAAGACTTGCTCGGATCCAGCGACGGTCGTGATATTTTCCGCTCACTTGCGGCCACTCTTGCAGCCGCAGTTTGACGATTCTTCTGGTCCAATATGAAACGAATACTACCGTTTATAATCATTCTCGCTGTTCTTGGCGTCGCGCTGGGCAGCGCATGGTACTTAACACAGTCCGTACCTTCTTCTACTAATGCGGTGGGCGTGAGCCAAACCCCGTCATCGCGAGGTTCGCAGGCGCCAACTCCGCAGCCCGTTGCTAACAGAGGCGTGCCGGGAGCAGAACCCGCACATGTGAAAGGACCACCAACTGCTCCGGCGCACATCGAAGAGTTTGGTGACTTTGAGTGTCCGCCTTGTGCGCTGTTTCATCCCATCCTCGAACAGATGGAAGCAGAGTTTGGTGATAAGTTGCGAGTCACGTTCCGGCAGTTTCCCCTCCCAAATCATAAGCACGCTCTGGTCGCAGCATCCGCCGCTGAAGCGGCCGGAATGCAGGGCAAGTTTTGGGAAATGCACGGACTCATTTACGAACATCAGAACGAATGGAAGGTCCTCTCCGATGTTCGTCCGATCTTTGAGGGCTATGCCAAGCAGATCGGCCTCGACGTCGAGCGTTACAAGCGAGATATGCTTACTGACCAAGTGGCGCAGCGAATCTTCCAGGATGGTAAACGCGGACATTCACTCGGCGTAAAGGGCACGCCAACAGTTTTTCTAAACGGCCGCGAAGTGCCATTCGAATCTCTACCGGCAGACAGACTGCGGGTCTTGATTAAGCAGGAGATCGATAGCAAGAAATGATTGCCAATTGCCAGTTGCCAATTGCCGATCTGAAGACCTTTCGGCTTCAGTGTACTGCCGTGATTGAGGAAGAATAAATTGGCAATTGGCAATTGGCAATTGGCAATGTATGTAATTACAGCGCTCCTATCGCTACTCGGTCTTGCCGACGCCCTTTATCTCACCGTTGAACACGTCACAGGTCAATCTGTTCAGTGCACGGTAATCTCCGGCTGCTCTGAAGTCCTTAGCAGTTCTTATGCTGTTGTAGCCGGCGTTCCGTTAGCGTTAATCGGCGCCGCTGCGTACTTCAGCGCCTTTAGTCTCGCCACACTGGCGGCTTTTGGATATCGAGTTGCCGCCTCTTTGTTGAGGCCACTCGTCGTTGCCATGTTCCTCGTGAGTCTGTGGCTGGTGTATTTGCAAGCCTTCGTTATTCGAGAGTTTTGCCAGTACTGCTTGTTCTCCGCAGCGGTCACACTAGGTTTGTTGGTATTGACCTTAGTAGTCCACAGATTACACGGATCGAAAAAATCTGTGTAATCTGTGGACGGAAGGTGAGTGAAATGGTTCAGCAGCAACCCACAGTTTCGGACATTTTTCGTCGGGCGCTTGTCTTGCGACAAGACCATTCGGATTGGTCGTACAAACAGATCCAGGAACAGTTGGTTAACGAATTTTCCGGAGGTCCATTTCCGCCCCTTTACAATCTGACCATTCCCGAGCAGGATGCGCGCGCGCCTGAAGAAGATTGGACCGCAGGACTTCCGATCGTTCGCCGCGGAATTCAATTTCAGGATTGGAGTGAAGTCGTAGCCGGGATAATTCTGAGTCTGGAACAAACGGAAAACTACGAACGGGCCCGAGGTCCCGAAGGCGACCACGACGACTGGCACGACAGGAATGTTGGGATTGATGACGCATTGGCAAAGGGGGTTGGTAAGTGGATGCCGGAGGAATTGATTGCGTTAGCGGAGAGGAAAGGGAAGAAGTAGCCGATTGCCGATTGCCGATTGCCAATTAGATTACGCAATTATAGACAGTCGCTACGATGCCGGAGGTCCTAAATCGGCAATTGGCAATCGGCAATAATTATTACTATGAGTTTTCTCAACAATCTATTCCCGGATCCAAAATATCAAACCACAGACCCGCGTAAGCCTGAAGAGATCGACGATCCGGAGATCATCATCAGTCCCGACACGCGGCGAGAGAGTCGTATGCCGCCTGGCCAGTCACGCACTAAAAAGTGGCCAGTGCTCGATGCACACGGAACGCCGGACGTTGATCTGGCAACCTGGTCGTTTGAAGTCGATGGCCTCGTTGAGCACCCACAGAAGTGGTCGCTGGACGAGTTTATGCAACTCGGTGCGGTGCGCGTGTATGCTGACTTTCATTGCGTGACGCGCTGGTCGCGCCTCGACAACGTCTGGAGCGGTGTCTCGACGAAGGAGGTCGCGCGATTAGCGGGTGTGAAACCCGAAGCGAAATTTGTTTTGGCACTGGCGTACGATTATGGCTGGACCACAAATGTACCGATCGAATATTTCTTCAACGACGATTCACTTTTTGCACGGTCTCACGATGGCCAGCCGATCCCGCCAGAACACGGAGGCCCGGTACGTTTGATCATTCCGCAACTCTACGCCTGGAAGTCGGCCAAGTGGGTAAAAGGGGTACGCTTCCTCGAGCACGATCAAGCCGGCTACTGGGAAGAGGGTGGCTACCACATGCGCGGCGTTCCGTGGGGTCCTGGCGACGGCGAGCGTTTCCGTTGGTCGTCGTGAAGCAATGTCTGAACGACTAGCACCACCTGTCACCCCCAAAAATGCCGCAGCAATAATTCTTCTCCGGCAAAATACAGATGCTGCGAATCCGGAGGTCTTCTGGGTCAAACGCAGTGATAAACTCGCCTTTTTGGGCGGTTTTCACGCTTTTCCGGGTGGCCAAATTGACGCCGGTGACGCCGAGGTCGATGTCAGGAACGCTCCAAACCCGGAGACCGCGGCGATGATTAGCGGCGCCGCCCGTGAGTTGTTTGAAGAACTGGGCGTTCTGGTTGTTCGCGGTGGCGAGACGTTGACCAAAGGTCAGAGAGTTTCACTGCTTGACGACCTGGAAGCCGGACGAATGTCGTGGCCCGCGCTGTTGGACCACTACGACCTGCACCTCGATGCTCACGATTTCACTTTTGTCGGCAGGTGGGTTACGCCCCCCTTCAACGCAAGGCGTTTTGACACCTGGTTCTTTCTCGTCAAATGCCCCGCGAAGCAGGAACCAGACGTAATCGCAGGTGAGTTAGCCAGTGGCGAATGGCTGACAGCGCGAGATGCCTATGCTCGTTGGTTAAGAGACCAAGTCGTGGCAGTGCCACCAACACTCCACGCGTTACGAACATTAGCTGCCGGCATAAGCCCAGATCTCGGTGATCGTTTCTTATCCATCCCTCAGGCTCACGGAGAGCCAACCCGGCGTATTACATTTCGCCCAAACTACATTTGCTTTCCGGTACGCACTCCAACGAGGCCGCCCGCAACTCATACGTGCTGCTACCTTGTTTACAACTCAAAAGAGATATTGATCTTCGATCCCGGATCGCCTTACGAGGATGAACAGGAAGCTCTGGCCGCTTGTATCGACGAAATGATCTCCGAAGGCCGGCAAGTGCGCGAAATAGTTTTGACGCATTTGCATCCAGACCACGTCGGTGGTGTCAATGCTTTGAAGGCCCATCTCGGAGGCGCAGTCCCGGTTGCAGCTCACAGTCAAACAGCGGAAACATTGCCCGACGTTCGCGTCGATCGACTCATTCATGACAACGATGTGATTACGCTGGATGGCGAACCGCGTCTTCAGTTGCGCGCGTTGCATACCCCCGGTCACGCACTGGGCCATCTTTGCTTTCATGACGAAGAACGCGGTGTGCTGATGACCGGCGATAACATTGTCGGGCTGGGATCCGTGCTCGTCGACCCTCCGCAGGGCAACATGCGCGATTATTTGAGGTCACTCGAGCGCGTGCGTTCCTTGCCAAATCTCACCGTGCTTTTTGGTGGACATGGTCCAGCCATCGCAACTCCTTATCAAAAGATCGACGAATACATTTCACACCGCCTGGAACGAGAACGAAACATTCTGGAGGCTGTGCGCGCCGGCGCAACCAATCCTAAGCAGATCGTCGCACACGTTTACACTGACGTGTCACCCAAGGCGCACGCCATGGCTGAGCGCGCGGTGTTGGCGCATCTGGAAAAGCTTCGCGACGATGGGCTGGTTAAAGGTGACGAGACGAGTAGCTGGGAACCGGTATAGCGGCGACAAGGCCACCGATCTTCACGGATAAACACAGATCTGAAGAATTAATCCGTGGAAATCCGTGAATATCTGTGGCCCATTTCTCATTTTTTATTTTTGTGCTGTTTGTGCCTTCTTTGTGGCTACGGTTAGAATCTCCGTCACCCAAATATGGATTACCCACGAACCCTTCGCGAACTCAGGGCGGCCAGGTATCAACCCCTCTCGGTCAAAGACGAACTGCGCCGTAATCTAATTAGGAAACTTCGCGCGGGCCAGAAGCTTTTTCCTGGCATCGTCGGGTATGAAGAAACGGTCATACCGCAACTCATAAATGCCATCCTGTCTCGACATAACATCATTCTGCTCGGTCTTCGAGGACAAGCGAAGAGCCGCATAATTCGCCTGCTGACAGATCTTCTCGACAAGCAAATCCCCATCATTGCCGGGTCAGAAGTTAACGATGATCCGTTTCGACCAATTTCCCCTTATGGACGACAAATGTTAGAGCAGTACGGCGACATGACTGCCCTGGACTGGGTCGGTCGCGATGCGCGATTTGTCGAGAAGCTCGCCACGCCCGATGTAACTGTTGCCGACATCATTGGCGACGTAGATCCGATCAAGGCCGCAAAAGGTGGTCATCTGCTGAGCGATGAGCTGACGATTCACTACGGTCTCTTACCGCGCGCGAACCGTGGCATCTTTGCGATCAATGAGCTGCCCGATCTGGCGGGAAAGATTCAGGTCGGTCTCTTCAACATCATGCAGGAAGGCGACGTGCAGATTAAAGGTTATCCCGTACGGTTGGCGCTTGATGTGATGCTCATGTTCTCTGCAAACCCGGAGGATTACACCGCGCGAGGAAAGATCATTACTCCGCTCAAGGATCGTATCGGCGCTGAGATTACAACGCACTATCCAAAGGAACTGCCGGCGGCCATTGAAATAACTCGCCAGGAAGCATGGACCGACCGGTTTGACATTCAGGATCGCCTGATCGTTCCGGAGTTCATTCGGGAAGTAGTAGAGCAGATCGCTTTCGAAGCTCGCGAAGACAATCACGTCGATAAGCATTCCGGTGTTTCACAGCGCATGCCGATCACTGTAATGGAGTCAGTGGTTTCAAACGCTGAACGACGTTCGCTTCTCACGGGCGATGAGTTGATCGTGCCTCGCATCGCTGACATCTATGCGGCTATTCCTTCGATGACCGGCAAAATGGAGTTGGAATACGAAGGAGAACAGCTCGGCGCCAATCGGATCGCTCGCGATTTAATCAAGCGCGCTGCCGGTGAAATCTTTGAAGGCTATTTTGTGGGTATCGACTTTTCGCGCACGGTGCAATGGTTTGACGAGGGAAACAAACTTCTACTGGCCGATACTGCCGCAGCTTCAGAATGCATAAACTTGATCGAGGCTGTTCCTGAACTGCTGGAGACGGCTTTAATTCCTTTCGATTTCCAGCGTTCCGATACTGCCCGACTCGTCTCCGCTTGCGAGCTCGTTCTCGAAGGCCTGTATGCTGAAAACAAGATCACACGCAATGAGGAAGGTGGTTACGCGGCAGTAACCAAGGCAAGAAAAGACCGTCGCGGCATGATTTACGATGATCTAACCGAAACGGGAAAGTATAGTTGATTGCCAATTGCCGATTTGCCGATTTTGAAGAGCCCCGATGTTTTCCAACCGCCATTCGCACTAGAAACAATTGACAATCGGCAGTCGGCAATGAAAATAATCGGCAATCGGCAATGAAATACCGCTATTCCAAATTCAACGGCTTCGACGTCTTCTCTATCAACCTTGGTGACTTGATGGATGGTATGTCCGACGCCTTGCTCGATTCAGGCTACGACGACGACTATTACTGGACTCGCGAACGAAAACCCACTGACACTTCACTTGATAGCCTAAGGCGAGCACTTTTGCAGGCACTCCTCGACAAGGGGTTGGTGAACGACCAACAGATCCGGGAAATGCTTGCCCAAAACGAAGGCAAGTTTAACGGGTCTCTGCTCGAAGAACTCTTGAATCAACTGATCGAGCGCCTCGTTGAAGAAGGGTATCTAACTCTCCACGAACAACAGCCACGATCTGGCGAACGGCAAGGTCGATTTCCTGGGCCAGGTGAGGTGTCCGATCCATTACCTCGAGACGTTCGCTTTGAAGTCACTGAAAAAGGTCTCGATTTCTTAGGTTACAAAACGCTGCGAAGCCTGCTCGGAAGTTTCGGCAAGAGCGCTGCCGGCCGCCACGACACTGTCTATCTCTCCACCGGCGTCGAAGCCGCCGCCGCAAGCAAACGTTATGAGTTTGGCGACACGATCAATCTCGACGTCAACACCACGCTGCTCTCCGCAATTCAGCGCGAAGGATTGAACGTGCCGCTCAATCTCGAGTACCAGGACCTGCACGTTCACCAATGCGATTACGAATCGTCTTGCGCGACTGTGGTGATGCTCGATTGTTCTCACTCGATGATCCTCTATGGAGAGGATCGATTTACACCGGCGAAGAAGGTGGCGCTGGCAATGTCGCATTTAATTCGCACACAGTATCCGGGCGATTCTCTCAAAGTGGTTTTGTTTCACGACGCGGCGGAGGAATTGCCTTTGGGTAAGTTGGCGACCACTCAGGTTGGGCCTTACCATACCAACACCGCTGAGGGACTGCGGCTCTCACGTCGCCTGCTTCAGGCACAACGCAAAGAGATGAAGCAGATTGTCATGGTCACTGACGGAAAGCCTACGGCCTGTTTCGTACCGACTCTTAAGCGTGAAGGAGCTAAGAGAACCGCCCAGACAGCGGGGAATGTCAGTCCTACACGTCGCCTATACAAGAACTCCATGGGAGGCGATCCTTTTGTCATGGCCGAAACTTTCAAGGAAGTACAGGCCTGTCGCAAAGCCGGTATAATGATCAACACCTTCATGTTGGCCAGCGACTATTATCTTGTTGACTTTGTAAAGCAGATGACTGCTATGACAAACGGCAAGGCTTATTTTGCCAACCCGGGAAATCTGTCCCAGTTTGTACTGATAGATTTTCTTCGCAGAAGGACTCGACGAGTCAGGTAGTCCAGATTCTTTGTTTTTCTTGACAAAGTTTCCCGCAAAAGCGCAAAGGCGCAAAGTAAGTTTGCGTTCAAGTTCTCTCTTTGCGCCTTTGCGCAAGAACTGCTTTGGTTTGATCTCATGCGCGAGTTGAACCGATCCCAGGGACGACCCAATTCATCATCACGCGGAACTCGCGTGGTCCTGCCCTACCTGATCCTCCTGTTAGGGTTCTGCTTTACGGTGCTCGTCTACCATTATTTTTCTAAACTCACTCACGAGCAGGACGTAATCCGGTTCGAAGGATCTGTCCTGGAAATCCAGGACCAGGTCAGACTCAGAATTGAGACTTCGATCACGCTATTGCGGGCTGGGACCGGACTCTTCGCAGCCAGTGATTCCGTTGATGCCGGAGAGTTTGAACGTTTCGTTCGACAGATCGAACTACAGAAGAACTATCCCGGTGTTCAGGGTATCGGTTTCTCGCTCTTGTTTCGTTCGGAGGAGATGGCGAATGTCGTCTCAACGATGCAACGCGAGGGC
>Ga0268386_10003968_pt1 | contig 10848 bp, 11 predicted proteins | sample RVTome_15_FD_200260 | JGI IMG/M metagenome (GOLD analysis project Ga0268386, IMG submission 200260) | Soil microbial communities from uranium-contaminated site in the Upper Colorado River Basin, Wyoming, United States - RVT150D86... ... | reverse complement strand
GGAACGGCTCCGTCGTCCATCCGTCCGCTTTGTCGGCGGGCTGGACGTCGAGGTGGTTGTAGACGGTCACCGTCGGGTAGTCCCCGCTTTGATCGAAGCGGCCGTGCACCATGGGATGGCCGCCGGTGTCGAGGACCCGAACCTCGCCGCCCATCCGCCGGATGAGATCCGCCGCGTGGGAGACCACTCCTGAAACGTCCGTCTGCCGCTGGGGCTCCGCGGAGACGCTCGGGATCTCCACGAGATCCTTGAGCGATTTCTCGAAGCTTCCCCGCTGCGATTCGGCGTAGTCCTGTAGCGATTTCTTCGAGAATCCCTGGTTGACCGGTGTGGCCATGAACGCTCCTGCCTGGTTGTCGGCGGAGCCCCGCGCTCCGCGCAAAGAAGCATACCACGCAGCCGACTCCTTGTTGGGAAACGCCCCGGGGTTGTAGGTCTTTCGCCCCCGCAGAGTCTGTCTCACTTAACGACCCCGGCGAGGAAACCCATAAACCTAGGTGGGCCAGTAGTTAGGGTAGTGCGGTTCGCTATCCGGGGAACGGAAATTGCTTTACCATGGAATCTGGGAGTCAATGCACGAGCACGCGCAAGACGGGGGAGCGGACCCGCTCATCGGCAAACGTCTCCGGGAGTACGTCATCCTCGAGCTCCTTGGCAAAGGCGGAATGGCCAAGGTCTACAAGGCCCGCCACGTGCTTCTCAACGAGATCCGCGCGATCAAGTTCCTCCGTCCCGAGCTCCGCGAACGACAGGAGTGCGTCGCCCGCTTTCACCGCGAGGCCCAGATCATGGTGCAGCTGCGGAACCGGCACCTGGTGATGCTCTTCGAGTTCGGAACCGTCGGGCAGGAGCTTCTGTTCCTCGTCATGGAGTACCTGGAAGGGGAGACGCTCCGAAAGCGCCTCCGGCGCACCAGCTGGCTTCCCGTCTCGGAGGCGGTGCGCATCGTTCAGCAGGTGGCGCTCGGGCTTTCCGAGGCGCACAAGCACGGAATCGTCCACCGCGACATCTCCCCCGACAATATCCAGATCCTTCAACGGGCGGGCGAGGAGGTCGCGAAGGTGATCGACTTCGGGATCGCCAAGAGCCTGGTAGCCGTCGGCGGCAAGATCACCCAGACGATGAAGCTCGTGGGAAAGGCAGAGTACGTCGCGCCCGAGCAGATCTGCCTTCCCGTCGGCGAGGACAGCAAGGACGGCGTGGATCATCGCGCGGACGTCTACTCGCTCGGAGTGACTTTCTACGAGCTTCTCACCGGCTCCAAGCCCTTCGAGGCGAGAAGCTCCAAGGCCTATCTGGTGAAGCACTTGACCGAGGCTCCGAGGCCTCTGTCGGAGACCAACCCTCTCATCCGAGTCTCACCCGCCATCGAAGATCTCGTGCTGCGGATGCTCGCCAAGAAGAAGGACGAGCGTCCCGAGTCCATGGACAGCCTGTTCATGGAGCTCGCCGCCTTGAGCCACGAAGAGCCTCTCCTGACTCCGGTTTAAGCGAAGGGGCATCTCTCTGGTGCGATAATGCCGCGGGGCCCCACCCCCGCGGCCCGGCCTTTCGTCGGCGCGCGTTCATCAATGCGCGCTCACACCTCGTTCGCGCGCTGTCCTCCGCTCGCAGGCTCGGTGCGGACGGCGGCGCGCTGGGCTCCCGCCTCCGCCCTTCGGGCTCCGGCGCGGTTTCGACGAAGCGCTTCGCGCGAAGGCGAACGCTCCGCTCGCGCAGGGTGCATATGAATTTTTCAGCACCCTGCTACTTTCCGGGTTCTGCCGGAATCGTGTAACTTAGGAACATGAGAGGAACCCTGGTTCTCGCGGCGGCGCTTTGTTTGAGCTCCGCCACGCCCGTTCAGCCCGGTCAGGTCGAGAGGCTCGATCTCGGGCACGAGCCGATGGTCCGCGACTTCCGGTCGGGCAAAGGCCGGGCTCGGCTGATCGCGATCCTGTCGCCTACCTGAGGGAAGTGCGCGTACGGCGCCCGTGTGGTGCAGACGGTGCTCGAAAAGCAAAGGGAAGCGGCCATCGACGTCCTCGTCGTCTGGATCCCGGCGATTGCTGGAGACGACTACGCTGCGGCGAATCAAGCCGTGAACAAGATCCCCGACGAAAGGGCTCGGCATTACTGGGACGGCTCCCAGGAGCTCGGAGAGGCTTTCGCTCCCGTGCTCGGAATCCGTTCGCGAATGGCCTGGGACGTCTACTTGCTCTTCGGCGCGGACGCCGATTGGGGAGAGACTGCGCCCGCTCCCGCCGAATGGTTGCACCAGCTGGTGGGAGAAAACCCGGATAGGAAGCTCTCCGAGGAGCTTCTCGAGGAGGCGATTGCCAAAGTCGCCCGCTGAGACACTTATGCCAGGCTCTTCGTCGAGGGAGCGTGAGCTGATCTACGACTGGAATCAGGTGGGTCAGGACCAAGCTCATCCCTCCAAGCCCGTCGAGCTCAACGACGAAACGCTGCGGGATGGACTTCAGAGTCCCTCGGTCATCTCTCCTCCCATCGAAAAAAAGCTCGAGATCCTCCACCTCATGGAGGCTTTGGGGATCCACTCCGTCAACATTGGTCTGCCGGGCGCGGGCCCGCACGTTCAGAAGCAGGTGCTGCGGTTGGCGCAGGAGATCGCGCGTCATCGGATGAAGATCCGCCCGAACTGCGCGGCGCGCACCCTCAAGGCCGACATCGAGCCCATCGTGCGGATCTCGAACGAGGCCGGGATTTCCATCGAGGCGGCGACGTTCATCGGCTCGAGCCCCATTCGACAGTACGCCGAGGACTGGGAGCTCGATCGGCTTCTGGCCTACACCGAGCAGGCGGTGCGGTTCACCGTCGAGAGCGGCCTTCCGAACATGTACGTGACGGAGGACACGACGCGCGCCCGTCCCGAGACTCTGCGCAAGCTCTACACCAGAGCGATCGAGTGCGGCGCCACCCGGGTGGTCGTGACCGATACCGTGGGCCACGCGACTCCTTCGGGCGCCCGGGCACTGGTGACGTTCATCCGAGAGGTGGTTCAGGCTGCTGGTTCCGGTGCGGCGGACGTCAAGGTGGATTGGCACGGACACAGCGACCGGGGCCTTTCGGTTCCCAACAGTCTCGCGGCCATCGAGGCGGGTTGCGACCGGGTCCACGCCTGTGCCCTCGGAATCGGCGAGCGCTGCGGCAACACCCCGATGGACATCCTGCTCGTCAATCTGAAGCTGGCGGGAAGGATCGGAAACGACCTCCGCCTTCTCGCCGACTACTGCCGCGTCGTCTCCGACGCGGTAGGCGTTCCCATCCCCGCGAACTATCCCGTCGTGGGCGAAGACGCGTTCCGCACCGGAACCGGGGTCCACGCGGCGGCGGTGGTCAAAGCCCTGAAGCGGCAAGATCTGTGGCTAGCGGACCGCGTCTACTCGGGAGTGCCCGCGGCAGAGTTCGGGCTGTCGCAGAAGATCGAGGTCGGCCCGATGAGCGGCATCTCCAACGTTCAATACTGGCTGACCTCACACGGCATCCCCTCGGACGACGCGCTGGTGCGAGCGATCTTCGAGAAAGCCAAGGCCTCGAACCGGATCCTCGAGGACGAAGAGATCGAAGCGGTCGTGCGCGAGCTCGCCTCGTAGATGAGCGGAATCCACGAGACCGCCCTCGTTCATCCCGGCGCCCGAATCGACTCCGACGTGGATATCGGGCCGTTCGCGGTGGTGGAAGAAGACGTGGAGGTCGGAGCGGGCTCGCGCATCGGCGCTCACGCGGTGCTCAAGAGCGGCCTCAGACTCGGCTGCCGGGTGCGGGTTCACGAAGGCGCGGTCCTCGGCGGCGATCCCCAGGACCTGAAGTACGACGGCGCCCCGAGCTACGCGGTGGTGGGAGACGACTGCGTCATCCGGGAGTTCGGCACGATCCATCGGAGCGCGCGACCCGAAGGCACGACCCGGGTCGGGCGAGGCTCGTTCATGATGGGATACGGCCACGTCGCGCACGATTGCGAGATCGGCGAAGACGTCATCATCGCGAGCTACGCCGCCCTCGCCGGACACATCCACATCGGCCGCCGGGCGTTCGTGTCCGGCGGCGTCGTGATCCATCAGTTCTCCCGCATCGGAGAGCTTTCGATGATCGGAGGCGGGTCGAAGGTGAATCTCGACGTTCCGCCGTTCTTCACCGTCGACGGCGTCCCCGCCCGAGCCGTGGGTTTGAACGTGGTGGGGCTCAAGCGCGCGGGGGTCGGCTGGGAGGACCTCGGCGCCATCAAGCAGGCCTACCGCCTGCTGTACCGCTCGAAGCTCGAGCGGCGGGACGCCTTGGCCCAGATCGACTCTCTCGCCAACGAGTACGCCCGCCGGGTGGCGGATTTCGTGCGAGAGAGCGAGCGCGGCGTCTGCCACCACCGCGCCAATCGCTAGGGCTTAGCTCGGACGGCGGATCACTTCCCGACGAGAAACGTCGTTGATTCCGAAAGCGTTTTCAGCTGCGTCGCCGTAGGATCTTCCGGGAGGTCTTTCAAGATCGCCTGGACGGAGTCCTTGATGGCGCGATTCACGTTGAATCGATCGGGGAGCGGGACGTGCGGCTCGGGGAAGACGACGGGACCGCTCCCCTCGCCCGGCGGCGAGACGAGACCGACTCCCTGGATGGCTTTCAGGAATTGATCGGCGGCCCGGGTGGTGTCCTTGAGCTGGAAGTAGGTGATCCCGAGAGAGAGCGAGACCGCGGGATCGCCGGGTGAGAGCGCCGCGGCGCGCTGGAGCTCTTCGGCCGCGCCCACCAGATCCTTCGCCTTCCAGCGGGTTTCCGCGAGAGTCAAATGAAGGGGAAGCTCGGGAGCGCCGCGGTCGTTCGCCTGCCGCAATAGCGTGCCGGCTTCGTCGAGCTTGCCTTCCGCGAGCGCGACCTGCCCGAGCGCGAGGAGCCTTCGCCCCTCGTCGACCCCCTGGGCCGTGGCCAGCACCTGCTTCGCCTTGGCGAGATCCTGCGCGTCGTTCCGCGCCTTGCCGATGGCGAGCCACGTCCGGCCGAGCGCGATTTGCGCCCGCGAGTCGTTCGGATCGGTGCGGAGCGCCTGGATGAGCTGGGCCCGAGCCGGCTCGTACTGTTTCCGGCTGAGGTAGATCTCGCCGAGGAGCGAGCGGGCTCGCGCGTCCGAAGGGTAGCCGCGCATGAAGTCGAGGGCGACCTCCTCGGCTTCTTCCAGCTTGTTCTGCTCGAGAAGAGCGATGGCGAGCTGGTTCAGATAGTCGCCTCCGGCCTCGACGTTCTTCTCCGCGCTCCTCAGTGCTCTCTCCGCTTCCTCGTGCCTTCCGCGAGCGTTCAGGAGCTGTCCGTACAGGAACTGCGACTCCCCGTGCGCCGCGTCCTTGGCGACGGCGGCGCTCAGATGGGAAAGGGCGTCGTCGGCGCGGCCCTCGCGAACGAGGCTCACCGCGGCCCGGTATCGTCCTTCAGTGGTCCCGGCGCCTCCGGCGAAGGCTTTCTCGTAGTAGTAGATGGCTTCCGAGTAGTTGCCCTGTGAGTAAAGAACGTCAGCGAGCTCCTCGGCGATCCCGGTCGACTGCGGGTCGAGAGTCTGAGCGCGCTCGAGATCCGAGAGCCCCCCGGTAATGTCTCCCGAGGCGAGCTTCGCGCGCCCACGCCCGAGGTAGACCTCCGCATTGTCGCCGAACTCACCGAGGATGACGTCGTAGACCGCGATCGCCTGCGGATATTGACCGGAGCTCACGAGGCTCGCGGCCCGCTCGAGGTCAGCGGCCGAAACGGCCTTCGATCCCGACATGAGCCAGAAGGCCGCGGTAGCGAGGATGAGAAGCGCGACTGCCGCGGCTCCCACCATGCCCCACGGAGTGCCTCGACGGGCCGGAGGCGGAGGCTTTCTCGGCCCGGCCACCCGCGGCACCGCTGTGGAAGAGGGGGCAGGCCTCGCTGCCGGGCGAGGTTCCGTTCTCGGTGGCTTCGGAGGCTCCTGAGCGCGCCGCTCGGGAGACGGCGCCGCGGGAGGCGCCGGCGCTGGACGCGGAGCCGCCGCCACCACCGGCGGCTGCGGCGTCGGAGTCACCAGGGTCTCGTCTTCCTCGTCCACAGTTGGCTCAGTAGGCTCATCAGGCTCGCTAAGGTCACGCGACTGACTGGGCACAATGGACTCGACGGGCTTGACGGAGCTTTCGACGACGTCCGCTACAAGGTCCTCGAACTCCTGCGGCTGAAGCAGGGTCGCTTCCAAGTCGTCTGGCGGGAAGGGAGGCGAGATGGCGGTCTCGTCGGCCTTAGGTGCGGGTGCGCCTTCGACGGTCTGAGTCACGAGAAGAAGCGCCTGCGCTTCCTCCGGCCGGCCCGCGGACAGAAGCCGCGTTCCCGGAGCGAGGACTTCGGCGGCGTATTGCTGGCGCCTCGTGGGAGACCAGGTCGTCGCCAGAAGAACTAGGAGCTGCACTCGCCGATTGCCCGGCTCCTCGATGAGGCACTGCTTCCAGGACTCGATGGCATCGCGCGGCCTTCCATCCGCGAACGCCTCCGTCCCTCGCTTCAACGCGGCCCCGAGATCGATGGTAAGCCTCGGCCCGGAGGAAGCCTTGTAGGCGACCTCCAGGAGCTCCCGGGCTTCGCTGCAATTGGGGTAGGTTTCGAGAACCGCTCGAAGCGCCGCGATCGCCTTGTCGAAAGTGCGGCTGCCCAAGAGATCGACGGCGTGGGCGAGGGCATCGGATTCGCGGTCACCGGTTGCCCCCGCCGAGCTCGCTGCCGATACGCCACTCGCGCCCGTCTCCCCGGCCGCGGCCCCGATGCGTCCCTGCTCGAGATCCTTGACCACCGCGTGGTGCTGCGCCTCGAGCCGCGCGAAAACCTTCTGGCTGTTCTGAAAGATCGGCTTGAGCGCCGAGATGTCCTGAGAAGTCTGGAAGACGAGGCTTCCGTCGCTTCCGATCACGCGCGTCTCGATCGAGGGCTCGGCTTCTCCCGCGAGCCCCGTCGAGATCACGAACGAGGCGCGGCCTACACTCAATTCGCTCTTCTTCTGGAGCTCCATGGTCTATTGGCTGATTTTGCTGGACTTAGTCTAAAGTATACCGCACTCCCCCCGTTCGAGGCCAGCTTCCCGTGCACTTGCCGGCCCCTGATTCGGCTGGTACAGTTAAAGAAAAAGTCATTCGGGAGGCAGGATCGCGGCACTCCGCTCGCGACACATCGTGCCCGTGCCTCCATCGAGGAAGGCCAGTCGAAGATGCCCCAGAGTTCGGAGCGGCGCGAGACCATCGGCGTGGACGAGCTCAAATCGCTCGAAACGTCGGTCTTGAAGACCCTCTGCCTGACCATCAATACCGCCGGCTCCGAGCTCAAGTACAAGATCCTCGACAGCCTGACCGACGACGACTTCTATTTCCCCGTTCTGCGCGAGGTGTTTCGAACTCTGGCCAGCATGCACCTTCGGGGTGACTACGTCATCTCGTCGAATCTGGAGGAGGAGCTCGAGAAGAGCGGAGGGGAAATGCCTGCGGGGTTGACCATCGAGCAGCTCTTCGACGGAAGCCTTCCCTCGCTCGGGGAGCTCAACGCCTGGGTCTCCCGCCTCAAGGATCGCTCGCGAAGCGGCCTGATCCCGACGGTAGCGCCTCCCAAGGAGACTCCGAAAGCTCCGCCGCCGAGGGCGGACGAAACGGTAGTGAAGCCGGTGGCGGAAATGAAGAAGAAGATCGCCGAGGAGCTGCGGAAATCGAACCCGCCCTCGGCCGCGGCGCCTTCGGCTCAGAGAGAGGCTCCCTCGACTCCCGCGCCCCGCGCGCCGCTCGAAGCATCATCCCCCGCGGTCTCCGCGCCGGCGAGACCGAAGGCTCCGCCGACGCCGCCGCCGCGCGAGAAATCCTCACCGGCGGTGAGCCCGCCTCCTTCCAAACCGAAGGTCAAGGCGGTCCTCTCTTCCGAGGGGGACGACTGGTCGAGCTATCTGGAGGATCTGGCCTCGAAGCAGGGCAGGAGCTACGATACCGGCTTCAAGAACCTCGATCGGGAGTTCAACGGGCTCGCGCCTGGTCTGATGCTGCTGGTCGATGAGGATCGCGAGCGGATCGTCAACTTCCTCAAACAGGTGACGGACCAGGTAGCCGCCTCGGGCGCGGTGCGTTGCCTGTTCCTGGCGTCGGAACAGCCGAAGGCGACGCTGCGGCTCCGGACGCTCGCGCGGCTCGCCGCGGTGCCGGTGGCCGACCTCGAGAGAGGCCGGCTCAAGAAGGACTCTCCCGAATGGCAGCGGGTGGACCGCGCCGGCCGCGGGGCCTTCGAGTGGCTGCGGCGGGTCTTCGTCTACGAGTTCCAGGAGGAGCTCGAGCTCGCCGTGGTTCGTGAGCTCGCGAAAAAGCTCCAGGAGTCACTCGACAAGGAGTCCTGCCTCGTCGTGTTGGATTCGCTCGAGAGGGTCGAGCGAAAGGGCGGAACCATCCAAAGCGCGGTCTCGCAGCTCAAGAGCCTATCCGACTCGCTCGACGTTCTGATCCTCGCCGCGACCACCGATCCCACGCTTCTCGCGTCGAAGGACGCCGACTACGCCTCGATCTTCCGTCTGGCGTCTCCCGGTCAGGTGGAGCTCGAAGTGCTCCGGGCGGGACGAGAGAGATCGACCGTCGCCCGTTTCCGCTACGAGCCCGAGTACTGCCGCTTCACCGAGTAGGCGAAGGGGGGACTACTCGGAGAATTCTTCGGATACGACCTTCTTGCCCGTGACCTTCTCCGCCGCAATCAGTATCTTCTCGCGGAGGATGAGACGGGCGCGGCGCTCTTCGGCGGTAATGAAGCTGTAGACTTCCTTGGTGATCCGCTGGAGGAAGTCCACTTCACCCCGAACGAGCTCGAGCACGATGAGCCCGCCGACTCCCGTCGCGGGAACGCTGAAGTTGATCTCGAGAAGCTTGTCCCGCAGCGACAGGCGGGCTTTTCGCTCTTTGGGCGTCGTCGCCTCGGCGTCCTTCTTCGTGATCTTGCGCAGGAAGTCGATTTCGCCGTAGGAGAACACGATCTCGGTGGTCTTCTCCTGCGACGTCTCGGAGGCGGGCCTGGGGGAAGGCTTGCGCCGCCCCGCTGCACCGCTCTTCTTACGCTTCTTGGCCAAGGCGCATGCTCTCTCGGGTCCTATCCGGCTTCGAGAACTTCCGCCGGCGGGGTCTTCTCGCGTCCAATCTCCATGAGCACCTGGCCGCAGGCGCATAGGACCCGCCGTACCCGGCCGAGCACCTTTACCGCCCGGCCGCAGGTGGGGCAGGGAAGGATGATCATGGCCGCCGGGGCTTTCACGTCGTTCATTTGCATCGGGTCAGCTCCTTTGTCCCGCAGCCTCTCTCCTCAATAACAGTTGCGGTTCGCCGATCTCGAAGTCGCCGTCGAGCTGTCCGCCCTCCTCGACACTCAGCTTCCTCGCGCGGAAGCTCCCGGACGCGCGGCCCGGGCCGAGGAGTCGGAGAATCTCCGCTTTGACGTCGCCTTTGAACTTGCCGCCGATCTCGACCTGGCTCGCCTCGACCTTGGCGTCCACGTCCGAGCCCTCCACCATCCGCACCACACCCGTTGCCTTCAGGTCGCCGCGAAAGCGTCCCTCCAGCGTGATGTTGATTCCTTCCAGGCGGCCGTCGAGGCTTGCCTTGGCTGCAAGGACCGTATTCTGATCGTTCACGGATAGAAGCTCCTACGGAAATCCGAGACTGTTAGAACGGGTTCTGCTCGCGGGCACGGGAAACGAGCCGCCGAGTAGATCGACGGCCTATGACTATGAATATACCGCCTGGAACGGGGAAGCGCTAGCCTCGAGTTTCACGAGGCGCCGGAGGAGTCTCGGGAAAAAATCAGGGGCTTTCGGCCGCGGGCTCGTCGAGACTCCCCGTCTCGATGAGCTTTTCCACGTCGGCGGCGAGCTCGTCGCCCACCATGCCGAAGTATCGCTTCACCACGCGGCCCTCACGATCGATGAGGTACTTCGTGGGATAGCCGAGAAAAGGACCGAACGAATCCTTGGTCCCTTCCTCGCCCATGACCTGCGGGTAGCGGATTTCTCTTTCTGCGACGAATGCCTGGACTTCCTCCGGCTCTCCGGACTCGAGGACTACGCCCAGCATGAGGAAATCCTCGGCGCCGAATTTTTCCGAGAGCTGCTGGAGGTGCGGAAGCTCCTTGATGCAGGGAGCGCACCAGGTCGCCCAGAGATCGACGAGCACCACCTTGCCTTTGTGCTCCGCGAGCGAGAGGGTGCCGCTTCCGTCGACCTTGGCGAGGACGAGATCGGGCGCCGGCTTCAGCGCCTTGGCATCTCCGCCGCTTGCGGCTCCGCCCTCGGAGGGGGCCTTGCAGGAGACGAGGAGAATCGCGGAGAGAAGCGCTGCGGCCGAAGCCGCCTTCATCTGGGCACTCATCGAGCGGAGCTATTGCTGCAGCGTCCGGACGTAGTGGACCACTTGCCACCGCTCGGTCTCGGAGAGCTTCCGGTTCATCGGCGGCATGGGACGTTTACCCGTCGAGACCTTGTAGAAGATCTCGCCATCGGTCATGCGCGCCTTGGTTCCCGCGGTCGTCATGTCCGGAGGCGCGGGCTTCATGAACTTCGTCGCCGGACCGTCGCCTTTGCCCGCCTCCCCGTGACACATGAGGCAGTGTTTCTTGAAGAGCTCGGCCCCCGCTGCCGCCGCGTCGGGCGTGGCCTCCACGGGATTCGGGACCGCCTTCGCCTCCGCGGGAACCTCCCAGACGGTGCCGCCCTCGGGCTGGGTTTCCTGCGCCGCGAGCGCGAGACCGGTGAGACTCGCGACCGCCACCACCGCGACGAAACGGATCTGCATGGCCTTTTGTAACCTCCTGAGCGCAACCAATACTAGCACGCGGAGGAGGGAACGAAGGTCACGACGG
>Ga0268386_10003967_pt1 | contig 10848 bp, 11 predicted proteins | sample RVTome_15_FD_200260 | JGI IMG/M metagenome (GOLD analysis project Ga0268386, IMG submission 200260) | Soil microbial communities from uranium-contaminated site in the Upper Colorado River Basin, Wyoming, United States - RVT150D86... ... | reverse complement strand
AAGATGCCGGCGCTCTGGGTGGTATCCGACTTCCTCGTATGGGGTTTCTTTCAGATCGGAGGCTCTCCCGCCGCGGTGACCCGGTTCCTGATCCCCGAAGACGAACGGACTCTCAGAGGAGCGATGGCCTACTCCGTCGTGTTCCAGAGTTTCATCTATGTCTGCGCGACGCTCATCGCCATCGCTTCGGGCGTTCTCCTTCCCGACCTCGAGCAGTCCGATCTCACGCTTCCGACGCTGGTGGCGAAGCTGCTTCCTCCGGTATTCGGGGGAATCATCATCGCCGCGGTCCTGAGCGCGATCATGTCGACCCTTTCCGGGATCCTTCTGGTCGCCGGCTCACTGGTGGTGGAGAACGTCTATGTAAAGCTCATCGGAAGAACGATCGACGCGCCCCAGGGTCTGCGCATAGCGCGCTGGGTTACCTTCGTCATCGGCGCTCTCGCCCTGGCGGTGGCCTTTCGGCCCCCCGCCGCCATCTTCTGGATCGTGACCATGTCCTTCAGCTTCATGGCCTCCGCCTTCACCTTTCCGTTCCTCCTCGGGCTCTGGTGGCCGCGGGCGACGCGCGAGGGGGGAATCGCCGGCATGCTCGGAGGGGCGCTCGCTTGCGTCATCTGGTACGTCCTCGGATGGGCCCGCTACGGCACTCTCGAGAACTGGATCGGCGGCATCTGGCCCGCGCTAGTCGGCCCCATGGTCTCTCTCGTTCTCATGGTGGTGGTGTCGAAGCTCACCGCACCCCCACCCGAGGAAGTGACGAAGACCTTCTTCACCGATTGATCGAAGGGAAGGTGAAGAGCAATCCCCTTCTTACACCAGCAGCTACTTCTTCCCTTCGACCAGGTGGTCCCAGGCGTCTCGCATGTCGAGTCTCCTCGCGAGCCCTTCGAGGTCGGAAGCGACGCCGCGGTCGAGAGGGATTCCGGTTGCGCGGCGCTCCTGCTCGATGGCGAACTCTGCCTCGCCCGGATAGTAGATGCGCGGAGCACCCGCCGCGGGCGCGGTCGTCAGCTGGTGCAGCATGTCCTTCATCCGGTTCCGGAACTTTACCCAGGGACTGAAAGCGCGGAGCCGGATGACGAGGAAGAAGTGGCCGATGCCCGCGACCTCCTGGCGCTTGCCTTCCGCGCCGGCGAGCTCGCGGCCGAAAGAGCCTCCGGAGAGGACTCCCGCGAGAATGTCGACGGCGAGCGCGAGGCCGTAGCCCTTGTACGATCCCGTCTCAGCGCGGCTCCCCAGGGGGAGAAGCATCATCGCCTCGAGCGCCGTCCTCGGACTCCTCGTGGGCTCTCCCGACGAATCGAGAGCGAGGCCCGCGGGGATCTTCACCTTGCGCCTCACCGCGTCCTCGAGCTCCGCGCGCGAGGTCGCGGTCGTCGACATGTCGAGCACGAAGGGAGCATCGTCCTCGGCGGAAGGTATGGCGATGGCGATGGGGTTCGAGCCCAGCATCGCCGTCGTCCCGTAGGTAGGGACCATGGCGGGGGCGGCGTTCGAGACGGCGATTCCGATCATCTGCTCGGCGAGCGCGAGGCGCGCGTAGTAGCCCGCCATCCCGAAGTCGTTGGTGTTCCGCGCCGCCACCGCCGCCAGGCCGAACTTTTTCGCCATCTCGAGGGCGATCTCCATCGAGCGGGCTGCCACCACGTGGCCCATGCCGTTGTCGCCGTCGATAACCGCCGTCGCCTGCTCCTGATACAGCATCCGGATATCCGCCGCAGGATTGATGAGGCCGGACCCGATGCGCGAGGCGAACATTGGAAGACGACCACAGCCTTCGCCCTCGACTCCGGCGAGGTCCGCGGCAACGAGCGCTTCACCCACCCGCGAGGCATGGGGCGCGGGAAGCCGGAGCCGCTTCAAGACCTCGCGAATGAAGTAGTGAAGGCGTCCGTGGCGTACGAAGATCGTCTTCGGCATGGGCTAGGCTAAACGGCGGGATCGACGGAAGTCAACGCGGGGAGGTTTTCCGGAGGTGTAGGGAAGCGTCGCGTTCTGAGGGGAAAATCCCCGGAACGGGACCAGCCCTCCGCGGCCACGTCGAACCAAGTCATTGCCCCTGCATCGATTGGACCGGAAGATCGTTTTCCCCCCTGTGGCATCGTGATTGCTTAGCGAACTCTGGACGTCTCTTTGCGGAAGAGAGGCCCATCCCGGGGGAGGTGCAGTGCAAGGAGAGAACGGTCGGCTCCAGACCGAAGCTCGGAGCGTCCTTCTTCTCTCGACCGAAAAGAAGGTCTTCGGGTTCGATCTCCTCGAGACCTTCCGGGTCGCCATCGGACGGCACGACTCCAACGATCTTCGTTTCAACTCCCGAAACGTGTCGAACTATCACGCGGAGATTCTGATCGAGCTCGACGGCCTCGTTCTTCACGATCTCGGAAGCACCAACGGCACCTACGTGAACGAGGAGAGGGTGCGGCGGCGAAAGCTCAGCCACGGAGATCTCATCCGCATCGGCGGGAACGAGATCACGGTGAAGCTCACGAACGGCGAGGCCGAGCAGGAGCCGGTGCCGCGAGCGTCCGAGATACCCCTGCGGGGAGAGTTCCGGCGGGACGAGAGCGTCGAGCCAGGTCTCACCCTCAGAGAGCTCCTTCTGGCCATCAAGCGACAGAGCCAGTCGATGCGCCTGGTGCTCACCCGAAGCGGGCGCGAGGTCGCCGTCTACATCCACGAGGGACGGGTCATCTTCGCCGAATCGGGCCAGGCCCGCGCGGAAAAGGCGCTCTACCGGGCGTTCGAATGGCGAAGCGGCGCGTTCAAAGTCGAGCCCTTTCCTGCGAACGACTCCGTTCCCAGGGTGATGAGCGTTCCCATCGAGACGCTGGTCGACGAGGGAGCTCAGCAGGCCAGAGACCTCGACGAGCTTCTCGGAAAACTGCCTCCGCCCGATGCGCCGCTTCGGCTCCGGGAAGGCTGCAAGATGAGGATCTGCGATTTCTCTCCCGCGGAGATGGAGGTGTTCCAGGGGCTCATCCGCGCGGGCACTCTCGGGGCGACGATCGAAGAGTCGCCGATGACCGACCTGCGGGTGATGAGCCTGGTGCACTCGCTCATCGTGAAGCGCGTCTTCGAGACGAAAGAAAACTCCTCTCTGCTCGAGCAGACCAACATCATCACCCGTCACTGAAGGCCTCGTTTGCGAGGTCGCCGTCCGAAAAAGAGGACGGCCTCTCACAACTCGTCTCTCCCAAATGCCCGGCAGGTAGAGGCTTAGCGAACAGGCCCCGTTGGCACGCGGAGTGCTGTTCACGTCACCAGCGTCGAATCAAGGAGGAGAAACGATGACCAAGATCTGGACCAGCTGGCTCGCGGTCCTATTGCTCGCGGGCGCAGGCGTGTCTTGCACTCAGACCGTGAACCACGTGCTCGCCGATCCGGCGCGCTACGCGCACAAGAATATTTCTCTCTCGGGCCGCGTGGTCGAAAGCGTCTCCGTCGCCGGCAAGGGTTTCTACCGCCTAGAAGATCCCACGGGACGCCTCTGGATTTTCTCCACCAGAGGCGTTCCTCGAAAGGGCGCGAGCGTGAAGGTCAAGGGGAAGATTCACGACGGCTTCGACATAAGCGCATTCGGGGGAGTCCTCGACCTTCCCGCGCCGATCCGGGAGCGCATCGAGTCCGGGCTCCTCATGGTGGAGTCGTCTCACAGAGCCGACCACTGAAGGCAATCCGGGAGAGCCCCTATAATGGCCGAAGCGTGAGCCGAAAACTCGACGTCATCGCCCATCAATGGGGGCTCGACCGGCTCGCCTTCCGCATCTGGCGCTACAACCCTCGAGGCCTGCTGCGCCTCTACCGGCACCATGCTTTCGATCGCGAGCTCGGCGTGGACACCCGCGGTTACTCCGACCTCCGGTACGAACCGACTCCCGCCGACGTCTTCCACCGGATGATCTCGAAGATACCCTTCGACCCCAAGGATTTCGTGTTCGTCGATTTCGGCTCGGGAAAAGGGAAGGTCCTGATGCTCGCCGCTCGGTATCCGTTCCGCAGCGTGGTAGGCGTGGAGTTGTGGGAGGACCTCCATCGAATCGCGCTCGAGAACCTGACCTCCTTCCGCGAGCGAGCCGATTGCGCCGCGGAAGTCACATCGCTCCGGATGGACGCGGCCCACTTTCCGCTTCCCGTCGAGCCTCTGGTGCTCTACTTCTTCAACCCCTTCCCGGAAGGGGTCCTCACCCGGGTGCTCACGAACCTGCGCGAGTCGCTGGCCCGGGCTCCGCGCCGGGTCTACGTGCTGTTCTACGCGCCCGTTCGGCGGGGAGCACCGTGGGATCGGCGGCGGGCGTTCGAAGCCTCCCGCTTTCTTTCGGTGCTTCGCGACGAGCCGCGGTTCACGATCTACACCGCGAGCTGAATCAATAGACGACAGCGCCGCCGTCGACGTTGATCGCCTGGCCGTTCACCCCGCGAGCCTCCTCCGAGGCGAGGAGCACGGCGACCGCCGCGACCTCTTCCGGCTCCATGAGGCGGTTCTGAGGCGACAAAGCCTCGAGCCAGCGTGTGGCCTCGGCCTCGCTCTTTCCGGTTTTTGCGGCGATGTTCCGCGCGGCCTCGCTCGCCATCTCCGTCCGCACGAACCCGGGGCAGATGGCGTTCACGGTGACGCCGGAGGTCGCCATCTCGAGAGCGAGCGCGCGGGTGAAGCCGATGAGCCCGTGCTTGCTGGCGCAGTAGGCGGCAGTGTAGGCGAAGCCGACCTTCCCGGCGGTCGAGGCGATCTGGATCACCCGTCCCCATTTCGCCGCCACCATCGGAGCGAGAAACGCGCGGGTGACGCGGAACGCCCCGGTGAGGTTGACGTCGAGGTGCGACTGCCAGTGGGCGTCGTCCATCGCCAGAACCTTGACGCTCCCGGCGATTCCCGCGTTGTTCACGAGGATCTGGACTTCCCCGACCTCCTCGCGCGCCCGCGCGATCGATTCCGGATCGGTGACGTCGAGCCGAACGGGAACGGCAGTTTGGATCTCCCTCGCCAGGGCCTCGAGCGAAGCGAGGCTCCGTGATCCGAGAACGACGGTAGCGCCCTCTCTCGCGAAAGCGAGAGCGATCGCGCGGCCGATTCCGCGGCTCGCGCCGGTGACGAGGGCCTTCTTTCCCTGGAGCTTCATGGTTCACCTCGGATCTGGCCCCACCAGCCATAGACGAGAATGACTGCGATCGAAAGCGGGATCACCCAGCGGATCCAGAAGATCCAGAGCCAGCCCACGCGGATGCTGCTTCCGCGATTCACCTCGGCGAGCGCCCGTCCCCGACTCACGTACCATCCGAGGGCGATGAGGGTGAGAGCGCTCCCCACGGGCTGCATCGTCGAGCCCCAGACGCGATCGTTCCAAATGAGAAAGTCCGAGCTTGCCATCGAGGGAAGCGACAGCAGGAGATCCGCGCCCACGAGGACGACGAGCGCGCGCCCGCGATCCCAGCCGAAATAGTGGCGGGCGGCGTCCACCAGGACTTGCATCCCCGCGACTGCCGATAGAAACGCGGCGACGAAGAACGCGACGAAGAACAATCCGCCGGCGAAGGCACCTCCCGGCATCGCCCCGAAGACGCCTGGCAGTGTGACGAACAGGAGCGAAGGGCCGCTCGTGGGCTCGACACCCATTGCAAAGACCGCGGGGAGTACCGCGAGGCCCGCCAGGAGCGCGGCGCTCGTGTCGCCGAAAGCCGTCTGGAACGCGGTCACCGGGAGGTTCTCGTCGTCGCGAAGATAGCTTCCGTAGAGGAGGAAGAACGTGCCCCCCAGGGACAGGCTGAAGAAAACCTGCCCCATGGCGGCGAGCGCCGTCGGGCCGTCGATCTTCGACAGGTCCGGAACCAGGTAGAACCGGATTCCCTCCCAGGCGCCGGGGAGAGTCACCGAGCGCGCGACGACCGCGATGAGCGACACGAAAACCAGCGGCATCGCGTAGCGCGAGATGGACTCGATCCCTTTCCGAACCCCGAGGTAGAGGACTCCGCCGATTCCGAGAAAGGTCACCACCGTCATCGCGAGGTTCCAGGAGGTGATACCGCCTAGCTTCGAATCGTAGAAGGCCGCTGGATCCGGTCCCACCGTGAAGCCCAGCAGGCTGTAGAGGGCGTAGAACAGCACCTGCCCCACGATGAGCACGTAATAGGACATCGCCATGAAGACCGTGAAGAACAGAAGAAAACCGATTCCTCGGCCGCCCGGCATCCCCGCGGTGACGAAGGCCGCCGCTGGGCCCTGCCGTGTGAGCCTTCCCAGAGTCCACTCCGCCATGATCGCCGGGATTCCGAAGAGGAAGTTGAGAGCGACGTAGAGGAGCACGAAAGCCGCGCCCCCGTGCTTGCCCGCGAGGTAGGGGAATCGCCAGACGTTCGCCAGGCCCACGGCCACTCCGATGAGGACCATGACCGAGCCGAAGCGCGACCCGAACGTCTCCCGGGCTTTCGTCGCTTCGCTTGGTGGGGCGTCAGGCATGGTCCGGAGGCGGAGAAATTCCGACGAGGAGGACGAGGCGCTCGTCCGACCGGTTCTCGACGCCGTGGGGGTCTCCCGCGCGCGCGAGCACCGCCTGGCCGGGGCCGACGGTCTTGGTTTCGCCGGAGACCTCGAAGCGGGCGTGACCCTCGAGCACGATGTAGTACTTCGTACTCTTCTCGTGAACGTGGACCTTCTGGTTCTGTCCCGGCTCGAAGCAATAGACGTCGAGAAAGAGATCGGTGGTGGCGAAGAGGTTCACCTTCTGCATCTTCTCGGGGGAGAAGACGCGGGCGTCGAGAACCGTACGGATGTCCATGGATCTCCTCCCCGAGTGGGCTACCTGCGGGCCTTCAGGTAGTCGCGGGCCTCGAGGCTCTGCCCGGTGACGGAGCGGGATTCGTCGGAAGCGAGACGGACGAAGATCTCGGCGATATCGTCCGGGGTGGGAAGGCTCTGCGGATCCTCCTCGGGATAGGCCTCGGCTCTCATGTCGGTCCGAGTGGCGCCGGGGTTCACGCTGTTGACCCGAACCCCCGACCCCTCGAGCTCCGCGGCGAGCACCTGGGTGAACCCTTCGAGACCGAACTTGGAAACGGCGTATGCGCCCCAGTTGGGTTTGCCCTTGCGCCCGACGCTCGAGCTGACGTTGACGATCGAGCCTCGCCCGAGGGAAACGAGATGGGGGATCAGCGGGCGGGTCACGTAGAACAGGCTCGAGGTATTTACCCGGAGCACTTCGTCCCACGTGGCGACGTCGAGGTCGACGATCGAAGCTCGCTTGCCCAGGATGCTCGCGTTGTTCACGAGAATCTCGAGGTGAGGAAACCGGGCGAGCGCGCTCGCGACCAGCCGTTCGGCGTCCAACGGGTCCGAGACGTCGGCGGCTCGGTAGCCTGCTTCCGCCCCCGCCGCTTCGAGCTCTCCCGCCGCGTCTCCGAGCGGTCCCGCGCCGCGGGAGCAGAGGAAAACCGAGGCCCCTTCGCGGGCGAATGCCCTCGCGATACCGAGGCCGATACCCCGGCTCGCTCCGGTGATGAGCGCGGCTTTGCCCTGGAGTCGTCTCCCGTTCATGGCGGGCTCATTCTAATCGAAGGCCCGCGAGACCGGTATGTTGCCGGAAGTACTCGCCGTATTTGGCGAGACCGAAGCCGATGAGGCCCGCGGCAACGAGAATCGCCGCGAGCCGTCCCCAGCGGCCGCGGCGCCAGAGGGAGTCCAGGGCGACGGCCGCGGTGACGGCGACGAACGGCCCGACGTAAACGAATTCTTTGAGGTCCTTGAACATCCCCGAGACGGCACGGAGCGCGAGCAAGCCGAGAAAACTCAACCCGTAGGCGGCGAGAATCCTGCCCGCCCACCTCTTTCCGTCCCGAAGGACCAGGAGAAGCCCGGCGATCGCCATCGCTGGAAAGCCGATGCCGTAAAAAAAAGTAACCCGTAGGAGCGCGACGGCGAATCCCGCGGGCCGATTCTCGGTGCCGCCTCCTTCGCCGTTCGCGAGCGCCGGCAGGATCTCGGTGAGGAAGATCAGGGTGAACGGAAGGTAGACCAGGAGGATCGCCGCCGTCGCGATGAGTCCCCAGAAGAGGAGAAGAGCCGGCATTCGTTTCCGCTCGAACCAGGCGAGGACAGCGGAGAACAGGCTGAGGTTGATGAGGCTCGATAGGTACAGGACTCCGGACGCGAGCCCGCTCGCCCCGAAGAGGAGCATGAATTTCAGCGTCGATGCCGCTTGCGCCATCCGAGCGGCGAAAAAAATCGCGAGCAGGTCGAAGAAATGCCCCGCCATCGTCGGCCACTGGGCGTAGAGAAGGCGGTTGACCACGGGAGGCAGAAACACCGTGAGGAGCGCCGCCCAGATCCCCACCTCCGTCCCCACGAGAGTGCGAGCGAGAAGGAACACCAGCGGGAGCTCGAGCGCGGCGAGGACGAGTCCCACGTGCTTCATCGCCTCTTCGATCCTTCGGGAGTCGCGGTCGAGGAGCGTGAACGGGAGGTAGAAAACGGGGGAATAGGGGAACGCGTAGTCGCGTCCAGCGATGCGCCGGGGATAGGCGGTCTGCGCGACCTTCTGCGCCGCGATTCCCCGTTCCAGGATCCCCCCCGGCGCCGCTTCGAACGCCTCGAGGTGGCGGCGGTGGAGCCGCACGTCCGAATAGAAGTAGCTGGGGTGGAACAGCGCGGCGCCCTTGAGCATGTAGCCGAGGAGGAAGAGGAGAGGGACGACCGACCGGCGAAACCCCAGCGCGAGAAAGGCCGTCGCCGCGAGACCGACGACGGCGATCTGCGCCTGAGCGTGAGCCATGCCGAAGGGATCGCTCGCGAACCAGACCGCCTGCGCGAGGGCTACGCCGCAGCCGATCGACGCCGCCACGGAAAGAGAGAAGCCGAGGAGAACGGCGAGGATGAAAACACCCGCCAGAAAGATCCGTGGAGCCATCGCTTCGAACGGCAGCCGGAACCGGGCACCCTCGATGCGGATCCAGTCGACGGCGAGTCCGAGCCCCTCGGGGCCCGGGTCGTCGACGAGAAGCTCGAGGCGCAGCGGCTCCTCCGAAGAGAAGCTCGCCGGGATCTCCTGCGTCCGGAATCGGCCCGACCGGGCGGAGAAGCTGGCGATCGGCTTCTCGTTCAGAAACACGCGCACCGCGGCGCTCCCCTGGAGGAAGCGCGCGTAGCGGAGCTGAATCCTCGCCCCGTCCGAGGCGCCTTCGAGAGGCAAGAGAATCGAAGCTCGGTCCTTCGTCCAGCGAAAGGTGACGGGAAGCCGCTCCTCGCTCTCGGTGAAGCCCGGAAGATACGGGCCGGTGGAGGGGCCGACGTCGAAATCGACGGGAGCGGTGGCATACGACGCGAGGCTGAGCGCGACCTCGCCGAGAACGAGCGTCAGAAGGCCTGCGAAGGCGACGCGAGATCGTCGGCGCATCCTTACAGGCTCACAGGCTCACCGGGCCCATTCGGAGGCGCGCTATTTCTTCCGTTCGAGAAGCTTTCGCAGCGTCTCCATCTCCAGCTCGAGCTTCCTCTGCTTGGAGGAGATGCTCAGGATGTAGGCGAAGAGGAGAATCCAGACGAGGGAGTAGGCGACCAACAGATAGCTCATGCCAGGTCGAGCTCCTTGTGCAGCCGGTCGACTTCCCCTTGGGCCGACTCGACCGCGAGGCGTTTGTCCATGAGCCAGAGATAGAGGAAGAGGAACGCGACCAGCGCCATCAGGAGCGCCTGGAACATCTGCGGGTGGAGCCCAGAGGATTCGCCGCCGAGGATGACGGGCTGGGGATGCTGAGTCCTCCAGAGGCGGATCGCGAGAAAGACCACGGGAACGTCCACGAAGGCGATGATCGCGACCACCGCGGAGAGCGTCGCCCGCTTCTGGTCCTCGGGAACGTATCGCCTCAGCATCAGGTAGCCCACGTACATCAGCCAGAGCACCAGGGCGGTGGTGAGCCTCGGGTCCCAGGTCCAGTAGACTCCCCAGGCGTATTTCGCCCAGACGGGACCGGTCACGAGGCCGATGGTGGTGAAGACCACCCCGATTTCCGTCGATGCCAGCGCCACTTCATCGAATCGGCGGCCGCCTCTCCACAAGTATCCGATGCTCGCGACGAAGGTCACGGTGAAGGCGACGAACGCCACCCACCAGCTGGCTACGTGAAAATAAAAGATCCGCTGCACGTCCCCCATGGTGCTCTCCCTCGGAGCGTAGAGAAACGCTCCCCAGAGCGCGATGAGCATGGAAACGAAGCTCAGCAGCGGCAGGGTTCTCCTGTACCAGGCTCCCATCATCAGCGGTGGATTATACTATGCAGGTCTGGTGCGGACTTCGAATCGCCTTACCGTCGCCTTCTCCTCCCTGGGTCACCTCCTCATCCATTTCTCCACCGCTTTCTTTTTCGTCATCGTGCTTTCCCTGGAGGAAGAGTGGAAGCTTCCGTATCCCGAGCTCCTGGGGCTATGGACTCTCGGCTCACTCCTGGTGGGGCTCGCCGCCCTTCCCGCCGGGTTCCTGAGCGACCGTCTCGGAGCGAGCACGATGATGGCGGTGTTCTTCCTGGGGATGGGAGGCTCCTCGGTTTTCGCCGGTCTTTCGTCTTCCCCCGGAACCCTGGCGGTCGCGCTCGCGAGCCTCGGTCTTTTCGCCTCCATCTACCATCCCGTCGGCATCCCCTGGCTCGTTCGCAACACGACCGTGAGCCGCGGAAAGGCGCTCGGGATCAACGGTGTCTTCGGAAACGCGGGCTCCGCAATGGCGGGGATCGTGACCGGCGCTCTCATAGACGCCGCCGGATGGCGCGCGGCGTTCGTGGTGCCCGGCGCGGTGAGCGCTCTCGCGGGAATCGCGCTCGTCCTTTGCTGCGCTACCGGGCTGATCCAGGATCCAAAGGATGCCC
>Ga0268386_10003966_pt1 | contig 10848 bp, 10 predicted proteins | sample RVTome_15_FD_200260 | JGI IMG/M metagenome (GOLD analysis project Ga0268386, IMG submission 200260) | Soil microbial communities from uranium-contaminated site in the Upper Colorado River Basin, Wyoming, United States - RVT150D86... ... | reverse complement strand
GCCTCACGGCGACCAGCTTCCCGTCTGAGACCTTGACCTCGGTGACCTCCATCGTCACCCCGGCGCCCAGCCGCGCCGTGAGCCCGGCGCCGATCTCGAACCCGAGCAGGCCGCCGCCGAACAGCGCGTAGGAGTAGCCCTCGCCCTCGATCAGCTTCGCCATCACGTCGACGATCGGCTGCGCGAGCCCCTCGGGCGCGGCCTTGGCGCGCCACACCTTCGTCGCGCCGTAGGCGCCGAGCGCCTGGCATGCCTCGTCCGAGACTTCGCCGACGGCGACCACCGCGGCCTCTGTGTCCAGCTCGCCTGCAAGCTTCGCGGCCTCGGAGATCGCCCCGAGCGAGTTCTTGTTGAACTCCCCCTCGTCGTCATGAAGTGCGTAAACCAGGATGCCGGCCATCAGATCAGCTTCCTTTCCTCGAGCCAGGCGACCACCTTCTCGACGGTCTCATTGGTGTCCTCGTCCTCGAGGATCTCGCCGGCCTCCTTCTGGGGGGGCGGGTTGATCGCCAGCACCGCGGTCCGGGAGCCTCCCTCGCCCACGCGGTCGGCCTCGATCCCGACGTCGGAGGTGGACTTCGTGTCGAGCGGCTTCTTCTTCGCCCCCATGATCGCCTTCAGCGAGGGATAGCGGGGCTCGTTGATCGCGTCGCCGACGCTGATCACGGCGGGGAGCTCGACTTCGACGGTGTCGTAGCCGTACTCGGCCTGGCGCTCGCAGCGCAGCTTGCCGTCCTCGACGTCCATCTTGATCACCTGCGTCAGCGAGGGCATCTTCAGGTGGTCGGCGACGACGGCGCCGATCGTGTAGCACTCGCCGTCGTCCGACTGCTGGCCGAGCAGCACCAGATCGGGGCTCTCGGCCTCGAGCACCTTGGCGAGCGCGTACCCGGTCGCGCATACGTCCGAGCCGGTGAGCGCGTCGTCGGTGAGGTGCACCGAGCGGTCGGCGCCGAGGGCGACGGCCTTGTGCAGCGCGCGCACCGCGCTCTCCGGGCCCATCGTCACCGCGACGATCTCCTCAACGTCGCTTTCCCCCTCCTTGACCTGCATCGCCGCCTCGAGGGCGTGCGTGTCGAAGGGGTTGAGATTCTTCTCGCCGCTGCGGTCGAGGCGCTTCGTCCCGTCGTCGATCCGCTTCTGGACCGAGGCGTCCGGGACCTCCTTGCAAAGGCAGCAAATCTTCAAGTCAGCACTCCCTTGACGTGGGGGGTTGCGGTCGTGGCGGCCGGGGATTCTATTCGCTCCGGCCGCTGGTTGACTGACCAGTCAATCGCCTCAGTTATACCCGATATCTCCGCCGCGAAGCGCGGCTTACGTGCGCTCGGCGACGGCGCCCCGGATGTACTCCACGATCTCATCGGTCGACGCGCCCGGGGTGAAGATCTCGGCGACTCCGAGCCGCTTCAGCTCCGGGATGTCGTCATTGGGAATCGTGCCGCCGACCGTGAGCACCACGTCCTCGGCGCCCTGCTCGCGGAGCAGCTCGACTACGCGGGGCACCAACGTCATATGGGCGCCGGAAAGGATCGAGAGCCCGATCGCGTCGGCGTCCTCCTGGATCACGGTGGCCGCGATCTGCTCCGGTGTCTGGTGCAGGCCGGTGTAGATCACCTCCATCCCCGCGTCGCGCAGCGCCCGGGCGATGATCTTCGCGCCGCGGTCGTGCCCGTCGAGGCCGGGTTTGGCGACGACGACGCGGATCTTTCGATCCCCCGACCCGGCGCCCGCGGCGTTCTCGGCGGTGGCCTCCATGCAGGGAATCTAGTCGCTGACAGCCTGAGGGCCGCGCCGGGGGGCTGATCGGCCGGTCGCTACGCGCCGAACTCGGTCACGGAGCCGACCAGGGAGATCACGACGACGAGGATCGTGACGAGGACGAGCAGGCCGAGCAGATAGAGGAATGCCGGCCGCACTCCCTTCTCCTCGTCGTCGATGCGATGGAGGGCGTTCTCCCGCACCGTGACGTGCACCTCGTCGGCCTCCTCCCGCTCGCCGCGCAGGCGCGCGGCCTCCTCGGCGCTCTCGCGCGTGGCGTGGTTGGAGAGCGCCTCGTCCTCGTCGCTCTTCTTCACGTCCCAGCCGTCGATCTCGTCCGGGACGACCTCGAACTCGACGATTTCCTTCTCGCGTGCGTGGGTGGCCATGGTGCGTGACCTCTACCCGTCCCAGTGAGGCGCAAACAAGCCCGCCGCAGGGGCATGAGTTCGACCCCCGGGGTCGAATTAATCAGGAAATCGACCTGCTACTCGCCTCGCAGTCGGGCGCTTCGCGCCCGATGCTCGGCGTCAACACCACATAGACACATGTCGGTCCGACGCGGGCGGCATTCTTTCGCCCCGACCACCGGGACAGGAGGAATCATGTACGACGTCCTCTACCTCGATCAGACCAGCCATCAGAGAGTGATCGCTGAGGGACTGGCTCGGGAATCGGCCGTGACGATCGCTCGAGCTGAGGCGCGACGCCGCCGCGTAGGGCGCATGTTCCTGGCCGGATCTGAGCCCTCGCCGCAGGGCGAGCTGGTGCTGATCGTTCAGTCACACCACAAAGCAGCCTGAGTCCAGCCGCACCCCGCTGACGCCCCTAACTTCGAGCCGCCCTGTCTAGCTGGTGGCTAGAAGATAGGCGTCTCTGTATACGTCCCGAATACCTCTTGGAGCGCGGCGATCATCTCGCCCTCCGAGGCGCGGGCCCGCGCCGCCTCGATGAAGTGGGGCATCAGGTTGTGGTCGGGGTCCGCCGCCGCCTGCTTCAGTTCCGCCAGCGTCCGCTCGACCGCTGCCGAGTCCCGGCGGGAGCGAGTCGCGCCGAGGCGGCCGACCTGCTTGCACTCCAGAGCCGGGTCGATGCGCAGGAGCGGGAGCTCCTCCTCGTCCTCCACCCGGTAGTCGTTCACGCCCACCACGATCCGCTTGCGATCCCGGACCTCCTCCTGGTAGCGGAACGAGGCATCGGCGATCTCCCGCTGCGGAAAGCTCTGCTTGATCGCCTCGACCATCCCTCCGAGCTCGTCGATGCGCGCGAAGTACTCGTACGCGGCGCGCTCCATCTCGTCGGTCAGCGTCTCGACGTAGTAGGAGCCCCCCAGCGGGTCGACGGTGCTCGGGACGCCCGACTCGTGCGCGATCACCTGCTGGGTGCGCAGCGCGAGCCTCACGGCGTCCTCGGTCGGGAGCGCGAGCGCCTCGTCGTAGGAGTTCGTGTGCAGCGACTGGGTACCCCCCATCACGCCCGCGAGCGCCTCGATCGTCGTGCGGACGAGGTTGACGAGCGGCTGCTGCGCGGTCAGCGACACGCCGGCGGTCTGGGTATGGAAGCGCATCATCATCGAGCGGGGGTCGGAGGCACCGTAGGTCTCCTTCATCTCCCGCGCCCAGATCCGCCGCGCCGCGCGGTACTTGGCAATCTCCTCGAAGAAGTCGATGTGGGCGTTGAAGAAGAACGACAGCCGCGGGGCGAAGTCGTCGACATCGAGCCCCCGCGCGATCGCCTCCTCGACGTAGGTGAAGCCGTCCTTGAGCGTGAAGGCGAGCTCCTGCTGCGCGGTCGAGCCCGCCTCGCGGATGTGGTAGCCGGAGATCGAGATCGGATGCCAGCGCGCCATGTTGCGCGAACACCACTCGACCATGTCGGTGACGAGGCGCATCGCCGGCTCGATCGGGAAGCACCACTCCTTCTGGGCGATGTACTCCTTGAGGATGTCGGTCTGGATCGTTCCCCCGAGCCGGTCGGGTGAGATCCCCTTCTCCTCCGCGGCGACGACGTAGAAGGCCAGCAGGATCGCCGCCGGGGCGTTGATCGTCATCGACACGGTGACCTCGTCCAGCGGAATGCCGGCGAACAGGGTCTCCATGTCGTCGACGGTGTCGAGCGCCACTCCCTCGACCCCCACCTCTCCCAGGCTGCGGCCCTGGTCCGAGTCGAGCCCCATCAGGGTGGGCATGTCGAAGGCGGTCGAGAGACCCGTCTGGCCGTGATCGAGGAGGTAGCGGAAGCGCTCGTTCGTCTCCTCGGCGGTGCCGTAGCCGGCGAACTGGCGCATCGTCCACAGCCGCCCCCGGTACATCGACGGGTAGATCCCCCGCGTGTACGGGAACTCGCCCGGGAAGCCGAGGTCGCGCTCGGCGTCGCTCTCGGCGCGATCCTCCTCGTTGTACAGCGGCCGCACCGCTTGCCCGGAGATCGTCTCGAAGAGGGCGTCGCGCTCGGGCTTGCGCGCGTAGTCCTCGAGCCACTCGTGCGAGCGCCTGGGTGCGCGCGGCTCCGTCGCCATGAACGGAAGTCTAGAGCGGGTGGCTGCGCCTATTCGATCGGCGGACGGCGCTCGGCCCACGGTCGCTCGGCCTCGATCTGCGTGGCGAGGGAAAGCAGCGTCGCCTCGTCGTTGGGCCGGCCGACCAACTGTACCGAGAGCGGGAGCCCGTGCGGTGTGAAGCCGGCCGGGACGGCCGCCGCTGGCTGGCCGGTGTAGTTCCACACCCCCGTGAACGGGTACACCCGGCTCATTCCGAGCAGGGTGCGAAGCGCACCCCGCCCCTCCCATCGCCCCACCTCGACGGGCGGGGTCCCGGCGGTGGGCGTGAGAAGCACGTCGTGGTCGGCGAGCAGACGGTTGATCCGCGCCGCGTGCCGCGGAATCGCGTCACGGGCCCGCCTCAGCGACCGCCGGGTGACCAGGGAACCCAACCGGCCGAAACCTCGCGTGCGCGGCTCGAGCTCCTCGGGCCGGGGAACGCCGCGAACGTCGTCGTGGATCCCGCGAAGGTAGAGCGCCGCGACGCCGTTCCCAACCAGACCGTACGCGGGGTCGCGTTCGCGAACCTCGTGGCCGAGCCCGCGAAGCAGCTCCGCGGTCTCCTCGACCGCGCCGCGCGCCGTCTCGTCCACGATCGGCGGCGCGACAACCCTCGGGGGGCGGGTCGAGACGGCGATCCTCAGCTTGCCGGGCGGGTGGCGGGCGGCGTCCGCGAACGTCCGATCCGGGGGCGGTGGAGACGCCGCGTCCCCGGCAAGGTGCCCGGCGGTCACATCCAGGAACAGGGCGGTGTCGAGGACGCTCCGGGTGAGGCAGCCGTTGACCGACATTCCGTGCCAGTGCTCGCTGAGCGGCGCGAGCGAGATTCGGCCCCGCTGCGGCTTCAGCCCGAAGACGCCGCAGTTGGCCGCGGGAATCCGGATCGAGCCGGCGCCGTCGGAGCCTGTCGCGCCCGCCACGAGCCCCGCGGCGACCGCGGCGCCGCTCCCGCCGCTCGAGCCGCCGCTCGTCCGGTCCGTGTCCCACGGGTTGCGGGTGGCGCCCCACGTTCTCGACTCCGTGAAGCCGTGGATCGCCAGCTCGGGCAGGTTCGTCTTTCCGATCGGGATCGCGCCGGCCGCCCGCAGCCGCTTGACGATCTCGGCGTCGTCGGGGGCGGGACGCTCGAACCCCGCGGTCCCGTACGTCGTGATCTCCCCCGCCACGTCCACCGTGTCCTTGATCGCCACGGGGACGCCGAGCAGGGGGCCGGCCCGATCGGACGACCGCCGGCGCTCCGCGGCGTCCGCCTCGGCCAAAGCACGCTCTCCCCAAACGACCCGAAACGCGTTCAGCTCCGGGTCCAGCCTGGTGATCCGCTCCAGGTAGAGCTCGACCAGCTCGCGCGACGAGATCTCACCCGCGCGGATCAGGTCGGCCTGGCGGGCGATTCCCGCGTAGGCGAGATCGCGTGCGTCCATCGATGCGGCGAGACTAGCGTTCGATGAAGCCGGAGCCGGGCCGTATTGGGTCGCGAGATTTGCTGGCGATCGTGTTGCGCCGCGTCGTGAAGGTGTTCCGCGCCGAGTGGCCCTTCCTGCTCATCCTGGCGCTGCTGATCTTCGTGCCGATCGGGTTCCTCGAGGCGCTGATGGGGCAGCTGGAGGCCGACGAGATCAGCCCGGCACTCGGCCTGGTCGTCGTGACTTTGGTCATCGGCGCGCTGATCGGCGAGGTGCTGTACAGCGGAGCGGTCGCCGCCCTGCTCGCCAGGACGCCCGCCGGCGAGCGACCGTCGATCACCGACCTCGTCCGCGAGCTCGCGTGGGGAAGGCTGATCGCAGCCGACATCCTCTTCTCGGTGCTGGTCGTGATCGGCCTCGTCCTCCTGATCGCCCCCGGAATCGTCTTCCTGGCCTGGTTCGCGTTCCTCGCGCCCGTGATCGAGATCGAAGACCGCCGCCTTCGGGACAGCTTCCGCCGCAGCCGCGAGCTCGTCAGGGGCCGCTTCTGGATCGTGCTCGCCGCGGTCCTGGGGGTGACGCTGGCGTCCGAGGTCGTGGTCGAGGGCATGGTCGATCTAACCCACTGGCTGTTCGGGGAAGCGCTGCTCCCGGAGTGGCTCGCGGAGGCGGGGGGGGATGTCCTGACCAATCCTCCCTACGCGGTGGTCCTCGTCCTGCTGGCGGTGGAGCTGATGCGGGAGCGAGGCGAGACCCCCGAGCACGCCTAGCTGCGCCGGCGAGCGCGCGGGCGCAGCCGCGCGGCGCGGGCGCTTCGCGAGGAGCGCCGCCGCGCCGCGAGCCACGTCCCGCTACCGCCTATCGCGGCCGCGGCGAGCGTGGTTCCGGCGATCGCGAGCCGCCGCCCGAGCCTCTCGAACCGCATGATCCGCCACCCCTCCGCCTCGGCGAGCTCGGCGAGCTCGGGGTCGGGATTGACGGAGACCGCGTTTCCCACCGCGCGCAGCATCGGCAGGTCCGAGATCGAGTCGGAGTACGCCCACGACTGCCCGAGGTCGATCCCGTGCTCCTCGGCGACGCCCCGCATCGCTTCGACCTTACCCTCGCCGTAGATGAACGGGCCCTCGATTTCGCCCGTCAGCGTTCCGTCCGGCGCGACCTCGTAGCGGGTGCCGATCCCGTCCTCGAAGCCGAGCACCCGCGCCAGCAGCTCCACGAGCTGATTGCCTGCCGCGCTGACGATGAAGGCGGGGCGACCGGCGTCCTGATGCGCGTGGACCTCGTCCATCATCTGCGGATAGATCCGCGGCAGGACCCCGGCGAGCAGGTCGGGGGCCATCCGTGCCATTTCCTTCTCGGGCACTCCCGCGAGCAGGTCCTTGGCGACCGCGAGCAGTGTCTGCGTGGTCTTGTCGGTCGATCCGCGGAGGCGAAAGCGCAGGTGGTCGAGACCCCACGCGGCGAGCTGGCGGCGCCGCACCATGCCGGAGCGGTACGCGGCACGACCGAAGTGCATCGCGCTGGACCCCGCCATAAGGGTCCGGTCCAGGTCGAAGAAGGCTGCCGCTCGGCGGGAATTCAAGCTGAGGCTTGGGCGCCGAGCCCTAGGCGCCGTTGACCTCGAGGACGATCGCGTCCCCTTGACCTCCACCGGAGCAGATCGCCGCACAGCCGAGCCCGCCGCCGCGGCGGCGCAGCTCGTGGATCAGCGCGCCGACGATCCGCGCCCCCGAGGCGCCGATCGGGTGCCCGAGCGCGATCGCGCCCCCGTTCACGTTCACCTTGTCCTCGTCCACCTCGAGCATCCGCACCGAGTTGATCGCCACCGAGGCGAACGCCTCGTTGATCTCCCACAGATCGACGTCCTTCGGGCCCTTGCCGATCTTCTTCAGCGCCTGCTTCGCGGCCTTCGCCGGGGTCCGAGCCAGGTAGGGGAAGTCATCGGCGACGGTGCCGTAGGCGAGCACCCTCGCGACCGGCGTCCGGCCCTCGCTCTTCGCCCAGTCCTCCGACGCCGCGACGACGGCCCCGGCGCCGTCGTTGACGCCCGGCGCGTTGCCGGCCGTGTGCGTCCCCTGCTCGCCGAACATCGGCGGTAGCTTCGCGAGCACGTCGACCGTGGTGTCGGGACGGATCGCCTCGTCCGCCTCGACGACCTTCTCCTCCTTGCGCGCCTTTACCGTGACGCCCACGATCTCCTCGGCGAGGTGGCCGTCGTCGGTGGCCTTCGCGGCGAGCCGATGGGAGCGCTCGGCCCAGCGGTCCATGTCTGCCCGCGTCAGCTCGAGCTCCGCGGCGACATCGGACGCCTCCTCCATCATGTGCTTGCCGCTGAAGGGGTTGGTGAGGCCGTCGTGCGTCATCGCGTCGATCGCCTTCGCGTCCCCCATCCGGAACCCGAACCGCGCCTTTGGGAGCATGTAGGGGGCGGCGCTCATCGACTCCATCCCCCCCGCGACGGCGATCTCGAGGTCGCCGGCCCGGACCGCCTGGTCGATGAGCCCGATCGTCCGCATCCCCGAGGCGCACACCTTGTTCACCGTCTCGGAGGGCACCTCGCGAGGAATCTCCGCCTTGATCTGCGCCTGGCGCGAGGGGATCTGGCCCTGGCCGGCCTGCAGCACCTGGCCGTAGACCACCTGCTGCACCTGGTCCGGCTTCACCTCGGAGCGCTCGAGCGCGGAGGCGATCGCGGTGCCGCCGAGGTCGGTCGCGTCCCGCGAGACGAGGGCGCCGCCCATCTTGCCGAACGGGGTGCGAGCTGTGGCGAGGATGACTGTGTTGGGCATCTGTCCTCTCAGGGTCGGAGTCGCGGCCAATGCTAGAACACCGGGAGTGAGGGTCGAGCTCCTCGACACCCCGCCCGCCGAGGCCGAGGCCGACGCGCTGTGCGTCGGGCTGTTCGAGGGCGACGAGCTGCCGGAGCCGTTCGCGTCCGCGCCGGGCGCGCGGGACGTGAAGGCCGCCTACAAGAAGCTCGCGGTGCTGCATCCCGAGCGCCCGGAGCGGGTGATCGTCGCCGGCCTCGGCCCGCGGGACGAGTTCGAGCCCGAGCGCGCCCGCGTCGCGGCCGCGCTCGCGATGCGCCAGGCCGCGTCCCGCGGCGCCCGGACGCTCGCGTGGGTCCCTCCCGGTGGCGGCGACCCGGGCGCGATCGCCGCGGCGCTCGTCGAGGGGACGATTCTCGCCGCGTACCGGTTCGACCGCTACAAGACGGCGCCGCAGGACGACGACCCGCCGCCCCGGATCGAGGCCCTGACGGTGCTCGGCTCGGACGGGGAGCTCTCGGCCGCCGTTGAGCGGGCCAGGGTCGCATCGGAGGCCGAGAACCGCGCCCGCGAGCTTCAGAACCTGCCCTCGAACGTGGCCACCCCCTCCTACCTTGCGCAGCGTGCCGGGGAGATCGCGGCCGGCGACGACCGCGCGTCCGTCGAGCTGTTCGACCGAGCGCAGATGGAGCGACAGGGAATGGGCGGCCTGGTCTCGGTCTCTCGCGGAACGCCGGAGGAGCCGCGCCTGATCGTGCTGCGCTATGCGGGCGGCGCCGAGGGCTCCGAGCTGGTGGCGCTCGTCGGGAAGGCGGTGACCTTCGACTCGGGGGGGATCTCGATCAAGCCGGCTGCCCAGATGAACGAGATGAAGATGGACATGTCCGGGGGCGCAGCGGTGCTGGAGGCGGTCGCCGCGATCGCCGAGCTCGGCCTGCCGTTGAACGTCCTCGCCGCGGTCCCCTCGACGGAGAACATGCCCAGCGGCACGGCGACGAAGCCCGGCGACATCATCACGCAGCACAACGGGAAGACCGTCGAGATCATCAACACGGACGCCGAGGGGCGGCTGATCCTCGCCGACGCTCTCAGCTGGTGCGTCGAGCAGGGCGCGGACCGGATCGTCGACCTCGCGACGCTCACCGGCGCCGTGCTGACCGCGCTCGGATCGACACATGCGGGGCTGATCTCGAACGACGACGAGTGGGCGGAGCGGGTGCGGGCCGCGGGCGCACGCACCGGCGAGCTCACGTGGCGGCTCCCACTACACCCGGAGTACAAGGACCTGACGAAGGGGACGATCACCGACCTGGTGAACGCGTCCGAGAAGCGGAAGGCGTCGACCATCTATGCGGCATCGTTCCTGGAGGAGTTCGTCGACGACGTCCCCTGGGTCCACCTCGACATCGCCGGGACCGCCTGGGACGTGGGACGCGAGTACGTCGGCAACGGCGCCACGGGATACGGGGTCCGGCTCCTCGTCGAGCTGGCGGCGGGCGCACCCTAAGCTCCGGCGCCGTGGAGTTCGATCTCAACGACGAGCAGCGGCTGCTCCAGCGCACGGTGCGGGAGTTCGCCCGCGGGGAGGTCGCGCCCATCGCCGAGGAGCTCGACCGCGCGAAGCGGTTCCCGTACGAGATCGTCGCGAAGCTGGGCGAGCTGGGGCTGATGGGGATCCCGTTCCCGGAGGAGTTCGAGGGCGGGGGCGCCGACACCCTGGCCTACACGCTCGCGGTCGAGGAGCTGACCCGGGTGGACTCCTCGGTCGCGATCACCCTCGCGGCGCACACCTCGCTCGGCACGATGCCGATCCACCTGTGGGGCACGGGCGAACAGAAGGAGGAGTGGCTCCCCGAGCTGTGCAGCGGCCGTCGGCTGGCCGCCTTCGGTCTCACCGAGCCGGAGGCGGGCTCGGACGCCGGGAACACGAGGACCCGGGCGCGGCCGCAGGACGGCGAGTGGGTGATCGACGGCGCGAAGCAGTTCATCACCAACGCCGGCACCGAGATCTCCGGCTGCGTGACGATCACGGCGCTGACCGGCGAGGACAACGGCGGCAGGGAGATCTCCAACATCATCGTCCCCAACGGGACGCCCGGCTACACCCAGGGTGAGCCGTACCGCAAGATGGGCTGGAACGCGTCCGACACCCGTCCGCTGTCATTCGAGGGCTGCCGCGTGCCCGAGTCGAACCTGCTCGGCCGCCGCGGCGATGGGTTCAAGAACTTCCTCCACATCCTCGATGGGGGTCGAATCGGGGTCTCCGCGATGGGCGTGGGCCTCGCCCAGGGCGCCCTCGATGAAGCGCTCTCCTACGCGAAGGAGCGCAGGGCGTTCGGCCAGCCGATCTCCAAGTTCCAGGCGATCCAGGCCAAGCTCG
>Ga0268386_10003965_pt1 | contig 10849 bp, 9 predicted proteins | sample RVTome_15_FD_200260 | JGI IMG/M metagenome (GOLD analysis project Ga0268386, IMG submission 200260) | Soil microbial communities from uranium-contaminated site in the Upper Colorado River Basin, Wyoming, United States - RVT150D86... ... | reverse complement strand
GATCCCCCCGACCACGGTCAGGAGGGCGAACGGCGCGGCCAGGGGCAGGTAGGTGAGGGCGGGGACGAAGCCCTTCAGGAAGTCGAGGGTGGGGGTGGGGAAGCCGAGGTGCAGCTCGGGGACGGGGACGGCGTAGCTGACGCCGAGGAGGCCGGCGGGTCCGAGCAGGTGGTAGAGCGCGGTGCCGAGCACGATCGCGGCGAGGACGCCGGGGACCTTCCCGGGGAGCCGGATCCGGGCCACCAGGGTGTAGAGGATGAGGCCGAGGGAGACCATCCCCACGAGGGGCAGGCCGAAGATGTCCACCAGGGGGATGAAGCCGATGAGGGCCATCGCGATCCCGGCGATGGAGCCGAGGAGCCCCGCCTGGGGGACGATCCTCTGGACCCAGGCCCCGGCGAACGAGAGGACGAGCTTGATGACCCCGATCATGACCATGGTCGCCATGCCGATGTACCAGGTCATGAGGGCGGCCTCGCGCTCGTCCATCCCCCGGGCCTTCAGGGAGAGGAAGGCGGGGCCGAGCACGACGAGGGCGAGGCCGATCGTCGAGGGGGTGTCGAGGCCGAGGGGCATCGCGGTCACTCCCCCCCGGCCCGTCTTCCTCGCGAGGCGGAAGGCCATCCACGTGTAGACGAGGTCGCCGAAGAGGACCCCGAACGCGGTCCCCGGGAACATCCGGGTGTAGACGATGTCGGCGGGGTAGCCGAAGCCGAAGACGAGGATCCCGGCCAGGAACGACATCACCGTGAGGTTGTCGAACATCAGGCCGAAGAAGCCGTTGACGTCGCCGACCACGAACCAGCGGTACCGGCCGGCGCGCTCGGTCATGGAGCCTCCCTCGGGGTGGGGATTCTAGCCGAGGCGGGACCGCCCCGGGGCGGTCGACTACAATGCGCGCCCATGGCCGGCGGCTCCACCGCGTGACGAGCCCCCACGCCGACGCCGCCCCCCGCGAGGCCGCGCCGCCCCTGCGCTACCGCGCGGCCGTCTTCCTGGGCGCCCTCCTCCTCTTCCAGGTGCAGCTCATCGTCGGCCGGCGGATCCTCCCCTGGTTCGGGGGCGCCCCCGCGGTGTGGACCACCTGCATGCTCTTCTTCCAGGTGGGGCTGCTCGCGGGCTACGCCTACGCCCACGGCCTCGTCCGGCTGCCCCCGCGGCGGCAGCGCGACGTCCACCTCGGCGTCCTCGCGGGGGCGGTCCTCGTTCTCGCCGTGCGCGCTCTGGAATGGCCCTCGTCGGTGACCCCGGGCGAGGCGTGGAAGCCCGACCCGGCGGCGAGCCCGGTCGCGGGGATCGTCGCCCTGCTCGCGGCGGGGGTGGGCCTGCCCTACCTCGTGCTGGCCTCGACCGGGCCGCTGGCCCAGGCCTGGGTCGCCCGGGTGCGGCCGGGAACCTCCCCCTACCGCCTCTTCGCCCTCTCCAACCTCGGCTCGCTGGTGGGGCTCCTCGGCTATCCGTTCGTCGTCGAGCCCTGGCTGCCGGTGGTCAGCCAGGGCCGGGCCTGGACGATCGGCTTCGGGGTCTTCGCCCTCGCGGCGGGCGCGGGCGCCCTCGCGGCCGGCCGGGTCCCCGCGGTGTCCGGGGGGGCGCCCGCGGGGGGGCCGGGGCCGCCCCCCGTGGTCCGCGTGCTGTGGTTCTCCCTCGCGGCCGTCCCGTCGGTGCTCCTCCTCGCGGTGACGAGCCAGCTCTGCCAGGACGTGGCCGTGGTCCCGCTCCTCTGGGTGCTGCCCCTCGCCCTCTACCTGCTCTCCTTCGTCCTCTGCTTCGAGTACGAGCGGCTCTACCGGCGCGGCCACTGGCTCGCCGCGGTGGCCCTCGCCGCGGCCGGCTTCGTCTACGCGCTGTTCGAGGGGACGACGCTCGCGATCGGCTGGCAGGTCACGGCGGGGGGCGCCGTCCTCTTCGCCTACGGCATGGCCTGCCACGGCGAGCTCGCCGCCCTCAAGCCGGACCCCGGCCGCCTCACGTCCTTCTACCTCACGGTGGCGGCGGGGGGCGCCTTCGGCGGCGTCTTCACCGGGCTCCTGGCGCCGGTGGTGTTCCCGGGCTACTGGGAGCTCCACCTGGCCCTCCTCGGGGGGCCGGTGCTCCTGGTGGCCGTGCTCCTGCTCGACCCGGAGTCCCGGCTCAACCGGGGCCCCGCCGCCCGGGTCTGGGGGACCCGGCTGCTCGCCTACGCGGCGCTCGGCGGCCTCCTGGGCGCCCTCGGGGCCCACGTCCTCGGCGGCCTGCGGGGAGCGGCCGCGCTCCGGCGGGGGTTCTTCGGCGTGCTCACGGTGTCCCTCGAGAACCGCGGGGAGCCGGACGAGTGGCGCAAGCTGAAGCACGGCCGGATCTCCCACGGCCTTCAGCTCACCGCTCCCGAGAGACGGCGCGAGCCGACGACGTACTACGGCCCGAAGAGCGGGGTGGCCCTCGCCCTCGTCCGGCATCCCCGCCGCCTCGCCGGCGAGCCGCTCCGGGTGGGGCTCGTCGGGCTCGGGGTGGGGACGCTCGCGGCCTACGCGCGGGGGGACGACGCCTACCGGGTCTACGAGATCAACCCCGACGTCCTCGCGCTCTCCACCGGCCCCGATCCCGTCTTCACCTTCCTCCGCGACGCGCCGGCCGAGGTCGCGACCGTCCTCGGGGACGCCCGGATCTCCCTGGAGCGGGAGCCCCCCCAGGCCCTCGACGTGCTGGCCCTCGACGCGTTCAGCGGCGACGCGATCCCGGTGCACCTGCTGACCCGCGAGGCGTTCGCCCTCTACCGGCGCCACCTCCGCGAGCCCCACGGGGTGATCGCCGTCCACGTCTCCAACAAGTACCTCGACCTCCGGCCGGTGGTGAGCGGCCTCGCGGGAGCCTTCGGCCTGCGGGCTGCCGTGGTCAGCTCGCCGGAGGCGGGCAACGCGGTCTGGTCCTCGGACTGGATCCTGGTGATGGGGGAGGGCCCGCTGCTGCGCGACCCGGAGCTCGCCACCGTGTCCCTCCCCCTCGCGGTGGACGAGCCGGGACTGCCCGTCTGGACCGACGACTGGAGCCCGCTCGTCGGCGTGGTGAGGCTCGACTGAGGGCAGCCGTCAGCCGGGCCGCGGGCGTTGCGCGAGCACCGCGAACGTCTCGAAGGCGAGCTGGAGGGCGAGGAAGACCGTGGCGTCGGTGGGGTCGAGGGGAGGCGCCACCTCGACGAGGTCCATGGCCGTGACGGGGAGCTTCTCGAGGAGGCCGCGGGTGAGGTCCAGGAGCTGCCGGCTGGAGAGGCCCCCCGCGACCGGGGTCCCCGTGCCGGGGGCGCAGGCGGGGTCGGCCACGTCGATGTCGATGGAGAGGTACACGCGGCCGATGCCGGCGAGCCGCTCGCGGGCGAGAGCGACCGCGGCGTCCACCCCCTGCCGGTCGAGGTCGCGGGCGGGGAGGAAGCAGATGCGCTTGGCGTGCATGAGGGCCAGCTCCTCCGGGTTGTAGGAGCGGGTCCCCAGGATGACCAGGTGCTCGGGGCGCAGGCCGGCGTCCAGGGCGCGGCGCATCGGGCAGGCGTTCGAGAGCTCGGAGCCGTCGTAGGTGTTGAAGAGGTCGGGGTGGGCGTCGAGGAGCACGAGGCCGAACGGCCCGCCCATCCCTGCGAAGGCCTGGACGAGGGGGATCGTCACCGAGTGGTCGCCCCCGATCGAGAAGAGGAAGCCGCTCGCCTGGAGGAGCGAGCGCGCGGTCAGCTCGACCCGGGCGAAGAACTCCGTCCGGGGCTCGGCGGGCTCGGGCTCCACGTCCCCCGCGTCGTACAGCCGGAACGCCTCGGGGTCGATCACGTAGCCGTCTTCCGAGATCGCGGGCGAGGTGGTGGAGATCTCCCGCAGGCGCCGGGGGGCCTGGGCGGCGCCCGCCCGCCAACAGGCCCCGCCGTCGAACGGGATGCCGAGGACCGCCATGTCGCCCGGCGCGAGGCCGGTCGGCTCGGACAGCCCGCCCCACGGATGTCGCGCAATCATGGCGGGAGACTGTAGCACCGCCGCACCGGCTCGCGGGATGCACCGGACCCGGGATGCACCGGACCCGGGAGTGGGGGCGACCCTGCTCTCCCGGGGCCGGAACGCCCGTCCCCCCGGTCCCTCCCCCCGGTCCCTCCCCCAGCCCACTTTTCCCGAACCCCGCCGGTCCTCAGAGCGTTCACACTTCCCAGAAGCGACACCCAGAGCGGGACTGGAATGGCGGGCCGCGTGAGCCCGATCCTTGACCCCGGGCAGCCGGGGGGGTAGCCTCCCCCCACCAGGAACAGGAGCGCGCATGGACCCGATCCTCGACAAGGCCCGCGCCGGCCAGAACGCCCTGGAGCAGATCGCCAACGCGATCCCCGGCTTCAAGGGCTACCGTGAGAAGGAGCTCCGCCGCGACGCGGACCGGCTCCAACGGGAGTACCTCGCGTCGCGGCTCGAGGAATCGAAGAAGAGCCTCGACACGGTGGCGAACGCGGCGAGCCGGGTGGGGGCCCTCGACGCCATCAACGACATCGAGACCGCCCGCAAGCGCCTCGACAAGGTGGTGAACCGCATCCGCTACGCCGACCGCGGGTACGCGGGCTTCTTCGACACGATCAAGGTGGACGAAGGGGCCCTCGACCGGGTCTACCGCTTCGACCTCAGCCTGCTCCACGGCGTGGAGGAGGCGAGGGGAGCCGCGGCCGCCGCCACCACCGCGGCCAGCCCGGCCGAGGCCGTCCGCGACATGATCGCCCGGCTGGACGCCCTCGACGCGGCGCTCGGCGAGCGGGAGTCCATCCTCACCGGGATCAGGTAAGGGAGGAGACGAGGCATGGCGCTCGAGGTCCTGCAGCACTTCGATCCGACGGGCCAGGAGATCGTCCACCGCGAGCCCCCCTCGGGCTCGGCGGACATCAAGCTCGGGGCCCAGCTCATCGTCCAGGACAACCAGTGGGCCGCCTTCTTCCGGGACGGCAAGGCCCTCGACACCTTCACCTCCGGGCGGCACACCCTCTCCACGATGAACCTGCCGCTCCTCGGCAAGCTCATCGGCCTCCCCTTCGGGGGCACCTCCCCGTTCCAGGCCCAGGTCTACTTCATCAGCCGGCAGACCTTCACCGACATGAAGTGGGGGACCAAGGAGCCGATCGCCTTCCGGGACGCGGAGCTGACGATGGTGCGGCTGCGGGCCTTCGGCCGCTTCTCCATGCGGGTGGCCGATCCCGGGATCTTCCTCCAGCAGCTCGTGGGCACCCGGGGGGCCTACACCACGGGCTCCATCGAGGACTTCCTCCGGGACATCTGCGTGGCCCGGCTGAACGACCTCCTCGGGGAGGCCCTCAAGACCATCCTCGACCTGCCCCGGTACTACGACGAGCTGGCGGGGGCGCTCAAGGGCCGGGTGGCCGACGACTTCGGAAAGTACGGCGTGGAGCTGGTGGACTTCCTCATCGGGGCGATCACCCCGCCCGAGGAGGTCCAGAAGATGATCGACGAGCGGGCCGGCATGGGGGCCATCGGCGACATGAACCGCTACATGGCCTTCAAGGCCGCCCGGGCGGTGGAGGCGGCGGCCACCAACCCCGGCGAGACGGGCAGCACCGCCGGCCTCGGCCTCGGGGCCGGGATCGGCATGATGATGCCCCAGATGATCGCCCAGGCCATGGGGGCGGCCCAGGGGGGGGCGGCCCGTCCCGCTGCCCCGGGGGCACCGGCCGCTCCGGCCGCTCCCGCCGGCCGGCGGGAGATCAGCCCGGGGATGACCTTCGACGAGGTGCGCGGGATCTTCGGCAACCCCTCCGGCGAGGTCGTGTTCGGCACCAAGGCCCGCTGGAGCTTCGCCGACATCACGGTCATCTTCGAGGACGGCAAGGTCACCGAGGTCAAGTTCTAGCCGCGGTGGGCCTCCCTCCGTCGGGCGTCGAGTGGCTGGTCGACGCGCACGGCTGCGCGCCGGCGGCCCTTCGTTCCCGGGAGACCCTCGCCCGCGTCTTCGACCGCATCGTCGCCGAGCTGGGGCTGCGGCCGGCGGCGCCGCCGGTGTGGCGGGTCTTCCCCGGGGAAGGCGGGGTGACCGGACTCCTGCTCCTGACCGAGTCGCACCTCACCTGCCACACCTTCCCCGAGACGGGCTTCGCCGGCTTCAACCTCTACTGCTGCCGCCCCCGGGAGCGCTGGCCCTGGGAAGAGCGCCTCCGGGAGGCTCTCGGGGCGGCCCGGGTCGAGGTGCGCTCCTTCCCCCGCGGGGAGCCGGCCCCCGAGGCCGCCGCCGGCCTCCCCGCCCGGGAGGGGGCGGCGTGAGCGGCTACGAGGCCCGCTGCCCGTCCTGCGGCGCCGCCATCGTCTTCTCCCTCGGCACGACCCTCCTCAAGGTCTGCGAGCACTGCGGCTCCGCGGTGGCCCGGAAGGGGGCCGACCTCGAGGCATACGGCAAGGTGGCCGGCCTCATCCCCACCCCCTCGGTCCTCGCCCTCGGGGTGCGGGGCGGCTACGCGGGCGCCCCCTCCTTCGAGCTGGTGGGCCGCCTCCAGCTCGACCACGGGGCGGGGACGTGGGACGAGTGGCTGATGGCCTTCGCGGGCGACACCTGGGCCTGGCTCGCCGAGGCCCAGGGGAAGTTCCACTACATGGGGGTGGCCCCGTTGCCCCCCGTCCCCGAGTTCGAGGACGTGCGGGTGGGCCAGACGATCGACCTCGGGCCCCCGGGGACGTTCGTGGTGACCGAGGTCAAGACCGCCCGCTTCGTCACCGCCCAGGGCGAGCTGCCCTTCGACGTGAAGCCGGGGAGCGCGCTCCACTACGCGGACCTGTCGGGTCCCGGCGGGCAGTTCGCCACCCTCGACTACGGCACGGGGAGCGCGGCCGAGGCCCTCTATGTGGGGCGCGAGGTCGCCCTCGACGAGCTGGGGATGCGGGGCCTCCCCGAGGCGGAGGACCGGCGCAAGCGGGCGGCCGGGGAGTCGCTCGCCTGCCCCCAGTGCGGCGGCCCCCTCGAGATCCGCGCCCCCGACCAGACCCAGCGGGTGGCCTGTCCCTACTGCGGCTCCCTCCTCGACGCCACCCGGGACCTCGCGGTCCTGGAGGCGCTCGCCCGCGTCGAGGTGAAGCCCCTCATCCCCCTGGGCGCGAAGGGGACCCTCGACGGGACCGAGTGGACGGTCATCGGCTTCATGGAGCGGAGCGTCACCGTCGAGGGCGTGCGCTACCCCTGGCAGGAGTACCTGCTCTACGAGCCCGGGAAGGGCTTCCGCTGGCTCGTCCTCGCGAAGGGGCACTGGTCGTTCGTGGCCCCCGCCCACGCGGGCGACGTCCAGACGATGACGGTGGCCAGCCGCTACCGCGACATGCACTTCAAGCACTTCCAGGGCGGGGGGGCGGTGGTGGACCACGTGCTCGGGGAGTTCTACTGGGCGGTAGCCCGGGGCGACCGCACCGAGTCCAACGACTTCGTCCATCCCCCCCACATGCTCTCGAGCGAGCAGGACGGCTCCGAGATCAACTGGAGCTTCGGGACCTACACCGCTCCCGACGAGGTCTGGAAGGCCTTTCGCCTCCCCGGGGGACCGCCCCGGCCGGAGGGGGTGGCCCCTCATCAGCCCTCGCCGTACACCGGGCGGGTTCGCAAGGCCTGGAGCACGGCCCTCCTCGCGACCTCTATCCTCTTCGCGGTGTACCTCGCCCTCCTGATTGGGGGGGCGCGGCAGGTGCACCGGCAGTCGGTGGAGATCGCGCCGAGCGCGGTCCCGGGGGCGCCCGAGGCCGCCGCTTTCACCGAGCCCTTCGTGGTGGGCCGCGCGGGGAACCTCGAGGTGAGGGTGCGGGCGCCGGTGAGCAACTCCTGGCTCTACCTCGACGGGGCCCTCATCAACGAGGACACCGGGGAGGTCTCGGAGTTCGACGTCGAGGTCTCGTTCTATTCGGGGCGGGACAGCGACGGCGCGTGGTCGGAGGGGGGGACCGAGGCCCGGCGCTACCTGTCCGCGGTCGCCCCCGGCCGCTACGTGATGCGGCTCGCCCCCCAGTGGGAGGCCGGCCGCGCGGTCTCCGGCTACGACGTCGAGGTCCGCAGCCGGGTGCCGCGCCTCTACCAGGTGGTGCTGGCCGCCCTCGCCCTGCTGATGTGGCCGATCGTGCTGTCCTGGCGGTCGATGCGCTTCGAGATGCAGCGCTGGTCCGAGAGCGACCACGCCTTCTCGGGCTCGAACGACGAGGAGGAGGAGGAATGAAGTTCGGCGTCTACGCCCTGATGGTGCTCGGCCTCTACGCGACCTCGGCGTGGCGGGGCTGGGAGCTCGGCTCCACCCGGCGCGGGCTCATCCCCCGGGACGTCCGGGAGGCCCCGGGCGGCTATCGGTCCTTCGGCTACTGGCGAGGAGGGAAGTGATGGAGCAGTGGATCGTCAGCCACGCCCGGCCGGTCGTGGACTCTCTCATCTACTCGGTCCTGGGCGCGGCCATCCTCTTCGGGGCCTACCGCGTCTTCGAGTGGCTGATGCCGTTCTCGATCATCAAGGAGATCGAGGAGGACCAGAACGTGGGCCTGGGGATCGTCCTCGGGGCCTTCATCCTGGGGCTGTCGATCATCATCTCCGCGTCCATCCGGGGCTGACGACGGCGCGAGCGGCCCCTCCGCGGGCGGCCTCCTCCCCGCCTCCCCGGGCGCTGCCGGCCCCGCCCGGCTGACCCGTGCGCTCCCCCCTCGTCTACGTCACCGTCCTCGTGGTGGCCACCTGCGGGCTCGTCTACGAGCTCGTGGCCGCCACCCTCGCGAGCTACGTGCTGGGGGACTCGGTCACCCAGTTCTCCACCGTGATCGGGGTCTACCTCTCGGCCCTCGGCCTGGGGTCCTACCTCTCGCGGTACGTGCAGCGGGGCCTCGCCCGGCGGTTCGTGGAGGTGGAGCTGGCGGTGGCCCTCCTCGGGGGGGTGTCGGCCCCCCTCCTCTTCCTGGTCTTCGGCCACCTCCCCGACTACTTTCGGCCCGTCCTCTACGGGATCGTGGTGGTGGTGGGCACCCTGGTGGGCCTCGAGATCCCCCTCGTCATGCGCCTCCTCAAGGAGGTGGTGGACTTCAAGGAGCTGGTGGCCAAGGTCCTGACCTTCGACTACCTGGGCGCCCTCTTCGCCTCGCTCCTCTTCCCGATCCTGTTCGTCCCCCGCCTGGGCCTCGTCCGCACCTCGATCCTCTTCGGCATCGCGAACGCGGGGGTGGGGCTCTGGTCCACCTGGCTCTTCGCTCCCCTCATGGGCGCGGTGACCGACCTGCGGGTGAAGGCGGTGGCCGCGCTCCTCGCCCTGACCGTCGCCTTCGCCTACGCCGACCGGCTGACCGACCTGGGCGAGGAGGGCCTGTACGCCGACCCGGTGGTGTTCGCGCGGAGCACCACCTACCAGCGCATCGTCCTCACCCGCCACCGCGACCAGTTCCAGCTCTTCCTGAACGGCAGCCTGCAGTTCTCCTCGGGGGACGAGTACCGCTACCACGAGGCCCTCGTCCACCCCGCGATGGCCCTGCGCCCGGACGCCCGGCGGGTCCTCGTGCTCGGGGGAGGGGACGGCCTCGCGGTGCGGGAGATCCTGCGCCACCCCGGGGTGGCCGAGGTCGTCCTCGTGGACCTCGACCCGGAGATGACCCGCCTCGCGGTGGAGAACCCCCTCCTCCGGGAGCTGAACCGCTCGTCCCTCCTCGACCCGCGGGTCGAGGTGGTGAACGAGGACGCGCTGATCTGGCTGGGCCGGGAGGGGGCGCGCCTCTTTGACGCCGCCTTCGTGGACTTCCCGGACCCCCACAACTTCTCCCTGGGGAAGCTCTACACCACGCGGTTCTACGCCCTCCTCCGGAAGCGCCTGGACCCGAACGGGGTGGCCGCCGTCCAGAGCACCTCCCCCCTCATGGCCCGGCGCTCCTTCTGGTGCATCAACCGGACGATCGAGGCCGCGGGCTACCACGCGCGGCCCTACCACGCCCTCGTCCCCTCCTTCGGCGAGTGGGGCTTCGTCCTCGCCGCCCTCCGCCCCTTCGAGCCCCCCGCCACTCCCCTCCCCGGGCTCCGCTACCTGGACGGGCCGACCCTCGCCTCGCTCTTCGTCCTCGGTCCCGACATGGCCCCCCTCGAGGCCGAGGTGAACCGGCTCAACAACCAGGCGCTCGTGCGGTACTACGAGGAGGAATGGCGGCGGTGGAACTGAGGACGTGAGGCGGCGACGGCTGCTCACCGGCCTGGCCGGGCTGGCCCTGGCCGGCTGCGCGCGGAAGGAACCCGCCCGCCGCATCGAGGGCGGGATCGTCGGGGGGGCCCACGCGCGGGGCCACCGCCTTCGCGAGGGCTTCCGGCCCCCGCCCGACACCACGGAGGACGCCGGGGTGGCCATCCTCGGGGCGGGCATCGCCGGGCTCTCGGCCGCCTGGGCGTTCGAGCGGGCGGGCTTCCGCGACTACGTCGTCCTCGAGCTGGAGGACGTGCCCGGGGGGACCGCCCGCTCGGGACGCAACGCGGTCTCCCCGTACCCCTGGGGGGCCCACTACGTGCCCGCCCCGAGCCCGGCGAACCGGCCCCTCCTCGCCCTCCTCGACGAGGTCGGCGCGCTCGCGGGCCGCGACGGCTCCGGGCGGCCGGTGTGGGCCGAGCACGTGCTCTGCCGGGAGCCCGACGAGCGCGTGTACTTCCGGGGCCACTGGTACGAGGGGCTCGTCCCGCGGGCGGGGGCGAGCGCGGCCGACCTCAAGCAGCTCGAGGCGTTCGACAAGGACATGAGGCGCTGGGCGGCTTTTCGGGACGCTCGGGGGCGGCGGGGCTTCGCGGTGCCCCGGGCTTCCGGCTCCGACTCCCCCGAGGTCCGGGCCCTCGACCGCCTCTCGATGGCCGACTACCTGGACGAGCGCGGTTGGGA
>Ga0268386_10003964_pt1 | contig 10850 bp, 10 predicted proteins | sample RVTome_15_FD_200260 | JGI IMG/M metagenome (GOLD analysis project Ga0268386, IMG submission 200260) | Soil microbial communities from uranium-contaminated site in the Upper Colorado River Basin, Wyoming, United States - RVT150D86... ... | reverse complement strand
TTGCTCAGCTCGTCGTTGATCCGTTCGGCCGACACGATCCGCAGCCGCTCGCGCAATCGCTCGATCGCCTCGAGGACCCTGGGCGCGGGCGCGAGGTCGAGCTGCGCGGCGAACCGCGCTGCCCGTAGCATCCGGAGCGGGTCGTCGGAGAACGAGAGCTCGGGATCGAGCGGTGTATCGAGGCGCTTGGCCGCGAGGTCCCTCACCCCACCGAACGGATCGACGAACTCTCCCTCGGGGAGCCGCACGGCCATCGCGTTCACCGTGAAGTCCCGGCGCGACAGGTCGGTGCGGAGGTCGCGCCCGAACGTCACCGCGGGCTTGCGGTGCTCCGCCGCGTACACCTCTTCGCGGAACGTGGTGATCTCGAGCAGGAGGTCACCCCGGCGCGCACCGACGGTCCCGAACTTCACCCCGACGAGGTACTGCCGGTCGGCCCAGCCTCGGAGCACCTTCGTCGTCTCGTGGGGGACCGCGTCGGTCGCGAAGTCGAGATCGCCGTGCTCCCGACCCATGAGCAGGTCCCGGACGACCCCGCCCACGAGGAACAGCTCGTGGCCGGCCAGGCGGAAGCGCTCGCCGAGCTCGGTGGCGACGGGGGGCACCTCGAGGTGCGCGCCGCCCTCGCGGCGCGACCGATCGGCCATGAGGCGGTCAGGATACCCCTGCCCTCGGGGCCTACCGCTCGCCTTCGGCTCGCTTCTTGAGGCCCCGAACCCCAGCGACCTCGGCGGTCTGCGGTAGCGTCGCGCCGTGCGGCCGCTCGAGCTGCTCGGGTTCGTCTGGACCGTGCCGAACACCGTGCTCGGGCTCGTCCTCGGCGCGCTCACGTTCCGACTGCCCAGGGCGCACGGTGGCGCCTTCGTGTTCGATGGGTCCCCACGAGGGTTGACCAGACTCCTGCGTGCGATGGGTCGAACGGCAATGACCGTCGGATTCGTGATCGTGGCGGCCGTGCCGGTCGAGGGGACCCTGCTCGCGCACGAGCGCCACCACATCCGTCAGTACTCGCGGTGGGGGCCGTTCTTCATCCCCGTCTATCTGATCCTTGTGATCCCGTTCGGCTATCGACGCCACCCGATGGAGCGAGCGGCTCGTCGGGCCGCGGGGGAGACGGACTAGGCGGAGCCGGCGAGTCCCACGGCGCCGCGCGAGAGCGAACCGCGCAGCGCGAGGATGAAGTCGTGCGGGTTCGTGGAGGCGAGCTTCGCCTCCTCCTCCGTGACCAGTCCGTCGTGGACGAGCTTCACGAGCGCCTGATCGAAGGTCTGCATCCCGTAGTAGCCACCCTCGGCGATGACGTCGCGGATCTCGATCGTCGCCTCGGGGTCGAGGATGCGGTCGTACACTCGGCCGGTCGCGACGAGGACCTCGACCGCCGGGACGCGGCCCATCTCGTCGGCACGGGGAACGAGCCGCTGCGACACGATCCCGCGGAGCGCGCCGGCGAACGACGCGCGCACCTCGCGCTGGTGCTCGGAGGGGAACAGGTCGAGCAGGCGGTTGATCGTCTCGATCGAATCGATCGTGTGCATCGTCGTGATGACGAGGTGACCGGTCTCGGCCGCCTGGATCGCCGACATCGCCGACTCGGGGTCGCGGATCTCGCCGACGAAGATCACGTCCGGATCCTGTCGAACGACGTGACGCAGCGCCGCCGCGTACGACCCGGTATCGAGGCCGACCTCGCGCTGCTGGATGATCGCCCGGTCGTCGTCGTGCACGACCTCGATCGGGTCCTCGATCGTGACGATGTGCGTCCGGCGCGTCCGGTTGATGTGCCCGATCATCGAGGCGATCGTCGTGGTCTTCCCCGTGCCGGTCGGCCCCGTCACGAGGACGAGACCGCGGGACGAATCCGCGAGCTCCTCGACCACCGGCGGGAGCAGCAGCTCGGCGACCGTAGGAACCTCCAGGCGCACGCGCCGGATCGCGAGGCCCACCACGCCCCGCTGGCGGTAGACGTTGATGCGGAATCGGCCGACCGCGGGCATCGTGTAGCCGAGGTCCGCCTCCCTCGTCTCGTCGAACTCGCGGCGCTTGTGTTCGGGCATGAGCGCCACGGCCGCCGACGCGGTGTCCTCGGGCGTGAGCGCCGGGAAGGCGGTCGGCTGGAGCTCCCCGTCCACGCGGACGAACGGGACGTTGCCCGCCTTGAGGTGGAGATCGCTCGCGCCGACCTCGACCATGTGCCGAAGCAGCACGTTGATGTCCACCTAGTCCTCCTCGCCGGGGGCTAGCGCTCGCGCCTGCTTGCTCTCGGGGGCTTCGCTCGCCTTCGGCTCGCCTCCGCCCCCGAACCCCCGCGCGCTCGCTCCTTCAGCCCCCGAACCCCCGGCTCGGCCGGCCTCGATCTCGGACTCGATCTCCTCGAACTCCTCCCTTACCTTTCGGCGCGCGGCCAGGAACTTTGAGCCCCCGATCGCGAGCAGGAGAAGTACAAGGAAGCCGAGGCCGACGGGCGTGAGGTACTTCTCCCAGCGCTCGTAGCTGGCGCCGAGGGCGTAGCCGAGCACGGAGTGCCCGATGCCCCAGAGCACGGCCCCGGCGACGTCGTAGGCGATGAACCTGCGCCACTCCATGTGGGCGACCCCGGCCACGATGAACCCCATGCTCCGAACCACCGGGACGAACCGGCCGAAGAACACGGTCTTGCCCCCGTGGCGCTGGTAGAAGCGCTCGGCCGCCTCGAGCCGCTCGGGCGTGATGAACAGCTTGCGGCCGTGACGCTGGATGAAGCCGCGGCCGAACCGCCGGCCGATCCAGTACCCGAGGTTGTCCCCGAGGACGGCGCCGACGATCGCAACGATCGCGACGCCGGGGAGCCAGAGCTCGCCGATGCGCGCATAGAATCCGCCGATGATGACGAGCGTCTCCCCCGGCACGATGACGCCCGCGCCCACCGAGTTCTCGAGGAACGTCGCGACGAACACGATGACGTATCCCCACGGGGGTTCGAGGTACGGGCGGAGGAAATCGATGATCCGTTCGAGCACGACCGCCCAGTATAGGAACGGCACTTCCCGAGGCCGGCGCTGATGGAGACGCGGAGCGAGGTGTCCGCGGGCGGCGTCGTCTACCGCCGGACCGACGAAGGCGTCGAGATGGCGCTCGCGGCGCGGCGAACCCGGCGGGGGGAGCTCGTCTGGGGGCTCGCGAAGGGGGCGATCGAGCCGGACGAGTCCGACGAGGAGGCCGCCGTGCGCGAGGTCCGCGAGGAGACCGGCCTCGAGGCGGCGGTGGAGTCCGACCTCGGCGACATCCGCTACTTCTACGTGTGGGAGGGCGTCCGCGTCCGCAAGCGCGTGCACTTCTTCCTGATGCGGGCGACGGGCGGCGACGTCGCCGACCACGACTCCGAGATGGAAGACGTGCGCTGGTTCCCGATACGCGCCGCGCGAAAAAGGGCCGCGTACCGAGGCGAGCGTGAGGTGATCGAGCGCGCCACGGCCCGGCTCGCGTGACGGCGCTCCAGGCGATCGCCGGCGTCGCGGTCGGGTTCGCGTCCGGGATCCTGTCGGGACTGTTCGGCGTCGGCGGCGGCATCGTGACCACGCCGGCGGTGAACTCGCTCCTCGGAGGGACCGCGATCGAGGCGGTCGCGACGCCGCTGCCGGTCATCGTGCCGAGCGCGATCGTCGGCTCCTACACCTACGCGAAGGCGGGAGAGGTCGACTTCCCGGCCGCCCGGTGGTCCGCGATCGTCGGGATCCCGGCGGCGACGGTCGGTGCCTACCTCACCGAGCTCGTGAACGTCCACCTGCTGCTCGCCGTCACCGCCGTGCTCATCGCCCTGTCGGCGATCCGCGTGATCGGCTCGAGGGAGCTCCACGCCGCCGAGGCCCCCGGGCGCGTGACCCCATGGAGGTGCTGCGTCGTCGGCGCGACGGCCGGTGTCCTGTCGGGGCTGCTCGGGATCGGCGGCGGGATCATCATGGTGCCGGCATTCACGGCGTGGATCGCCATGCCGGTCAAGCGCGCGCTCGGCACCTCGCTGCTCGTGATCCCTGCGCTCGCGATCCCCGGCACGATCGTGCACGGCCTCCTCGGCAACGTCGACTGGGCGATCTTCCTCGTGCTCGCCCTCGGCGTGGTGCCCGGCGCGCGGATCGGCGCCAGGTTCGCCCTCGGGACCCGCGAACGTCGCCTCCGAGCGGCGGTCGGGTCGTTCCTGCTCGTGGTGGCCGTGGCGTACGGGCTCGCCGAGCTCACCGCTCTCACCCGGGGCGGTGGATAGGATGGCTCGACCGATGCGACGGCTCTCGCCGCTCGTCCCTGCCCTCGTCTGCCTCCTCGCGCTGCCCGCACCGACCTCGAGCGCGCAGGAGCTTCCCTCCGCCCGATTGACGCTGCTGTCGCAGACGCCGTGGAACTCGAGCTACGACCCACTCCACGGGCCCGAGCTCGAGCTGCGGTTCCGCGCCGAGAACCTCGGAACCGAGCCCCTCGGCGACCTGGCGATCGGCGCGACGCTGTACTCGCGGGTCCTCTCGCGCAGCGCCTACGAGGCCTCGCTCGTCGCGGACCCCTCGATCGTGATCGACGGGGAGGAGCTGCCGCGCACCGGGACCATCGCTCCCGGGGCAACACGCGACTTCGAGATCGGCTTCACGCTGGGGTCCGGCATCGACACCGACCAGTCGGGCGTGTACCCGCTGAAGGTGGACCTGCGCAGCGGCGCCGCGTCGGTCGCCGAGCTCCGAACGCCCGTGATCTTCGTCGTGCGCGAGCCCGAGGTCCCGCTCGACCTCTCCTGGACGTTCGTCCTCCACCATCCGATCACGTTCGCCCCGGACGGGACCTTCACCGACCCCTCGCTCGAGGTCGCGCTCGGACCCGGCGGCCGGCTGCACGGCGAGATCCGTGCGCTGCTCGCGATCGCGGCCGATCCCCAGGCGACACCGGTCGACCTCGCGGTCTCGCCGGTGCTGCTCACGCAGCTCGGCCGGATGCGCGACGGCTATGCGGTCGTGGAGGGCGAAGCGGTCCGCCGGGTACCCGCGGAGGCGGGCGGCGCGGCCCTCGCCGAGCAGGCGATGGCCGACCTTCAGACGATCGCCGGGGCGCCGAACGTCCACATCACCGCGCTCCCCTTCTCCGCCCCGGAGCTCCCTTCGTTGTACGGCGGGGGACTCGGCAGGGACGCGGACCTGCAGCTTGCGCGCGGCCGCAACGTCGTGGCCGAGTTCCTGAAGACCTCCCCGCTTCCGCAGGTGCTCCGGCCACCGGGAGCGGCGCTCGACGACCTCACCCTTCGGAACCTCCCCGGGGCAGGCATCACCACGCTGGTCGTCGGGCCGGGGACCGTCGCGCCGGTCGCCCAGCCGCTCGGATTCGCCGGGCCGGCCACCACCGCGCTCGCCGAGGGGGCCCTCTCGGCGATCGTGCCCGAGCCCGCCGCCGACGCGCTGCTCGCCGGCACGGTCGGCTCCGATCCGGTGCGCGCGGCGCAGGTCATGCTCGGCGAGCTCGCGACGATCTGGCAGGAGAGGCCGGGCGAGGAACGCGGCGTCGCCGTGGTGCTCGACGAGGACGCGCCGTTCCCCGGACCGTTCTTCCCGCCGTTCGCCGCCAGCGTCGTCGACGCGCCCTGGCTGGACCCCCAGGGCTCGCTGGAGTTCATCCAGGCGTATCCGCCGCCCGGCACGCAGCCCCTGGCCTCGACGTCGTTCCGCCGGTTCTCGACGTCGTACGTGACCTCGTTGAAGCAGGCCCGGCGGCGCGTGGACACCCTCGCCTCGATGCTGCCCGTCGACAGCACCTCGCCAGAGCGTCTCGACACGATGCTGCTGCTTGCCGAGGCTCGCCAGTTCCTCGCCGAATCCGACAACGGCATCGAGTTCATCGGGACCGTGCATCGCACCGTCCAGGACGTCATGAACAGCCTGGTCGTCGACGCGGTTCCCTCGATCACGCTCTCCTCCGACGAGGGCAGGATCCCCATCACGATCTCGAACGACGCGGACGAGACGCTCTCGTTCTCCGTCCGACTCAAGTCCGAGTCGCTCCTGGAGCAACCGTCCGCGGACCTCGAGCTCGCGCCGGGCGAGTCCGAGACCCTCAGCCTCCGGGCGGAGATGGGCACGACCGGGCAGACGCTCATCGACGTCCAGCTGCTCGCGCCCAGCGGTCGCGTGATCGATCAGGAGACGATCGTGGTGCGCTCGACCGGCTACAACCGCATCGCGCTGCTGATCACGATCGGCGCGGCGATCCTCATGGTCGCCGCCTGGGCGAGGAGGTTCCTGCCACGTCGGACCTCGTGAGCCCCGGCCCGTCCGAGCCGCCGCCGCCCGAGGACTCGACGCGCTCATTCGTACGCAACACCGTCGTGATGTCCGTCGGGACGGCGCTGTCCCGGCTCACCGGGTTCCTGCGGCTGTCGGCGATGGCGTTCGCGCTCGGGATCACCGAGTCGCGGCTGGCCGACGCGTACAACATCGCGAACGTCACACCGAACATCCTGTACGAGCTGGCGCTCGGCGGGATCCTGACCTCGGTCGTCGTCCCCGTCGTCGTCGAGTGGATGCAGACGCGCGGCCGCGACGCCGCCTGGGACGTCGTCCGTCGCCTGTTCATGCTCGCGTTCGTCGTCCTGTCGGGCATCGCCCTCGCCGGGATCGTGCTCGCCCCGTGGATCGTCGACCTGTACACGACGGGCGTTCCCGAGACCCAGCAGCCGGCGGTGCGCGACCTCGCGACCTTCTTCCTGCGGTGGTTCATGCCGCAGATCGTCTTCTACGGGCTCGGGGCCGTGGCCACCGGTCTCCTGAACGCGCACCGCCGGTTCGCGCCACCGATGTTCGCGCCGATCCTGAACAACGTCGTCGCGATCGCCACGTTCCTCCTGTTCTGGGCCCTGCGCCCGGCACCCGGCTCCCACGAGGTCGCGACCGACGCCCAGCGTCTCGTCCTCGCGGTCGGGACCACGCTCGGGGTGGCGGCGATGACCGTCGTGCTCTGGCCGTTCGTTCGCGGGACCGGCTTCCGGTTCCGGTGGATCGCGGTCCGCGGCGATCCGGCGATCCGAACGATCCTGCGGCTCGCGGCTTGGGTGTTCGTCTACGTCGTCGCGAACCAGCTCGGATACCTGGTCGTGATGATCCTCGCGGGCGAGCGGCAGGGCGGCTACACGGCGTACGCCGCGGCGTTCATCCTCTTCCAGCTGCCGCACGCGATCTTCGCCGTCTCGATCTTCACGGCACTGCTCCCGGCGCTGGCGTCGCGATGGACCGCCCACGACCTCCCCGGCTTCCGTGACCTGCTCTCCCAGGGGATCCGCGCGACCGCGGTCGTCCTGATCCCAGCGGCGCTCGGGTACCTCGTGCTCGCGCGCGACATCGTGCGGCTGCTGCTCGAACACGGCGTCGCCGATACGCCCGAGAGCGGCGACCTCGTGGCGGAGGTCCTCGTCCTCTTCGCCATCGGGCTGTTCGCCTTCTCGGCATTCCAGCTCCTGCTGCGCGCCTCGTACTCGATGCAGGACACGCGGACGCCCGCGCTCGTGAACGTCGCCGCCGTGACGCTGAACGTCCTGGTCAACCTCCTCTTCTTCCTCGTGCTGGATCTCGGCGTCCCCGGACTGGCGCTCGGCCACGCCGTGTCCTACGTGTTCGCGTCGATCGTCCTGCTGATCGTGGTACGGGCACGCATCGGCGGACTCGATGGTCGTCGGATCGTCCGGTCGCTCGGACGGGTCCTCATCGCGGGCGTCGCGACGTCGGTGGCGGCGTGGCTGGTCGCGAGGGGGATCGAGGCGTGGCTCGGGACCGTCACGATCGGCGCCCAGGCGCTCCAGGTCATCACCGCGGTCACGGTCGGGCTCGTGGTCTTCGCGGCGTCGGCGGCGGCCCTGCGGATCGAGGAGGTCGCGATGGTGCGCCGCCAGCTCACGGCGAGGTGGCGAGGGTGAGCGGCACGCGGCGCGCGGCGCCCGGGGACGAGCGCGGGCTCGTCGGCAAGCTGCTCATCGTGTCGCTGTTCCTGCTCGTGCTGCTCGGGCTCGCGGCGGTCGACGCGGGCTCGATCCTCTTGCTGCGCGTTCGAACTGGCGACCTCGCGGGGGACGCCGCGGCCGCGGCCGCGGACGCGTTCGCCGAGACCCGTGACGAACGAACGGCCAAGCTCGCGGCCCTCGGGACGATCACCGACGCGGACGAACGCGCGCGGCTCGAGCGCATCGACGTGCGCCGCGGCGAGGTCACGGTCGAGATCTCGGCCCACGCGAGCACGCTCGTCGTCGGCCGGGTCCCGTTCCTCGACGACCTCGCGAGGGTGACCGTCTCCCGGTCGAGCGGACCACCCGACTAGCCTCGACGCCCGAACGCCGGGACGCGGTGTGCCGGGCATAGACTTCGACCCGTGACGCCGAACACGCAGCCGGTCACCGTGGTCGCGGGTCGGTATGCGCTCGAGGAGCAGCTGGGCAGGAGTCCCACCGGCATCGTCTTCCGAGCGCACGACACCGTGCTCGGTCGCACGGTCATCGTCCGACTCGTACATCCGGATCTCGCCGACGACCCGGCCTTCGAGGCGGCCTTGACGGACGCGTCGCGTCGCATCGCCGCGCTGTCGATCCCCGGCTGCGCCCGCCTGCTCGACTCCGGGCTGGAAGACGGCGTGACGTTCCTGGTCCGCGAGCACGCCGCGGGCACCGGCATCCGCCAACGCATCAAGGCGAGCGGTCCCGCTCCGGTCGACGAGGCGCGACGCGGCATGCACGAAGCGATGGGAGCGCTCGCCGCGCTCCACGAACTCGGCATCCAGCATCTCGCCCTCGACGCGGACGACGTCATCGTGAGCGACGACGGGGCGGCTCGGCTCACGGATCTCGGGGTCGGGACCGCGATCGCCGAGGCGCGCCCCGCGGACGCGGCCGACCTCCTCGGCGCCGAGCGCCTGGCTCCCGAGCAGCTGCGGGGCGAGCGACCCGACGCGCGCGCCGATGTGTTCGCCGCCGGCGCGATCCTGTTCGAATGGCTGACCGGCGAACGCCCCGACGGTCGCGGGTCGCCCCGGGCGATCCGGTCGGACGTGCCCAGGGAGCTCGATCGGGCGGTCGCCCGCGCCCTCGAGCCCGACCCGTCGAACCGGTACGCGGATGCGCGCGCCTTCGCGCACGCGCTCGGTCCCGCGGCCGAGGAGCCGGACGCGGTGACGATCCCGGAGCCGAGGCGGCGCGGCGGCGTGTTCGGCTGGCTCGGGGTCCCCCTACTGATCGTGGGAGCCGTCGCCGCCGCGATCGTCGTCGCCGTCCTCCTGCGAGAGTTCGACGTGGTCGGGCAGGACGTGCCGCCGGGCTCGACCGTCGGCGCCGAGCCGCCCGAGGTCCCACCCGAGGTCGTGCGGGCCGCCTCCGTCTCGGTGATCGACCCGTTCGGCGACGGCGACGAGCTCTCCTCGAACGCGATCCTCGCGAGCGACGGGAACGCCGAGACCGCCTGGCGGTCGGAGAACTACTTCGACGGCGTCCTCAACAAGCCGGGCGTCGGCCTCGTGCTCGATCTCGGTCGGACGCGGGAGGTCCTGGGGCTCCGGCTATCGACCCCGCACCCGGGCTTTCGGTTCCACGTGGCCGTCGGCGTCGACCCGGACGCGCTCATCGACGCCGTCGGTTCGCCCGTCACCGCGGCGGCGCTCACGCACGTCAGGCTCGACGGAACGGGGCGGTACGTCCTCGTGTGGATCACCTCCGTGGTCCCGACCGGCGACGGCGACCGAGCCGAGATCGGCGAGGCGGAGGTGGTCGTCGCCGGTGCCTGACGAGCCACGCGACGAGGACCTCGTCCGCCGCTTCCTCTCGGGTGACCGGGCCGCGTTCGCGGCGCTCGTCGAGCGGCACGAGCGCCGCGTCTACAACCTCGCCCTCCGCATGACCGGTCGGGAGGAGGATGCGCGCGACGCCACGCAGGACGCGCTCCTCACCGTGCTGAAGAAGCTGTCGTCGTTCCGGGGCGAGGCCGCCTTCACCACGTGGCTGCATCGGGTCACCGTGAACGCTTGCTACGACCTCCTGCGCAAGCGCCAGCGCGCACCGCTGCTCGAACGCGGCGAGGACGACCTCCCCGCGATCGAACCGCCTCCGGCGGCCGATCACGCGGAGACCTCCGACCTGTCGATCGACGTCCGGCAGGCGCTCACGCAGGTGCCCGAGGACTTCAGGGTCGTGATGATCCTGCACGACGTTCAGGACCTGCCCCAGGAAGAGGTGGCGGCGATCCTCGGCATCCCCGTCGGGACCGTGAAGTCGCGCCTGCATCGCGGGCGGATCGTCCTCGCCCGGGCGCTGGGCGTCCGGCCCGCCGAGGCGTCCGGGGAACGGCCGGCAGCCGCCGGACCGTCAGACGGAACGATGCCGCCGTGACCCACCCCGAAGACCTCCTGTCCGACTACGTCGACGGCACGCTGGGCGAGACCGAGCGTGCCGTCGTCGACGCGCATCTCCAGGGGTGCTCGCGCTGCCGAGAGGAGGTCGCGCTCGCACGGGGGGCGGTCACCGCGCTCGGTTCGCTCGAGGAGGTGCCCGTGCCCTTCGGCGTGACCGGTCCGGTCCTCGCGGAGGCCGGGCGCCGGTTCGAGCGGCGGCGCAAGGTGGCCTGGGAGCGGCTGCAGTGGGCGGCAGGGCTCGCCGCCGCGGCCGCGCTGATCCTGGTGGTGGTCGTGAACCTCGGAGGCGACGACCAGCGGCTGCCGACCGCCGTCGGCCCCGCCACCACGGGCGCCACGGCGGCTGGCGGAGCCGAAAGCGCCGCTGACGCGGAGCGGTTCGCGGCCGGCTTCGAGGGCCTGGAGCGGCAGCGCGGCGTGAACTACGACGAGGACGGGATCCGCGCCGTGGCGCGAGACAGCGC
>Ga0268386_10003963_pt1 | contig 10851 bp, 9 predicted proteins | sample RVTome_15_FD_200260 | JGI IMG/M metagenome (GOLD analysis project Ga0268386, IMG submission 200260) | Soil microbial communities from uranium-contaminated site in the Upper Colorado River Basin, Wyoming, United States - RVT150D86... ... | reverse complement strand
GACGTCCGGAATTTTCTTCAGGTTGTCGTATCTCGTCCGAACGAACGAGAGAATGGGCGTGAGAAACGGATAGGCGACCCGGGCCATGTCGGCGATCGAGGTGAACGGAGCCTCGAGGACGAGAGCGGCCGCCGCTTCTCGAAGCGAGAGCTCGACGGCGACCGCCGCGCCCAGCGACTCACCGAAGAGAATCACTCGATCGGGCGCGATTCCCCGCTGCTCGACGAGGTAACGGTGGGCGGCGACGGAGTCCCGGTACGTGCCCTCCTCGGAGGGACGCCCCTCGCTCCTCCCGAAGCCGCGGTAGTCGAAAAGGAAGACGTCGACTTCCAACTTGCCCTGGAGGAGCAGAGAGCGATCCAACCGGCCGGAGATGTTGCCCGCCTTTCCATGGCAGACGAGGACGGTGAAGCGATCCCTCCGACGCGGTGAAGCGGGCAGAAACCAGCCGTGAACCCGGGTCCCGTCCGAGGCGTCGAGGAAAACCTCGTCGTGCTCGAGGCCGTAAGACCGGGGGGTCGCCTCGGTTTCCCTGGAGGGGAAGTAGATGAGCCTCTCTTCGAAGAGCAAGTGAGTACGCGTTCCGCGGCGTGGCCAGCCCCGTGGCAGCAGGCAGCTGCGCCGCAGACGCCGGCCCGTTCGCTGCCGGAACCATGGTATCCGACAAAGGCTCGTCCGAGGCAACGCCCAAGGATTATGCGCCGGCTCGACTCGTGATATGTTGTGGGGCTCGAAGGGAGGTGCATGGTTGGGCGGAGACGAGGCCACCCTCGCGAGGCTTCCCAAGCCTGGCGAGCCCATTTTTTACCCCAAGGTGGGCCACTGCATCTTCCGCGGGGTAATCGAGGATCCAGCAGCGCCGGGCACCAGACTGGTGGAGCTGGAGGACATCGAGGAAGGGAGCCGGATACTCGTCCCGCTCTCGCGGGTCCCCGAGCTGAACCTCCGGTCCGCGGGAATGGCGATGGAAGCCATCCAGGAAGAGCTGTCGGCGGAGTTCGAGGGACCGCTCCCGGAAGAAGCCGACCGCCACCGGGTCATCGAAGAGCTGATTTCCGAGGGCTCGCCCCGGAGCCTGGCCCGCGCCCTGAAGCGGCTCCACTTCCTGCGCCAGACCACGGGCTTGGCGCGCGAGGAGGAGCAGACGCGCAAGAAGATCCGCAGCTGGCTCGCGGCCGAGGTCGCCATAGGGAAGGAGTGCACGAGGGCCGAAGCCCAAGCGTTCATGACGCGGGTGCTCCAGGACGCCATGTCCGCGCACAAGCTGAAGGAGAAGGAAGAAGCCAAGGAGCGAAGGCGCGCGGCGAAAGAGCAGAAGAGATCGGATGCGGCCGCCGCGGCGGCGCATACTGTGGAGGCCGTGGAGGCTGTTGACGCGGTCGAGGCCGTTGACTCCGTCGATGCCATCGAGCCCTTCGAGGCGGCACAGGACCCACCCGACGGACCAAACAGCGAGGAGGACACCCCGGTCTCTTAGATCGCGCTCGTCCGAATTCCACCGATGGCCCGAACTCCAGAGCTTTACGTGAAGCCGCTCCACGGGGAACCCTATCGCTTCGCCCTCGAAAAAGACGTCATCACCATCGGACGGTCGAAGAAGAACGACCTGGTGCTCGCCGACCAGTGGCTCTCGCGCATCCACGCGGAGATACGCCGGGAGAACACTCGGCACTTCATCCGCGACCTCGACAGCCGGAACGGGACCTACGTGAACGGCATGCGCCTTTCGCAGCGCGTGCCCCTCCAGAACGGCGACATGGTCACCCTCGGCGATCAGCAGCTCCGGTTCGACCACGACGCCTCGGGAAGCGTGGTGCTGACGGAGACCCCCGCGGGGCTGGACGTGCAGGGAACGCTGGTGATCTCGACCGAAGAGCTCGTGCAGGCGACCCGGGCGAAGGAGGACACCTGGGACAACCTCGCGGGAAACCGCGGCGGGCGGCCGGCCGCGCATTCGATCGTCGACGATTCCGCGCGAATCCTGAAACAGAACCAGATCCTGAGCGCCCTCAGCGAGGCGAGCATGGCGCTCATCTCCAACCGGCCGGTAAACGAGCTCCTGGATTTCATCCTCGAGCTCGCGTTCAAGGTCATCCGCGCGGAGCGAGGCGTGCTCATGCTCACCACCGAAGACTCGGGGCTCTCGGTGGAAGCGGTGAGAAGCGCCGACGGCCGGAACACTACGGAGGAGATCGCCTTCAGCCGCTCCATCGCCGACAAGGTGGTCAAGGAGAAGGTCTCGATCCTCACCAAGAACGCTCTTGCGGATCCGCGCTTCGACCGGCAGCAGTCGATCATCTCCCTCGGGATCCGTTCGGCGATGTGCGTTCCGCTATGGCACGACGACGCGGTCACCGGGCTCATCTACGTCGACAGCCTGAGCCGGGAGAACTCGTTCAACCAGGACGACCTCACGCTTCTGAGCTCGCTCGCGAACGTCGCCGCGGTCAAGCTCGAGAACGCCAAGCTTCTCGACGAGATGATCGAGAAGAAGAGGATGGAGCGGGAGCTCGAGCTCGCGCGAGAGATCCAGCAGAACCTCCTTCCGAGCCAGGCCCCGCGCTATCCCGGCTGGGACATGGTCGGCACCAACACCCCTTGCTACACCATCGGCGGCGATTACTACGACTTCATCGAGCGGCCCAAGGGTCTTGCGGTGGCGCTGGGGGACGTGTCGGGAAAGGGAGCGAGCGCGGCCCTGATGATGATGGTGCTTCGGGCGACGGTGCACTTCGCCTGTCAGCGGGAGGCCGAGGTGCTGACCATCCTCTCGCAGACCAACGGCGTCATGTACCACAACTCACCAACCCAGTTCTTCGTGACGTTCTTCCTGGGAGACCTGGAAACGGGGACTGGGAAGATGCGCTACGTCAACGCCGGGCACATTCCCCCGATTCTCTACCGGGCGAAGAGCCGGTCGATGGAGCGGCTGGCCGCGGGCGGCACCGTCCTCGGACTCTTCGCCGAAACGCCGTTCGAGGCGGGCGAGGTGGAGTTCGGTCCCGGCGACATTCTTCTGGTCTTCACCGACGGGCTGAGCGAAGCCTGGGGCCCGGAGGAGCTGGAGTTCGGCGAGGATCGTATGGCGGCCCTCATCCGCGACAACGCCTCCCTCCCGGCGAGGGAGCTGGAGCTCAAGATCCAGACCGAGGTCGAGGCCTTCACCGGGGGGGCCCGCGCGACCGACGATCGAACGCTCATCGTGGTGAAGCGGTCGTAATTCCGCAGCGTTGACGCCCTCCGGCCCTTCGTGCTACTTTCGCTGATATCTCCAATGGTGCAGCGCCGCGGAGCTCTCCCGGAAGTTTCGAGTCTTTCTACCCTCCAGAGAGAGTTCAGCAAGATCTTCGATCAGCTGACGGAGCTCGATACGAGCGACGCGGGAGGCGTCGGTCTCGGTGAGTGGTTCCCTCGAGTGGACGTGCTCGAGACCGCAAAGGACGTCGTGGTCAAAGTGGAAGCTCCGGGGCTCGCCAAGAACGAGATCTCCGTCGCGTTCCAGGGACCCAAGTTGATCCTCTCGGGCGAGAAAAAACAGGCGAAAGTGGACCGGTCGGTGCGCGGCTACCTCTGTCTGGAGCGAAGCTTCGGCAAGTTCTCCCGGTCGCTCTACATCGACCGCGCGGTGGATCTGACCAAAGCGCGGGCGGAGCTCGAGGCGGGGGTGCTCACCGTGACCATCCCCAAGCTCAAGGACCGCCGTGGAAGCGAGTTCCGTCTGGAAGTCGAAGAGGTAGAATCCAAGACCAAGTAGATTCCGATGGAAGCCGAACCCAAAGAGCCCCTGGAGTCGCCGCTGATACCGGAGCACCTCCCCGTGCTCCCGCTCCGGGACATCGTGATCTTTCCGTTCATGATCGTCCCCCTCTACGTGAGCCGCGATCGCTCGGTGAAGGCGGTGGACTCCGCGCTCTCCGAGAACCGCATGATTTGCCTCGTGGCCCAGAAGGACCAGGATCGAGAGAACCCCGCGGTCGAGGATCTCCATCGAATGGGAACGGTCGCGGTGATCATGCGCATGCTGAAGCTCCCCGACGGGCGCATTCGCGTCCTCGTCCAGGGAATGAACCGCGCTCAGGTCGACGGCTTTCCCCAGTCCGATCCGTTCTTCCTCGCGAGCCTCACTTCGGTCCAGGAAGAAACCTGGGACGAGGACTCGCTCGAGCTCCAGGCGCTCCGGAGAAACGTAAAGGAAGCGCTGGAGAAATCGGTGAACCTCGGCAAGACCATATCCCCCGAGGTCATGGTCATCGCCGCGAACCTCGAGGATCCCGGGCGGCTCGCCGATCTCGCGGTGTCGAACCTCGACCTCAAGGTGACCGAAGCCCAGGAAATCCTCGAGACCATCGACCCCATCGAGCGGCTGAAGAAGGTCCACGAGCTCATCGCCAAGGAGCTCGAGGTCCTGACGATGCAGCAGCAGATCAGCTCCCAGGCCCGGGGCGAGATGGACCGCTCCCAGCGCGAGTTCTTCCTGCGACAGCAGCTCAAGGCCATCCAGTCGGAGCTCGGCGAGGGAAACGAGCTCGCGGAGGAAGTGCGGCAGTTCCGGGTGAAGGCCCACAAGGCGCGGATGCCGAAAGAAGTGCTCAAGGAGGTGAACCGGCAGATCGCGAAGCTCGAAAGGATGCATCCCGACGCCGCCGAGACCGCCACTCTTCGGAACTACCTGGAGTGCATGGTCAACCTCCCTTGGAACCGATTCAGCCGCGACAACCTCGACCTCCCGCAGGCACGGGTGATTCTCGACGAGGACCACTACGGCCTCGACCGGATCAAAGAGCGCATTCTCGAGTACCTGGCGGTGCGGAAGCTCAAGAAGAAGATGCGCGGTCCGATTCTCTGCTTCGTCGGCCCCCCGGGAGTGGGAAAGACTTCTCTCGGTCGTTCCATCGCCCGTGCCGTCGGACGCAAGTTCCACCGCATCTCTCTCGGCGGCGTGCGCGACGAGGCGGAGATCCGGGGCCACCGTCGAACGTACGTCGGATCGATGCCGGGTCGCGTGATCCAGGGAATCCAGCAGGCGGGAACCTCGAACCCGGTGTTCATGCTCGACGAGGTGGACAAGCTCGGATCCGACTACCGCGGCGATCCGAGCTCGGCCCTTCTCGAGGTCCTCGACCCCGAGCAGAACTACTCGTTCCGCGACAACTACCTCGGGGTTCCCTTCGACCTCTCGAACGTGCTGTTCATCGCGACCGCCAATCAGCTCGACCCCATCCAGCCGGCGTTCCTCGATCGAATGGAGGTCATCGAGCTCGGCGGCTATACCGAAGAGGAAAAAGTCCAGATCGCGAAGCGGCATCTGATCCCCAAGCAGGTGGCGGAGAACGGGCTCGACGACAGCCGCATCGCCTTCAGCGACGAGTCCCTCAAGACCCTCATCGGCCAGTACACCCGCGAGGCCGGGCTCCGGAGCTTCGAGCGCCAGATCTCCAGGATCTGCCGCAAGGTCGCGAGGAGAGTGGCGGACGGACGAGAGACTCTCACCCGGGTCACCGCCTCGAACGTCTCGCAGTTCCTGGGCGCGCCCAGGTATCTGGGTGAAGACGCGCTCCAGAAGGATCAGGTGGGGGTCGCGACCGGACTCGCCTGGACTCCCACCGGGGGCGACGTCCTCTTCGTGGAAGCGACGGTGATGAAGGGGAAGGGAGAGCTCATCCTCACCGGCACCCTGGGCGAGGTCATGCAGGAGTCGGCCCGCGCTGCGCTCTCCTATGCCCGCTCGCGCGCGGCTCAGTTCCATATCGACGAGGCGTTGTTCTCCACCCGGGACATCCACGTGCACATTCCCGAAGGCGCCATTCCCAAGGACGGACCGTCGGCCGGAGTCACCATGGCGCTCGCGATGATCTCCGCCCTCACCGAAACTCCGGTGCGGCACAACGTCGCCCTCACCGGCGAGATCACGCTCCGGGGAAACGTGCTCCCCGTCGGTGGGATCAAGGAAAAGATTCTCGCCGCCCGCCGGGCTAAGCTCCGCACGGTCGTCGTTCCCAAGCTCAACGCCAAGGATCTCGACGACCTCCCCTCCTACGTGCGCCGGGATCTGGACTTCCGCCTCGTGGAGTACGTGGACGAGGCCCTCAAGGCTTCGCTCGTCGACGACGGCAAGGTTCTGAGCCTTCGCGCCCCCGAGGCGCAGCTGAAACCCCGCCCGAGCCCGTCCCGCAGCCCTAGGTCGGCCCTCAAGTGAGGGTCCTCGCGGCCGGCGACGTCGTAGGCAAGGCCGGGCGAAATATCCTCAAGGCCGGCCTGGCTCATCTGAAGTCGAGGGAAGACTTCGATCTCGTGGTGGTCAACGTGGAGAACGCGGCCGCCGGATTCGGGGTCACGCCCGACATCGCCGACCAGCTCTTCGATCTCGGGATCGACGTCCTCACCACCGGAAACCACATCTGGGACAAGCGGGAGATCCTCGAGCACCTCGAGCGCGAGCCGCGCCTGCTGCGCCCGATCAACTACCCCGAGGCCTGTCCCGGCGTCGGCACCTGCCTCACGACGACCGCCTCCGGTATCACCACCGCGGTCATCAACGTGCAGGGCCGGGTGTTCATGCCCCTCATCGACTGCCCGTTCCAGGCCATCGACCGGGAGCTCGAGGCGCTTTCCGGCAAGGCTCAGGTCATCGTCGTCGACGTGCACGCGGATGCGACTTCCGAAAAAATGGCGATGGCCGCCTATCTCGACGGACGGGTGGCGCTGGTCGTCGGTACCCACACCCACGTGCCCACCGCCGACGAACGCATTCTTCCCAAAGGCACCGCCTACATCACCGACCTCGGCATGTGCGGCGCTTACGACTCCGTGATCGGGATCGAGGCCGCGACCTCGCTCCCCCGGTTCCTGACGGCGATGCCGACGAAGTTCGAGACGGCGAAAGGAAATCCCTGGATGTGCGGCATCGTCGCCGACGTCGACGAGAGAACCGGCAGGGCGCGCAGCATCACCCGCTTCAAGATCACCGAAGCCGACGTAAGTTGACCATCGGGTGTAAGAAGGGGGACGTGGAGATGGAGGAGACCTGGAGATGAGAAAGTCGATGGGAAAACCGTTGGACCCCATCCCCTTATCTCCTCCTGTCCCCGTGCCCCCCTTCTATTGGTCTTTCTTTGCGTCTTTGCGCCTTTGCGTCTTTGCGTTTCTTCCCCCGTCCCCGTGAGCACGCAGGCGACGTCCGATGCGGGCCGCACGGTGTTCTCGGTGAGCCAGCTCACCCAGGAGATCAAGCTCGACCTCGAGCGGACGTTCTACAACCTCTGGGTCGCGGGCGAGATCTCGAACCTGAAACAGCCCTCCTCCGGCCACTACTACTTCACCCTCAAGGACGACCAGTCCCAGATTTCGGCGGTGTTGTTCCGGGGCTCGACCCGCCACCTCAGGTTCCGCCCTCAAGACGGGATGGCGGTCCTCGTCTGGGGGCATGTTACCGTCTACGAGCCCCGGGGCACGTACCAGATCCGGGTCGAGCGCATGGAGCCGCGAGGAAAGGGATCGCTCCAGCTCGCTTTCGAGCAGCTCAAGGAGAAGCTGGGAAAGGAAGGGCTGTTCGAAACCTCGCGCAAGCGTCCCATCGCCCTGCTGCCTCAAAGGCTCGGGATCGTGACCTCGCCTTCGGGCGCCGCCCTCCGCGACCTCTGCCGCATCCTCCACCGGCGGTTCCCCAACCTCGAGGTTCTGGTCTACCCGGCCCAGGTGCAGGGAGACCTCGCGGCCGCGGAGATCGCCAAGGGCATCCAGGTCCTCAACCGGCTCGCCAGGGAGAAAGCCTTCGACGTTCTCATCGTCGCTCGCGGCGGAGGCTCTCTCGAAGATCTCTGGCCCTTCAACGAGGAGTCCGTGGCGCGAGCCATCGCGGCTTCCCAGATCCCGGTGATGAGCGCCGTGGGGCACGAGGTCGATTTCACCATCGCCGACTTCGTCGCCGACGTCCGGGCCCCGACTCCATCCGCGGCGGCGGAGATGGTCGTACGGCAGAAGGATGACTTCCTCGATCGGGTGGCGGCGCTCGAACGCCGGCTGAAGGGCTCGGCGCGCTACCACCTCCGGGATCTCCGCTCCCGCGTCGATCGGGTCGCGACCCACCAGGCGTTCGCCGCCGTCCTCCATGGAATCGAGCTCCGCTCCCAGCGGGTGGATGAATCCCGCAGCCGGGCGCGCTTCCATCTCGACCGGCGCCTCACTCGCCTTCGCCAGCACCTCCAGGGCCTGTCCGCCCGCCTCTCCGAACGGCGAGTCGATCGGCGCCTGGGTGAAGCGAGGACCAGGCTCGCCCGGCTGACCGCGCGCCTCGAGGCCGCGGAGCGAAAGCACCTCCATCGCCCTCGACGCGCGTTCGCCGAAGTGGCCTCGAAGCTGGACGCGCTTTCGCCGCTGGGCGTCCTCGGCCGCGGCTATAGCCTCGCCTGGTCCCCCCAGGGTAAGCTTCTCCGAAGCGCGGAGGAAGTCGCCGTAGGCGACGCCGTCCGCGTGGATCTGGCGCATGGCCGACTCCACTGTCGTGTCGAAAAGCGTGATGCCTGAGAAAAGCTCCGAGATCGAGCCGAAGAACTTCGAGGAGGCGCTCGCGCGCCTCGAGGGCATCGTGAAAGATCTGGAGAAGGGAGAGCTCTCCCTCGAGATCTCACTCGCGTGGTACGAACAGGGCATACGTCTCGCGAGGTTCTGCAGCGAAAAGCTCGAAGAGGCGGAGAAGCGAATCGAGCTGCTGCAGGTGGCGGACTCGGGAGAGCCGAAGCGAGACGCCACCGGGGCCCTCCGGACCACCCCTCTCGATTTCGACGAGGACTCGAGCCAAGAGTGAGCCCGGACCACGGAACCCTGGAAGCGGAGCAGAGCTTCGAGCGCTACCTCGCCGGCAGGGCGGCGCTCGTGGATACGTATCTCGATCGCTACCTCCCACCGGAGTCGACTCCCCCGGAGAAAATCTCCCGCGCCGTCCGCTACAGTCTGTTCGCCGGAGGAAAGCGCCTGAGGCCGGTTCTGGTTCTCGCCGCGGCGGAAGCCGTGGGAGGAACGGTCGAGGATACGCTTCCGGCCGCCGCCGCGTTCGAGATGATCCACACCTACTCTCTGATTCACGACGACCTTCCCGCCATGGACGACGACTCGCTCCGGCGCGGAAGGCCGACGTCGCACGTCGTCTTCGGGGAGGCCGTCGCCATCCTCGCCGGCGACGCGCTCCAGACCCACGCGTTCGCGGTGCTCGCCGATCCGCCCGCTCCATGCCGGCTCTCCGCGGATCGCAGAGTACGGGCCATCGCCGAGCTCGCCAGCGCCGCGGGCGTGGGTGGAATGGTGGGAGGTCAGGTGCTCGATCTCGAGTTCGAGGGGCGACCGGTCGACGCCGCGACCCTCGAGCGCATCCATCGGCACAAGACCGGCGCCCTGATCCGGGCGTCGGCCCGCGTGGGCGGGATCGTCTCGGGCGCGAGCGAGGACGACCTGTCGCGCTTGACCCGGTTCGGCGAGGAAGCGGGTCTCGCCTTCCAGATCGTCGACGACATCCTCGACGTCGAAGGAAACGACGCGAGTCTCGGGAAATCCGCCGGGAAGGACGCGCGATCGGGAAAGGCCACCTATCCCCTGGTTCACGGCGTCTCCGAGGCGCGGCGCAAGGCGGAAGAGCTCGTGTCCTCGGCGCTTGGCCGGCTGAAGCCCTTCGGGGCGGCGGGCCGGCCGCTGGCGCTGCTCGCGGAGCACATGATTCGGCGGAGCCGCTGATCGGGGGAGATGGCGAAGGCCGTCCGGAGTCGCTTGGACAAGCTCGTGGTGGAGAGAGGTCTCGCGGACAGCCGGGAGAAAGCGCGCCGCCTCATCCTCGCGGGCGCGGTGCTGGTCGACGAAGCCGTCGTGGACAAACCCGGATCGCTGGTTCGAGCGGACTCGGCGATCCGTCTCCGGCGCCCGCAGAAGAGTTTCGTGGGGCGCGGGGGCGAGAAGCTATCGGGCGCGATCGACGCCCTGGGGCTCGATCCCGCGGGGCTGCGCGTTCTGGACGTCGGCGCGTCCACCGGCGGATTCACCGACTGTCTTCTTCAGCGAGGCGCGGTCGCCGTTACCGCCCTAGACGTGGGCAAGGGCCAGCTGGACTGGAAAATCTACTCCGACCCGCGGGTCCAGGTGATCGAGGGAGTGAACGCGCGCTACCTCGACCCCGTTGACTTCCCCGAGCGCTTCGATCTCGCGACCCTCGACCTCTCTTTCATATCCCTCACCAAGGTGCTCCCGGCGATCGTTTCCCTGGTGAAGCCCGGGGGAATGCTGTTGATGCTGGTGAAGCCCCAGTTCGAGCTCTCGCCCGCGGACATCGAGAGGGGCGGGCTGGTGCGAGACGAGGGCAAGCACCAGAAGGCGGTCGCCGGCGTCGCCCGGGCGGCGGAAGGCCTGGGCCTTCGAGTCGAAGGCATGGTCCCTTCGTCGATTCGAGGGGCCGCCGGTAACCAGGAGTACTTCCTCCTCGCCCGACGGGAGGAGCGATGAAGGGAAACGACAAGCTCGATCTCGAGAAAGTAGCGATCGTCGCCAAGCTGCACGCGAGGGAAGCGTCGGGGGTGGTGCGCACTCTGGTGAAATGGCTCGGCGATCGCGGCATCGAGACCGTCCTCGAGGCCTCGCTCGCCGCTAGGAGCGGGAGCGCCAGCTTCACTCTCGAGACCCTCCCCCGCGATCTCTCGCTGGTCATCGTCCTCGGAGGCGACGGCACTCTTCTCTCCGTCGCCCGGGCGATGGGTGGAAAGCAGATACCCATCCTCGGCGTGAACCTCGGAAGCCTGGGGTTCCTCACGGATATCGCGGTGCAGGACGTCTACCAGACGCTGGAGTCGGTGCTCTCGGGAGAGGCGACGATCG
>Ga0268386_10003962_pt1 | contig 10851 bp, 8 predicted proteins | sample RVTome_15_FD_200260 | JGI IMG/M metagenome (GOLD analysis project Ga0268386, IMG submission 200260) | Soil microbial communities from uranium-contaminated site in the Upper Colorado River Basin, Wyoming, United States - RVT150D86... ... | reverse complement strand
TTGGCGATGACCAGCGAGAAAAGAATTGCAGGCGACATAGTCTTCCCGCGACTATAGCTGTCCGGGGCGGGGTTCGCCAGCGAAGACGCACTTCATTACAATCCCGGGAACCTGGACGGAGGACCGCCATGAGATCGGCAACCCTCGCTATTCTCGCTTTCTGCGCGACCGCGGACGCGGCCTTTGCTGAGAGCGTACCCTACCGGATGCCGCCCAAAGCCATGGCCGACATCGCCGATGCCGCGCCGACGCCGGGGGTAGTCCTGGATCCCACCGGGGCCTGGCTTCTGGTTCTCGAGCACCCGGCGCTCGCTTCGATGGCGGAGCTTTCGCAGGAGGAGCTCCGCCTCGCGGGGATCCGGCTGAACCCATCGACCAACGCCCGAAGCCGGAGAAACGTCGCCATCCGGGCCGAGCTCATGCGGCTCGCGGACGGTTCCGCGCGCCCGATCCAGGGGCTTCCCCCGGCGCCTCGAATCGACCACGTCTCGTTCTCGCCCGACGGCGGGTACTTCGCTTTCACGCACACGACCGCCGACGGGATGGAGCTCTGGATCGGCGACGTCGGGAGCGCGACGGCGAAGCGCGTCGCTTCCGGCCTCAACGGTGTTTTCGACGGCGTCTATCACTGGCTCTCCGACAGCCGCAGCCTCGTCGCGCGGACCGTTCCGCGGAACCGCGGAGCCGCGCCGGTCGCGCCGGCCGTCCCCGAGGGGCCGGTGGTGCAGGAGACGACGGGAGAGACCGCCGCCGCATGGACCTACCAGGATCTCCTCGAGAGTCCCCACGATGAGGCTCTGTTCGAGCACTACGGGACCGCTCAGCTCGTGGAGGTGGACCTCGACGGCAAGACGAGGCTCGTGGGCGCTCCCGCGCTCGCGACGCGGTCCGAGCCGTCGCCCGACGGGAAGCTCCTCTTCGTCGAGCGCATCGAGCGGCCGTTCTCCTACCTCGTTCCTTACCCCCGGTTCGGGAAGCGGGCCGAAATCTGGGAGCGGTCGGGAAATCTCGTACGCGAAGTCGCGCGCGTTCCCCTCGCCGAGAACGTTCCCCTCGGTCGGAACGCGGTCCCTCTCGGTCCCCGCGCGATCCAGTGGAGGTCGGACGAGGACGCCACCCTGTTCTGGGTCGAAGCCCAGGACGGCGGCGATCCCAAGGCGGACGCGAGCGTGCGCGACAAGCTGTTCTCGTTCGGCGCGCCGTTCGACTCCGAGCCGCGGGAGATCGCTTCGCTGGGCCTTCGGTTCGGCGAGGCGTTCTGGGGAGACGGCCGCCTGGCCCTCGTGCGGGAGTGGTGGTGGGCGGATCGCCGCGAACGGCTCTGGAAGATCGACACCAATGCCGCCGCCGCTGGACCGAAGCTCCTTTTCGATTACTCCTACGAGGACCGCTACAACGTTCCCGGGACGCCGATGGTCGAGAACAACCCTCGAGGGTTCGAGGTCCTGGTGACCGCCGACTCCGGCAAGACCATCTTCCTCACCGCCGAGGGCGCATCGCCCGAAGGCGACCGCCCGTTCGTGGACGCGCTTTCCGTCGAGAGCGGGACGACGACGAGGATCTTCCACTCCGAGGCTCCATACTACGAGGAGCCCGTCGCGTTCGTGGACGTGGGCTCGCGAAAGCTGCTCACCCGCCGCGAGTCGGCGGAAGAGCCGCCGAACTACTACGTCCGGGAGCTCTCAGGAGCCGGAGCCCGGTCCGTAACAAGATTCCCCCATCCCTATCCCGGTCTCGTGGGAGCGACGCGGGAGCTCGTCCGCTATTCGAGGTCCGATGATGTCCAGCTCACGGCGACGTTCCATCTCCCGCCGGGCTACTCGCGCGGGCAGGGCCCTCTTCCGGTTTTCGTCTGGGCCTATCCCATCGAGTTCAAGAGCGCGGACGCCGCGGGACAGGTCACGGAGTCTCCTCACCGCTTTCCCCGCGTCGGCTGGGGCTCGCCCCTCTACTGGCTGACCCAGGGCTGGGCCATCATGGAGAACGCGACCATGCCCATCGTGGGCGAGGGCGACGAGGAGCCGAACGACACCTACGTCGCGCAGCTCGTGGCGAGCGCTCAGGGGGCGGTCGACGAGGCCGTTCGGCTCGGGGTCGGAGATCCCGAACGCGCTGCCATCGGCGGCCACTCCTACGGCGCCTTCATGACCGCGAACCTCCTAGCGCACTCCGACATATTCCGCGCGGGAGTCGCGAGAAGCGGCGCCTACAATCGCACCCTGACTCCCTTCGGATTCCAGTCGGAGCAGCGCACTTTCTGGGAGGCGCCCGAGGTCTACTTCGAGATGTCTCCCTTCATGCACGCCGACCGGATCAACGAGCCCATCCTCCTCATCCACGGCGAGGCCGACAATAACTCCGGGACGTTTCCCGTCCAGAGCGACCGGTTGTTCCACGCGCTCAAGGGGCACGGGGCCAAAGCCCGCCTCGTCCTGCTCCCCCACGAGAGCCACGGCTACCGCGGGCGCGAGTCGGTGATGCACACTCTCTGGGAGATGAACGACTGGCTCGAAAAGTACGTGAAGAACGCGCCTCCGAGAAGGACCAGCAACTGAGCCCCGCGGAGAAGCTCCGCCGGCTCCTGGACCAGCCGGGGATTTTTTCGTTCCCCTGCTGCTACGACGCTCTTTCCGCGCGACTCATCGAGCGCGCGGGGTTCCCGCTCACGTTCATGAGCGGCTTCGGCGTGTCCGCGGTTCGCCTCGGCCTTCCCGACACCGGGCTCATCTCTTACGGAGAGATGCTCGCGCAGGGGACGGACATCTGCGCCGCGGTCGAGATTCCCATCATCGGCGACGGGGACACCGGCTATGGAAGCGCGGTGAACGCGAAGCGGACCGTGCGCGGATACGCGCGGGCGGGCTTCGCCGCGATCATGATCGAGGACCAGGTGTCGCCGAAGCGCTGCGGCCATACCCGGGGAAAGAGAGTCGTCTCCCGAAAGGAGGCGGTGACCCGGGTGCAGGCCGCGGTGGACGCCCGCGACGAGGGAGCCGATATCCTCATCCTCGCGCGCACCGACGCCCGCGGGCCCGAAGGTCTCGAAGAGGCGCTCTGGCGCGCCCGGGCCTTCTCGGACGCGGGCGCGGATCTCCTGTTCGTGGAAGCTCCAACGTCCCGGGAGGAGATGCGGGAGATTTGCCGCCGCGCCCCGGGGCATCACCTCGCGAACATGCTCGAAGAGGGCCTGACCCCGCTCTGCCCGGAGCGGGAGCTCGAGGACATGGGGTTCAAGCTCGTCGCCCATCCTTTCGCGCTCCTCGGGCCGAGCATTCTCGCGATGAAGCGCGCTCTCGCCGCTCTAAAGGAAGGCCGCGCGCCCGAGGAGACGATCTCGTTCGAAGAGCTCAAGAAAGATGTGGGCTTCCCCGAGTACTCCCGCGAAGAAGAGCGGTACGCCCCCGAAGGCGAGAGCGACTGATTCAGGGCTTCTCCGCCCGGGGACGCGCGAAGAGATCCGCGCTCGCCTCCGGATTCAAGGTGACTTTCGCGACGCGGGTGGTCGCGGCGGGTTTCCCGTCGTGGGAGATACGGACCTCGGTCGGGTAGGGTCCGCTCTCGAAGCCCGAGAACTCGCGCTTCTCTTCGACCGGCACTCCCTCGAGGCTGGTTCCGGGAAACGTCAAGGAACTGAGGCGGCCCGTCTCTGGATCGAAGCTTCCCCGCATCGAGACCCCCTCGACCTCGAGGGCTACGTCCGAAGCGCCGTCGAGGGCGCTCGCCTTCACGCGGCCGTTCGCCGCGGCCCAGAGAAGACCGAGGTATTGCCGGTAGATTCCCTCCCGCGCCCGGCGCTTCTGGTCGGCGTTGAGATCCGAAGTGCCCCGAGGGGTCGTGGCCCAGGCGGAGTCGGCGTTCAAGACCGTCACCACCTCGCCGAACGGCAGCACCGTCGCTTCACGGTAGCGATCCGGAGCCTCGAAGTCGATCTGGAAGCGGGCCGGAAGTTTTCCCTGCTCGGTCTCGATCTCGCTTTCCCCCTCGAGCCGGAACCCCCCCATGGATGCGCCCGCCTCCCCCGAAGCGGCGACGAACTTCTTCAGCAATTCGTCTCCGAGCGCGGCGTCCCCGGCGCCCGGCGGGGGGGACGCGGGCTTAGGCGGAGCAGGAATGGTGACGTCGATTTTGGTGACCTCGCCGAGAGTCGAGAGAGGAGCGTCGAAATCGTCGTCGCGCCCGACGGCGAGAACGATGAGCTCTTCGGGATCCAGGTGTTTCGCCGCGGCGCGGCGAACGTCCTCGACCGTCACCTGCTCCACGCTCTTCTGGTAGGTCGAAAGGAAGTCCCGCGGGTAGCCGTAGTAATCGTAGGTCATGAGCCGGCCCACGATCTCGCCCTTGCCGTCGAAGTTGAACACGAACGAGTTCAGGATTCCGTCCTTTGCCAGGCGGAGCTCGTCCTCCGTCACCGGCTCCCTGCTGATTCGCTCGATTTCTTCGAGGATGGCGCGGATGGTCTCGACGGTCGACTCGGACTTGGTGCTGCTCGAAGCGGAGAAGCTTCCCGGATAATCGTAGGCGGCGCCCCAGCGCGCGCTCGCGTGGTAGGCGAGCCCTCGCTGGGTGCGGACCGTCTGGAAGAGACGCGAGGAAAAACCGCCTCCGAGGATCTCAGCCATCACCGAGAGGGCGAAGTAGTCGGGATCGTCGATGCGCCCGTCGAGATGGCCGATGCGGATCTGCGTCTGATTGACGTCGTCCTTCTCGACGAAGGCGATGGTGCGGCCTTTCTTCGCGTCCACGGGGGGAATCCGATCCCGCTGAGGATCCCCCCCGGGTCCCTTCGCCCAGGAACCAAAGTGGCGTTCCACCAGCTCTCGGACTTCCCCGGAGTCGAAGTCTCCCCAGAGCCCGAGGAGGACCCGGTCGGGGTGGAAATACTCGCGATGGAACGCCACCAGATCCTCTCGAGTTATGGCCTCGATGGTCGCGTACTCCGGAACCCCGGCGTAGGGGCTGTCCGCGTAGAGAAGCTTCGCGAACTCGCGGCCGGCAATCTCTCCCACGTCGTCATTGCGGCGAGCGATCGAGGTGCGCTCCTGGACCTTCGCGAGCTCGATCTTGTCTTCCGGAAGAGCTGGGTTTCGCACCAGGTCCGAAAGGATCTCGAGGACCAGGGGGAGATCCTCCTTGAGCGCGAAGACCGATGCGCTCCCCGCGGAGACGCCAATCTGGGTTTCGACGGAGGCGCCGGCGTTCTCGAGCAGGCGATCCACCTCCTCGCCGGTGCGGCTCGTCGAGCCGCCGGTCCGAAGCACCTGCCCGAGGATGCTGGCGAGCCCGACCTTCTCCCTGGGCTCGAGGCGCGAGCCGGTGCGAACCAGCATCACCCCTTCGACCTTCGGAAGCGACCGATCCTCGAGAAGGTACAGCGCGAGCCCGTTCGGAAGATCGATGGGCTTCACCTCGGGGATGACGATCTCGCGGAGCGGCGGATAGACGAGATCCTTGTAGTGCTTCTGGGCAGCGGCGGTTCCCGAGCAAAGCGCCGCCGACACCGCGAGACCGAGGAGCGCCGCGCGCATCATTCGCCTCCTTCCGCCGGAACCAGATAGGCGAAGCTCCGGTTCGCCTCGGTGAAGTACTCTTTCGCCACTCGCTGGATGTCCTCGCGGGTGACCCTGTCGATGGCCTCCAGACGGCGAAACAGGTTGCGCCAGTCCCCGGTGAGCACGTGGTAGACCGCGAGCTGGCTCGCGAGCCCGCTGTTCGAGTCGAGCCCGTCGACGAGATCGGCGCGGGCCCGCGCCTTCACTCGCGAGAGCTCCTCTTCGGTCACGAGCTCGGTCTTGAGCCTCTCGACCTCGGCGAGCATCGCCTTCTCGTTCTCGTCGTTGTCGTGGCCGGGCGCGGGAAACGAGAAGAAGAGGAAGAGGTTCGGGTACTTGTTCCCGGGGAATCCGGGAAACCCTCCGGCGCCCGCGGAGATGCGCTTCTCCTGGACCAGGCTGCGATAGATCCTCGACGTCCGCCCTCCGGAAAGGATGTCCTGGACAGCGTCGAAGACGGCGTCGTCCGCGTCGATGGCGCTCGGCTTGTGGTAGCCGATGAGCAGCACCGGCTGGGACTGCGCGTGAACCGTGGTCGACCTCGGGCCTTCCTGGACCGGCTCCTCGGTCAAGACGGGCTCCGCCCGCTCGCGTTTGGGGAGTCGCCCGAAGTACGACTCGGCCCAGGCGACGGCCTGCTTCGGATCGACGTCGCCGACGATGACCGCCGTGAGAGTCGCCGGCACGTAGTGCTTCTCGAAGAACTCCTGCGCCTGCCACCGCGTCAGGTTCTCGAGATCGGATCGCCAGCCGATGCCCTCCCGGCCATAGGGGTGCGCGCGGTAGGCGAGAGAGAGCATGTTCGAGACGAGCTTACCCACGGGCTGGCTCTCGACGCGCATCCGCCGCTCTTCCATGACCACGTCCCGCTCCTTGTAGAACTCGCGCAGGACGGGGTCGAGAAACCGGGCGGATTCGAGCGAGAACCAGAGCTCGGCTTTGTTCGACGGGAGACTGATGTAATAGCGCGTGGCGTCGTTCGAGGTGGAGGCGTTGAGCCCCGAGCCTCCCGCCTGCTCGATCACTTTGGTGAACTCGTCGCTCGCGGCGTACTCGCCGGCCTCGGCCTCGGCGGCGCGGAAGGCGCGCTCGAGCTCCTCGATACGAGCGGGGTCCGGCTTCTTCTCGCGCTTCGCCTCGCGAAGGCGCCGGTAGGCTTCGTCCACGCGATCCAGGGCCTCTTTCTCCCGCGCGTAGTCCCGGGTTCCGATGTCGGGCGTTCCCTTGAACGCCATGTGCTCGAACATATGCGCCATGCCCGTCTGGCCGATCTCCTCGTCGACCGAGCCCACGTCGGCGTAGAGGTGGAACGATACGACGGGAACTTCGTGGCGCTCCACGATGAGGAAGGTCATGCCGTTGTCGAGGCGGTGCTCGGTCACCGTCTTCTCGAACGAGGGGAGGTCTTGAAATGCCGGAGCGAGAGCGAGCAGGAAGAGCGCATTGGCTAGCATTTGCAGAGTTTAGCTCACCCGCATCGCATGCTACTATCCCGCGCATGACGCGAATCATCGGCTATCTCTTTCTCCTGAGCCTCTCTGCCTCCGCGAGCCTCGCCCAAACCCCAGACTGGGCCCGGCTCGAGGCCGAGACCATGGAACATTTCCAGGCGCTCCTGCGATTCGACACCACGGATCCCCCCGGCGGCGAGAAGCCGGCCGCGGACTACCTGCAAGAGGTCCTGGAGAAGGAGGGAATCCCCGTCGAGGTGTTCTCGCTCGAGCCTCACCGCCCGAACGTGGTGGCGCGGCTGAAAGGAAGCGGAAAGAAGCGGCCCCTCCTCATTATGGCCCACACCGACACGGTGAACGTCGACCCGAAGAAGTGGACGTTTCCGCCGTTTTCCGCCACCCGCGACTCCGGCTACGTTTACAGCCGCGGCACGGTGGACGACAAGGACAACGTGGTCGCGGCGCTCATGCTCATGCTGCAGCTCAAGCGGATGAGCGTGCCCCTCGATCGCGACGTGATCTTTCTCGCGGAAGCGGGCGAGGAGGGATCGACCCGCGTCGGAATCCAGTTCATGGTGAACCAGCACCTCCCGAAGATCGAGGCCGAGTACTGCCTGGCGGAGGGCGGCGGTCTCACCCGCGTCGGGGGCAACGTGAAGTACGCCTCGGTTCAGACCATCGAGAAGATACCCTACGCGGCGGAAGTGATCGCCCGCGGGGTCGCGGGGCACGGCTCGGTCCCGCTCAAGACCAACTCCATCACCCACCTCTCGAAAGCGGTCGCGGCCGTCGCCGACTGGAGCCCTCCCATCCGGCTCAACGAGACCACCAGCATGTACTTCGAGAGGCTCGCCTCGATCTCGTCGCCCGAAGACGCGGCGCGCTACCGGAGCGTCCTCGATCCGGAGACGGCGAAAGAGGCTGACGAGTACTTCCTGGAGCACGAGCCCCGCCACGCCTCCATGCTGCGCACTTCCATATCCCCCAACATCTTCCAGGGCGGATACCGGGTGAACGTCATTCCCTCAGAGGCCCGGGCGACGCTCGACATCCGGGCGCTTCCCGACGAGAACGTGCAGGGCTTCCTCGACGAGATTCGAAAGATCGTGAACGATCCGGCGGTGGAGGTGAAGCTCGCCGAGCGCGATACCCGGCCGGGAAGCCGGGAACAAAGGCTCGACTCCGAGGCGTTCCTAGCGATCGAGGCCGGCATCAAGAAGCACTACGACGCGCCCACTCTCCCCATGATGTCTACGGGCGCGACCGACATGGCTTACCTCCGGGCGAAGGGGATCCAGTGCTACGGCATCGGTCCCGCGCTCGACATCGAGGACGGTCCCAAGGGGTTCGGCGCCCACAGCGACCAGGAGCGCATCCTGGAGAGCGAGCTCCACCGCTTCGTGCGCTTCCACTGGGATCTGGTGATGGAGCTAGCGCGGGCGAAGTAGCGAGGGCGCGGCGGCGCTCGATCACGGGTGCGTCGCGAGCGAATGCTCGTATGCTTGTCGCAGGAACGGCTTCATCACCTCGAGATCTTCCAGGTCACGAAGCTCGGCGACGTGCGTTACCAGTTTCCGGTCCGAGGCGACCTTCGAGAACAGCGAATGCTCGACCTCCCGCGGAAGATGGATCGCGAGCCGAAGTGAAGCCGACTTGACGACCAGGTCCGCAAAGATGCGAGTGGTACGAAGCAGAACGTATCGCTCACGGGTGACGAACTCGACGGAGCCCAGCGACTTCCCAAACGCCTCCAACGCCTCATAGAGTTGGACGAGCTCCGGGGGACGATTGCGCAGAACGCCTGCCCGATCACCGGTGCCGCAGGCATGCCGCTGGTTCGTCCGCGTGAACCGGCGCTTGCAGATCGGACAGGTCCAGGTGGTCATGTCGGCCTAAGAACACTAGGAATGAGCGGCGGCGCGGAGATGTCGTTGCCGAAGGCACGACTCCATCTCCCATCGGCTCCCACCGGCTCATGCGTGCGCGGTCTCTCGGCGCCCTCCGCTCCAATTCCAGGTTAGCCCTGTTCTTCGGGACCGGCGGACTTGCCCTGCCAGGGAACGTCGGACCGCTCGAGATGGATGACAGCAGAGATTACGATTTTGGTCTGGCGGATCCGATAAAACACACCGCAGGGGAATTGACGGGTTATCGCGTGCCGGATGTCCCGATAAATTACTTGGAACTGCTCGGGATTCGCTTCGATTCGCCGAATCGCGTTGTCGACTTCGAAAACGAAGGCCTGGCAAACCCTTCCCGCTGCTTCTCGTACCACTTGGCAGCTCGCCGAATGTCCCCCTTCGCGCGGGTTCGAACCCTGACGTCCAGCTGCGAGCCGCGTACATTCTCGCCGCGCAGCTTGTCAGCTGCAACGCATTGATGCCGCACGCTTACGATGCTCATGATGGCTCCACGCGTGGTAGCCAGTAGCTGTTGAGCGCCTGCTGAATCTGAGGGCGAGAAAAGTGATCTTCGCGGGCTTTGAAGCGGAGATAGGCCGCAATAGCCTGGACCTCTACGATGCTGAAGCAGGAGAATCGCTCCGTCGCGTAGGTTCTCCACGTCGCGTCACCGTATCGCGCCGGGTTGATTCGCTCGTTCCCGGTCTCGTCATCAAGACCGTGCCACAAATGATACACAGGCTCAGCCCTTTCCAGTTTGCCGTCGAGATCCGCAACGAGGAAGGCTGGCAGGTAGTAGCGGAACGCGCTCGCGGAGAAGAAGCTGAGCGCCGAGCCGTACCCGTCAGGTGCTAGATCGATGAGGGTCGAGTCCAGGGTTCGCCAGTCAGGCTTCCCACTGAACTCGGACTCCAGGAGATCTGGCTCGTCGCCCTCGTGGCTGTCGCAAATGGAGTCCGGCGAAGGCGTACCGGCGAACGCCTCCTTGATCTGGTTCTTTAGCTTCTCCCGCTCCTCACTCATCGCTCAATTCTGTCGGCTGAACCACCGGCGTTGAGTGCCGTGGCCAAGCCTGCGGCAGTGGCACGCCCTGGGACGAAGTCTACTGCCGGTCACATAGGTTCCATGTCTAACGAAGGGAAAGGCCACGTCCACTCCAACGTCTTGATGGGCCGACAGGGCTAGCGCCCTTCGCCGCGCTTGCTGACTTTCTTGTTCAACTCATTCAAGAACCCGATCAGTCCTTGGCGCGCCCCGCTATCGAATGATTCATTTCCGGTGCATACCAGAGTGGCAATCCCTTGATCGTCCGACGCGGTAATCGTTACCAGCGCGGCGTCTACACCGCGAGGATCGTGCCCCCAGAACTGCCCTTCGAATAGCCTGGCCTGTTGAAGGAGCGTTCGCAACTCAGATACTTCTGTCTCGCTGAGGTGTCCTTCATTTTTTTCAGTGGCGCCGCCCTCCCACTGACACTCGACGCTCGCAACTCCCTTGGCCTGCTCGTTCACATGTACATCCAGCTCGCAGTGAACCCAGATGGAATCCGTGGTTCTGTTGAGCGAGAACCAGCCTTTGAACAAGCCCTCCTCGGCGACGGCCAGAGCACACAGAGCTTCAAGTGTCGCTATGAACAGCGCGGCTCGCATGGCTTGGCTCCTCTCTCGTCGGCCCAATACCAATTCTCTGGTTCCACCTGAGCGAATAATTTCAGATCAGCGTATCTGAAGAAGTCGAATCTGGCATCCGAATCCAGCCCTGGACAGAAAGTGGAACAGGCGATTCGCCGTGGCGTAGTTGCCGCGAGAGGTAGGACCCCCAACGCCGGGAAATAGCTTCGCCTTGGATTCACGCTAGTTACCTCCAGGCTTTCGATAGACCACCTTTCCACCGACCACGGTCATCACCACTTCCGTGTCCCGGATCTCCGCCTCGGGGACCGTGAGGATG
>Ga0268386_10003961_pt1 | contig 10851 bp, 10 predicted proteins | sample RVTome_15_FD_200260 | JGI IMG/M metagenome (GOLD analysis project Ga0268386, IMG submission 200260) | Soil microbial communities from uranium-contaminated site in the Upper Colorado River Basin, Wyoming, United States - RVT150D86... ... | reverse complement strand
GATGGCGGGTGCGGGCCGGCTGCAGCTCTCGATCAAGGGCGGGACGGCGCCCGCGTGGCTGCCCGCAGGCCGCGCGTTGTCGTTCCGAAGCGGCAGCGATCTGATTGTTGCCGAGGTCGAGTCCGGATCGGAGGGCGCGCCGGTTGCCGGCGCGGCCCGACGCGTCCTGAGCGATCCGGATGTGATGGTCGCCCGGCCCGCGGCCGACGGCAGCTTCATCGTCCTGCGGCGGCTGCGTGAGCACCATCCGCTGACCACGATGCACCTCGTCCTCGACTGGACGAGCGAGTGGTCGGGGCAACAGTGATCTCAGGCCGGACCTGGCACCTGCAGCGCGGCGGCGATCTCGTGGGCGATCCTCACCGCCATCTGATCCTGCCACTGCAGCGGGTTCGCGGCCTCTCCCTCGTAGCTGCGCGCCCAGACGTGCGTCTCGTCGTGGACGCTGATCAGCTGCGCTGTGATTCGCAGTCGGTCGCCGCCGCGCCGGACGCTCCCTTCCACGAGATACTCGACGTCCAGCTCTCGCCCGATGTCCGCGGCGGGACGACCGCTGTGGCGGTACCGCTCGACTGAGGTGCGCGCGATCACGCCCAGTTGATCCGGCCGGAAACAGGCAAGCCGGGTGGTCAGCTCTTCGATGAAGCCGTCGATGAGCGGACGCTGAGCCGGGTCTACAGGCGCGTCGATAGCATCGAACGGGAGAACCGCGAGCCGCGGCCGGCTGGCCGGCACCGTCTCGGGCACCTCCGTGACGGGGGCCACGAACCGGTATCCCCGCCGCGATAGCGTCTCGACGAACCGCGGCCGCCGCGGGTTGTCCCCGAGGACCGCCCGAATCTGCTTCACGCACGAGTTCAGGCCCTGATCGAACCGCACGAAGGTGCCGGCGGGCCACAGCTCGGCCCGCAACTCGTCGCGCGTAACGAGCACGCCCGGCCTCCGCGCGAGGTGGGCCAGCATCTGGGCCGGCTGCGGACGGAGGCGGACGCGGACCCCCTCTCGCCGCAGTTCCAAGGCGCGGGTGTCGAGCTCGAACGTCGCGAACCGCAGGACGATCGCCATGGGTCTCCTCCCCGAGTCTCGCCGTTCTGATTTCGGCGTGATCTCAAGGTAGGCGGAGGATGCGGCGAAGTCCCGAAGGTTCCCAGCAGAAACTCTGAAGATTGGCGCAGGCTGGGACGAACAGGCGCAGCGAGGACTCCCCGCCCTCGCTGCGCCCGTACAACCCTAGAAGAGGTATTTCATTCCGAGAACCACGGTTCGCGAGCCGCCGTTCGACGACCGGAAATCATGGAACTGGCTCGGCACCGACAGGTTTCGCTCTCGGCCGTTATTGAGCAGGCCGAACTGCCGCGTATTGGTGAGGTTGAAGATCTCGCCCCGGATCTGGAGGCGATGCGTGTTGAACAACCGGAAGTCCTTGAACAGCACCGCGTTCACGCTGCTCGTGCGCGGCGCCCGGCCGGTATTGCGTCCCAGGTTGCCGTCTCCCCCGCTGAGGGACGGCCGGAAGATGTAGCCTTCGATCGTCGTCGGATCGCCGCCCGGGTCGATGTCCGGCCGGTCGTTGGCCGGATCTCCATCCCCGTTCGAATCGACCCCCGTGATGATGGTAAACGGCTGTCCGCTCTGAATGGCCCAGACGGCCGACACGGTCCAGCCCCCGAGCGCCCGGCCGACAACCCCCTGCTGTTCCTTCCGGAACGGGATCTGATAGAGGCCGGTCACGGTGAGGCGGTGCGGACGGTCGAACGCGGAACGGGACCACTCGGCGTCGAAATCGAAGTTGTTCTGCGGCCGCTGCAGCGTCGGCGTCCCCGTGGCGAGCGCCTCGCTGCCGTCGTCGTAAAAGCGGGAGAGCGTGTAGGCAGCCGAGAACGAGTTGCCGCTGCTGAACCGCTTTTCGATCGAGAACTGGCCGGAGTGGAACTCCGACTTGGCTTCGGCTTCGAGCGAGGTGATGGCGCCCGTCTGCTGGGGGTCGCCGTGCCGCCGGAACACGGACGCGCCCGTGGGGCTGATGACGGTTTCACGCGGACAGCAGAAGACCGGATTCACCACGCGCTGTCGAATCAAGTTCCGGCCCAGGCTCCCGACGTAGGCGGCCTCGGCTCGCCAGGTGGCCCCAAGCTGCCGCTGCAAACCGATCTGCCACTGGTGCGCCATTGGAAAACCGGTGTCGTCCGGGATATCGGTGCTGTTGAGCGTCTTCAGTTCCGCGTCGGAGAAGTCCCGATCGCCCGGCAGGGCCGGGAATGGACTGCCACCCACCACCGTGATGCGTCGCTGGAACGGCGGCCCCTGGCCGGCCAGCAGCGGGATGTTCAGAAAGAACTGGTCGTAGGTGAGGCCGTACCCGCCGCGAACGACCATGCGCCCGTCGTTCGAGACATCCCACGCGAACCCCGTTCGGGGGGCGAAATTGTTGTTGTCGGTGGCCACATTGCTGAAAAAGCCCTGCGCCGCGCCAGTCCGCTCGTAGCGGAGCCCGAGGTTGACCGTCACGTTCGACCGGAGCTTCCAGTCGTCCTGTGCGAAGTATGCCGTCTCGAAGTAATCGAACGACGGCTCGGGATCGCCGAACGCCCTCGTGACCGAAGACGGCGTGTTGAGGACGAAACTCGCCAGCGTGGGATAGGTGTACGTGCCGCGGAAATCGAACGGCAGGAACGACGTGAGCTTCACGCGCCGGATGTCGGCGCCGAACTTGAACGCGTGATTCCCGCGAAGGTACGACAGGCTGTCGGTAAATTGCCACACCTGTTCTTTCCTGTCCTGCGGGATGTTGACGGGCAGGCCGATCGCAAAAAAGGAGGTCACCGCCAGCCGGGGCATGTCGTTGTTTCCCGGGGGATTCGTGGATCCGCCCGGAAAGAGCCCGCCGGTCCTGCCATAGGAGAAGTGGAACTCGTTGATCGCCGCCGAGTTCAGGATCCGGTTCCACGTGGCGACCACGTTATGAGTCGGGAAGTCCACGTCGTTGGCAAATCCAGGAGGATTGGAGGCGCCAACCTGGGTCGTCCGCGACTGGATGTACCGGCCGAAGATGGCATCGGACGACGACAGCGTGCGATCGACGCGGACGACGGTCTGGGCGTTCAGCGACGAGTTCGGCAGCGTCGCGACGTAATCCGCGAATGGAATCGACGCGCCGGAGACGGCTGCCGTTCGCGTGCTGCCGGAATTCGGCAGCGGGATGAAGCGGTTCATCAGGTCGAGCATGGCCGGATCGGCACCCGGGACGGCCGCGAGCAGCGCGCGCCCTTCCTCGGTCGGCGACAGAATCGGAATCGCCGCGCCGCGGCCCTCGAACGGCGTGCGCTGGTAAGCGGCGAAGAAGAACGTGCGATCCCGCTGAATGGGGCCGCCGATCGTAAACCCATACGTGTCGCGGCGAAGCTTGCCGGGGTCGGAGAAGTTGGCGGCTTTCTCGAGATTGTTCCGCGCGTTCAGCTTCTCGGCGTTCTCGTAGAATTCGTAGGCCGTCCCGCGGAACCGGTTGGTCCCGGACTTCGTCGTCGCTATCGCCACGGCGCCCGTATTCCGGCCGAGCTCCGCCGGGAAGAGCGTGGTGACGATCCGGAACTCGCCGACCGCGTCCTGAATCACGGGACTCCGCACTCCGGTCACGCTCGCATCGTTGTTGTCCGAACCGTCGATCACGAAGTTGATCTGACGGCTGCGCTGCCCGTTGACCGCGGCGCCGAATCCCGCCGCCCCGGTCCCGCCCGTCGTCACGCCCGGCACGGTCAGCATCAGGTTGAGGAAGTTGCGGCCGGGAAGCGGCAGATCGCTGATCTGCTCCGCTTTGAACGTCCGGCTGACTTCCGACTTCGTCGTGTCGGTCATCGGCGTTTCGGCAGTGACCGTCACCTGCTCGGTACGCGCTCCGACGCCGAGCATGAACGCGACCTCGACTTCCTGATTGAGCAGCAGCTCGACGCTTCGGATCTGCTTCTCGAAGCCGGACAGCTCAGCGACGATCTCGTAGGTGCCGCTCGGCAGGGCGGCAAGCCGGTAGACCCCTGCCTCGTTGGTGATGGTGCTTCGGAGCAGGCCGGTTTCCTTCTGGGTGGCTGTCACGGCCACGCCGGGCAGCACTCCAGACTGCGAATCGGTTACGACGCCGCGAATCGACGCCGTCGGCAGTTGCGCACGCGCAGCGGCCGGCAGGGCGAGCAGCGCCGCCACGAGGGCTGCAACGAGCCTCGGTTGCACATTCGTCATCAGATCCTCCAATGGACGTGGTACAGCGGCCGAAAGGCCGTGGAGGTCCATGTGCAACCGACCGGCCCCGGGACCAGCCGCGCCCTGATTGCCGGGTGGTCATTCGCTGACTTGCACGTGACGATGTAACCGCTACGCGAGGCGGCGGTTTGCCTCTCCGGACGTTCGCGGCGTCATCGCCGGCGGGTCAATCGGGCGGGCGGGAGCACGGCGCGCTGGGGTGTGGCCGGCGACGGTGCGGGCGCGGATCCAAGGCGGCGGATCACGAAATTCAAACAAGCCTGACGTCCGCGGCCGCCGGCGCGGTCGCACCGGGACCGGGTTTCGTCCCCCGTGCTAGGCTGTGCCTGTTGTTCACCACTCGCTCGCTTGCGATTGGCGTCGTGCTCACCGTCGCGGCCGTCTCCTGGAGTCTGCGTCCGGGCTGGCCGCGTGCCGCCCCGCCGACGACCGGCGAGAACATCATCGCGTTCGGCGATAGCCTGGTGGCGGGCCACGGCGCAACTCCCGGCAAGGATTTCGTATCCGTTCTTGCCCGGCGGCTGCGTACGCCGATCGTGAACGCCGGCAGGAGCGGAGACACGACCGCATCAGCGCTCGACCGCCTGAACAGCGATGTCCTGTCGCGCAATCCGCGGGTCGTCATCGTCCTGCTGGGCGGAAACGACTTCCTGCGTGGCGTGCCGAGCGAGGAGACGTTCCGAAATCTCTCGACGATCGTGGAGCGCATTCGCAGTCGGGGCGCGGCGGTGGTGCTGGTGGGCGTCAGCGTCGGCCTGTTCACCGATCCCTACGACGATCAGTATGAGGCTCTCGCACGGCGGACTTCAGCGGGGCTCATCGCCGACATCCTCGACGACATTCTCGGGCACTCCGACCGCATGTCGGACTCGATTCACCCGAACGACCGGGGGTACGAGGTCATCGCCGATCGCCTCGAACCCGCCCTGCGCGACCTCATTCACCCGGAGTAACGCGCGGAGGGGTTGGTCCAGCCAACCCTTCGACGGCGCTTCTGGTCTATGGTAAGGGCATGGGTCTGGCCATTCGCGGACGCCAAGGAGAGCAACCATGCAGATGCGGCTGAGCCTGGGTCTACTCGCTGCGGCAACCGGTCTGGGCGTGTTTGCCTCCGCACAGGAGGGGCAACGACTGCCCGGACCCGGCAGCGGCATCATCAAGACCGAGATTGTGAACACGCCGGAGGTGGAGGCCCGGCAACATGGCGAGTGGGCGGTATCCATCGCGAACGTCCCTGACGTCCGCGTGGTGCACGTGCCGGCTGTTTCGGTCGCGCCGCCGGAGTTCATGCGGAAGGGAGGGCGGTACGAGGTCACCTGGCCCGGCGGTGAGCGGCAGCAGATCGTGGTGGCTCAGGTCGCCGCGGGCGGATGGATCAAGATCGACGCGGACGCGCGTGAGCGGTGGGTGAACCTCTCCGCGGCACGGGCGGTCGACGAACTTCCGCGGTGACACCACAGTGCGGCGCCCCGGTCTTTTCACGCGTCTTGCCGCCGGGCTGACGGCCGTCGCGCTCTGCGGCGCCTGCGCCCCGTCCGAGCCGTGGGTCGTATCGCTTCCTCAATCGGCCGTACGGCCCGCATCACACATCGACGCCATCACCAGCTACGACCGGGCGGTGGCCACGATCGCCGCGGTGTTCGAACGGGATCTGCACTTTGCGCCGTTCCCCGTCGTCGTCCGCTTCTATCCCGGGCACGGCGAGTTCGAAGCGGCGCTCCTGGAGTCGGGCTACGACGCCGCGCTGGCCCGAGACACCGCACGCACGATGGGAGCGATCGGAGGCTACCGGCAGGTGCTGCTGAACGAGTCAACGCTTCTTCAACTCGCCTGGCCGGGGCGCGTGGGCATGCTCGCGCACGAACTGACGCACAGCCTGCAGTATGAGTGGGGCGGCGGCGTCCGCGGCCGATCCGACCAGTGGCTGCGGGAGGGTTTCGCGGAATGGATCGCCGGGCGCGTGCTCGAGCGCCTCGGCGCTGTCACGTTCGAGGCCATCCGGCAGCAGCAACGGCAGGAATTCCGGACGATGACCCGTACGCGCATTCCCCGCCTGGACGAGATGGCGACGTTTCCCTCCTGGGTCGAAGTCAACGGCCGGCGCGGCGTGACGGCCTACGCGTATGCGTTTCTCGCGGTCGATTCTCTGATCGAACGGCACGGCCTGCCGGCTGTCATCCGCTACTTCGAGCTGTTCGCGCGATCGGCCGACCGGACAAGGAACTTCCGCGCCGCGTTCGGAGAGGACATCTCAGCGTTCGAAACGTGGCTGCTGGGACATCTCTGAGCGGGTGGACATCTATCGGCCCGCCTCAGGGGGCAGCACGACTGTTGGTTCAAATGCCGGAGGCCGGCGATGTTTCGTCGCCTGCTCGTACGCATACGCGAGGGCGATCAACCGCGCCTCGCTCCACGCGCCGGCGATGAACGAAATGCCGACGGGGAGCCCGTGGACCGACCCTGCCGGGACCGTGACGTTCGGGTACCCGGCAACGGCCGCGGGCGTGGAGCTGGCGCCGACGAAATGATCGCCGTTGATCAGGTCCGTCGGCCACGCCGGGCTCCCGGTCGGCGCGACGATCGCGTCGAGCTTGTGCTTCTGCAGCACCGCATCGATCCCGAGCGCGCGGGATCGGCTTCGACACGTCGTGAGCGCCTTCTTGTAGCCGGCCTCGGTGAGCGGCCCCTTCTTCTGCGCCATGAGGAAAATCTCCTGGCCGAAGTAGGGCATCTCCCGCTCCTTCTCGCGATCGTTGAACGCGATCACCTCCGCGAGCGAGTGGACGCGCGCCGCCGGACCGAGCCCGCCCAGGTGCGCGTTCAGGCCGGTCTTGAACTCATAGAGGAGCACCTCGAACTCGCACTCGTCGAGCTGATCCGCCGTCGCAATGTCAGCGGGATCCACGATCGTCGCCCCCTGCGCTTTCATCACCGCAATCGCCTCTTCGGCCAGCCGATCGGCCGCGGGGCTGTAGCCGAAGTAGCGCTTGCGCGCGACGCCGATCCGGGCGCCCTTCAAAGCTCCGGCATCGAGCGCCGCCAGGTAGTCGGCGTGCCGCCGCGCCGTCCCGCGCGTTGCGGGATCGCGCGGATCCTCGCCGACCATCCCGGTCAGCAGCGCCGCCGCGTCGGCCACCGTTCGGGCCATCGGCCCGGCCGTGTCCTGCGTGTGAGAGATCGGGATGATCCCCGAGCGGCTGACGAGGCCGACTGTGGGCTTGATCCCGACAATCCCGTTGGCTGACGAGGGACAGACGATGGAGCCGTCGGTTTCAGTCCCCACGCCTGCGGCTGCAAGGTTGGCGGCAACAGCGACCCCTGTTCCGGAGCTCGAGCCACAGGGATTCCTGTCGAGCGCGTACGGATTCTTCACCTGCCCGCCTCGTGCGCTCCACCCGCTCGTGGACTTCGTCGATCGGAAGTTCGCCCACTCGCTCAAATTCGTCTTCGCGATGATCACGGCTCCCGCGGCGCGAAGCCGGTCCACGACGAAGGCGTCGCGCGCGGCGATCGAGCCTTCGAGCGCGAGCGAACCGGCTGTGGTCGTCATGCCGTCCGCGGTGTCGATGTTGTCCTTGATGACGATTGGAATGCCGTGCAGCGGACCCCGCGGCCCTTTCGCCTTGCGCTCCTCGTCCAGAGCGCCTGCGACGGCGGCGGCGTCGGGATTGATCTCGATGACGGACCGCAGCAGCGGACCCGAAGAGTCCAGCTCCGCGATACGCCGCAGGTACAGCTCCGTGAGGCCGCGAGACGTGTACTGACCCGACGCCAGGCCCTCCTGCAGCGCCACTATCGTGACCTCCTCGAGCGCGAACGGCTCCTGAATCCTGCCCGCCGCCGCCCGTGGAGCGGACGGCACGAGGGTCGTGGAGGCCAGGACGACGGTCAGGCTGAAAATCGAGGCGCGAACGAACATGCGGGGGAGCGTACTACGATGCGGCTGCAGACCAGAAATCGAAAGGGCGATATGCTGAGGCTGGAAGCTCGCCGCGGGACACTGGACATTGGCAACTGGCAACTGGCAACTGGCAACTGGCAACTGGCAACTGGAATGAAACACCTCGAAAAGGCGGCTCCCATAGGCGCCGCGGTCACGGCGCTGACCACGCTGCTCTGCTGCCTGCCCCCCGTGTTCGCGGCGGCCGCCGCGACGGCGAGCCTGAGTGCGGTCGTGATGCCGCTGCAGCCCTGGCTGCTCGGCGGGTCCCTGGGGCTCCTGCTCGTCGGCGTGCTGCAGCTCTGGATCGGGCGGCGCACCTGCGCCATCCGCGGGTCGTCCTCGGCAATCGTGCTGACACTGTGCGCCGCGATCGTGCTGCTCGTGGTCTTCTTCCCGCAGGCCGTGGCCGCGTTCATCGCGGACTGGCTGCCGGGCACGGCGGCTGAATGAACAGACGGCGCATCCTTGCTGTCGTTCTGCTGATCCTCGCAGCCGCCGCGGCCTTCGCCTGGTACGGGCTCCGACAGCCTGAAGTGCCGCCCGGACAGCCGCCGCTGGCCACGCTGAGTCCGGCGTCCCTGGAGGGCTTTCGCGATGACTTCAACAAGGCCGCCGGCACGGTTCGCGTGATCGTGCTGCTCTCCCCGACCTGAGGGGTCTGCCTGCGGGGGGCCTCCGCAGTCCACTCGCTGCTGCAACGCCACCGCGGCGCCAGTGTGCGCGTGTACGCGGTGTGGCAGCCCATGGTCATCACGGATTGGGGGCGGCCGACCACGGCCACGCTGAGCCGGCTCGCCGATTCGCGCGTGCGACAATACTGGGACCCCAATCATGTCGTGGCGAAGCGGATGGCCGCCGATGCGCGCGCACCGCAGCCGGCGCACGACTGCTGCGAGCGCTCCGGCATTCTGTGGGATCTTGCGGCCGTCTACCCGCCGGGCGCCAGCTGGACCAGCCGCATGCCCGCCGCCGTGGTCTTCAACGGTCAGGTCCTCGACGTCATCGACGAGATCGAAGCGGCGCTGGGCGTCCCAGCCGGCGCGGCCGCCCGATAAACCGGCATGGGGGGGACGCTCCGGACTCGCTACCCGTCGGCGGAGATTTCCAGCACGACCGCCGTGAGGTTGTCGCGCCCGTCGCGCTCCATGGCGGTCGCGACGAGCTGATCGGCGGCCGCCCGCACGTCCGGGGCCTGCGCCACGACCTTTGCGATCTGGAAATCGTAGAGCGGACCGTGCACGCCATCGCTGCACAGCACGATGCGATCGCCTTCCACGAGCGGGCGCGACACGACGCTCACGTCCACGTCGTCCTGCGCGCCAATGACACTGGTGAGGACGTGGCGCATCGAGTGCTTCTCGAGCGCCTGCGGATCCATCTCAGGATTCTGCGAGAGCAGCAGCTGCACCCACGTGTGATCCCGCGTCAGGCACTCGATCTCCCCCTTGCGGACGATGTAGATGCGCGAGTCGCCGACGCCGCACAGGACGGCGCACGTATCCTCGATCATCATGGCCACGACCGTGGTGCCCATCCCGGTGTACTGATCCCGGCTCTCGCTTTCGCGAAAGACCCGCCGGTTCGCGAGCTTGATCGCCGTGCGCAGCCGGTTGCCGTTGAGGTCGAGAGCGCCGTCGAGGCCGAACGGCCAGGTGTGGTCGGAGTCGTTGCGCGACACGTCCACGAACGAATGGAGCGTCTCGAGCGCCAGCGCCGAGGCCACCTCGCCCGCATTGTGCCCGCCCATGCCGTCGGCCACGGCAAAAAGGCCCAGCTCCACGTCGATGATCATCCCGTCTTCGTTCTGCGGGCGCACCTTGCCGGGGTGGGTCGCGCCAAAGGCGTGGACCATGGGGCAATATCTCACGTGCGACGTCCTACGTGCAACGTGCTACGTGCGACGTGCGACGTGCGACGTGCGACGTGCGACGTGCGACGTGCGACGTGCTACGTGCGCCTGCGGCCTGGGACGTGATGGGTCATTCGGCCCGGAGCGCGACGGCGGGGTCGACCCGCGCGGCGCGGAGCGCCGGAATTGCGCTGGCGGCGAGCGCCACGGCGATGAGGAGGCCGGCCGTGGCGAGGTAGGTGAGGCGATCTTCGGAGGTCACGCCGAAGAGAAGATTGTCCATCGTCCGGCGCATGAGCCACGCCGCCGCGAGGCCGGCCATGACCCCTGCGATGGCGAGCGACGCCGCGCCGCCGACGACCAGGCGGAGGATGTCGCGGTGCCGCGCGCCATGCGCGACGCGGATCGCGAACTCCCGCCGCCGCAACCCTACCGTATACGACATCACGCCGTACACGCCCACGGCGGCAAGCAGCAAGGCCGCACCGCTGAAGATCGCGATCAGCGTGGTCGAGAACCGCTGCGGCCTGATGGACCCATCCACGACATCGTCGAGCTGGCGCACACGCGACAGGGGCACCTCGTCGTCGAGGTCCCGCACGATGCTCCGCAGCTCGGGCGCCACCGCAGCGGGATCGCTGCCGCGCGTCCGGACGATGAGCGAGAACCCGGAGAAGTAGGGGTGCTGGAGATACGGTTCGTAGACCTGCGCCGGCGTGGGATCGCCGAGCCCATGCTGCTTCACGTCGCCGACGACACCGACGATCTCGCGGAGGCTGTTGTCCCCCTGCCCCACCGTGATGCGCCG
>Ga0268386_10003960_pt1 | contig 10851 bp, 7 predicted proteins | sample RVTome_15_FD_200260 | JGI IMG/M metagenome (GOLD analysis project Ga0268386, IMG submission 200260) | Soil microbial communities from uranium-contaminated site in the Upper Colorado River Basin, Wyoming, United States - RVT150D86... ... | reverse complement strand
AGGACGTCCTCCGGAGAAGGAATCGATCGGGCGTCGCCCACGGATGAAGAAGTGCTCGTCACCGAGCCGCTGATATATCGGCGTGGCGCGCCGGTGCGGTAGATCAGGCCGGAGCCGCTGGGGAGTCGGTCGTCCGTGAACCGAGGCTCCGTGGTTTCCACTCGTGCGGTCAGCTCGGGAGGCGAATCGCGTGAACCGGCCCTGCCCCCGGGTTCCCCCGCAACACCATCCGGTCGCATCCCACAAGCACAGCCGTGTTCGAAAACGATTCGCGCCATCGTGTAAATGCTGCGCGAGCATCAGCAGATTCGATTCAGCTCGTGTTCGCACCGCACGCCAGCGTTCGTCCGGAACGGTAAGCCGCGGCCGGCGCCCCGCAGGCCACGACCCGCAGGTACAGTGGGAATCGCCCGGCTCCTGGCGGTGTGATTGTGCCATCTCCTCGTTCTCAAACCTCATCAGTGTGGCCGGGCCGGGTTCGCGGTTTGCACGCGGACGCACGCATCCGCAGGGGTCCACGTGCAGGGCGAGCGTAGCTACACATGAATCCTGAAGATCCCCAATCGGCGCACCACATCGTTTCGGAGTACGCGCGCGTGCTGGAACACGGCGATGCTCAGGTGTATCCCGCGCCGCTCCGCGCGCTCCCGTTCCCGAAACAGACAATCAAGGCGGCGATCCTGACCTGCGTGGCCAATCTCCGGGAGACGCAGCTGCTCACCGGCGACATGCGTGAGTTCCTCGAACAGGCATACGTCGCGCTCGCGGATTACGTGGACGACGATCTCGTCCGGGTCATGCGCGAGTACCGCGACGCGCTCGCCTCGGTGTCCGACGTGCAGGCGGCGCGGGACAGGCTGCAGACCCCCGCCTGGCAGCGGATCGCGGAGACGAGCCGGTTGGCCGGCGAGATCGCCAGGAGCATCGCAGACGACACGGCCGCGCTGCGGCGTGAGTTTCGGGCGAGCGCCTGACGCGCCGCTCCGGAAAGGAGAAGGACAAATGATTACGCTGAGGACACGACGCGAGCTGGAGGAGGAGATCGCACGACGCGTCGCAGTCGAGCGCGAGCGGCTCGAACGGCAAGCCGGCCTGCGTACAGAGGTGAATCATTTTCAGCGGCCCGCCGAACGTGCCTTCACGGCAGGCGAGCGCGACCATGTCACCGTGCTCATCGGCGGCCTGACGTGGAAGCACGAGTGGCTGATCAAATCGGTGTTCCAGTCGGCGGGATACAAGGTGGAGATCATGCCGACGCCCGACGTGCCGTCGTTCCAGCTCGGCAAGGAGTTCGGCAACAACGGTCAGTGCAATCCGACGTATTTCATGGTCGGGCACCTGATCAAGTTCCTGCAGGGGCTCGAAGCGAAGGGGATGTCCAGGCAGGACATCATCGACAAGTACGTGTTCTTCACCGCGGGCTCGTGCGGCCCGTGCCGGTTCGGCATGTATGAGGCCGAGTACCGGCTCGGCGTGCAGAACGCCGGGTTCGACGGTTTCCGGATCCTCCTCTTCCAGCAGAACGACGGCATCAAGGCCGCCTCCGGCGAGCCAGGGTTGAAGTTCACCGTGGACTTCGGCCTCGGGGCGCTCAACGCGCTGAATCTCGGCGACGTCATGAACGACGTCACGTGTCAGATCCGTCCCTACGAGGTGAACCCGGGCGAAACGGATCGGGTGGTCACCGAGGTGATGGACGAGCTCTCCGCCCGGTTGAAGGATCGGGAGATGTTCGAGATCCTCGATCGGACGCCGGCCTGGATGACGTCCCGGCTCGCTGCGCGCAAGGGGCTGAAGAACACGCTCAACACGCTCGGCAAGATCCGCGACCACTGGTACGGCCGTCAGACGCGGGATGCGCTCGCGGCGGCGCGCGAACGACTGGATCGGATCGAGGTCGACCGGCTGCGGGCCAAGCCGCTCGTCAAGGTCACCGGCGAGTTCTTCGCGCAGACCACGGAAGGCGACGGCAACTTCCGGATGTTCGCCTTCCTCGAACGCGAGGGGGCGCAGGTGCAGGTAGAGCCGATCGGCAACTGGATCATGTACCTGCTCTGGCAGGCTCGCGAGCGCTACCTCGAGCGCCGCCGGGTGGAGCCGCAGAAGCTGCCGTGGTGGCAGCTGCATCGGCGTGCCGGCACCGGGATGCGCCATCGATCGCGCCTGGCTTCCTACGGGATCGGCCGGCGCATCTTCGAGCGCCAATACGAGCGCATGGTGGAGCAGCTTGGGGACATCGGGCACAGGCTGACGGACATGCAGGAGCTGGCGGACGTGGCCGCGCCCTACTACCACCGGCTCGCGCGCGGCGGGGAAGGGCACCTCGAGGTGGCGAAGAACATCTACTACACCGTGCACAAGAAGGCGCACATGGTCCTGAGCCTGAAGCCGTTCGGGTGCATGCCGTCGTCACAGTCCGACGGCGTCCAGTCGGCGGTCATGAACCACTTCAAGGACATGATCTTCCTCCCGATCGAAACCTCCGGCGAAGGGGAGATCAACGCGCACAGCCGGGTGCAGATGGCGCTCGGCGAAGCCAAGGCCAAGGCGAAGCTGGAGTTCCAGCAGGCGCTGGATTCCACCGGCAAGCGGCTCGACGACATTCGCGCGTTCGTGGCCGGGAGCGCGGAGCTGCGGCGTCCGTTCTACGCCGTGCCGCACCGGCACGGGATCACCGGCACCGCTGCCAACTTCGTCCTTCATGTCTCGGACCTGATGGATCGCCGCAGCCGGCCGCTGCACATCGGATGGCCGATGGCGCCTAGGCCCTTCGACGTGGCTCAGGGCAGGCCGTTCGACGAGGTCCAGGTCAGGGAGGCGCGGTGATGGCTCCCTTCACCCAGGCGACGGCGCCACAGGACGCCCGGCGCTTCCTCGTCGGTGTGGACGTCGGTTCGACGACCGTGAAGGCCGTCGCGGTCGATGCGGTCACCGACGAGATGGTGTGGTCGGACTACCAGCGCCATGAAACGAAGCAGCCGGAAAAAACGCTCGAGTTCCTGGGCCGGCTCGAGGCCGAGCTTGGGATCGACGGCGGCAACACCCGCATGTTCATCACCGGATCGGGCGGCGCCACGCTGGCCCCGCTCGTCGGCGCGAAGTTCGTGCAGGAAGTCACCGCGGTCTCGCTCGCGGTCGAGAAGCTCCATCCGGAGGTGAACTCGGTCATCGAGCTCGGGGGCCAGGACGCCAAGATCATCGTGTTCAAGGAGGATCCGGAGAGCGGGCGCAAGAAGAAGATCCCGTCGATGAACGACAAGTGCGCCGGCGGCACCGGCGCAGTCGTCGACAAGATCAACGCGAAGCTGAAGATCCCCGCCGACCAGTTGGGCGACCAGGGCTACACCGGCATCAAGCTGCACAAGGTGGCAGGCAAGTGCGGCGTGTTCGCCGAGACCGACATCAACGGACTCCAGAAGGAGGGCACGCCGCCCGACGAGTTGATGGCGTCGCTGTTCGAGGCCATCGTCCTGCAGAACCTGACGGTGCTTACACGCGGTCATACGCTGCGGCCGCACGTGCTGCTGCTCGGCGGGCCCAACACGTTCATCCGGGGGATGCGGGAAGCGTGGCAGGAGAACATCCCGAAGATGTGGCGTGAGCGCGGTATCGAGATGCCGGCTGGCGAATCGCCGCAGACGCTGATCAAGACCCCCGCGAACGCCCAGTACTTCGCCGCGCTCGGGGCGATCGAGTTCGGCAAGAGCGAGGACGCCGACGTCGGCCGCTACGCCGGAGCGCGGCACCTCGAACACTACATCAACGTCGGCCGTCTCGAGGAGAAGGCGGCGGCCGGTGCCGGAGGGTTGAGCGCCTCGGAGGAGGAGCTGGAGCGGTTCAGGGAGCAGTACCGGCCGAAGACCTTCGTCCCCGCGGCCTTCGCGCGCGGGGAGACCGTGCAGGGGTTCGTGGGGGTCGATGGCGGCTCGACCTCGACGAAAGCGGTCCTCATGTCCACCGGCGGCGACGTGCTGTGCAAGGTGTACCAGCTCTCGAAGGGGAACCCGATCCAGGACACGATCGACATGTTCGATCAGCTCCGCGAACAGGTCGAGCGCCAGGGCGCGACCCTGGAGGTGCTCGGCGTGGGCACGACCGGCTACGCCAAGGACATCCTGAAGGACGTGCTGCACGCCGACGCGGCGCTCGTCGAGACGGTGGCGCACACCGAGTCCGCGATCAAGTATTACGAGGACCCGCACGTCATCGTGGACGTCGGGGGGCAGGACATCAAGCTGATCGTGCTGAAGGACGGCCGCGTCAAGGACTTCAAGCTGAACACCCAGTGTTCGGCGGGCAACGGCTACTTCCTGCAGTCGACAGCGGAGATGTTCGGCGTGCCGGTGCGCGACTTCGCCGACAAGGCATTCGCCGCGAGCGCCATGCCCGTGTTCGGCTACGGCTGCGCCGTGTTCATGCAGTCGGACATCGTGAACTTCCAGCGTCAGGGCTGGGCGCCCGAAGAGATTCTGGCGGGGCTCGCGGCCGTGCTGCCGAAGAACATCTTCCTGTACGTGGCGAGCATCCCGAATCTCGCGAAGCTCGGGACGCGGTTCGTGCTGCAGGGCGGTACACAGCACAATCTGGCGGCCGTCAAGGCCGAGGTGGACTTCATCCGCTCCAACTTCCGGGGCGCGGAGTTCGAGCCAGAGATCATCGTTCACGAGCACTGTGGCGAGTCGGGTGCGATCGGCGCCGCGGTCGAGGCGCTGCGGCTCTGGAGGAACGGGCACCGCACCACGTTCATCGGCCTCGAGGCCGTCGAGCGCATCACCTACCGAACCACCCGGAACGAGTCCACCCGCTGCAACTTCTGCAAGAACAACTGTCTCCGCACCTTCATCGACATCAAGATGACCGGGGCCACGGCGCCGCCCGCAGCTCCCCAGGCCGCACCACTCAAGTTCGTGTCGAAGGTGGCGAAAGCCGACGACGAGCAGCGCCTGATCATGGCGACGTGCGAGAAGGGGACGGTCGAGGACGTCAATGACATGCGTGGGATCAAGGCCGGCCTCGATGCGATACGGAAGGCGAACCCGAATTTCGTCGACATCGCGTCGAAGGAACCGTTCCGTCCGCGCGGCACTCCCAGCGTCGCCGACCCGATTCCGGCGCGCGCATGGACCAGGGCGGCCACGGCGCGGATCGCGGCCATGAACCGTCGCAGGGCGCTGCGCATCGGCATGCCGCGCGTCCTGAACATGTACGTGTACGCGCCATTCTTCAACGCGTACTTCGAGAGCCTTGGCGTGCTCGGCGGGAATCTCGTGTACTCCGACTACACGAGCGGCGAGCTGTACCGCGAGGGATCGGGCCGCGGCGCGATCGATCCCTGCTTCCCGGCGAAGATCGGGATTGCGCACGTGCACAACCTGCTGTTCGCGAAGCACGCGAAGAAGCCGCTCGATTACATCTTCTTCCCGATGGTCGACGTGCTCCACACGCCGCTCACGCATCTGCAGGGCTCGAACGCCTGTCCCACCGTGACGGTCACGCCCGAGACGGTGAAGGCGGCGTTCACGAAGGAGGCGAACGTCTTCGCCGAGCAGGGCGTCGAGTACTTCAACACGCTCGTGAACTTCGGCGACCGGAAGCTGCTGGCCCGGCAGCTGCTCGACACCTGGGGACCGATCCTCGGGCTCACCGAGGAGGAGAACGCACGCGCCGTGGACGCGGGGTTCCGCGAGCTCGAGGCGAGCGAGGCCGCCATCCGGCGTCGCGCGCGCGAGGTCCTCGACCAGCTCGAGCGCGAGAACCGCGTCGGCCTCGTCCTGCTCGCCCGCCCGTACCACCACGATCCCGGTCTGAACCATGAGATTCTCGACGAGTTCACCAAGCTCGGGTATCCCGTGTTCTCGCAGAGCACTTTGCCGATGGATGCGGACCTGCTGGAGCGGTTGTTCGGCGAGGAGGTGCGGGAAGGGGGCATCCGCGACCCGCTCGAGATCCAGGACGTCTGGAAGAACAGCTACTCGGCGAGCACGAACCAGAAAGTCTGGGCGGCGAAGTTCACCGCCAGGCATCCGAATCTGGTCGCGCTGGAGCTGTCCAGCTTCAAGTGCGGCCACGACGCGCCCATTTACACGGTGATCGAGTCCATCATCGAGAAGTCCGGCACGCCGTATTTCTCGTTCAAGGACATGGACGAGAACAAACCGACCGGCTCGATCAAGATCCGCGTCGAGACGATTCACTACTTCCTGAAGCGCTTCGCGGAGAACATGAACCGGAAGCGCACCGAGCGTGCGACGATCGACGAGCAGATCGCTGCCTACGAACGGCAGCTCCGCCAGCAAATGCTGTTCGACCAGGAGCTCGCCGACCTCGCGGCGCGGCAGCGGGAGCAACGACCCGGCAGCCGCATGCTGCCGGTACTGCCGCTCGGACAGGGTGAATCACGAAGCGGCGACATGCACGCCTGAGGGGTTTTGGGGCCGTGCCGCACACGGGTGTGACCCGGCCCAAAAATTGTGATAGCGCCCCCCGGTGCGCAGTGTTCAATATCCGTGCGTGTCTGCACCAGGAGGGTGTCATGCGCACGCACACCACACGGGCGTCAGATCTCGACACCGTCGCCGGACTGAACCGCGATTACATCCGGGCCGTTCAGACCTCCGACGTCGGCTGGTTCCGCGAGATGCTCACGGAAGACTTCCGGTGCTCGCTCCCGGACGGCTCGCTAATCGACCGCGAGCGTTTCCTGGAGCGCGCCGCCCGCCCCCTCGATATCTCGAACCTCGAAGTCCACGATGTCGAGGTACGCCTCCTCGGCGACGTCGCCATCGTCCATGCGCGGACGACGTTCTCGACGGCCGACGGGCACGCCGCCTCGGGGCGCTACACCGATGTCTGGTGGCGCCGGCGTACCGGATGGATGGCTGCCGCCGCACACTTCACTCGCAGGATCGAGTGACCCAGCGATCGGAGCCCCGGCCTGAACTCACAAACTACGGCTGACTTCGGCGCGAACCCATGAACAGGAGGCCAGGAGCTCAGGAGATAGGAAGTGTGCGATCTCCCAGACAGGTCTCCTGAACCCGTGCCCTCGTGTGGATGCGTTTGTGGCTCTGTCTCTACAGGTATCGCTCTCGCAGGATCCTGGCATGATGGGAAACGTGTCCAGCGCATATGTAGGCGAGGGCGCGCACCGTGAATGGATTTCCGCTCGCCATGCCCCGCCGCCCCCACGCGTCGGCCGGAAGGTTCGAGAAGAATGTCACGGTCGCCGAGCGGATGGCCTGAAACTCCGCCACGTGGCTGCGCCAGGTCCGCGCGTCCGCACCAGCCGAAGCTATGGCCACGTTCTGGTCGAAACTTGGCAGGGGGCTGTCGAAGCCGCGCGCGAACCAGAGCGCGCGGAACACGAACGCGCGCTCCGTGTCGCTCACGTGGCTGAGGACCTGCCGGATGCTCCACTTGTCCGGAGCATACCGATGACGCGACCGGTCCTCCGAGATCCCGCCGAGCTGCGCGATGATCTCAGCGGCCTGCGCTTCGAGGATGTTGCAGATGTTCCCCTGGCCGACCTGGTCGATGTACGTGAAATAGTACTCAGCTGCCTCGGTCCGTGCGGGACGCGTTGCCATAATCATGGATAACTCGAGCCTCGGCCATGTCCTATCGACTCGTGAGCGATCTAGGGCCGGCGGTTTCCTCAAGCGTATCAAGATTTCAGCAACCGGAGCCCCGCGTCGCGAGCACGGCGAAGAAGGGATGGTGGCGTTCGCGTTCTCGACGAACGACGCGTTCGGTGGGCCACTTACTCCGCGCGCAAGGCCACCAGCGGATCGACCGCCGCGGCCCGGCGCGCCGGCACGTAGCTGGCGACGATCGCGACGACGATGAAGATCGCCGACATTCCGGCGAACGTCAGGCCATCCAGCGGGCTCACGTCGAACAGCCAGCTCGAGATCAGGCGGGTCGTGAGGCCAGCGAGGACCAGCCCGATGACGATGCCGATCGAGGCGAGGCGGAGACCGTCGCGAATCATCAAACGAAGAACGCTGGATTCGTCTGCGCCGAGGGCGACACGAATCCCGATCTCGCGGGTGCGCCGGCTCGCCGAGAACGCCATGACGCCGTACAATCCGGCGGCGGCCAGCAGCAGGCCGACGATCCCCAGCATTCCCGTGACGATCGCGGCGGCGCGCTGGGGCAGCAGGACAATGGCGCTGGCCTCCCGCAGCGTCGTGATTCCAGGGTGCGGCAACAGAGCATCGATCGAGAGCACAGCCTCCTGAATGGCGCGTGCCGACGGCCGCGGATCCGCGGCCGTTCTCACGAGGAGGGCCTGGGTCGGCTGCCACACCTGCGCGAGCGGAAAGTACACGAACGATGGGGTCGCTTCGTCGAGCGTCGCGTACTTCGCGTCCCGGGCGATGCCGACAACTGTAGTGGGTCTGTCGCGAAAGCGGAATGTGCGGCCCAATGCGCGGCCATCGGGCCACACTCTTCGCGCAAGCGTTTCGTTCACCACAGCCACCCTGGCGGCCCGCTCGTCGTCCGATCGGCCGAAGGCACGGCCTTCGAGGAGCGGCAGCCGCAGGACCGGAAAATAATCCACCTCCACGCTCGCCGTGTGGACCGGGACGTCAATGCTGCCGTCAATCGTGATCTCGTCGGGCGAGCTCGACATCATGAGGGGCACCCGGCCGGTGTAGGAGACGACCTCGACACCCGGTATGGCTTCCACGCGTTCGCGCAGCGTGAGATAGAACCGGCGCGCCTCCGCTGGGTCGTAGCCCCAGGACTCCGGTTCGAGCGACGCCAGGGCGACGTTCGAGGCGTCGAAGCCGGGATCGATTCGCTGGCCGTGGTTCAGCGCGCGAAGGAACAGCCCCCCGGCGACGAGCAGAACCAGCGACAGCGCCAGCTGGGCGACGATCAGCATGCGGCTCATGAACGGACGACGGGAGCCGCTGCCGGTCGAATCATCGCGCAGGCGCGAGGTGAGGTCCCTGCCGGCCGCCTGCAGCGCGGGCGCCAGGCCGAAGACGAGGCCGGTGAGGAGCGAGACACCCATTGCAAACGTCAGTACCCGGAAATCCGGGGAGAGCTCGAGCGAGAGGCGCGCGTTCTCGGGCAGAGGAAACCGTTCCAGTGCTGCTGTTGCAAGGAGTGCAATCATGAATCCGCCGAGCGCACCGAGCAGGAACAGCGCGAGTATTTCCGTCAGCAGCTGCCTGAGGAGGCGTGAGCGGCCCGCGCCGAGCGCGGCCCGGACGGCCATCTCGCGCCGGCGTGTCACGTATCGCGCCGACAGCATGGCGGCCACGTTCACCCCCGCGATCAGCAGGACGAGGCTCGCGGCGCCGAGCAGCAGGCCCATGAACCCGAGCAGAGGGCCGCCCTCGCCGTTTGGCAGGCCCGTCAGGCTCGACACGCGGACGGCAGGTGCCGCTCCAGGGGCGACCGACTGGCCCAGATCTACGGCTCGAGCCGCCGCCAGCGACGAGAGTTCCTGCTGCGCGCTCTGAACCTCCATGCCGTCTCGCAGGCGTCCGAACAGCCAGAGCCATGACGCGTTGGTCAGGTTGGACCGCGGGCGCAGCTGCGGCTGCATCATCAGCGGGACCCAGGCGTCAGCGCGCAAGCCGGTGAAGATGCCGTGAAACTCTTCGGGAGCGACCCCGATCACGGTGAAAGGCACGCCGTTGAGGACGACGGGACGTCCGATAGCCGCCTTCTCGCCGCCGAGGCGCGATCGCCAGAACGACTGCGAAACGACAACCACTGGATGCGACCCGGGTGTGCGCTCCTCGTCTGCGGTGAAGAAACGACCCAGGACGGGACGAACGCCCAGCACGTCGAAATAGTTCCCGCTCACCATGTTTCCGAGGACCGCTGTACCCTGGCCGCCGGCTGCGATGGAGAGAGAGACTCGGCCCCAGGCCGCGATGCCGTCCATCGTGTGCGAACGCTCGCGCAGGTATGCGTAGTAGGCATACGAGCCCTGCTGCGCGACCGTGCCGTCGGCACGGGCCGGCCGGAGCGTCACCAGCCGGTCGATCCCGGTGATCCCCGGTACCGGGCGGAGCAGCAGGGCATTCATGCCGCTGAAGATGGTCGTCACCGCGCCGCTTCCCAGCGAGATGACGAACACCACCACCAACGTGAACACCGGACTCTTCCAGAGCATGCGCCCGGCGAAGCGCACATCGGCCACTATCGTGCCGACAGCACTTTCCCATCCGTTGTCGCGCACCTGCTCCCTGACATTGGTGGCGTTGCCGACTTCCCTGCGTGCCGCGCGCCGCGCCTCGGCAGGCGAGAGTCCGCTCGCAACATAGGCCTCTGTCGCCTCTTCGATGTAGTGCTGCACCTCGTCATCGAGGTCCCGATCGGCGGCGTGTCGGCTGGTGAGGACACGAAGACCGCGCGTGAGCTGTCGCCAGAGTGACACCCGGCTATCCCTCGGCTTTCAGCAGCCGCGCCACCGCCGACACGCGGCGCGTCCAGTTCGCCGTCTCCACGTCGAGGCGCTTCCGGCCGGCATGGGTGAGCGTGTAGAACTTGGCACGGCGCGCGTTGTCGGTCTGGCGCCACTCCGCATCGATCAGTCCGGCGCGTTCGAGGCGCTGGAAAGCCGTCAGCAGGGAGCCGGGATTGACCTTGAAGACACCGCGAGAGGTCTGTTCGATCCGGCGCGAGATGCCGAAGCCGTGCATGGGCTCGAGGCTGAGGGCCTTGAGAATGAGCATGTCCAGGGTGCCCTGGATGAGATCGGTGGTCGGGGGCTCGTGGGTCACGGACCCACAGTAACCGCGTCACATCTTGATTGTCAAGATGTGAAACTCAAGGGGTCGCTGAACGGGCCGGTAGCATTGCCATGAGTTCGGATACCTGCGGCAA
>Ga0268386_10003959_pt1 | contig 10853 bp, 5 predicted proteins | sample RVTome_15_FD_200260 | JGI IMG/M metagenome (GOLD analysis project Ga0268386, IMG submission 200260) | Soil microbial communities from uranium-contaminated site in the Upper Colorado River Basin, Wyoming, United States - RVT150D86... ... | reverse complement strand
GCAGTTCTCGAGTGGCGTCTGCGGGGCCGGCATCTTGAAGTAGCTGTGGAAGGTCAGCCGATCGCGGTCGATCGTGAAGATCGCGTCCGCCCCCCATTCGTACGGATCGGTGTCGCGGCAGCGGGGCTGCCCCCCGCCGCCCCATTCGTCCGTGAAGAGCACCTTCGAGCCGTCGTTGGCGAACGTGGCGGAGTGCCAGAACGAGAAGTTGGAGTCGGCCGCCGCGAACAGCCTGCGCGGGTTGGCGACATCGCTGATGTCGAGCAGCAGCCCGTACCCCCCGCACGCTCCGCCGGCCAGACCGATCGAGGGGTAGGCGGTGATGTCGTGACACTGTGTCGGACCGGTGCGCTGCGGCGGAGGTCCGGGAGGACCGCCGCGACCCCCTCCGCCACCGCCGCGTCCCTGCCGGGCCGCGACGTCGGCCGGCGGCTCGGCGTGCCGCGGCGGCGCGTCGAGGTCCTCGAAGATGCGTGGAGAGCTGACGATGGCGGCGTTCTGGGGCGCGTCGAGCGGCACGCGGATCACCTCGATGCGGAAGAGCGCCGAGCTCGGATCGTCCTCGGGCTGAAGCCCGGAGCATCCCGGGAGCTCGGAGGGAGAACGCACGCGGGACGAGCCGGAGACGTAGATGTACACGTTGTCCGGATCGCTCGGGTCACTGACGACCGTGTGCGTGTGCGACCCGCGGCAGGTCTGCACGTTCGCCACGTACCGCGGATTCGTGACGTCGGTCGCGTCGAAGATGCGGATGCCCCTCAGACGCTCCGTGCTGACCGAGTCGGGCACGCCCTGCGCGCCGCAGTCCACGCGACCGCCGAGCCCCTCGCCCGAGATGAAGAGGAGATTCCGGTAGATCGAGACGTCGCTCTGCGAGGCGGGGCACAGGTACGTGCGGCTCAGGCGCGGGCTGGTCGGGGTCGAGACGTCCCAGACGAGAAAGCCGTTGTAGTTGCCCTGGATCACGTGGTTGCCGATGAACGCCAGGTCGGAGTTCGTCACGCCCACGAAATCGTCGGGCGGAGGCGTGCTCGATACGAGGCGAAGGTTCCACGAGGCCTCCTCGGCGTCCATCCAGCCGGCCGCCAGGCCGACGCGCGGATCCGGGGACGGCGGGGTGGGCGCCAAGCGCTGCATCGTCGACATCGTCGACGAGGAGGTCGCGCACGACGTGGCGAGGGGCGCCACCGCTGCGAGCGCAGCGATCACCGCGACCCAGCGCGGGCCGGGTCGTCGGTCGGGGGTTCGGGTTTCCATGTACGATGCCGGTGTGGGTGGGGTGGGGACGGGGTGGCGGTGGGGGCTCAAGGCGCTCGTGCATCCTGTTGGTGGTTGTCGAGCATGGCGCGCATGCGCTCGATCTCGATGGTCTGATCGGCGGAGATGTCGGAGGCGAGCTTGAAGATGAACGGGTCCTGGGCTCCGCCGTTCGAGGCGAAGAGCTCGTCGACCATCGCGATCGCGCCCTCGTGGTGCACGATCATGTAGGTCAGGAAGAGCCGGTCGTAGTCGTCGCCGCGCGCGGCGTCGAGCTCGTAGAGCCTCGCCTCGGTCAGCATTCCGGGCATCAGCTCGTGGTCCCCGTGCGCGCCGCGCACGAACTCGGCCGCGGGGACCGGCCGGTCCCTGTCGCGGAGCCACGAGCGCATCGTCTCGATCTCGTCGCGCTGCGCGACGACCATGCGCGCGGTGAAGACCCGCACGGCCGGCCTCGCCCGGTGCGACTCCGCCCACCCGGCGAAGAGCACGGCCTGGGCGTGGTGCGGGATCATCATGGTCATGAACCGGACGTCCGCCGGATGCGTCGGCGAGCGGTTGCGGGCCGCGAGCGCCTCCATCTCGGCGTTCGATCGTGCTGCGCCTCCGCACCCCTGGAGGGCGAGGGCGGCGGCGATGGAGGCCACGCGCGGAAGCATCGGACGGTTCACTGGCTCTTCCCGGAGCTCGGTCCCGGGCCGGCCGCGGACGGGACGCCCGCTGGCGCCGACAGGGACCCCGCGATTCTAGACGCTCGGACGCCGCTCGGAAAGCTGTCCGGGCAGGGCCGCGCTTAGCTCGGCCTCCGCCAAGAAGGACCGGGTCAGGCGCCGCTACTTCAAATCCGACGGTTGCGAACCGTCGCGTCGGGGTGCCGGTCCGAACGCTCGTCGTCATGACGCAACAGTTGACGATTCCGTCGCGACAGTCACCTTACGTCGCCTTCGTGAACGCTGAACGCCGTTCTGCGGATCAGTGCGAGACCATCAATGCGATGGTCGCGGGTCAGCGACGCGCCGCCGCCGCGTGAGCGCGACAGCGTGGGCGCGGCGGTTCGGCCACCGGGTCGGGCTGGCCCGATCGATCAGAACGTGAACGACCAGTAGCCGCGATTGCTCCGGTGAATCGGAGATCGTGGCTTGCTGGGAAGAGCTAGCACCCTTGGGGGGAGGGTGCGGGGGGCCCAGGCCGTCGGGGGGACCGGTCTGGAGCTTAGCCGGGAGCGTCCGACTCCCGATGATGCGGCACGCGGCCGGGGCCGCGCTCGGAGAAGGGAGCGATTTGCTCCCTCTGTCCCATACGTCACTGAAAACCACCCAACCGGGTCGTGCCATGCTCGAAATTCGAGCGGCGGTCCGGCTAGCTAGCGCTGCGTCCTGAAGCAGCGTCGAGGTCTCTCTATGAACGACCGACACGAACGGGGCCGGACGCCCCGCGCACGGATCGATGCGTCCCATAAAGAACCGCGAACGGTGGTATCCACGGCGGCACGGGCGTACCTGGCCCTCGCATCCGTCGTGCTCACGGCCTGCTCACCGGAGTTGACGGGTCCCATTCTGGACTCGGATTTCGCGGAGTCGCAATCCGTGCTCGCCACCGTGAACGGGAGCCCCGTCAAGTACGGGGACGCCGGCGCGGTCCTCGACCTGAGGGTCGTCAGTGCGACCCGCTCGTCGCTGCTCGTCCGATGGACGCAGGTCCACGACGGGGCGGGCCGGCCCGCGCTGTACCGGGTCAAACACGCCAACGCGCCGATCGGCTACGGCGGAGCGCAGGTCGCGTGCTCGATGATCGAAGGAACGGCTATCGGAGAGCCGGCCTACTGCGAGATCCGGGGCCTCCCGTCCGGGGCGTCCCGCGAGATCCAGCTCATGTCCTACCGCATCGTCGACGGCCTGTGGAGGGGCGCGACCTCTTCGAACGTCGCGGTGGGTCGAACCGAGGACGACGCCTGGTCCGACGATCGGACCGTGAGCGACCTCAGGGTCCGCTGGCAGACGAGCTCCAAGCTGCGCCTGCAATGGACTCAAGTCGAGGACGGCACGGGTGCGCCCGCGCGCTATCGCGTCAAATTCGACAGGCCGTCCCTTTCTTGGTCGTCGGCTTCGACGGGTTGCTCGGAGATCATCGGTGGCAGCGTAGGCGCCGCCATCAGCTGTGACGTCGACGGCTTGACGCCGGGCACGACTTACGAAGTCCAGTTGATGTCGTACCTTCTGGTCGACGGACTATGGCAGAACACCCGGCGCTCCAACATCGCCGTCGGACGCACCACCGAGGCCTCGGCTGATGCCAACGGCGAAGACGGGATCTGGATCTCCCGCCGCGAGCTCGGCGGGCTCCCATTGACCGGAGCGGCATGGACGAACCTGCTGGAAGCGTCTCGGGAGTACTGCGGCTATGCGGACCTGAGTGACCAACGGGAGGACGCGAACGTCTGCATCATGGCCAAGGCCCTCGTCACGGCACGCACAGGTGATCCCGGCCTTCGCGGTGACGTGATCCGAGCCATCGAGCAGGTCATCGATCAGAGGCGCTACTGGGGCGGCGCCTTGGCGTTGGGGCGGGAACTGGGCGCGTACGTGATCGCGGCCGACGTGATCGACCTGAAGAACCTCATGCCCGCCCTCGACATGGAGTTCCGCGCCACGCTGAGTGACCTGCGCACCGTCTGGACCGAGGGTGGCCCGACGAGCCTCGTCGACTGCCACGAGCGACGTCCCAACAACTGGGGCGCCCACTGCGGCGCGACGCGCGCGGCGATCGCGGTCTACCTCGGCGACACCGCCGATCTAGAGCGCACGGCCCGGGTCTTCAAGGGCTACCTCGGCGATCGCTCCTCGTACGCCGGCTTCGTCTATGGCGGACCCGACGACGATCTCAGCTGGCAGTGCGATCCCAGCCGACCCGTGGGCATCAACCCGGCCGGTTGCGCGCGCGACGGTATGTCGATCGATGGCGTGCTTTCCGACGACCAGCGCCGCGGCGGCAGCTTCATTGCGCCGGCGCCCAAGGAGAGCTATGCCTGGGAGGGCCTTCAGGGTCTGCTCGCCCAGGCCGTGATCCTGGAGCGCGCCGGCTATCCCGTCTTCGATTGGGAGAGCCAGGCTTTGCGCCGGGCGGCCGCGTGGTTGCACTGGCAAGCAGACTACCCGGCCGAGGGTGATGATACGTGGCAGCCCCACGTGCTGAACCACTTCTACGGGACTTCTTTCCCGGCGTCGAAGCCGGCCCGGCCGGGAAAGAACGTCGGCTGGACGGACTGGACTCACGGCGACTGAGCGCACTGCCGGGGTCCGAGGCGGTCGGCATCTCGCCGATCGCCTACGCCCGTTCACCCCCGTCATGACGATGTCCGTGAGCAGCACATCTTCGTGGGTCTGCTGGCGCTCGCACAGTCGAACCACCTCACCCCCGCGGCCGCCCGCGCGGCCGGCGCCTACCGCCGGAGCTCTATCCCCGCGCCGAGGGTTCGTCCCGCCCCGGGGTAGTAGTAGGACATCGTGCCAGATCCGCTCGGGTCCGGAAAGCCCGTTGTGCTGTAATGCGCGTCGAGCAGGTTGCGCGCCTCGAGGAAGGCGCGTCCACCGGGCACCTCGACCGTCACCCGCGCGTCGGCCCGGGTGAACGCGGGTAGCGGCATCGTGTTCTCGTCGTCGAGCCACGCGCCGCTCTGTCGGGTCAGATCGACCGCCGCCTCGACGCGGGGACCGAGCGCGGCGGTGAGGCCGCCCTTCCACCCGTGCCGGGGGATCGCTTTCAGGGAGCGGCCGGCGTTCCCACCGGCCCTCGACGTGGCGGACTGCAGCGTCCAGGTAGCGTAGCCGCTCAGCGGGCCGGCGCCGCGCAGCCGGAAGCCCGCCTCGACGCCACGATGGCGGCTCCTGCCGAGGTTCACGTACCGGAGCGTGGTGAGGTCGAAGTCGAGCTCGTCGCGCATGTCCATCTGGTAGACCGAGACCGTGCCCCCCGCCGCCCCGCCCCCGACGGCGACCCCCTGGTACGCGCCCACCTCGAGGCTCACCCCGCGCTGCGGCACCAGGGCGGGGTTCGACGTCGTCGCCGCGAAGGGCGGAAACGGCAGGGGAATCGTGCGCTGGTCGAAGAGCTGGTCCGGCGTCGGCGCCTTGAAGGATCGACCCACGGTGGCGTAGACGCTCCCGACCGCCTCCGGCGTGTCGAGCCAGCGGAGGCTCGCGCCCGCCTTGGGGCTGACCGCCGAATGCGTCGCCTCGAGGCGATCGGTGGGCGACGGAGCCCGCGTGTCGTACCGGTCCGACAGACGGTCATAGCGCACGCCGAGCGAGATCCGGAGGGCGGATACCGGCCAGACCTCGACCTGGGCGAAGCCGGCGCCCGAGCGTCGGCTGCCCTCTCCGTTCTGGTCGATCGCCCCACGCGCACCGTCGGACGCCGCGTAATCCGATCGCGCTCCCGCGACGACGGGGTAGTAGTCGGACGCCAGACGCCCCGCGGAGGCCTCGACGCCCGCGACCACCCGATGGCGGAGCGGGAGCCCGGGCGCGCTCCAGACGACCTGCGCCGTTCCCCCGATCCGATCCGTCGCGAGCTCGCGCTCCTTGGTGTCGGCGAAGTCGGGCGCGAGCGCGACGGTCCGGGCGTCGGTCGAGCGGCGAGCCTCCGTGGTCACCCGGGCCGTCAGCTCGGCGGCGTCGCCCAGGGCCGTCGACGCGTCCAGGTCCAACGCGTGCACCCGGTCGTCCGTCCCGTCGAAGCGGTAGAAGACGTCCGACGCGCTTCGGTCGAGCGCGAGATCGGCGGCGGGCAGGGGACCGGGCTGCTCGAGGTCCCGCCACGTCGACCGGAGCGACACGCTCACAGTGCGGCGCTCCCCCGTGACGATGTCGACCTGCAGACCGGCGTTCGCGACCGCGCGCGCCCCATGGTCGCGAAATCCATCGCTGCGGAGGCCCGCGGCCTCGACCGCCCAGGTCCGCCCGCCGAGTCGCCCCGTCAGGCGTGCGCCACCGCGGAGGAGCCCGTTGCCGGCGCCGAGAACTCGAAGGTGCCCGCCGGGTGCCGCGCGACCGGCCGAGATGAAGTTGACCACCCCGCCGATCGCGGCGTCACCATACAGACTCGACGAGCCCCCGCGGACGACCTCGACCGCCTCGATCGACGACGGCGGGAGCAACTCCCAGGTCATGATGCCCGACTGCAGGGCGTTCAGGGGCTTGCCGTCGACCAGCACGACCACGTACTCCGCCTCCCCGCCTCCGTAGAAGCCGCGCACGATCGGCTGGGGGTCGAGGCCGCTCCCGTCCCGGTCGACCATCGTGAAGCCCGGCACGAGCCGGAGCGCCTCGGCCACCCCGCTGAAGCGCGTAACATCGAGCTCGGCCGCGTCCAAGCGGGTCACCGCACCGACCGCCGTGCCGATCGGCGTCTCGGCCCGGTCGGCGGTCACCACCACCTCCTCGAGCAGCGCGACCCCCGACGAGTCGGGCTCGGGGGCCTCGCGCTGCTGGGCCGCCGCCCCGCCGGTCAGGACGGCGTTCGCGGCCACCCCCCAAAGAAGCGCCGTCGTACGCCGCATCGTCATCGCCAGCGGGTCCTCGTCACCGCCGACGGATCCTCGTGACCGCCCACGGATCCCCCGTCATCGCCCACGGATCCCCTCGTCGCCAGCCGATCCTCGTCATCGCCGAACGGTCCATACGGCCTCCGCGATCTTCGTCGGATCGCTCTCGGATGCGGCTCGCACGGTCACGCGTGCCTCGCGCTGGGCGTCGCCCGCTGGCGTCACCCGGACCGTCAGGTCGCTCGTGTCCCCGGCTCGGACGGCGGCCAACGCGTTCAGCAGTTGCGCCGACCAGCCCCGCCCGTCGACCGACACCGAGATGCGGAAGACGTCGAAGTCGTCGTGGCCGCGGATGTCGTCGGGGTGCGTGGCTCGGGCGTCGGGAGCCGTCGCCGACCCGGCCTCTCCGTCGATGGCCGGCCCGGTCGGGCGTTCGCCCGTGTTGGTGATCGTGAGCGCGAACGGCGTATGCGGCGTCACCGGGCGGCCGTCTGATGGACCGGTGAGCGCGACGCCATGTGTCCAGTCTCCCGCGCCGTCCAGCGATCGCAAGCCGAGAGTGTAGGTACGGATCCCGCGCGCGTCCCGCTCGAGGTCGACCACGTAGAAGTGGAGTCGGTTGGCCTCGTCGACGTGCTCGAAGCTGCTGCCCGAGTCGAGGCCGGCGTGGAAGAGCGCGTCGTTGAGCTGCCGATAGTCGGCGATCGTCCGCATGACGGGCTCGCCCCCCGGACGCACGTAGTCGACCTCGCTGATGTCCTCGGGATGCGCGTCGACGACCCGGATGAATCCGTTGAAGGCGTTCGGGCCTCCGTTGCTCCCGCGCAGCTCGTCCCGGTTCTTGGCGAGGAGCACGCCATCGTCGGGCGTGAAGGAGTCGTAGCCTACGCGCTGCACGACCTCCAGGGAGTAGAAGTCGTAGGGGGTGAGTCCCGGCGACAGGGGGTCCGCGGCGGGATCGCTCGGCGTGGCTCGGTCACCCGGGTCGGCGCCGTCGAGCCGGACGACGACGCCGGCGTAGGCGCCCGGGACGGGCTCCACCGCGCGGGCCGTGATCCGGGCGACGACCATGCCGGTCTCCGCGAGCGCCTCCCGACTCAGCTCGAGCACGTCGTCCCAGGTCACGAAGTCGTTCTCCAGTCGGTTACGGAGCATCAGGCCGGCCGGCATCGATGCGCCCTGCGTGGGCGGGACGACCCAGCGGGAGTGCGGGCCGCCCGGTCCGTTGAAGCTGCCCCGGTCCATCATGTCCCAGGGCCCCGCGGCGACCCGCCGGTACGGCTCCACGTACGGGTTGTTGTTGAGGTCGGGGATGCCGAACGCGAAGTGTCCCAGCTCGTGGGTGATCGTCCCCGAGCTCTCGCCCTGTCGCATCGAGGAGCGTCCCCACTGCTGCGCGCCGGCCAGCCAGCTCGTCCACTCCACGTAGCGCGTCGGCACCCAGCGCGGCATCTCGGGGTTGGGGTTGCCCCATTCCGGCGGGATGTCCTCGCGCGTGGCGAACTTCATCTCGCCGAACTCCTGCCAGACGCTCGTCTCGTCATAGCCGGCGTAGATGCGCAGCACGGCGTCGTACCGCTCCGCGACGTCACCCGCGTCCGCTCGCCACAGCGAGTCGACGTCGGGCTCCATGAGGCGGTCGACCCGCGTGCCGTCGGGCGTGGCCTCGTTCTGTCCCCACTCGCTCAGGCCGTACGTCCAGAGCGGCCGCGGCATGCGGTAGGGCCCGTATGCGTCGATGTCGGTGATGCCGAAGGCGCCGCGCGACTGCTCCATCCAATACCCGTTGATCGTCTGGCCGTGGTTCAGCGGGCTCGGGTCGATCCAGAAGTCGCGGTAGAACGCCGGCACGGAATCCCGCGGCACCGGATCGATCTGGGGATTGCCGAACGGGTCCGACCCCCGGGGCAGGGTGATCACGAACGGCTGGTCGGAAAAGTCGACGGCGACGAGTGCGATACGGAACCGCCGCTCGGGTGTGAGCGACGGATCCGCCCAGTCGATTCCCGGAAGCGGGCGGTAGTCGTCCCATGTCATTTCGTCCTGGTCCTGGACGCGCTGCGGGTCGATCGGCTCGGGCGGGTCGTGCTCGGGACCGCCGCAACCGAGGGCGGTCAGCGCCACGACCATCGCCGCCCACCGCTGCGCGCGGCCCCTCATCCTTCGCCCTCCCCCGAAGGCCGCAGCGACTTGAACGCACGGGCCTGGTTCTCGATCGCGAGCTCCGTCGGAAGTCGCTCGATGCTCGATGCGCCGAAGAAGCCCGCCACGCCGCTCGTCCGCTCGAGCACGTACCCCGCGTCCTCGGGGTGCGCGATGGGGCCGCCGTGGCACAGCACGAGCACGTCGGGTCGGACGGCCGTCGCGGCGTCCCGGATCGCCTGCACGCGCTCGACCGCCTCGTCGAGGGACATGGCGGCCTCCACGCCGATGGAGCCGGCGACGGTCGTGTGCACGTGCGCGACGACCACGTCCGCGCCGGCCTCGGTAAAGCGCTCGGCCTGGTCCGCGTCGAAGACGTAGGGACAGGTGAGCATGTCGAGGTCGTGCGCCGTGCGGATCCAGTCGATCTCGAGCTGGATGCCCATGCCCGTCTCCTCGAGCGCCTGTCGGAAGCGGCCGTCGATCAGGCCGACCGTCGGAAAGTTCTGGACGCCGTCGAACCCCATCGCCTTGAGTCTGGGGAGGAATTCGCTCGGCATCCGGAACGGATCGGTGCCGCAGACGCCGGCGAGCACCGGGGTGTCGCGGACGACCGGAAGCACCTCGGCCGCCATCTCGACGACGATCGCGTTGGCGTCCCCGTAGGGCATGAGCCCGGCGAGGCTGCCCCGCCCGGCCATGCGGAAGCGCCCCGAGTTGTAGATGATGATGAGGTCGACGCCGCCTCGCTCCGCGAACTTGGCCGAGATCCCGGTCCCCGCACCGGCGCCGACGACGGGGCGCCCCGCCTCGACCTCGGCCCGCAGGCGGCGGAGGCACTCGTCGTAGGCGATGAAGGGCATAGGTCTCCGTCCCGTCCGCGGTCAGTCCGCCTCGACGCGCAGGGCTTCGATCAGGCGGCCGGCGAACGCCTCGGCGAACGCCGGATCGTTGATGTGTGCGTCGACCTCGACGATGGCGACGCCGTCACCCGCATGCGCGCGCAGCGCGTCGAACAGCGCCGCGTCCGCCTCCGGATCGTGGAACGGTTGCCCCGGGGCGTCGATTGTGCTGACGCCCCTCAGGGGGAGTACGAGCGTCGTCGGTCCGGTGGCCGCGGTCAGCCGCTCGGCGATGCGGCGGCCGATCTCCGCGCATTCGTCCGGCGTCGTGCGCATGAGCGTCACGCTCGGATTGTGCTTGTAGAGCGTGCGGCTCCGGAAGCGCTCGGGCACCGTGTCCATGCCGCCGAAGTTCACCATGTCCAGCGCGCCCACCGACACCACCTGGGGGATGCCGGCGCGCCCCGCGGCCGAGAGACGGTCCCGTCCCGCCGAGAGCACCCCGCCCACCACCTCGTCGCACCACTCCGTCGTGGTCGCGTCGGCGACGCCGACGAACCATCCCTCGGCGATGAGCGCCTCCATGGCGCGCCCCCCGCTACCGGTGGCGTGGAAGACGGTCACGTCGTAGCCGGCCTCCTCGAGTCGGCGCCGAATACCGTCGACGCACGGCGTCGTCACGCCGAACATCGTAGCGGCGATCATGGGCCGATCGGCGGCGGTCGGGGTCTCCTGCTCCACCATCCCGCAGATCGCGCCCGCGGCGTTGGCCAGGACGCGCCTCGACAGGGGGTTGAGCCCCGCGATGTCGACGACCGAATACATCATCGTCACGTCCTTCACCCCGACGTACGGTGTGGTGTCCCCCGAGGCCATCGTCGAAACCATCACCTTCGGCAACCCCACGGGCAGCGTCCGCATGGCGGCGGTGGCGAGGGCGGTTCCGCCCCCTCCACCGAGTCCCAGCACGCCGTCGAAACGCCCCTCCGCGTGGAGTGCGGGAACCACCCGCTCCAGGCCGGCGATCATGACGTCGATCGCGGCGCCCCGGTCGCCGGCGGCGCGCAGCG
>Ga0268386_10003958_pt1 | contig 10853 bp, 11 predicted proteins | sample RVTome_15_FD_200260 | JGI IMG/M metagenome (GOLD analysis project Ga0268386, IMG submission 200260) | Soil microbial communities from uranium-contaminated site in the Upper Colorado River Basin, Wyoming, United States - RVT150D86... ... | reverse complement strand
AAGCCGCCGAGCAGCGGGCCGGCCACGCTGGAAGCGCCGAAGAAGGCGCCGAAGAGGCCCTGGTAGCGCCCACGCTCCCGCGGGCTGACGACATCGGCGATGATCCCCTGGCCCAGCACGATGAGACCGCCGGCGCCGGCGCCCTGGACGGCCCGGAACGCGATGAGGGTCGGCATCGACGAGGCCAGGCCGCAGAGGACGCTGCCGGCGGTGAAGATGGCGATGGCGATCTGGAACAGCCGCTTGCGTCCGAAGAGGTCGCCGAGCTTGCCGTAGAGCGGTGTGCTGATGGTGGTGGTGAGCATGTAGGCGGTGACCACCCAGGCGAGGTGGTCGAGGCCGCCGAGGTCGCCGACGATGGTGGGCAGCGCGGTGGCCACGATCGTCTGGTCGAGGGCGGCGAGCACCATGCCGAGCATGAGCGCGCTGAAGATCACCAGCACCTGGCGGTGGGTGAACCCGGCGCTGTTGACCGGCTGGTCGTGCATCAGCCGGACCTCGACGGGGTGACCGGGCGGAGCCCGGCGGCCACGGCGTCGAAGGCGGCGTCGACGGACCCGGCGAAGTCGTCGCGAGCCGTGAGCCCCTGCGCCATGGCGTGGTCGATGGACACTCGCATGGCGGTGAGCGCCACGGTGACCGCGAGTCGGGGGAAGGGGTCGGCGGCCGGGTTGACGCCGACTCGTTCGGCGAGGACCTCGGTGAGGTCGTCCTCCAGGGAGGCGAAGGCCGCGAGGTAGGCGGAGTGGAGCTGCGGGTTCTGCCTCGCCAGCCGGGCGCGGGTGCGCCAGATGATGGCGCCCGAGCCGTCGGTCGACTCTCGCATCGCCTCGCGGAGCGCCTCGAGCGGGCTCTCGGTGCCCGGCCGGCCACGAAGCCGATCGAGCAGTAGGCGCCGGCGTTCAGGGTCGACGCCGAGGATCGCCTCCTCCTTGGTGGCGAAGTAGTTGAACACCGTGCGGGCCGAGATGCCGGCGGCGGCCGCGATGTCGTCGACGGTGACGTTGCCTGGGCCCCGCTCGATGGCCAGGGCCAGGGCGGCGTCGCCGATCGATCGGCGGGTCTCCGCCTTCTTGCGCTCGCGGAGGCCGACGGAATCGTGCACGGCGCCCATCCTGGCCGAGAAGATGCAGAGCCTGCAACTTTGCAGTACGTGAAGCTTGTTGGCGGGCCGGAGCCTCTGTGTCACCGTGGACGCAGTGTCCGAGCTCCAGACCCGCGCCGATCTGCGCAACGTGGCCATCGTCGCCCACGTCGACCATGGCAAGACCACGCTCGTCGACCAGTTGCTCTGGCAGTCCGGGGCGTTCCGAGCCAACCAGGACGTGGCGGAGCGCGTGATGGACTCCATGGACCTCGAACGCGAGAAGGGCATCACCATCCTCGCCAAGAACACCACCGTGCGCTTCGAGAGCACCGGGGTGGGGGCGCCCGCCGGCCTGGAGGTGAAGATCAACATCATCGACACGCCCGGCCACGCCGACTTCGGCGGCGAGGTAGAGCGAGGGTTGTCGATGGTCGATGGCGTGCTGCTGCTCGTCGACGCCAGTGAGGGGCCACTGCCCCAGACCCGCTTCGTGCTCCGCAAGGCGCTGGAGTCGAAGCTGCCGGTGATCCTCGTCGTCAACAAGGTCGACCGGCCCGACGCTCGCATCGCCGAGGTCGTCCACGAGGTGGAGGAGCTGTTCCTCGATCTCGACGCCGCCGTCGACCAGCTCGACTTCCCGATCGTCTACTGCGAGTCGCGCACCGGCCGCGCCTCGATGAGCCGTCCCGCCGACGGCGCCGGCCTGCCGGACGGGACCGACCTTCGGCCCCTCGTCGACCTGCTGCTCGAACGCATCCCTGCGCCCACGTACGACCCCGACGTGCCGCTGCAGGCGCTGGTCACGAACCTCGACGCCTCGCCCTACGTCGGGCGCCTCGCCCTGCTCCGCCTCCGCTCGGGCACCCTCGTGAAGGGCCAGACCGTCGCGTGGTGCCGGGCCGACGGCACGATCCAGCGGGCCAAGCTCAGCGAGCTGTACGTCACCGAGGCCCTCGAGCGGGTGCCGGCCGAATCCGCCGGGCCAGGCGAGATCGTCGCCATCGCCGGCATCCCGGAGATCACCATCGGCGAAACCCTCGCCGACCCCGACGATCCCCGCCCGCTGCCGGTGATCACCATCGACGAGCCCAGCCTGTCGATGACGGTCGGCATCAATTCCTCACCGCTCGCCGGCCTCGAAGGCGACAAGCTCACCGCCCGACAGGTGCAGAACCGGCTCGACACCGAGCTGGTCGGCAACGTCTCGATCCGGGTCCTGCCGACCGAGCGGCCCGACACCTGGGAGGTGCAGGGCCGGGGCGAGCTGCAGCTCGCGGTGCTCGTCGAGATGATGCGGCGGGAGGGCTTCGAGCTCACCGTGGGCAAGCCCAAGGTGCTCACGCGGGAGATCGAGGGCGTGGTGCACGAGCCGGTCGACCGGGTCACCGTCGACGTGCCCGACGCGTACCTCGGTGTGCTCACCCAGCTCCTCGCCCTGCGCAAGGGCCGCATGGAGCAGATCGTCAACCACGGCTCGGGCTGGGTGCGGCTGGAGTTCCTCGTTCCCGCCCGGGGCCTGATCGGGTTCCGCACCGAGCTGATGACCGAGACCCGGGGCACCGCCCTGCTGCACCACATCTTCGAGAGCTGGGAGCCGTGGGCCGGCGAGATCCGGGCCCGCCTGCGCGGCTCGCTGGTTGCCGATCGTCGGGGTCCGACAACGGCCCACGCCCTCACCGCCCTGCAGGAGCGGGGGCAGCTCTTCGTGGGCCCGGGCGTGGAGGTCTACGAGGGGATGATCGTGGGCGAGAACGCCCGCGCCGACGACATGGACATCAACCCGACCAAGGAGAAGAAGCTCAACAACATCCGGTCGTCCACGGCCGAGATCGTCGAGAAGCTGATCCCGCATCGCATCCTGTCCCTCGAGCAGGCGCTCGAGGAGATCGCCGAGGACGAGTGCGCGGAGGTGACGCCGATGTCGGTGCGGATGCGCAAGGTCGTCCTCGACCAGACCGTGCGGGGCCGCATGGCCAAGCGAGCCAAGGCCGGCGCCGCCCCCGATTGAGTTGGTCAGATCCGAACGGTCGGCAGGTCGCTCACCGGAACGGTGTCTCGGGCGCTTGACCGGTCTCGGTGCCGCAGAACTGGCACCTCGTCATCTCGCGGGGCACCGCCGCCTGGCATGACGGGCAGCGCACGGGTCCGGCGGCGGCCGCGAGGCGTTGTCGGTCGACGATGGCGTTGACGGCGGCGTTGAGCTGGTCGTCGGAGAGGTTCAGCCGGTCGCGGCACAGCTCCCAGAGCGCCTCCGTGAGCACGAGGATGCGATCGATGCGGTCGTCGATCTCGTCGATGCGCTCCTCCTGCCGGTGGTCGCGCGACAGCGATTCGCGGTCGGCGGCGGCCTGCGACGCGCGCACCCCGCGAAGCTGCATGTGCTGGTAGACGTCCCACATCGACACGCCGGCGAACGGTAGCGGGTCGGGCCGGTACCTTCGGTGCGTGCGGTTCTCGATCTGGCCCTCGCTCTCCCAGCCATGGGCCGACGTGCTCGACGCTGCCCGTCACGCCGAGTCGACGGGCTGGGACGGCGTCTACGTGGCCGATCACTTCATGGGCGACGGGGGTGGGTTCGGCGCGCCCGAGACGCCGATGCTGGAGGCCACCGCGGTCCTCGCCGCCCTGGCCAGGGACACCGAGCGCGTGCGCCTCGGCTCCCTTGTTTTCGGCGTCACCTACCGTCACCCCGCCGTGTTGGCCAACTGGGCGGCCACCACCGATCACCTCAGCGATGGCCGTCTCGTGCTCGGCCTCGGCGCCGGGTGGCAGGAGAACGAGCACGAGCAGTACGGCATCGTGCTGGGAACGCCAGGGGAGCGGATCACGCGGTTCGAGGAGGCGTTGCGGGTGATCCGGGGCCTGCTCGGCGAGGCGCGCACCACCGTTGCCGGGCGCTACTACACGGTCACCGACGCGCTGGCCGAGCCCAAGCCGCTCCAGGCGCCGCTGCCCCTCCTCGTCGGGGGCAAGGGCGATCGGATGCTCGGCGTGGTGGCCCGCCACGCCGACGAGTGGAACATGTGGTCGCGACCTGAGCAGTTCGCGTCTCGATCGGCCGACCTCGACGTCCGGTGCGAGCGGGAGGGTCGCAACCCCTCGACGATCCGCCGTTCCACTCAGGCGCTCGTGTTCGTCGTCGACGATGCCGCCACGGGCCGCGATCTCGTGGAGCGGGTGGCGCCCCGCCCGGCGATCGCCGGCCCACCGGCGGCCATGGCCGAACTCATGGGCGCATACCGCGACGCCGGCGTCGACGAGTTCATCGTCCCCGACAACACCCTCGGTGGGGGCACCCGGCGGGCCGAGGCGCTCGACTCGCTCCAGGCGGCGTTCGCCACCGTGGGCTGACCAGCCTGCCGCGGAGTCGACGTGGGTAGGGTCCGGCCCATGTCTGACATGCCGCATCGCCGCCTCGGTCGCTCTGGTCTGAAGGTCAGTGTCCTGTCGTTCGGGTCGTGGGTCTCCTTCGGCGGCCAGCTCGACGGCGGGGCGGCGAAGGAGTGCATGGCGGCCGCATGGGACGGCGGCATGACGTTCTTCGACAACGCCGAGGCCTACGCGGGCGGCGAGTCGGAGCGGATCATGGGCACGGCCATCGCCGAGCTCGGATGGCCACGGCACCAGTACACGATCTCCACGAAGCTGTTCTGGGGGCTCCGCAAGGGGGTGAACATGCGCAACACCCTCAACCGCAAGTACCTCCGACAGGCGATCGACGGTTCGCTCGAGCGGCTCGGGCTCGACTTCGTCGACCTGGTCTACTGCCACCGGCCCGACCCGGAGACGCCCGTCGAGGAGACCGTCTGGGCGATGTCCGACATGGTCTCCGCCGGCAAGGCGCTGTACTGGGGCACCTCCGAGTGGTCGGCCGACGAGATCCGTGCCGCGTGGACCATCGCCGACCGCCACCACCTGCACAAGCCCGTGATGGAGCAGCCGCAGTACAACCTGTTCGAGCGGCGGAAGGTCGAGCGGGAGTACGCCCGCCTCTACGACGACATCGGCCTCGGGCTCACCACGTGGAGCCCGCTGGCGTCGGGGCTCCTCACCGGCAAGTACCGGGAGGGGGTGCCCGAGGGCAGCAGGGCGTCGTTGGAGGGCTACGAGTGGCTGCGCGACTCGCTCACCGACGAGCGCCGCAACCAGCAGGTGGCGTCGCTGCAGGAGGTGGCCGAGTCGCTCGACTGTTCGCTGGCCCAGCTCGCCATCGCCTGGTGCACCTCGAACCCCAACGTCTCCTCGGTGATCACCGGCGCCAGCCGTCCCGAGCAGGTGGCCGACAACCTGGGCGCCGTCGCCGTCCTGGAGCGGCTCACCCCCGAGGTGCTCGCCGACATCGACGACCGCACCCGCCGCTCCTGACGCCCCGCTGAGTGCCACGACCGCACTCCTGCCCGTCGAGGGGGCCCTCTACGGTGCAGCCGATGACCAGCAGCGACCACCCGTGGGAGCCGCCGCTGGCCGGTAGCGAGGTCGAGCACCTAACTGGCGCGCTCGACCGGCTGCGCACGACCTTTCGCTGGAAGGCCGACGACCTCGACGCGGCCGGGCTGCGGACTCGCATCGGCGCCTCCTCGCTGACTCTCGGCGGCCTGCTCAAGCACCTCGCCGCCGCGGAGGACTACATGTTCACCACCAAACTGAGCGGGGAGCCGATAGGTGCGCCGTGGGATGCCACCGGCTGGGACGGCAGCAACGACTGGCAGTTCACCTTTGCCGCCGACGAACCCCCTGAGCAGCTCTACGCGCTGTGGGACGGCGCCGTCGAACGATCCCGTGCACGCCTCGACGCGGCACTGGCCGACGGCGGACTCGACGGGCTCGTCCATATGTCTTGGCCCGACGGTCGCCATGTCAGCCTGCGCCGGCTCGTCTGCGACCTGATCGAGGAGTACGGCCGCCACACCGGGCACGCCGACCTGCTCCGCGAGGCCGTGGACGGACTGGTCGGTGAGGACCCTCCGGCCGGATGGCACCCCAAGAGCCGGCCGGCCTGAGCGGCCAGGCGCCCCGTCCCGTCAACAAGCGTGCAGTAGCGGGTCGAAACGACGGGCGAGCGCACACCCGTCGGCGGGCTGGTCATCTCGTGTGCGGTTGCGGGTCGAAACGACTGGTGAACGCACACCCGTCGGCGGGGCCGTGAAGGCGTGTGCGGTTGTGGGTCGAAACGACGGGCGAGCGCACACCCGTCGGCGGGGCCGTGAAGGCGTGTGCGGTTGCGGGTCGAAACGACTGGTGAACGCACACCCGTCGGCGGGGCCGTGAAGGCGTGTGCGGTTGCGGGTCGAAACGACTGGTGAACGCACACGGGACTGCCGCGGGGCCTGTCATCGCGTGTGCAGTGGCAGGTCGAAACGACGGGCGAGCGCACACCCGTCCGGGGGGCCTGTCATCGCGTGTGCGGTTGCGGGTCGAAACGACGGGCGAGCGCACACCCGTCCGGGGGGCCTGTCATCGCGTGTGCGGTTGCGGGTCGAAACGACTGGCGAGCGCACACCCGTCCGCTGGCGACTACGCCGCTGTCGGGCCGCAACCGGTGCGAGCCTCACCACACGCCGGCGTCGAGGCCGGCGGCGAGGGTGGCGCCGAGCTCCCGGGCCGCGGCGAGGTGCTCGGCCGTGAGCTCGCCGGTGACCACCAGTGGCGGCAGCACCTGCCGCCAGCGGAGCCCGGTGAGGATGCGTTCGAGGTCGCGCACCGCACCGGTCGGGTCGCTGGCACCCTTGGCGATCACGGTCCACGGCATGCCCGGCCGCACGTCGGGCACCTCGTCGAACCACGGGTAGATCCGTTCGAGGAAGTCCTTGGTGAGGCCGGCCAGCGCGCCGAAGCGCGCAGGAGTCGCGAAGAGCACGGCGCCCGCCGCCGTCACGTCGTCGAGACCGGCGGCGAGGGCATCGAGCGATCGGATGAACACCGCGCCGGCGGCCTCGGCTGCGCCCGCCAGCGCCTCGTCGCGCAGCCGGGCCGTCGAGCCGGTGCGCGAGTGCGACACCACCAGCATCTGTTTGGCCGTCACGTCCGACACCCTGCCATCCTCGCCGCCTCATGAGCTTCGCCGAGTTGATCCACCTCGAGGCCCACGGCGCCGACGTACTGGTCGGGACCGGGCCCCGGTACCCGTGGGGCGGCCTCTACGGCGGCCAGATCGTGGCCCAGGCGCTCCGGGCGTCGGCGGCCACCGTCGAGGAGCGTTACCAGGTGCACTCGCTGCGGGCGTACTTCATCCGCGCCGGCGACGCCGATGAACCGGTGCGCTACGAGGTCGACCGCATCCGCAACGGCCGAAGCTTCTGCACCCGTCGGGTGGTCGCCCGCCAGGCCACCGGCGCCATCCTCAACCTCGAGGCCAGCTTCCACGCCGGGGAGGCGTCAGCGACCGTCCAGACGGTGCGCGCCGGCGACGATGTCACGGGCCCCGAGGGGCTGATCGACGACTCGTGGACCTCTGCCTTCGAGCGCCGCTTCCTGCCCGACGACGACGACGGATCGGGCCGGGCCCGCTGCTGGTTCCGTATCCCGCAACCCCTCGACGACGACCCCCTGCTGCACGCCACGGCCCTCGCCTACATCTCCGACGACCTTCCCACCGACGCCGTGACCCGGGCCATGGGACTCGGGCGCGACGCGTTCGACGACGGGTGGTTCTCGGTGAGCCTCGACCACACCATCTGGTTCCACGGCCCACTGCGAGCCGACGACTGGCACCTGCAGGACTTCACCTGCCACGGCTACAGCAGCGGGCGCGGCCTCGCCGTCGGCCACGTGTTCACCCCGGACGGCAGCCACGCGGCGACCATCGCCCAGGAGGTGCTCATCCGCAAGCGCCGCACCTAGTGTTGCGCCGTGCGCGTCGTCGTCATCTACGAGAGCCTCACGGGCAACACCCGGAAGGCGTCCCAGCTGATCGCGGCGGAGTTGGAGGCGGCCGGCCACGGCGCGGTCGTCTTCCCCACCACCGCCATCGACCTCCATGAGCTCCAGCAGGCCGACCTGGTGGTCGTCGGCGGGTGGACCGACGGGTTGTTCGTCGTCGGCCAGCGTCCGGGGCGTGCCGGTCGCCTTCGCGGCCTGCCCGCGCTCGCTGGAAAGCGAGCCGTGTGCTTCGTCACCTACGCGCTCGATGCGGGCCGGACGCTCGAGAAGCTGGTCGCCATCCTGGAAGGCCTGGGGGCACGGGTGGAAGGCGGCATGACGATCCGCCGTGACAAGCTCGAGGACGGTGCTCGCGAGTTCGCGGCCCGCCTCGACGCCAACGTGCTGGCAGGCTGACCCTGCGACGGCGGCTCGCACTCGCCGCCTTCGCGCTGACCGCGGTGGCCTGCGGTGCCGGCGGCGAGGCTGCCCAATCGCGTCTGCCGACCACCACCAGCACGACGGGCACGACCAGCACGAGCACGACCAGCACCAGCACGACGTTGGGACCGCTGTGGGACGTCGGGGCCGTGCCGCTGCCACGCCGACCCGACGGCTTCGGCGAGATCCAGCCGACGCCGGAGGCGCTCGTCGACCGCGCACTGCCGACCATTGACGTCCTGGCGCCTCCGGCGACGAGTGGCTTCGAGTCGACGATCTCGCCGATCGACGACGCGATCCGCGCCCGGATGGGAAGCACCTGGCAGGAAGGATGCCCGGTCGGCCTCGACGAGCTCCGGTACCTCACCGTGAGCTTCGTCGGCTTCGACGGCGAGGCGCACACCGGCGAGCTCGTGGTCGGCGCCGCCGAGGCGCCCGGGGTCGTGTCGGTCTTCGAGCGGCTGTTCGAGGCCGGCTTCCCGATCGAGGAGATGCGGCTGATCACCGGCGCCGATCTGGCTGCTGAACCCACCGGCGACGGCAACAACACCGCGGCGTTCGTGTGCCGGCCGGTGCGCGGCGGGTCCCGGTTCTCGGCGCACGCCCATGGCCTGGCCATCGACATCAACCCGTTCCACAACCCGTACCGGCGCGATGACCTCGTCCTGCCCGAGCTCGCCTCGTCGTACCTCGACCGCGACAATCGGCGTCCGGGCATGATCCACGACGGCGACGTGGTGGTGGCTGCGTTCGAGTCGATCGGATGGCGCTGGGGAGGTCGCTGGCGCGGGACCGTCGACCCGATGCACTTCTCCGCGACCGGGGGCTAGGCGGCGGTGTCGCGCATCGCCGTCCTCCTCCCGCCGTCGGAGACCAAGGCGGTGGGCGGTGGCGATGTTCCGTGGACTCCCGGGGCGTGCGCACTACCGGCGCTCGACGCGGCTCGGCTCGAGGTGCTGGGGGCGCTCGCGGTCGACGTCGGCGCCGAGCCCACCATGGCCGCCATAGAGCGCTACACCGGGGTGCTCTACCGGGAGCTCGACTGGGCGTCGTTGCCGGGCCTGGCCCGGAAGCGGGGACGTCGCTGGCTGGTGACCTTCTCGGGCATGTGGGGCGCAGTGGCCCCTGACGACCCGATCCCGTACTACCGGCTGAAGATGTCTGCTTCGGTGCCGCCGCTGGGACGGCTCTCGACGTTTTGGCGTCCCCGGCTCACCGCTGCCCTCACCCCGCGGTTGCGGGGTCGAGTGGTCTGGGACCTGCTGCCCGGCGAGCACGCCGCGGCGTGGACGCCGTCGGAGGTGCCCTACCGCCGGCGGCTGGTGGTGCGCTTCGTCGATGCCGACGGGCGAACCGTGTCGCACTGGAACAAGCTGCTCAAGGGCGCCCTCGTGCGGCGGCTGTTGCTCGAGCCCACCACCGACCCGCTCGAACTCGCCGGATGGCGTCATCCAGCCGGCTACCAGTTCGACCGACCGGGCTCCGACCTCGATGCGGAACCCGGCGTCGTGGTGTTCAGGCGCCCAGGCCACATCCCGAGGCGACTGCCAGGTAGTGGTTGATGAAGTCGGTCTGCCGCTGCAGTGCCTCGGCGCCGACGAGCAGTTGACCGGCGACGGACCCGTTAGCGAGGCTTCGGTTGAGCCCGGCCGCGATGCAGGCCTGCTGGTCGGGGGTGTCGGCCATCAGGGTGTTCGCGAGGAGTGCCGCGCTGTCGATCCCGCAACCCTGGAGGCCGGCAGCGACGGCATCGATGGCGCCGGCTGGCACCGTCAGCCGTTGGCCCAGGTCGGATTCGGTTTCGCGGAGCACGAAGTCGCTCGGCTGCACCCCCTGCCCGGCGACGACCGGCGCGCCGCCGAGGGCGTCGATGACGAGGCCACCGGCGCAGATCCAGGCGGCTTCGTCCGAATCCGGATACAGGTTCTGGCCAGTCGTTGCGATGGCGGCGGCGTACTGATCTCGTGCGCCAGGCCCGGCCGGCGGGGTGGTGGCATCGGCCGGCGGTGTCGTCGCGTCGACCGGTGGTGCGATGGTGGTGGTGGCGAGAGGGGCGCCGGTGGCGGGATCGACCGGTCCGGGGTCGCCGGCGGGATCGAAGGCCGTCTCGCTGGCCGAAGCCTCGACGGCGGCAGCGTCGGCGTCGGGATCGTCGGCGTGGTTCGGTGCGTACCAGAAGAGGTAACCGGCGCCGGCCACCGCGGCGAGGAGCACCACGAACAGGAGGCTGGTGCCGAGCGGGCCGCCGTCTCGCGGCTGGCGTGGCTGGCGAGGCTGGCGTGTCTTGGCGCGGGCGGGTGCGCCGGCGGCCGGATCGGGATCGGCCAAGGACGCGTTGGGGTCGTGACCGCAGATCTTGCACCGATCCCAGCCGGCCATGATGAAGGCACCGCAGCCGCGACAGATCTCCATGCTCACGCCCGTTCGCTCGTCTCCATGCTGACGCCCGTTCGCTGGTTTCCACCGT
>Ga0268386_10003957_pt1 | contig 10856 bp, 10 predicted proteins | sample RVTome_15_FD_200260 | JGI IMG/M metagenome (GOLD analysis project Ga0268386, IMG submission 200260) | Soil microbial communities from uranium-contaminated site in the Upper Colorado River Basin, Wyoming, United States - RVT150D86... ... | reverse complement strand
GGCGTTGGCGCGGGCCCTGGTCTACGAGCCCAAGCTGCTCCTTTTGGACGAGCCGCTCAGCAACCTGGACGCCAAGCTTCGCGTCGAAATGAGGATCGAGATACAGCGTATAATCAAGCGACTGGGTCTCACCGGTCTCTATGTAACCCACGACCAGGACGAGGCCATGGCGATCTCCGACCGCATCGCCGTGATGCACGACGGCGTCATTTTGCAGGAGGCGGCGCCGCACGAGATCTACGCGAATCCAGCAAACGTTTTCGTCGCCGGGTTCATCGGCAAGAGCAGCTTCCTTGACGGCACGGTTGCCGCGGTGACGGACGAGATCATTCAGATCAACGTGCCGCTGCGATCGAGCAAACTGACCTTGGCCTGCCGCCGCTATGCAATGTCCGCCGCGGTGCAGCCGGGCGACCGCCTCGACGTGCTGATCCGCCCCGAGGACGTCCTGGTTGGCGAGCGCGATGCCGCGGAGGCGGGGCAGAACGTATTCGACGCGCAGGTCGATGCCGCGACTTTTGTCGGCGGCCGCAGCACGTTCGAATTCCTGGTGGACGATCTTCGCATACAAGCGGAGCTTCCCGGGCAGCGTCTGCTGCATCGCGGCGAGCGCGTGAAGGTGGGCTTGCCTGTGGACCGGATCAGAGTTTTCGTGCGAGACAAAGGCAGCGCGGGTTTACTCAATGCGCTTGAGGCCGTTTAGTGAGTCGAGCACGCTGCCGCGATCGCTGATTGCATGAAGAGTCACATCGGAGATTCGGCCTTGGATTGTCACGTATGGCTTCGGCTATGGAGAGAGCTTCCCGACGATGAGGTGAATGCCCTCGCTCGGCAGTTTCCCAGGGTTAAATTCACGGCCGGAGAAGAACCGGGAGACAGCGGTGGCGTCGATATCGTGTTCACCAACAAGATGTTGCCGGACGAGATCACCCAGAAGCTTCCCGCGTTGAAATGGATACACACGACATACGGCGGCGGGGCGTCCTACCGGACGCCGCTGGTCGTCAGGCGCGGTATCATCGTCACAAGCAGCCGGGGTGTGCAGTCGGTGCCTCTGGCCGAATTCACCGAGGCCTGCGTGCTCGCGCTCGCAAAGAAGTACCCCGTGCTGTGGCGTTACAAGCGGGAACGTCGGTGGGACGAAACGCTCCTTTTAAATACGCTGTCGGGGCAGGTGGTCGGGCTTCTCGGACTGGGTGCCATGGGCTCCTTGGTGGCCCAGAGACTACACGGGCACGGCATGACGGTGCGCGCGATACGGCGCAACCTCAACGACATTCCCCCCTATGTGAACAGCGTTTCCGGCTTGGAGCGCCTGCCGGAAATTCTGGCCGCGGCCGATTTCCTGATAGTCGCTTTACCCGCTTCCAAAGAATTACAGGGCAGACTGGGCGAGAGCGAATTTCGCTCAATGAAGCCGTCCAGCTATCTCATCAACCTGGTGACCCGCGGCATTATCCCCGATGCCGCCCTGGCGAAGGCTTTGAGCGAAGGCTGGATCGCCGGCGCGGCGTGCAACGTCTTCGAAACCAATCCTCTGCCGAAGGACTCCCCCTTATGGGAGGAGCCCAACCTGATCATCAGTCCCAACGTTGCTCAAGGGGACCCGCACCGATGGGAGAAGCTTAGAGAGATTTTCACGGGCAACCTGGAGCGGTATCTGAACGGCGGCGACATGACGAATGTCGTCGGCGACAAGGGCGCTTACTGATCACGCGGATCGCGCCCGACGGAAAGGACATCGCCATCGATCCGACCAACCGCATGTTGGTTAAACCGATGGGTCAGTCCGTTAGCGCAGGTCGAAAAGCCTGCGGATTACTCGGCCTTTGAAAAATTCTAGCCGAAGCCATTTTAGACGAGCCTTTGTGCCCCTTGTGTTAAAATTCTTTCTTTAAAGATGGCCCCGGAGCCAGTCGATAACAGCGGGGACGGTGCTGCCAAGCAGCAACTTCGAGCGTGATAGTTGCCGGGTCTTTGAGCCGCCGCCCCAGACACTGGCGCTCCAGGATGCCGATCTCGATTTCGGCCATGTTGAGCCAACTCGCGTGTTTGGGGGTATAGTGAAACTCGATGCGACGCAAAAGCGCAGTAGCGACCTTGTCACCGAGCACCTCCTCAAAGCTGGAGCGAAAATGCGTGTTGAGGTTATCAAGAACCAAGTGAACCTTCCTGGCTCTGACGTAAACGGCCTTCAGCAGTCGGCATACGAAGTCCACAAAGTCCACTTTCGTGCGACGCTCAGTCACTTCCACGATGCGGTGTTCGCCCTTGGGTTCGACGGCCACGAAGAGGTTGCAGGTACCCGCCCGTTTGTACTCGTAATCCTGCTTGGCCAGCACCCCGGGCTTGAGGGCAACGGGGTGCGCATGTCCTTGAGCAGTTGCTTGCTCTTCTCATCAATGCACCGGTTCCCGCTCCAGATATGGCAGAGCGTAGAGGTCGAGCAGGTCATACATCCGGCGGCGATATTCCTCGGTCAGACGGCCAATACACCACATCAGCTTACGCCACGGTTTGAGGCAGTTTTTTTAGAAACCGGCGAATGGTTTCTCGGCTGATTTCACCCATATTGGGATGGCCCCGCGCGGCCTCGGTCAGTAGTGCCACTGTCCAGCGCTCGGCTCCTGCTGGCGGATCCGAACAGGCCAGGGCCGCCACCTGTGCCTCCTCGTTGGTCCGGTACCGCTTGGGCTTGCCCGGACGCGGGACGTCGTGCAGCGCAAATGCGAGCCCGCCCTCCGAGTACGCGCCGCGCGTACGCCAAATCGCTGTGCGCCCTACCCCTAGCACTTCCATGATCTCGCTCTCAGGGATCTTTCGATCTAAAGCGGCGAGGATGTGGGCACGATTGAATTCACGCGCCATGTGGTTACCTTTCGAACGAAACTCTTGCAGTGTCTGGCGGTCTTTCTTGCTCAACTTCAATTCGGTCTGGCGCATGGCTGGCGCATCTCCTTGGTAGAATAATGCGCCATAATAATGTTTCGTTATTACCGTGTCAAGATACTAGTTCGGGAAACGCGTCGGCAAAAAAATCGCCTGCCATAATAGCCCCTTACCCTGCCGCGTAAACCGCACTGCAGCGAGCATTTCGTTTCGGCGATGCTTATTTGCTATGCAGTCTGCTCAATTACTAACCAAGCTTTTCCGGAGCGCTTTTGCGGACGCCGCATTGAAGCGAGCCAACCGCGAGATCGATCCTTACAGGGTCGCCGCGCACTCAGCCGGGTGGACAAACCAAGGATAGATGGAGTATGAAGTTCCGGAGGCGGGCGGTTTTGACGGTTTCGCCCAGGAAGCGAGAACGAAGCAGACGCGCAATTATCCATTCGCGTAGAGGAACTGGCGGGAATTTCCGGCGGTGAGCTGTGCTCGATTCCGTCGCTAATCGATCAGTGTAAGGAGACGGTCCAATGAAGAGAATCAACCGGGGAGTAATATTGCTCATGGCGACGTTGCTGTTGCACGCCGGCGCCGGCGTTGATGGAATCGCCGCGGAAAAGGCGCCCTTTTATCAGGGCAAGACTCTCACGATCGTCATCAACTTTGCCCCGGGCGGGCCCACGGACATCGAGGGGCGAGTGATGGCAAAACATTTCTCAAAGCATATTCCAGGACAGCCCGCGATAATCATTCAGAACATGGGCGGAGGCGGAGGCGTGACGGCCGTGAACTACCTCGGTGAAGTCGTCAAGCCCGATGGGCGCACCGCCGGCTTTTTTACGGGCGCTTTATTTCACCAGCAACTCCGGGAACCTGGATTGCGTGTGGATCTCAGCAAATTCGGCTTCATTACCGGAGTGCCGGGAGTGACGGTTTCCTATGTGCGGTCGGACTTGCCGCCGGGTATTAAGAAACCCGCAGATTTCATGAAAGCCGAACGTTTCAAGGCCGCCGGTCTAGGAGTAGCAAGCTCGAAAGACGTTCGCTTCCGCCTTTCCTTCGACCTGCTCGGCCTCAAGTATGATTACGTGACAGGATATAATTCTTCGTCCATCGCCAGACTGGCGGTGCAGCGGGGCGAAGCCCACTATCATGACGAGACCCTGCCCAGCTTCCGCGCAGCCGTCGAACCGCAGATGGTAAAGACGGGGGTGGTCACACCGCTCTATTACACGGATCTGGTTTCCTTCGATGGCGACATCATGGTTAGTCCCGACGTACCTGAGGTCATGCCGTTCACTCACTATTACCAGAAGGCTTTCGGCAAGAGTCCCTCGGGCATAAAGTACGAAGCTTTGAAAGCGGCGAACATGTCCAGCACTAACATGACACGCATGATCGTGTTGCCGCCGGCGGCTCCCGCCGAAGCCGTAGCGGCGCTCCGGCAAGGCATTACGGGGCTATCGAAAGACAGTGACTTCATCGCCGAAGCGCAAAGAACCATGCGTTTTCATCCGCGCTTTGAAATCGGCGAACAGGGCGAGCGAACCTTTCAACGAGCGGCGCAGATCTCGCCGGAAATCGTCGCGTTCTTAAAGAAATATATCCAGGAAGCGATCAAATAAAGAACTGCCTCGGGTCTCGCCTCTAGAGTCTCGTGTTTGGCCGCCGAATGAACATCAGACCCGAGACTCTGGACCGCAGCAGCGCGTGCAAGGTTTGTTCATCGGAGCAATCAAGGGAATTACCCGAAATTGGCCGCCGCGTAGAAAGAAGCTCGGCTTCACGCGCTGGCGCCCGGAGCACGGTTCGACCACGGATAAATACACGAAAAGGACATCGAGCGCTGGGAGAAACTACTCAAGGAAATCAGCCGCAAAGGCGGCTGACCCTCCGACTTGAAGACCGGTAGGAATTTAACCGCAAAGAACGCAAAGGGCGCAAAAAAAAGAGAACTCACCACAGAGACACGGAGTTCGCGGAGATCAGAGTATTTTAACCAAAGATCGTTTACTCTGCGCCCTCAGCGGTCGTGAGAAAAAATCGCCGCTCGCCCTTCGACGCGCTCAGGACGAACGGCTAAGTACTTGAATAACCTACTACGCCATCCCGTTCGTGCTGAGGCTCTCGAAGCATGAACGGATTTTTTCTCACGACCAGCGCCTCTGCGGTGAGTCATCTTCTTGACCGATGCCGTGAAAATCACGGCCGGCAAAATTTGCGTTCTCTGCGGTTAAAGACTCTTGGTATTCTGTGCCTATTTTCCTTCGTCGTGGTCGTTGCCGGCTCAGATAAATCGGAGAGTAGGTCGAGAAAACCTTCTACGTCCTGGTATAATTCCGGCACCCGCAAGCTTGAAACCCCAAAAGCTGGAAATCAAGGAGGTGCGCGATGCCTGAAAACCTGTCCGACATATTCGAATCCAGCGTGCCGACCCTGCTTACCGCTGGCTGGGGCCGCGCCGAAGGGCCTCTCTGGCATGCCGAGGGCTATGTTACCTTCGTGGATCTGGAAGGGAGCCGGCTTCTCCGATGGGACGCGAACGGGTCGGTAACGGTAGTGCGGGAGAATACCGGAGAGGGGAACGGCTGCACTCTGGACTGCCAGGGCCGTCTTATCATGTGCGAAGGCGCCGATCACCGGCGCATTACCCGGATGGAGGCAGACGGCACGGTCACGGCCATTGCCGAGCGCTGGCAAGGCAAACGGTTCAATAAACCCAACGACGTGGTGTGCCGCTCAGACGGCAGCATCTTTTTCACCGACCCCGAGCTGCGCCTTCCAGCAGAGCTGCGGGAGATCGGATTTTCCGGCGTGTTTCGCATCGATCCGACGGGGCAAGTGCACCTGGCCACCGACGAATGCGAGTATCCCAACGGGCTCGCGTTCTCTCCCGACGAGTCGCTCCTGTACGTAGCGATCAGCCGGCTCGACGAGCGCTGCATCCAGGAGGCGGAGCGCGGCGAGGTTTGTACGCACCGGCGCATCCGAGCGTTCGACGTTGCCCCGGACGGGACCCTGACGAACAACCGCGTGTTCTGCGATATGGCCTCAGCGGATCCCGGCGTTCCCGACGGCATCAAAGTCGATACGAAGGGTCGCGTGTTCTGCGTCGGCTCCGGCGGTATCTGGATTATTGCTCCTTCCGGTGAGGTCATCGGCATCGTCCGGATGCCGGAGGTGGTTCGCAACCTCGCTTTCGGCGGGCCGGACTTTCGGACTCTTTATCTCACCCCACGTGGTTCCCTTTCGAAACTCGCGGTCAAAACACCGGGGATCGGGGCATTCAAATTGAAAAAGGGAGTCGCGAGTCTTTAATCAAGTCGAGGCATGAAACGTCAAAAGACCGAAAAGCCCATCAAAACGAACTCGGCGAGCCGGAACAATTTCCGACCCACGCCAGGGCCGCATCAGTTTGGCTCGCTGCATCCCGTTCTCGAATTGCAACGGAAGATTGGAAATCAGGCAGTTCAGCGATTGATTCAGCCCAAGCTGAAAATCGGCAAGCCTGGGAATCAATACAGGCAGGAAGCGGATCGGGTCGCTGAGCAGGTCATGCGCATGCCGGAACGATCCTCCAACGATGGACCCATCGTCCAGCGCTACGCGAACTGCACGCCCGCGCGAATGTCGTTAATAGAGTGTCCACCGCGAGCGGAGGATGAGCGGAAGACCGCCCGCAGCGGTCAGATGGTCTTTTTCCGCGAACTCGCGATCCCGGCGTCGGGCGAGAAAGGCGTCCTGATCGCCAACTTCGACATCGGCAGCGCAGCGATCAAGTCGAACCTGGGACAGATGATCTATTGGAAGCAGTTCCTCGCAAGCGCGCAGACCGACAAGAAGAAATGGCGTATAGAGGGATTCTCGGATTGTCATGGAAGTAAGACCGCCAACCAGTCGCTCCGCGAGCGGCGAGCCAAGGCCGTCCTATCGATTTTGCCGGCCCCGCTGCAAGCGCAGATCACGTCGACAGGAGGCGCGCTGACGGGAGACTGCATCACGGAAAACTCAAATGCCGCGCAACGAACGCTGAACCGAAGTGTTGCCCTGCTACTGATCGAGTCGACCTACGATTTCACTGGCGAGACGATCACGGAAAATCTCGAGCGCGACGAGCCGGACACGGAAGGCTGCTCAAAAAACCAAAGGGAGCGGCTTGCGATTGCCTTTCCGTTGGCCCGGCGGATGGGCGAGAACGCCAGGGCCGCGATCTCCGGAATGGAACGCGGCTCACCCGAAGAAGCGCTGCTGCGGAAATTCTTCGGCACCCGCGCCTTCGATCGACGTTGGCGTATCAAACAGGGCTACACCGCCGCGCTTCGAGCGATCACTGGCCGTCCGAAGTACAAGTGCGTCCCGCAGGGCACCGATCCCTGCGAGGGCTCCACAACATCGGGATACGTCGGTGCACACGCCATCATCTTCGGAAGCCCCGTGGTGGTGTGTGACTACGGGTTTAACGCCCCCGACAACATCGAACTGGCGGACACGATCCTGCACGAGGCGAGCCACGTGGGCGATCAGACCAACGACCTCGAGTACTGTTCGAGATCCAGCGGTTGTTCGCTCGACACCACCGACGAGGTCTTGCCCGGCATCGGCCTGACGGACCGCGGCGCCCTCAACAACGCGGACTCCTACGCTCGGTTCGCTAGCGAGCTCTTTCGGCAGTGACGGACTTTCGCACCCTGTACCTCATCCCACGCGGTTCTCCCGGCCCGCCGTCAGCTACTCCGCCGACGCCCGCGCGATTGACTTTCGGCGGATGGCGCGAGACAGTCCTGAAAGCTTCTCGCCGAGTACGTGTGCATGACAACCGCCCTGTCTTGAAGACTGGAGGTGATCAATGCGGAAAGATCGGCAAATCGGTCGCCGAACGTGGTTGGCCCAAGTCGCCTGGGGCAGTTTCGCGGTCTGGAGCGAGCTCAATTTCGGCCTCGGGCGCAGGGGATGGGGTGTCGCCATCGGGGGCCGCGATCTCGCGATTGGGGTCGCCCACGCTCAGAGCCTGGGGCTAGCTGAAGCCCTTCGGGTCAACCTGGGCTTCGTCAACGCCTACGTTCTGATCCGGGGCAAGGAGGCGGCGGTCGTCGATACGGGCACGCCCAACAATGCGTCAAAGATCGCGGACGTCGTTCGCACCGCCGGCCTGGGTTGGGATGTGGTTCACCATGTGATCCTGACTCACTATCATCCCGATCACATTGGCAGCGTTGGGGAGGTACTGGCGGCGGCCCCCAAGGCGACGGCGTACGCCGGCGCCGCGGACATCCCGCAGATCAAGTCGCCGCGCCCGCTCAAGGCGGTCGGTGACAACGACGAAGTGTTCGGCCTGCGCGTGATCGCGACGCCCGGTCATACACCCGGTCACGTATGCGTGTTCGATCCGGCCGGGTCGCTGCTCATCCTCGGCGACGCCATGAACAACGTCGGCAGCAAGCTCGCCGGCCCCAATCCCCAGTACACCGCCGACATGGCCCAGGCGCACCAGAGCGTGAAGAAGCTGGCGAAACTCACGTTCCAGCGCGCCGTCTTCGGCCACGGGGAACCGATCGACAAGGGCGCCTCGCAGGCCATCGCCAAGCTGGCCGGCACCCTCTGAGCCGTCCGCCAATATCGAGCTCCCGTCCATTGCAACTGATTTGGTGCAACTGATTTGGAATTTTATTGTCCGAGCCGTCGCCAGGATAAGCCTACCAGCAATTGTCGCCGCATACGGCGGCTCTCTTAATAGGTTCTCAATCAAATCTGCCTTGACTCCCATATTGGTATGAAGTATCGTCATACCGCGAGGTGAGTCATGGCCAGGTCCAAAGTTGCCATTTCTTTAGATGAATCTACCCTGAATCGGCTCGATCAATTGGTTAAGAAACAAGTCTTTCCCAACCGTAGTCAGGCCATCGAGGAAGCGGTCGCAGAGAAACTCGCGCGGCTTGAGAAAAGTCGTTTAGCCCAAGAGTGCGCAAAACTTGATCCTAGGTTCGAAAAGGCGCTCGCCGAAGAAGGCCTATCCGAGGACCTGGCGGAATGGCCCGAATACTGAGAGGCGAGATCCGCTGGGCTGACTTGAATCCAGGACGGGGGCGAGAACAAGCAGGACAACGTCCAGTTTTGATTCTGAGCCAAGACATTTTTAATGAGCGCTCGGGAACCGTGATTGCCGTTGCTCTCACGAGTCAGCCTCAACGCGCAGGCTTTCCTTTGACGCTCGAACTTCACGCTAAAGGCCTTCCAAAAAGGTCATGGGTTAAAATCAGCCAGATTCGAACGCTCGCGGTCGAAAGGATCGGGAAGGTGATTGGTAGAGCATCTCCAGAAGAACTGGCTCAAGTTGTTGAAGGATTGAACGAGATTATCGGAACCTGACAAAAGGCTCGAGCCGATTCCGGCTCAGCCCTCACGTGCTCGCGGTGAAATCATCTTACAGGAGGAGGCGAAGTGCCGATAAGGGGCAGCTATCTGTGCGGCGCTGGGCTTTGCCCATGTATCCAAATTCCATAACAATGGCTTGCCAAGGACCCATAAAGACTGTGAAACTGCAGCGTCGGATGGCTGCGCTATTCCAGGTTTGTCCCTCGCTCACGCCGTTCCCTAGTGTCAACTGTGGAATCCGGGCTCAATGTTCAAGGTCGGGATGGGTCGTTGAACATTGAACCTGTAACCTTGAACGGCGCCGAAGGCGTCACCCACCCGAAAAGAAGGCTCAGTCGCGAATGTCCTGCAGAAACCATTCCGTCGGAATCTCTCGGCCGAGGCCGGCGCGCTTCGCAAGCTCGTAGACTTTGCCGGCGACCGCGTGGAACTGGGCGCCCTGCAGATTGCCGCGTTCCGAATAGGTGATCTGATCCGGCGAGGTGCGCCCCTTCACCTTGCCGGAGACGAGGTCGGCGAGCGTGACGCGCCGGTCCGGCAGTGAGTTGCCGTGCGTGCGGCGCCCACGGCGGCCGTCGCCGTACTTGGATTGCTGCGGGCGCGCCTCATAGCCGATGTGCTCAGCATCGGTGGCGAGCTCGGGATGACCAACGGGCGCCGGCGTGTCGCCGAACCGCAGGTAGACGTCTACCCGCTGCAGGCTCTCGGCGTCCGGCTTGCCGGAGCCGCCGACCACGACGATGTGGGTGCCCTTCTCGAGCAGGGCCCCGTCGGTCACCTCGACCGCGGAATCGGTGAGAGCCGCCAGGATGTGGGCGCCCTTGTAGACGTCTTCGGGGCGGTTGCACACCTTCACCTCGATGTTGTATTTCGCCGCCATCTCGCGGCCGAAGCGCTCGCGGTTCTCTCGTGTCGGGCTGAACACCTGCAGCTTCTCGATCTTGCGCACGCGCGTGAACGCCTCCATGTGCGTGCGCGCCATGCCGCCGGAGCCCAGGATGCCGACCACTTCCGCGTCGTTCTCCGCGAGGTACTTCACGCCGATGCCGCCGTCGGCGCCGACCCGCATGTGCTGCAAGTGGCCGTCATTGATGAAGGCCAGCAACTCGGCGTTCTCGATCGAGGTCAGCAGGATCAGGCCGCAGTAAAGCCCGGGCCGCACGCAGTATTTCTCCTGCGTCACCCCACCTTGGTATTCGGTTTCATAGATGATGTCGGACTTCATGCGGATGGCGAAATAGCCGGCGGTCGATCCACCCTCCATGGTGCCCCACTGGTAGTTCCGGGCCGGATCGCCGGTGGGTATGCGGATGTCGATGCGCGGGCGGCAGACCGCCTCCCCGGCCGCGAGCTGCAGATAGCTCTGTTCAAGCGCCGCAATGGTGTCTTCCATCGTGAGCAGCTGTTGGACGTCTTGGTTATTGATGATGAGCGTCATGGCGCGCTTACCTCATTCGGCGTTCTCAGGAAATTTGGCAATCAATCAACCACTGGTCTAGTGTGAACCGAAATTTGCCAGAAAAAATCTCTCCTGACCTCCCTTTAAAAAGGGAGGAACTAACCCGCAGGTTAACTTCTTATCCCCCTTTGAAAAAAGG
>Ga0268386_10003956_pt1 | contig 10857 bp, 12 predicted proteins | sample RVTome_15_FD_200260 | JGI IMG/M metagenome (GOLD analysis project Ga0268386, IMG submission 200260) | Soil microbial communities from uranium-contaminated site in the Upper Colorado River Basin, Wyoming, United States - RVT150D86... ... | reverse complement strand
GAGTCGAAGGCGAAGCGAGTCGCCCAACTCCAGGAGAAAGGCCAGGTCGTTGCCTTCTTTGGAGACGGGGTCAACGATGCTCCCGCCCTGACCCAGGCCGACCTGGGTCTCGCCGTCGGCTCCGGCACCGGGGTGGCCGTGGAGGCCGGGGACATCGTCCTCCTCCGTGACGACCCCAGACTCGCCCCGGTGGCTGTGGAACTGGCCGGGGACACGTTGAAGACGATCAAAGGAAACCTGATCTGGGCGTTTCTCTACAACACAGTTGCGATACCGGTGGCGGCCGTGGGCTTGTTGAGCCCGACCATCGCTGCCGCCGCCATGGCCTTCTCGTCGGTGTCCGTGGTCCTCAATGCGTTGCGGCTTCGCCGCTTCGAGCCTTTCTACCTGTCGCTACCGAGCACCCACGAGTAGGTTGATTGGCATGAGCTCGCTGCAGTGGCTCAACCGGCCGGTCCTCAGAGACCCGCTCGCACTCATCGCGTTCGAGGGGTGGGGCGACGCCGGCGACTCGGCGAGCCTCGCCGCCGAGAGGTTCCTCGACAACTACGACAGTGAGACGATCGCCCGGGTCGACCCCGACGAGCACTACGACTTCCAGGTTCGGCGACCGATGGTCGTCATCAACGAGGGCGGCACCCGCGATATCGACTGGCCCGAGAACGAGCTTCACCTCATTCGATTGCCGGAACGCGACCTGGTGGTCATGATCGGCGAGGAGCCGAACTACAAGTGGAAGGCGTTCACCAAGGAGCTGGTCGAGGCGCTGACGACGCTCGGAGTGAGCAAGGCGGTGACATTGGGAGCCTTCATCGGTCAGGTGGCGCACACTCTGCCCGTGCCGCTGGTCGGGTCGGCGACGAGACCCGACTCTTTGGAGCTACATGGCCTGCTGCCGTCGGGCTACCAGGGCCCGACCGGGATCCTGGGGGTCTTGAACCATGCTCTGGGCAACGCCGGCATCGATGTGATCTCGGTATGGGCTGCGGTCCCCCACTACTTGTCGAACCAGGACTACCCACCGGCCGTGGAGGCACTGGCGATAAAGGCATCGGAGCTACTGGGGATGAGTCTCGACATCGGCGACCTCACCTCGCGGGCCCGGCAATTCCGGGACACGGTGGACGAGGCCATCGAGGAGAACCTCGAGCTCCAGCAGTACGTCGAGCAACTCGAGCACGAGGCCGCCGAGGAGTCCGGCGACCAGGCGGAGCGTCTGGTCGAAGAAATCGAAGACTTCCTGAAAGACAACTGACGGGTTTCAAACCTCAGGTAGTTAGCCCCATATCCGGGGCTTGGCGCCCCGAGAATGACCCCTCGGATGAAGAAACCGGGCCGATGTGACCCGGTTTCTCGCGTTACTTCTTGCGCTTGTGCCGGTTTGCCTTGAGACGTTTCCGGTACTTGTGTTTCGACATCTTCTTGCGGCGCTTCTTTACGAGCGAACCCATACTTAACAGACCTCTCTGGAAGGGGAAGACTGCCTATATGGTCGCGTACCCACCGCCTTTAGGTCAATTCGCGGGCGGAAAACTTCCCGCATGACCGGGATTGGAGATGAGATAGCTGGCTCGATTCTGCGCTCGGCCGACCATGCTCACAGACGGGTTCATCGCCGGACTGAGCGGTGACCTGAGCTGGCTCAGTGGAACGGCTCGGACAGGAAGGTGGCCCCGAAGCCCTCATGCACAACACAACTCTTGATTCCACGGGGACTTGGGACCCGGTCCTGAGCCGAGGGCACTCAGGCGAAGTTCACGACCGTGGCCACGCCGGACGGAAGCGGTTGCCTGAGAAGCTCACAGAGCGCAGCCGGCCGTAGGTCGGCGTCGCACAGCTCACTCCGATCGAACCACCTGAACTCCAGCGGAAACTCGGCGGGAGTTCCGATCAGCTCGCCACCGGCGAATGATTGCGTGCTCACCAACTGGTCGGGGACCCCCATGACGTAAAGAAGCCAAGTTCGTGGTGGGCACTCCTCAGAGAGGTGTCTGGTGGCTGGTCGAGGGGATAGTGATCGAAGAAGTTCTCGATCACCCAAAGAAGTCGGCCGACCTCGACATCGACTTCGACTTCCTCGCGCATCTCACGGCGGAGGGCTTCCGTCATAGTCTCGCCAACTTCGAGCCGCCCGCCAGGCAGTGCCCAGAAGTCGTCGTGCTCGCTGCGATGCAAAAGGACCCTGTCGTCGACCACCGCCACACCGGCGACCCGGCACAAGAAGATCGTCTCGCCATCTCTCAGCTGGGCATGTCCCATCGGATCTCCTATGGGGGCCGATCAGTCGACACCGGCCCAGTCGAGGATGCGTCGGGCCCGCAGCGTGTTCCATCGACTCGGGGATCCTTCGGGGCCTTCCATCCGAAAGTGAGTCGGGCCCTGGTGGACGTTCTCGAGTGGCCAGCGCCCTTCGCCATCTCGCCTGTTTGCGACCAGATCGACGGCCTCGGCGCAACGCTCGTCAACCGCCGCGCCTGTCGACCTGAAGTAGTCGAGACCACGCACGACGTCGTAGTACCACCTCGTTGGGGAGGAGAACATCGTGAACCTGGGGTCCACGACTCCCCCCGAGCTGAGCGAGCGGAAAAGCCTTCGCTCGAGGAGGTACTCCTCGCCCCTGAGGCGAGATGCGGCCACGGCCTCGGACTCGCCACCGGCGCTCTCCCAAGCCGCCAGCCCCTCGAGCACGCAGATCGTGGTGTGGAACGAGGACACCTTGGCGCCGTACTCGGCCCAGCAGTTCCATCCACCATCGTCGAGAGCCTCCTCGACCAGGCGTTCGACGATCCCGTCCACGTTCTCCCCGAAGTAGGAGCCGATGACGACGACTATCCCGTTGATACAAGGCTCGGTCTCGCCTTCGAAGTAGACGGCGTCGTTCACATCCCAGCGGACGTTGTCACGGACCAGGGCGACCGCGTGGCGTGCCCTATCGCTCTCCGGATCCAAACCGAAGTCGCAGAGGAGCTGTAACGAGAAGTGGGTGGCGGTCCAGGCATCGAAGAACGGCTTCGTCTCATCGACCCAGCCGGGGCGGTAGGTCCCACCGTCCCATCTGCCGTCGGCGTCCTGTAGGCCGAGCAGGTGGGCGCCCCAACCTTCGGACGCGACTCGCGCCCGCTCGGCATCGACGAGATCCCGAGGCTCCGAGGTCAGATCGCGCATCACCTGCCAGCGGATGGCAGGGTCGGAGTCCAACAGCCACTCAAGGACTCTCACCTATGACCTTCCACATCTCGAGACCATGTGAGCATTCTGGCGCGAACGCAGGAAAAGAACCCAACGCGTCTGGGGCGGGTGCCCAGCACCCGCCCCAGGTTCGCACAGCTCCGTTCAGCTCACCTCATCGAAGTTGGCCTCAACGACCTCGGCTCAGGTTCACGTGGATGAAGTGCTCGATCTCGTCCCAACTCGGGCCGGTTCCTTCCGTGACCGTCTCGTTTCCACCCCGGTTCGTAGCCCAGGTCGTCGCCTCCTCGGCCTCGATGATGTCGCCAACCGAATGCCCGGCACTCGGCACCAGGGTGAACAGTGCTTCGTTGCCCGCGGCGGTGCTGGCCTCGTAAACCAAAAGGCTCTGGTTGTATGGGAGGAGCGGATCGGAGAGACCGTGGAGTAGCCACATCGGGATCTCGGCTCCATCGATATAGCTGGTTGGATCCGCCTGCTCGGTCTCGCTGGGGCAGTCCTGAATGCTGACCAACAGGCCGAAGTTCGGAAAGCCCACGCTTGGCCCCTCGACGGGGCAATGGATCAGGAAGCCCTCTGGCGAGGTGGGTGGATCGTGCAGAAAGCCCTGCGACGGGAGGTCGTTGGCTGCCGCGAACTCGTCCATCGAGAGGAAATCGGTCGGCGGGAAGAACGGCACCGCCACCTGAACGGCGCTCGAAGTTCCATCGACACCGGTCTCGCCCGGAAGCGTCATGGTGTCACTTGTCGTTGCGGCAAAGGCGGCTGCCCATCCACCCGACGAGTTCCCCATGAATGCGAAGCGATCGGGGTCGATGCCATAGGCGTCGGCGTTCTCGCGCAGAAAACGAATCGCTGCTCGTACGTCGTATCCCTGGGCGGGAAATCGGGCGTCGAAGCTGGAACGGATGCTGATCGTGGCGACCGCGTATCCACGAGGGTTGAACTCCTCCGGAATTCCGCCAGTCGAATTCTTGGCGCTGTTCGAGAACCATGCCGAACCTGAATGCCAGATGATCAAGGGAAGTTTGGCATCGCCTTCCACATCGGGCACGTATAGATCGAGAAGATTGCCGGGAGTCGCCGGGCCGTATGCCAGGTTCTCGTACTTCGTGACCTCTCCGACCGACTTGGCGTCGGCACCGGCGGGGATCACCGCCATAGCCGCCGTCATTGCCATGGCAATTAGAAGGGAAATCCACATCCGTGGGCGTCCGTGGGATTCGTTTCGGGCGGTGATCATGAGGCTCCTCCTTCTCATGTTGTGCGCGCTGCGCACAACTGTGCGCTCCGCGAACGTACAGGAGGTCAGCCCGATCGTCAAGCAAACCTCCTAGTCTCGATGAGGTGGCGGACCCACCACCGCGCATCGGGACCCTCAGGGAGAAGCCACTGCATGCCTCGCTCAAGATGTGGTGTGCCCTCCCGAACGACGATGTCGAGTGCCCCGTGGACGGTTTTGTGATCGATCTGGTCCGCGACCACCTCCTGATCGAGGTGCAGACACGAGGCTTCTCGTCGATGAAACCCAAACTGGCAGCCCTGCTCGGCTCCGGGCACCAGGTCAGGATCGTTCACCCGATCGCGACCACCAAGTGGATCGTCAAAGTCGACGAGGACGGCACGATCCTCAGCAGACGCCGGTCGCCAAAGCGCGGAGCGGTAACCGATGTCTTTGCCGAACTCGTGAGCTTTCCGGAGTACCTCAGCGACTCGGGTCTCGAGATCGAGGTGGTTCTCACGATCGAGGAGGAGTGGCGGCATCACACTCCCGGCCGGTCCTGGCGGAGACGAGGCTGGAGCGTCTTCGAGAGGCGATTGCTCCAGGTCATCGACAGCACTCTCCTCCGAGACGCTGAAGATCTACGCCATCTCCTACCGGGGAATCTCCCCGAGCTCTTCACGACGACTGACCTCGCGGCAGGGTTGGGACGTCCGCTGAGGACCGCCCAGCAGATGGCCTATTGCCTGCGCAAGACCGGTGTCATCGCGTCGGCCGGAAAACGCGGCAAGAGCGTCGAGTACCAGGTCACTTGACGGTGCACTTCGGGTAGATCGGGTTGTCGGTTATGCTGACACTTACGTCGTGATCCTTCCGGCGACGTTAAACACGGGAGGTCATAGGAAGTTTGGGCCTCGCCGTCTCCACAACGCCGAAGGAGACAGCGCAGGTCCTTTTCCTATTTTGAGCCAGAATCGGTCAGATCAACCCCGTCGTTTCCACCGGGTCGTCTATCACCGTCGCCCCCCACGCCCCGAAAGCCCTGGCCACGGCCTCAGCCCTCTCATGGGTTACGAGGGCAACGACCGACGGGCCCGCTCCAGACCGTGCCGCGTGGAACGCACCCGCCCGTCTCGCGATCTCGATCAGCTCCGCCACTTCAGGGCTGAGGGCGTTTCGCCACGACTCGTGAATCTCATCGCCGTGGGCGGCAGCGAGCAGCTCGGGGTCTCCCGTGGTGAGACCTGCGGTCAACGCGGCAACACGGCCCATGCTCCGGATGGTGACATCGCGGTCATAACTCGAGGGCAAGACTGCCCTCGCTTCGGCGGTGGGAAGTCGCTTCTCGGGCACTGCGACAACAGGACGCAGCGAGGGATGTATCGGCAGCCTCTGGGGCCGCCCCTCTGCGGGTATCAGGACGAGACCGCCGTAAACGGCCGCCGCCGCCTGATCGGCGTGGCCCTCCATCTCGGCCGCTATGCGAAAAACTCGATCAGGTGACGCGTCGTCCCCCTGGGCCCGCAGAGCCGCTGCCGCCCCCGCCACGTATGCAGCTGCAGATGAGCCGAGCCCGCGAGCCAGTGGGATGTTGTTCTCCACCTCGAGGGCGAGAGGGCGATCACCCGCCGCTCTTTGCGCCGCCGCCACAACGCCGTCGACCTCTCCTGTGGAGACCGGGTGCGCCCCGTCGTGCTCGACAGACCATTCGGCTGCGGGCCATGCCCTCACGACACACCTCGGGCTGAGAGCAAGCGCGATGCAGTCGAAGGCGGGTCCGAGATTGGCCGTGGTGGCCGGAGCAGACGCAGTGGCAGCTGATTTCACGTTCGGAGCCTATTCAGAGTTACGGTGCCGCCAGTGGGTGACCTGTTCGACTTCGAGAACCTGCTTCCGGAGCTGATCCTGGCTCTCGGCCTGGCATTGCTCATCGGCAACGGTCTGGCGTGGTGGAAACACCGTCGCGGCGAGGCGCCCAGAGACGTGCCGGACGCAATCTACCGGCCCGGTCGGGTTCGGTTCCTGATGGTGGTCGGCCTGCTTCTCACAGTTTGGGGAGCAGTGACATTGTTCAGGTGAATCAGATCTCGAAACTCGTGCCCAAATGTCCAATGGCAGGGGCCTCGGGCACCGGTCAGCCTCGAGCGAGCTGCAGGTAGGACCCGTCGGGCTCGTCGCTTATCGCCTCGTGAACCGAGACTGCGACCGCGATCAAGGGAACTGCGAGGAAGGCTCCGGCCAACCCGAAGGCGAGGCCTCCGGCGGCGACCGCGAGCAGGACGACGAGGGGGTGGAGGCGCAATCGTGAGCCAAAGACAAGCGGCATGATGACGTCTCCCTCGAACTGCTGGACTATCACCACGACCGCGAGGATGATCAGGGCCTGGATCGGCCCGACGTTCACGAATGTCACGGCCACGGCGAGGAGTCCCGAGAGGAACGCTCCGATGAGCGGGATGTAGGCACCGAAGAAGACGAGAAGGGCCAGGGGAAACACGAGCGGCGCACCGACGAGCCACAGGGCGATTCCGATGAGAGTGGCGTCGAAGAGACCAACGAGGGCGATGCCTCCCATGTACCTCGCCAGCGATTCACGCACCACCCGGGCACCGATGGCCAACTTGGCAGCGGTCTCGCTCCGCGATCTCTGCAAGGTCTTCTCCAGAAGCACCCGGCCGTCCTTGAGCATGAAGAAGGTGATGATGACCACGAGGAACATGCCCGTTATGAACTCGAGGATGGCGGTGGCTCCCCCGATGAGGCGATCGCCTCCGAGACCCTGGAGCCAGCCGGTGATGCGCTCGGTGTAATCGTCGATCTCCTGCTGGGTGAGCCCCAGGGGACCGTCGATGAGCCAGTCGTGGAACGACTCCCAGGTCTCGGTGACGTCGTCACTGAGAGTGTCGATGCTGTCGGCCACCTGGGGGATGATGAAGACGACGAGACCGGCGAGCAGCAGAACGGCGACAAAGATGGTGGCCATGCTGGCGATAGCCGGCTTCCATCCCCTTCGTATGAGCCATTGCGCCGGACGCCATAGAACTGCCGCCAGAAACAAGGCGAAGACGACGGCGAAGACGACGACGCTGACGGTCTGGAGGATCCGGAAGGCGAAGAAGACAACCACTCCGATGGCCACGAGCCGCCACGCCATGTCGCCCCATCGGAGGATGAGGGCGCGGAAGGCGCCGTTGGTCATGCTTCAGACTCCCTTTCCGGACGATCGAGTGTCCCATACCCACCAAGGCTTGAACGGGAACCGGGCAGACTTCCCAGGGCCACTTCACACTGGGCACTGACTACCCTGATCGCCCTCGCGGGTGTAGTTCAATGGCAGAACGTGAGCTTCCCAAGCTCAAGACGCGGGTTCGATTCCCGTCACCCGCTCCACCCACGTTCTTCCAACGTGAGGCCCTACCCAACGGCTCAAGACGCGGGTTCGAATCCCGTCACCCGCTCCACCCACGTTCTTCCAACGTGAGGCCCTACCCAACGGCTCAAGACGCGGGTTCGATTCCCGTCACCCGCTCCACCCACGGGTCGGCAGTCTGTTGGGCAATCGGACCGGCTCAGCCGGTCTCACGGCCCAGCAGTTGACGACGGCCGGTCTGTTGGGCAATCGGACCGACTCAGGCGGACGACCTGCACAGTGGATCGAGGAAGCCAGGTAGCGCCTACCATGCCCGCTCAATGATCTTCTCGGACCGATCCATCAGAGAAGCCATCGAGGCAGGCGCGATCCAGATCGACCCTTTCGAGCCAACCCACGTCCAGCCGTCGTCGGTCGACCTCAGAGTCGGCGACGGGTTTCGGATCTTCGCCAACCACAAATACTCCGAGATCGACCCTCGGGCGCCTCAAGAAGACCTCACCCAACTCGTAGAGGTGGGCGAGGGGCCGTTCATGCTCCACCCTGGAGAGTTCGTGCTCGGCTCCACCCTGGAGCGGGTCAAGCTGGGAGAGGATGTGGTCGCCCGGTTGGAGGGCAAGTCCTCGCTGGGGAGGCTGGGTCTCCTCATCCACTCCACCGCTGGCTTCATCGACCCGGGTTTCGAGGGCCATATCACCCTGGAGTTGTCGAACGTGGCCACTCTCCCCATAGCCATATACCCCGGGATGAAGATCGGCCAGATCAGCTTCTATCAAATGACCACGGCAGCGGACCACCCCTACGGCTCCCCCGAGCTGGGATCGAAATATCAGGGACAATCAGGCCCGACGGCGAGCCGCTCCCACCGAGATTTCGATAACTAGTGCGAATGTGCGTATTTGGATTGGTCACGACAACGACACCAAATGGCCCCAGGCATTCGCGAGACTGAGATCGTTGGTCGGTTGCCCAAACTGAGTCCCCAACTCGAAGCTTTCCCGGCTTCACAGGGCAAGTGACAAACCCCTCCGCGGCAGCCACCAGGCTGCCGCTCAGCCATTTCTGAGCTCAGGTGACGTCGCGGCCGAGATTGGCGAACCGGGTGAACTCGGGTTGGAAAGTCATTTCCACGATGCCAGTAGAACCTGCGCGATGCTTCTGCACGATCACTTCGGCAATACCCCTCTTCTCTTGATCATCCTGGTGGTAGTACTCGTGGCGATAGACGAACATCACCACATCTGCGTCCTGCTCGATCGAACCTGACTCTCTCAAGTCCGACAGTCTCGGACGTTTGTCCTCCCTCGACTCGAGCGATCGGTTGAGCTGAGAAACAGCGATGATCGGTACCCCGAGCTCACGAGCCAGGTTCTTGAGGTTCCTCGAGATCTGGGCGATCTCCTGCTGCCGGTTCTCCGGCCCGTGGGCCTCCATGAGTTGCAGATAGTCGACGACGACGAGACTCAAGCCCTTCTTTCTCTTGAGACGCCGGCACTTGGCCCGAATGTCGGTCACCGTGACCACCGGGGAGTCGTCGATGTAGATCGGCGCCTTGTACATGCGCCCAGCGGCGTCGACCACACGCTGCCAGAGGGGCCCGAGTTGGCCGGACCGGAGCTTCATCGAGTCGACCTTGCCCACGGACGAGAGGATGCGCTGCACGATCTCCTCTTTGGACATCTCCAGGGAGAAGATCGCCACCGGCTCACCGGTGGCAGCGGCGTTGGTGGCGATGTTGAGCGCCAGGGAGGACTTTCCCATGGCCGGTCTACCCGCAATCACCACGAGGTTGGCCGGCTGCAGACCGGCGAGTTTCTTGTCGAGGTCGACGAACCCGGTGGCGAGGCCGGTGATCTCACTCCCCTGCTGCTCCAGCAGCTCGATGTGCTCGAGCACGTCTTGGAACAATGGCCCCACTTCGAGAAGGGTCTGGGAGGTGCGCTTCTCGGCGACGCCGAGGACGGCTTGCTCGGCCCGGTCGAGGACACTGGCAATCTCGTCGTCGATCTCGAACGCCAGCTCGGTCACCGACGCGCCCGCCCTGATCAGCTCACGTCGTTTGGCGTGCTCCTCGACGATACCGGCGTAATAGGAGACGTTCGAGGTCGAGGGGACGATGTCGACCAGCCGGGTGAGATATTGGACACCGCCGATCTTGTCGAGCTCACCTTTGCGACGAAGGCTCTCCGAGACGGTGACTGCGTCGATGGCCTGGCTCGAGTCGAACAGCTCACGCATCGACTCGAAGACGGCCTGATGCGCCGGGACATAGAAATCTTCGGGATGGATCTGGTCCATCACCTCGTTGACCGCGTCCTCGGACAGGAGGAGGGCGCCGATCACCGACTCCTCCGCCTCACGTGAGTGAGGCGGCTGTCGATAGCCGGGCCGCATCGGAGTTGTTTCAACCGTCATCTGTGTCTCGCCAACAATCAAGCATCCAACAGGTACAGATTTCGCGGTCTTGACGCGCAAGACCCCGCCGGGCGGTAACGCCGCACCGCCGACAGCGGGGGGAAGTGGCGAGCAACTTAGGCGCGACCCCCACGTGAACCAAGGCGGAGCACTCCTTCATTTTCCCGAACTGCATTTTGTTTTTCGCGGTGGGGTGAGTGCGCGAAATCTGCCGCTCGCCCCTCACATTCCGAGGGCGATGACGCCGGAGCAAACAGCCATTGCGAGAGAGACCGGTCCCCAAATCCTTTCGATCTTCGACCGGGATGCGAAGTTGGCGAGGGCCCCCAATGCGAAGAGCCCGGCGAGAACCCAGATCCAGAATGGGGTCACGGCCCAACCGAACTCGATCACGCCAGCGCTGTGGAGCAGCTCGATGGCCACCACCGGGTAGAAAAAGACTGCGACTAGGCCGCTAGCCACCCGAAGTCGCGTGGGTAGCACTCCAGGGTGGGACCCACCCCATGCCGCCGCCCCCGCAGGTGCCCCAAGGGCAAGTGCCAGCTGAAACACGGTCAAGACCACGATGAGCCCGGCTGCGATCCAGGCAGCGATCTCCATGTCCGAACGCTAACGCTCCGCCGAGCCGCGGCTCGGCTAGGCCGGGATGACGTCGAGAGTC
>Ga0268386_10003955_pt1 | contig 10861 bp, 10 predicted proteins | sample RVTome_15_FD_200260 | JGI IMG/M metagenome (GOLD analysis project Ga0268386, IMG submission 200260) | Soil microbial communities from uranium-contaminated site in the Upper Colorado River Basin, Wyoming, United States - RVT150D86... ... | reverse complement strand
TTCGTCCTCGACCGGGAGCGGGTCCTGCGCTTCGCGGGCCGGGTGGACAGCAACGAGGACCCCGCGAGGGTGACGGTGCGCGACACCCGGAACGCGATCGAGGCCCTCCTCGCGGGCCGGCCGGTGCCCGTGGCCACCACCAAGGTCTTCGGCTGCTCGATCAAGTGGTCCGACAAGCGCGGCTCGGTGGACGAGGGGCTTGCCCGCTGGGCGGCCGAGCCCGTCGCCCTCGCCGCGGCTGACGACGCCGGGATCCGGGAGGCGGTGAAGAACCCCACGAAGAAACTCCGCCTGGTCAACGTGTGGGCCACCTGGTGCGGGCCCTGCGTGACCGAGTTCCCCGAGCTCGTGGCCATCCACCGGATGTACCGGGGCCGCGACTTCGAGGTGGTGACGATCAGCGCCGACCGGCCGGAGCGGAGCGAGGCCGCCCTCGAGTTCCTGCGGACGCAGCAGGCCTCGACCCGGAACCTCCTCTTCGCCCGGGGCGACCCCTACGCGCTCATCGACCTCGTGGACCCGGAGTGGCGGGGGGCGCTGCCCCACACGATCCTCGTCGCCCCCGGGGGCAAGGTCCTCCACCGGAGCGAGGGGGCCTTCGAGCCGCTCCGGCTCAAGCGGGCGATCGTCGGCTGGCTGGGCCGCTACTACCACTCGGTCCCCGGCCGGTAGCCGGGGGAACGGCGAGCGGGCCGCCCCGGAGGGCGGCCCGCCGCGGGCGATACGTCCGCCGGGGATCCCTACTTCACCGACACGTCATCGATCCGGAAGGCGGTGGGCAGCGAGAAGTCGGTGGTGGCCCGGAACTGCAGCCGCACCGTCTGGCCGCGGAAGGACGCCAGGCTGAGCGACCGCTGGGTGTAGACCCCCGCCGACGCCTTGTTGAGGTTGCTGTAGGTCGCGAGGGTGGCGAGGAGGGCCCCGCTCGGGCTGCGGACCTCCACGAACAGCCGGTCGTAGGCGACGGTCGAGGTGGTCTCGCTGCTCGTCACGTTGAGCCAGAACGTCAGGCTCCCGCTGGCGCTCGCGGGGATGCCGATCGTCTGGTACTCGGCCCCGCTCGCGCGGTTGTAGTAGCCGAGGATGGTGTAGCCGGCGCCGCCGTGGGCGAGGCCTCCGTTCGACCAGTAGGCGTTGCCGGAGAGCGCCCAGGACGCGGCCGAGCCCTCGAAGCCGCCGTTCACGACCAGCTCGTTGCCGCCCCCGCCGTTCTGCACGGTGACGGTCACGGCTCCGCTCTGGCCCTCGTTGCCCGCCGCGTCGAATGCCTCGGTGAAGAGGGTGTGGCCGCTGCCGTTCGCGAGGGCGGTGGTGTCCCAGGCGAAGGTGTAGGGCGCGCTGCTGTCGCTCGCCCGGAAGGCCCCGTCGACGAAGAAGTCCACCCGGGTGACCCCCACGTTGTCGGAGGCGCTGGCGGCGACGGTGACGACCCCGCCCACGGTGGCCCCGTTCGCCGGGGAGGTGATCGCGGTGGTGGGCGGAGTGGTGTCGGGCAGGGGCCCGCCCCCGAACAGCGTGAAGAGGAGACGGTTCGGCGAGCCGCTCCCCGGGTTCGTCACCCTTCCGGTGGTCGCGAGGTTGACGAGGGCCTGGGCGGCCTGGGCCGCGGTCGCTCCCGGGTTGGTCTGGAGGTAGAGGGCGAGGGCTCCCGCCACGTGGGGGGAGGCCATCGAGGTGCCGCTGATCGTGTTCGTCGCGGTGTTGCTCGTGTTCCAGGCGGAGGTGATGCTGGAGCCGGGGGCGAAGATGTCGAGGCATGTCCCGAAGTTCGAGAAGGACGAGCGGGCGTCGGTGCTGGTGGTGGACCCCACGGTGACCGCCGGCCCCACCCGGGAGGGGGAGCCGTTGCAGGCGTTGGCGTTCGAGTTGCCAGCGGCCACCGCGAAGCTCACCCCGGAGTTGATCGCGTTGGTGACGGCGGTGTCGAGGGCGGCGGAGGCCCCGCCGCCGAGGCTCATGTTGGCCACCGCGGGGAGGATGCGGTTCGTCCGCACCCAGTCCACTCCCGCGATCACCCCCGAGTTGGTCCCCGACCCGTTGCAGCCGAGCACCCGGACCGGGTGGATCGTCACGCCCTTGGCCACCCCGTAGGTCGTCCCCCCGACCGTCCCCGCCACGTGGGTGCCGTGGCCGTTGCAGTCGTTCGTGCCGTTCCCGTCGTTGATCGCGGTGAAGCCGCTCCCCGTCCGCCCCGCGAACTCGTTGTGGGCGGTCCGCACGCCGGTGTCGACGACGTAGGCGTGGACCCCCGCGCCCGTCTGGTTGTATTGATACGTGCCGTTCAGGGGCCGGTCGCGCTGGTCCACCCGGTCGAGGCCCCAGGTCGCGCCCGTCTGGACGGCCACGACCTCCATCACCCCGTCCTCCTCGACGAAGGCCACCCGCCAGTCGTCGGCCAGCGCCGCCGCCTGCTCGGGACTCATCTGGACGGCGAAGCCCTTGAGGGCGCTCTGGTAGATCCGGCTGAGCCGGCCCCCGTGGGTGCCGAGGACGTCAACCGCCACCTGGGCGACCGACGGCCCCGCGGCCGTCGCGTCGAGGGCGCCCCGGGCGGCGTGGTCGTGGAGGACCACGATGTAGGACCCGGGGACGGGCCGGGCGTTTCGTCTCACCGTTCCCGCCTCGGCCGCGACGGCCAGGCCCGCGAGCACCCAGACGACGGCCACGCACTTCGATCGCATCATCACACTCTCCCTCCGGGGGGGGGTCGAGATGCGTCGCGTAGTAGCACGCGCGGGAGCAGGGAGTCAATGACTTGAATCCCGGGACGAGCCGAACGGCCGGCCGGACGGCGCCGGAGCGACCGGTCGGCAGGAGCGGGGGGCGCCCTGGCGGGGGGCCGGCTCAGGCCGGCCGGGGTGCGCGCACGGCCTTGACCGCTTCCGACAGGAGGACCAGCGCGAGGACGACGAGCAGGACCGAGACCGCGCCGTTGAGGGTCGCGGTGTCCAGGCGCAGGCCGGAGGCCGCGATGCCCCGGAGGACGGCAAGGACCTGGATCAGGAGCGACCAGAGGGTCACCGCCATCACGAAGACCATGGGGGCGACGACGAACCAGCTCCGCTTGCCCGACCGGTGCAGCCACACCGAGATCCCGAGGAGGGTGAGGGCGGCCAGGAGCTGGTTGGAGGTGCCGAACAGGATCCAGAAGATGCGGTAGGCCCCCTCCCCCGCTCCGAAGAGAAGGAGCAGCGGCACCCCCACCGTGAAGCCGGTGGCGAGGGCGGCGACGAGGGGACTCGACGAGCCCACGAGCTCCTGGAGGATGTAGCGGCCGAGCCGGGTCGAGACGTCCAGAGTGTCGAAGACGAAGGTGGAGAAGGCCATCGCCCCGAAGGTGATCGCGAAGAGCAGGTGCTCTTCCCCGATGACGAAGGCGAGGTAGCGGCCGAGGCCGGCCCCGTAGACCGCCCCCGGGGCCTTGCCCGCCAGCTCGCCGCTCGTGGCGATCATCACCGTCGACAGGGCGATCAGGGCCACGAAGGCCTCGAGGAGCATGCTCCCGTAGCCCACCGGCCGGCAGTGGGACTCCTTCTCGATCTGCTTGGAGGTGGTCCCCGAGCAGACGAGGCCGTGGAAGCCCGAGCAGGCGCCGCAGGCGATCGTCACGAACAGGAAGGGGAAGAGCGCGCCGGTGGCCCCCGGGGCGTTCCAGGTCTTGAAGGCCTCCTGCTCGATCGGGAAGCCCCCGAGGAACATCCCGACCGTGCCCACCGCGAGGGCCATGTAGAGGACGAACCCCCCGAGGTAGCCCCGCGGCTGGAGGAGCGCCCACACCGGGGTGAGGGAGGCCGCGAAGCAGTAAGCGAGGATCAGCATCCCCCAGGTGCGCCCGTCGAGGACGAGGAGGGTCGAGAAGCGCGTGCCCAGCCAGACCATGACCAGGGTGGCGGGGACGAACACCGCGGTGGCGAGCCAGAGGGGCGGCCGCAGGTAGCGCTCGACGAGCCCCATGACGATCGAGAGGACCAGGTAGAGCACCGAGGCGAGGGCCACCGCCCCCCCGGGGTTGAACGGGAAGCGCAGCCCCTCGAGGTCCTCGGTCTTCCCCACGAAGGTCGAGGCGGTGATGTCGGTGAAGGCGAGGATCACGTAGACGAGGGCGACCCAGATGAAGGCCATGATCGCGAGCCAGGCCCGCCGCCCGAGCTGGAGGCGCACGATCTCCGCGACCGAACGGCCGCCGTGGCGCACCGAGGCGACCAGGCTCGAGAAGTCGTGGACCGCCCCCACGAACACCACCCCGAGGCCGATCCAGAGCAGGCAGGGCAGCCAGCCGAACTGCTGGCAGGCGAGGATGGGGCCGGCGATCGGGCCCGCGGCCGCGATCGCGCTGAAGTGCTGGCCGAGCAGGTAGAAGGGCGGGGCGGGGACGAAGTCCACCCCGTCGTTGCGGGTGAAGGCGGGGGTGGGGACGGCGTCGTCCAGGGCGTACTGGCGGGCGACGAACCGGCCGTAGAACCGGTACCCGAGGGCGAGGACGGCGAGGGTGGCGAAGGCGATCAGGGGCAACGAGACCACCCGGCCGGCCTCACCAGCTCCCGTGGACGTGGGGCCGGATCATCTCGTCGTAGACGCCCTGCACCGCGGCCATCGCCCCGGGGGAAAGGGGGGCCAGCGCGGCCGCGGCGGCGTTGTCCCGGGCCTGGTCCTCCGTCTTCGCCCCGGGGATCGCGCAGCTCACCGCCTCGAACATCAGGATCCAGCGGAGGGCGAGCTGGGCCAGGGTCGCTCCGGGGGGGACGAGGGGGCGCAGCCGCTCCACCGCCGCGAGGCCCACCGCGTAGGGGACCCCCGAGAAGGTCTCGCCCTTGTCGAAGGCCTGCCCCTCGCGGTTGAAGGCGCGGTGGTCGTCCGCGGCGAAGGTCGAGTCTCCCCGCAGCTTCCCGGTGAGGAGCCCGCTCGCCAGGGGGACCCGGGCGAGGATCCCCACCCGCCTCTCCCGCGCCTCGGCGAAAAACCCCTCGGCGGGCTTCAGCCGGAACATGTTGAAGATGATCTGCACGGTCTGGACGTTCGGGTGGCGGATCGCCCGCCGGGCCTCGTCCACCGTCTCGACGCTCACCCCGTACCCGCGGACCTTGCCCGCGGTCACGAGGTCGTCGAGGACCCCGAAGACCTCCGGCCGGTCGTACACGTCGGGGTGCGGGCAGTGGAGCTGGAGGAGGTCGAGGGCGTCCGTCTCGAGGTTGCGGAGGCTGCGCTCGACCCAGGCGGTCAGGTTCTCCCGGGAGTAGCCCTCGGGGGCCTGCTTCGGGAGCCGGCGACCCGCCTTGGTCGCGACGTGGATCCGGTCCCCCGGCCGCTCCCGCCGGAGCCGGGCCACCAGGCGTTCGCTCCGCCCGTCGCCGTAGACGTCGGCGGTGTCCACGAAGCTCATCCCCGCGTCCACCGCCGCGTGGAGCGCGCGCAGCGACTGGGCGTCGTCCACCGGGCCCCAGGTGCCGCCGATCGCCCAGGCCCCGAAGCCGATCCCCGAGACCTCCATTCCCGTGCGGCCCAGCGCCCTCGTCTCCATCCCCTCCTCCCGACAGCAAGGAACCCGACCGCAGCGGTCCGGGGTCAGCCCGGGGCCGAGCCCCCCGTGCACATGAGCGAGGCCACCGACCCCGGCTGGCACTGCTGGGTGGCCACCGACCCGGCGACGCACATCCCCCCGCCGCCCGAGCCGGTCGCGCTGTCGCCGTTCAGGCAGTCCAGCCCCATCGCCTCCGCCTGCTGGGGGAGGCTGCCCAGGTCCTTCACCTGCGGCCGGACGTAGGGCCGCCGCTTCCTCGGAGCGTCGCCCGCGCTCACGCCGCCCCCCTTCTCCGGCCCCCCGGGCGGGGGGCGTCGATCGCCGGCCAGAAGCCCGCGTCCCGCCGGAAGCGCAGCCGGTGGCACGGCGTGGCGGAGAACAGCCGGCGGGCCACGTCGAACGCCATCGTCACCGCGGGGGCGTCCATGTGCCGGAGGCAGTGGACGAAGCTCCGGAGGGCCCCCGCCATGGCCTCGGCGCGGGGGATCCGCGCCAGGGAGTGCCGGGGCCCCTGCTCCAGCACGAACAGCCTCCGGAGGGGGAGGCCCCGGCGGGCGCGGCGAAGGGCCCCGGGAGCGAGCCGGACCGCCTGCTGCCAGGGCGTCGCGTAGACGAGGAAGCGGCCCCCCTCCATCCGCACGGCGGCGCCGTCGTCCGCGAGCACGCCGCGGGGCCGGAGCAGCCGCGCGAGCGTGGTCTTGCCCGAGCCCGAGTAGCCCATGAAGACGTGGGCCCCGTCCCCGCTCCGCACGGCCACCGCGTGGAGGAGCACCCCGCCGAACCGCGGGAGGAGCACCGCGTGGGCGAAGTACAGCGCCGACCGGAGGGCGCGTTCCCCGCCGGTCTCCCCGGCCTCGGCCCGGCCGAGGACGATCCGCACCTCCCGCTCCTCGGGATAGACGAACACGAGGTCCCGGCTCGTGACCTGGAGCAGGGCGGCGTCCCCGGACTCCGCGAAGCGGTCGAGCTCCCGGCGGGCCGCCGCCGAGGCGGCGGCCTCCCGGAGGACCGTCACCTGGCTCGCCGCGGCCGTGCCGGGGTCCCCGTGGGGGAAGCGGCGGGAGACCTGCCGGAAATGCCGGCGCGCGGCCCGGAGGCCGGGGTGCCGCGGGGCGGGGAGCGGGCCCCGCTCGGGCCCGCCCGCGAGGACCACGAAGGAGAGGTCGGAGGGACCGGAGCGGCGGGCCGACCGAAAGTCGCGAAGCCGGCGGGCGAACGCCCGCGCGGGCGCGGCCACCTCGCCCGCGAAGACCCACCGCGAGCGAACGCCCGCGATCTCGAGGGACAGCCCGGCTTCCCCGGCGAGGGGTCCTCGGGACGGCCGGGCGGGGAGCGCGAGCGCCGCCGCCGCCGTCATCGTTCCGCCCGTCCCAGGAGCAGCAGCCCGCGCTCGTGCATCCACCCGACGTGCTCCGCGAGGTCCCGGTCGAGGCGCTCTCCGGGCAGCCCGGCGAACCCTTCCCGGAACCGGGCCTTCAGCTCGGCCCACGCGATCCCGCCCCGGCAGTGCTCCCAGGCGAAGCGGGCGGTCGCGTTGAGCAGGCGGAGCGAGCCGGTGCGGGGATCGAGGACGAGCAGGTCCTCCCCGGCGGGGCCGTCCACCGCGTCCGGACGGGCCTGGACGCGGACGTCGTCCTGCAGGACCAACGCCCCGACCGGGCGGGGGCCCTCCGCGGAGCGCGCGGCCGCCCATCCACTCCGGACGAGGTCCCACAGCATCGGGTAGACGTTCCGCCGCAGCGGCGCCCGGAGCCGCGGCGGCAGGCCCCGGACCAGCCATCCCAGGCGGCTCGTCACCGCGCTCCAGAGCCGCCAGGCCCGCCCATCCGTGCGGACCTCCCCGGCGGAGCCTGAGCCCGCGCCGGAGCCGGCGACCGCGACGACCACGCCGAGCACGTCCCCCGCGTCCACCCGCTCGCGCGACCCCGGGCCCCGGTCGCCCTCGAGGAGGAGGGCGGTCGGTCCCAGGCGGGCCCGCACGCGGTGGAGCACGAGCCGGTCGCCGCGGCGGTACACGGCGAGGGCGCCGGCGGCCGGGAGCCCGCCCGCGAGGGGCCGGACCTCGACCACGCAGCCCGGAGGCAGGGTCGGGAGCATGCTGCCCCCGCGCAGGGTCAGGCGGGCCGGGTTCCCCCGCGCGAGGGTCCTCGCGACGAGGCCGGCCACGTCGGCGGGATCGGGAGGGCCCTTCATCGCCGGGTCCCTCTCGGCGCGCGCGCTCGGGACCGGGCCACGAGCCCTCGCCGCTCCAGCTCCCCGACCAGGGCGAGGGTGTCCCGGGCGATCGCCGGCCGGCGCCCGGAGAACCGCCCGCGCAGCCGCTCCACCATGTCGTCGAGGCCGCCCGCCTCCTCGAGGTGCGCGAAGACGAACGCGGCGGTCTCGTTGAGGACGTAGGGGGTGCGCGAAGCCCCGGAGAGCGCCACTCCCCGCCGGCCTACCCGGGCGAAGAGGGTCTGGGGCGTCCGGCGGAGCCAGGCCCTCACGCCCGGCTCCCCTCGGGGACGAGGCGGCTCACCGGGAAGAGCCCCTCGCGGTGGGCGTCCTCGCAGAACCAGTGGGCCTTCTTGAGCGAGCGGCCGGAGTGGTAGTTGGAGGCGACGCAGTGGGCCTTGCAGGAGCGCTTGAACAGGCAGCGCCCGCAGATGCCCTCGAGCTGCTCGGGCAGCTCCTCCCGCAGCCGCCGGAGAGTCGGGTGGCGGTTCCACAGCTCCACCACGTCGTCCTCCAGCGTGCCGTAGACCAGCTCCTCCTCGGCCCGCCCGATGCCGCAGAGGGCGTAGTGGCCGCTCGCGAGGACGCCCAGGATGCCGTGGATCCCGCAGGTCCCGAGGGACGGCCGCAGCAGCTTGCGGATCGGCTGGAACGCGGGGGGCCACGACCAGGCCGTCTCGATCCCGTGGGCGGGTCCCCACTCCTCCTCCACGAGTCGGCCCAGGCGGATCAGCTCCCGGACGTCCAGGGTCCTCCCCGTCCGCCGCATCCGGTCGGCCCGGCCCATGTCCCGCACGAGGTTGAACTTCACGCTGCGGGCGCCCAGGCGCCGGGCGAGGGCGATCAGCTCCTCGATGCCGCCGGCGTTGTCGCGGTGCACGGACATGATGACCTGGACCCGGACGTCCTCGGCGAGGAGGGGGATGGCCTCGCACGTCGCCCGGAAGCTCCCCGGGATCCCCCGGAAGGCGTCGTGCTCCGCCTCGGTGGCCGCGTCGAGGCTGGTCGAGAAGAACGTCATGGTGTCGCGGATCGCGACCGCCTTCTCCGGGGTGAGGAGGGTGAGGTTGCTCTCCATCCAGACCTTGATCCCGAGGGCCCGCATCCCGTAGACGAGCGGCCCGAACTCGGGGTGGAGCAGGGGCTCCCCCCCGGTCAGCTTGACCGCCCCCAGGCCGACCGCCCGCGCGTCGCGGCAGGCCCGGAGCAGCCGCTCGGCCGTCACGTGGCCCCCGGTGGTGTGGTTCCCCATGAGGGCGGGGGTCACCCAGCAGTGCTGGCAGGCGAGGTTGCAGCCCTCGGTCATGTAGACGTAGAAGACGCCGAGGGGGGGGACGCCGGGCTCCAGCCGGAGGCCCGTGGTCTCCACCGGCGTCCCCTCGAGGAGCGGCTCCTGCGAGCAGGCCACGCCGGGGAGGCCGCCCTCCGCCGCGGGGCGAGGGCGCCCGGCGAGCGCCTCGCGGATCGCGGGGGCGTCGATCGCCACGCGCGGGGGACGCGCGCCGCGGACGGCGAGCGGGATCGGGACCGCGGCGGCCCGGTCAGAAGGCGAACTCAGGGTCCTCTCCCTTGAGCGCCCGGTAGCAGCTCCGCGGGTCCCGGCCGGTGGTCTTTCCCGTGACCGCGTAGGCGATGGCCGGACAGCCCCCCGTGCAGTACGGCTGGTAGCGGCAGTCCCGGCACTCCTCGAGCCGGCCGAGGGGGATGCGGTGGCGGGTGCGCAGGTACTCGAGGCCGACCGACTCCTGCCAGATCCTCCGCAGGGGGTCCACCCCGGCCTGCCCGAGCACCATGTGGGGGAGCTGCAGGCAGGGGACCACCTTGCCGTCGTGCATCACGGCCAGGCTCTGGCTGGCCACCCGGCAGCCGGACAGCGACCCCCCGGAGCGCCGGCGCTCCTCGGGGGGACGGGCGAGGTCCTCGTCGATCAGCCGCAGCATCCGGCCCATCACGAGGGGGCCCGCGCTCGCGGAGAGGGCGGGGTAGAGCACCTTGGCCTCGAGGCACGTCCGCTCCGCCTCGCGCCGCTCCGCGGGGGTCATGTCGAGGTCCTTGAGGTTGCACTGGGCCGCTCCCCGGGGGAACGCCTCGTTCGTCCCCACGTGCTCGATCCCCAGCTCCTCGAAGAGGAACGGGAAGAGGCGGGGGAGGTCGCGCAGGTTGACCCGGTTGATCGTCACCCGGACGGCCACCGGGACCCCCGCCTCGCGGAGGGCCCGGATCCCCGCCACCGCGCCCACGAACGACCCCCGGCCGCGGATCCGGTCGTGCACCTCCGGGCAGGAGCCGTCGATCGAGACCTGGACCTGGTCGCAGCGCCCGGTGTCCTTCAGGAAGGCGGCCACCGCGGGGGTCGCGGGGATGCCGTTCGAGTTCACCCGGAAGCGCATCCGGTTGGCCACGACCGCGCCCACGATCTCCCGCAGGTCGGGGTGGAGCAGGGGCTCGCCGCCGGTGAGGAGCACGCTCATCACCGCCATCTCCCCGAGCTCGTCGGCGAGGCTCAGCCAGGACGCGGTGGGGAGGTCGGCGAGGGCGGTCATCTCGTCGGCGTAGTAGCAGGTCCGGCAGCGGAGGTTGCAGCGGCCGGTGATCGCGAGCTCCACCGAGCGGGGCGTCTCCATCACCCGGAGGGGGCCTCCCTCCCGGACCGGCTGCGTCCAGTCGGCGAGGCGGTTCCGGGGCGAGGACTCGGGCGCGTAGAGGGGGAGGGGGCGGGCCGCCGCGCGGACGCTCACCCGCGCTCCGCCGCCATGCGGAGGCGGACCAGCTCGGCCGCGAACTCCCGCGCGTCCCGCGCGGCGTCCTCGGGGGCGACCTCGAAGGCCTCGGCGAGGTCCCGGGCGATGTCGTCCAGGGGGGTCCGGCCGTCCAGGCGCTCGAAGATGAAGAGGCCGGTGGCGTTGACGACCTTGACGAGGTTGAGGTCGGGGTGGAAGAGGAGGGCCCCGTCCTCGTCGGCCTCGCGCTTGAGGACGACCGGATCGATGGCGAGGAGCGGAGCCGTCACCGCCGCACTCCCCGAGCCAGGGGCCGCGATTCCTGCCGCCCGAGGAGCATCGAATCGATCGTAGCGTCCGGCGTGACGGAGGTCAAACCAGCCGCCCGGCGGCGCATCCTCGCTCCCCG